>Ga0134121_10004661_pt1 | contig 11208 bp, 11 predicted proteins | sample KB301_FD_96463 | JGI IMG/M metagenome (GOLD analysis project Ga0134121, IMG submission 96463) | Terrestrial soil microbial communities without Nitrogen fertilizer from Kellogg Biological Station, Michigan, USA - KB3-0-1 | ecosystem: Environmental > Terrestrial > Soil > Unclassified ...
CTCGTCATCCATACGACCCGTCGATCACGGGACCGGTCCATGCGTCAACCAACTGGATCACTTCTTCCCGCCCGAAAGCTCGACGAGCCTAGGTCACTTTCCCTACGGGCCGAATTCCCTGTCGGACGAACAGTTTGCGCTGGGAAGGGGATCCCCGCGGAGACGGTATTCGAGCGCCTGGACAAGCGATAGGCGAGCCACGGGCGATACGCTGTCGAATTCTCGTCGGAGGCGCTCGCTCACATCGAGGCCTCCAAGATCTGGTCGCTAGCCCGACGACATGTGCGCGGAACAACGGGTCACTGGGCTCCGTGCACGTGACTGGTGGTGGACGGCCGCGTGCGCCCAACTCAGCATAAGCATTGCGCGCCCGTCCATACACTCACCAGCGCTGTGCCAGCGCGAGGTCTACATTCCGCGATCTTTTCTCATTCATCCAAAAAAATCTCCGGAAGGCGGCGTGGGCTCGAGGCGCAGGGCTGTGACAGGGCGTCCCGGTCAACCATGTCGGCTTCCACGCGCTGGTCACAGGCCAGGTGGTGATCTTCCGTCGCAGGTTCGAGGGATCGCAACTGTCGAGTCTACGTTGGTCGAGAAGGCCGCCGACGAGGCCGGATCGAGCTCTCCTCCTTGGTTAGACCTATATTACAGGTCAGCTAGATTCGTGCGGTTGGCTTATACAGGGCCGTCCTTAAAAATATCGGAGAAATCAATTGACTGAAGGTGAGTCAGTGGCTATCCAGGTAGCGTGAAGGTCGGCAAGCGAACCGCGAACCGCGCGTCGAAGCGGCGCGCCGCGCCCGAGCAATCAGAGCAACTCGTGCTGTGGAAGCCGCGTGGTGGCAAGCGGCGCGGCGCCGGCCGCAAGCCGAAGGGCCGACGGGCCGGTTCGCGGCACAAGGCCCGTCCGGAGCTCGAGGCGCGGTGTCCGGTCCATGTGGTCTTGCGAGTCATCGGCGCGGTCGGCAACCTGCGCCGTCGGTTCATCTATCGCGCCATCCGCGAGGCCACGCTCACCACCGCCCGGCGCGAAGACTTCCGGATCGTGCATGTCAGCATCCAGCGCACGCACGTCCACTTGCTCGTCGAGGCTGACCACAAAGACGCGCTGGCGGTGGGGATGCAGGGTTTCCAGATCTCGGCTGCCAAGCACCTCAACGCCGCGATCAGTAAGGGCAAGCCTGGGTCACGCCGACGCGGTACTGTGTTTCCCGATCGCTACCACGCCGAGATCATCACCTCGCCGCGGCAGGCGCGGCATGCGCTGTCGTACGTCCTGAACAACTGGCATAAGCACCAGGAAGATCGCGCGGCGCCCATGTCGACGTGGACGATCGACTGGTTCTCGAGCGCGGTGATGTTTCCGGGCTGGGCGGAGTACGAAGAGGAGGCGTTTCTGTGGCGCGGTCCTGAGACCTACGATCCGCTCGTGGTGTACCAGCCGAAGACGTGGCTCTTGCGAGAGGGCTGGAAGAAGGCCGGCTCGATTTCGTATCACGAGGTCCCCTCGGCGAAGCAGTGACAGTGCGCTGAAGCGAAGCAGTGACAGTACGGGAAGCGAAGCAGTGACGACGAGCCAGATGTCGAGCGGGTGAGTTCGGCCGAAGACGTGGGCTCAGTGGGCTCTTGCTGGGTACAGACGCGGGCTCAGCGGTCGTACCGCGACGCCCGTTCGCGTTCGTGCGGTGACTACTGGATCTTGATGTCGTCGACCCAGATCGTCCCGGTGAACTGCTCGCCGAACGAGCCGATCTGGAATACGACGTCGGTCGCGGTATTGGCAAACTGCGACATGCTCATCGGTGCCGAGTAGGTGAGGTATGCGTTGGCCGACAGCGACTTGGTCAGGAGGTACGCGTTGGTCATCGGCGCCGGCACCGAGGTTTGCATGTAGTACTGGTCGCCCGCCGAGGAGGGGCCGTCGAAGAATACGGTCGCGGTGAGTGTCTTGGTCTGGAGCTGGATGTTGCCCGACAGGCAGACAGGAACCTTGAACGAGATCTCGCTCAGCTTCGTGACATCGATCGCCAGGGCCAGGTTACCGGCGTGATTGCGTACGGCGAGCGTGAGGCCGGCGGGGGCACGCGGTGTGATGCCGTCGAGCATGTTCGAATCGAAGGCCCAGGTGAACTGCGAACAGCTGTTGTCGGAGCACTTCGCGGCGGTATTGAAACACGACGCACCACACGCCGTTCCGTTGCAGGTCGGTGTTTCGCGAGCGTTGGCCGGAGTACATCGCGCACATGTTGCGCCGCAGCTGTCGATCGTGTCGTGGGGATCTTGGATCGAGCAAGTGCGCGGCGCGTCGCCATTGCCCGATGCATCCTGCTGACCCGGGGGGCCCTTGACGGTGCCACATCCGAGCACGCCCAAGATGCAGACGATGTAGAACCTCATCCGGGCATCGTAGGTGCGGCGATGGGCAGTTTCAAGCCGGCGTCGCTGCTGCTGCCGGAGGACGTGCCGCAGGCCACCATCCCCTTGTCGATGTCAGGGTGGCGCCCTAGACTTGAGTTGATGATCCCAACCACGGAGCAGGTGTTAGCTGCGGCGCTCAAGCTCCCGCGCGACGAACGTACCGCGGTGGTTGATGAGCTGCTTCGTAGCCTCGACGATGCCGAGGATCGCCTGGACGCCAGAGATCGGGAGCTGCTCCACGCTGCCATCGCTCGCTCGGACGAACAGTTTCGCGCCGGGCAGGGGATTCCCGCGGAGACAGTACTCGAGCGCCTGACCAAGCGATAACCGGGCTATGCGGCGATATGCCGTCGAATTTTCGCCGGAAGCGCTCGCTCACGTCGAGGGTGTCCGGGAATGGTGGTTGGCGAATCGACAAACCAGCCCTGCCTTGTTTTTACGAGAACTGCGCACCGCGCTCCGGCAAGCTCAGCGGTCGCCACACACCGGTAAGCTCTACGAGGCTGCTGGTGTGCGGCCAATCCGGCGCATCTTGCTCCCCAAGACGAGCTACCACATCTACTACTGGGCCGATGAAGCTGCATTGGTCGTTCGGGTGTATGCGGTGTGGTACGGCGGTCGTGGCGAAGGTCCGAACCTCTGACGTTGGTTGAGAGACCGATTGTGTACGGCGTGGATCACTGGTGATGCCGAGCACGCGTGCGGTTGTATGCTGCCGGTGCGCCGGCATGATCGATTCACCTCACACCCGCGATCGCTGGGCGACGGAGTTCGCGGCCCGGGCGCGCGCGTACTGGACCGAGGGGCGCACCGCCGAGCTGGCGCGCGGCAAGGCCCTGCTGTTGCCGCCGGCGGAGGCTGCGGTGCTACTGCGCGCGCTTGGGCTCCTGCACCAGGATGCGTCGATGCCGCCGCAGCACGTCCGCAAGTATTTCCAGATCAATCACATGGTGGCGCTGCTGGGGCCGGGGCTGAGGGAGCTGCGCGCGCGGCACCCGACGATCCGCCTGCTCGACGCGGGCTGCGGTCGCTCGTACCTGACGTTGTTGATTGCGTGGTGTGCGAAGCACGTGTGGGCGCACCCGATCGAGGTGCTGGGCGTCGATCGCAACGCGGCGGTGATCGAGGAGGGCAGGCGGCGCACCGAGCTGGCGCAGCTCGACGATGTGGTGCGGTTCGAGGCCGGGGCGCTCGATGCGCTCGACGCCCGCGCTGCCTGGAGCCGCGCATTCGGCGATCGGGCCGAGGCGCGCGGGGTGCATGGCGTGATCGCCCTGCATGCGTGCGACACGGCGACGTGCGATGCGCTGGCGCTCGGGATCGCGCTCGACGCCGAGCTGATCGCCGTGGCGCCGTGCTGCCAGGCCGAGCTCGCGCGCTCGTGGGCGGCGCTCGACGAGCGCGGAGAGGCGGGCGCGTTTGCGCCGATCTGGGGTGCGCCGCACCTGCGCCGTGAGACCGCGGCCGATATCACCGACGCGATGCGCACGTTGCTGGTGCGCGCGGCGGGCTACGAGGTGCTGGCGATGGAGTTCGTGCCGGCGGAGCACACGCGCAAGAACACGCTGATCCGCGCGATCAAGCGATCGAGCGGCGATGCCGGTGCCCGCGCCGCGTACGAAGCGCTGCGCGCCGCGACCGGCGGTGCTGGTATTGCGCTGGCCGCGCGTCTGGCCGCGTCGGGCTGAGCGATCCATGGCGATGCTACGGCCGGTCTCCGCGAGGGAATTCGAGGCGGACGATGGTCAGGCCTTGGCGCCAGGGCGCTGGACGCCGATTGGCAGTGTATCGATGCGGCTCATGTCCGGTGTGTCGAACAAGGCCGGATTGTCGAGGAACTGCAGGGCCAGGGGGGTGGTGTCGTTGCCCCAGAACAGCTGCTCGGCAATCACCAGCGTCGGCACGCCGAACACGCCGCGCGCGATGGCCTCGGCGCCGTTGTCGGCGAGGACGCGTTTGACATCGTCGCGTGCCAGGGCGGCCGGTACGTCGTCGATGCCCAGCTCGCGGCCGACCGTGGCGAGCGCATCGGCGCTGTCGCCGGCCAGGCCGTGCTCCCAGAGGTGCCGGAAGATCAGGTCGATGGCGCGTTCGCGGTCGGCGGCGGCGAGCGCGAGGCGCAGCGCCGGCAAGGGATTGAACGGGTGCGCCGGTGGGAAGCGCAGCGGGATCTTCAGCTGCTGTGCTTGCCACTGGACGAGGCGATAGGTGTGCTGGCGCTTGGTGGGGAGCTCGGCCGGGCCGAGTTGTCCCCAGTGCTTGAGCAGGCCGGCGAACAACACTGGCTTCGGGCGCAGGGTGAGCGCCGGATGATCGCGACGCACGCGCATCCATTGGAGGTAGGAGAACGGCGAGATGAAATCGAAGTACCAGTCGTAGCCGGTCGTCGCGGGCTCGCTCATGGACACTGGCGGACCTCCCAGGCGCAGCGGCCATCGGGCTGGCGGAGGCACTGGCCGGTGGGGCCGGCGATCGAGCCATCGGGGCACTTGCGATTGGGCATTCGCATCGGCGGTCCGCACTCTTCGTGCGGGCAGGTCTCGGCGGCGATGGTGCGAGGCGTGGTGCCGGGAGCGTAGTCAGGCTTCGTTTCGGACGCCGAGCCGGGTGTGGCGGCCGTCGAGCCGGATCCGGGCTTGGGTGCTGGTGGCTGACGGCCGCACGCCGCGGCGACGCACAAGATCAACGCAAATCTCAGCATGCCGCACCGTAGCGCGAGTTGGCTCGCAGGTGTGGTTCGGGCGGTGCGGTCAGCGAGAGCGTCGAGGGGAGGGCGCCGCGGCGAACGGCAGCTTGGGCTGGAGCGCGAGCGTGAAGCCCTCGGCCGCGAGCAGCCTGGCCTTGGTCTCGACGCCGCCATGGGCGGAGAACCCGCCAGTGGCGTGGTTGGCCGCGAGCACGCGATGGCAAGGCACGACGATCGGGAACGGGTTTGCGCCCATGGCCTGGCCGATCGCGCGTGCGGCGCCGGGCTTGCCGAGGGATTGCGCGAGCGCGCCGTAGGACACGGTGTGGCCGCTCGGGATCTTGCGCGCGGCGTCGTAGACCTGCTGGTGGAACTCCGGGACGCCGGTCATGTCGAGGATGATCATCTCGAGCGCGCCAGGCTCGCCGCGGACGTGCTGGACGATCAGCGCGATCGCGGCTTCGATCGCGGGTGGCGCGGGGGCCTCGGCGGCGGTGGGCGCGCCGCGCGTGAGGCGCTGCCGCAGGGCCGCGTCGCTCGCCTCGGGAAGCGCGATCCGCGTGAGGCCGCGAGCGCTCCAGGCAACGCCGCAGCGGCCGATCGCGGTGTCGAACAAGGCGAATCCTTCGGGGAAGTTGCCCGGCGATCGGCGGTGGGCGGTGCGATCTTGCATGCGGCCACCGGCAGCGTAGCGCGTTCGAGGTGCTACGCAGTACCTGATGGCTCGCGATGCGCGCGAACCGCCGGAACCACCGGCGAAGCAGCTGCCGGAGCAGCCCATCGATGGCACGGCCGCGGCGGCGCTCGAGGCGCGCATCGTCGCAGATCCGTCGGATACGGCGGCGTACGCGGTGTATGCCGACTGGCTGCAGCGCCAGGGCGATCCGCGCGGCGAGCTGATCGCGCTGCAGCTCGCGCGCGAGGCGGAGCTGGCGCGCAACCCCAAGGGGCGCTCGACGCTGAAGACCGCGATCGCCAAGCACGTCGCGCGCCACGCGGCCACGTTGTTCGGCGGGCTCGCGGCGCTGGTCAGCGACGTACGCGATTTGGCGGCGGAGCCGTTCGTGTGGCGGCTCGGGTTCATTCACCGCGTCGTGCTGAAGACCCGCCGGGGCGGCGATCTGGGGGCGATCGTCGCCGAGGTGTTGCGGCATCCGTCGGGCCGGTTCGTGCGCGAGCTCGCGATCCGGTGCGATGACATCGACGAGGCGCACCGCGTGGTCGACGCGCTGTGCGAGCTGGCGCCGCCCACGTTGTCCGAGCTGGATCTGCTGGTTGCCGACGAGCGGCTCGATCTGGACGCGCTGTGGCCGGCCGTGGCGCGGCTGCGCCGGCTCACCGTGGTCGCGCGCGCGTTCGATCTCGGGGCGGTGTGCGTGCCCGCCGTCGAGCGTGCCCGGTTCGCCACCGTGCGGCTGTCGGGCGACAACATGCGCTCGATCGCGGCGGCGCCGTGGCCCGTACTGGAGCGGCTCGAGCTCCGGTTCGGCGGCCGGTTCGAGCCGAGCAGCGCCTCGCTGGAGGATGTGCTGCGGCTGCTCGAGCGCACCGATCTTCCGGCGCTCACCCACCTGAAGCTGCGCGGCTGCGAGCACGCCGGTGAGGCGCTCACCGCGCTCGCCGACAGCGCGCTGGGGCGCCAGCTCGTGGTGGTCGACCTGTCGTACGGCAACGTCGAGCGCGCGTCCCTGCGCAAGCTCGCGGTCCACGTCACGAGCTTTCCCGCGCTGCGAGAGTTGTGGTTGCCGAGCGCCGTCCTGCCGGAAGCCCAGCAGATGCTTGCGGGCATCGCGAAGCACCTGGTCAGCGATGCGCGTGGCACGGTCGATACGTTCGCCGAGGACGTCGCAGCGCGATAGGCCGCGTACCCTGCCCAACGTCGCCTGGATGTGGCAGAAGATCGAGCTCGATGTTGCGCGAGCCGAGCTCCGCGGGCGAGCCGATGGAGGCCGCGGCGCGCGCCGTGCTCGCTGCGCTACGCTGGCGGCTTCCCGTCGAGGATCCGGCGTTCGATCAGCTCTACCCCGAGCACGTTCGCCGGTTGTCGCCGGTGCACTGGACGCCGGTAGCGGTTGCGTTGCGGGCAGCGGCGCTGCTGGCGCCCGAGGCGGGGATGCGGGTGCTCGACGTCGGCGCGGGGCCCGGCAAGCTGTGCTGCGTCGGGGCGCTCGCGTACGGTGGTATCTGGCATGGCATCGAGCTGAATCCAGCGCTCGTCGCCGCCGCGACGGCAACCGCGAAGTGGCTCGAGATCGATCACTGCACGAGCTTCCACGCCGGTGACATGCAGGAGCTCGACTGGGATCGGTTCGACAGCCTCTACTTTTACAACCCGTTTGAAACACTCCTCTTCGGTGGTGGGCGCGCCGATTCGGCGGGCTGGGCGGTGTTCGCCGACCAGGTCGCGCGCGCCGAGCAGCGGTTGTCCGAGCTGTCGGCAGGGACGCGCGTGGTCACGTTCCACGGGTTCGGCGGCGAGATGCCGTCGAGCTTCGCGCTCACGTTCCGGGAGGCGATCGGCGACGGCGAGCTGGCGCTGTGGATCCAGCAGCCGCGATCGCGGTCCGGCCAGGCGCACATCCGGCGAGACCAGGCCTGATCGATCGCATTTCGTGACAAGACTCGCTTCGAGGGGGATACTGCGGGGGTGATCCGCCGATCACTGCGCTACGTGAACGAGCTGCCGGACGCGATCCAGAAGCAGCTCGCGCTGGCATACAGCGCCAAGGATCTGCTCGGGTATGGGCTGCGCACCCGGCTGCGCGAGGGCTACTCGGTCAAGGACTTCCGTGCCGACCTGCTGGCGGCGCTGGTCGTCGGCGTCGTCGCGTTGCCGCTGTCGATGGCCCTGGCGATCGCCTGCGAGGTGCCGCCGCAGCACGGGCTGTACACCGCGATCATCGCGGGGTTCGTGTGCTCGCTGCTCGGCGGCACGCGGATGCAGGTCACCGGTCCGACCGCCGCGTTCGTGGTCATCCTGGTGCCGATCGTCCACCGGTTCGGGCTCGGCGGGCTGCTCGTCGCCGGGATGATGGCGGGTTTGATGCTGATCGCGATGGGGCTCGCGCGGCTCGGCAAGCTGATGCAGTTCGTGCCGCACCCCGTGACCACCGGCTTCACGATGGGGATCGCGATCGTGATCGGCCTCCTGCAGCTCAAGGACATCTTCGGCGTCAAGCTGCCGCGGACCGAGGGCACGTTCGAGTACCTCGGGGCGCTGTGGAATGCGCGCGCCTCGATCAACCCGTACGACGTCGGAATCGGGGGCGTCACGATCGCGCTGTTGCTCGTCTTGCCGAAGATCCTGAAGCGGATCCCGGCGCCGCTCGTCGCGCTCACCATCGTGGCGATCCTCGTCGTGGTGCTCCCGCACGTGTGGCCGGGGTTCCACGCGTCGACGATCGGCAACCTCGACAAGTTCAGCTTCAAGATCGGCAACGAGGTTCGCCATGGCATCCCGCCGCTGCCACCGATCCCGATCGTGCCATGGCACATGGGCGGGATGACCCTCGACTACCACACGATCCGCGAGCTCCTGCCATCGGCGTTTGCGATCGCGATGCTCGGGGCGATCGAGTCGCTGATGGCAGCGGTGGTCGCCGACGGCATGAGCGGCACGCGCCACGATCCGAACGCCGAGCTGATCGCGCTCGGCATCGGCAACATCCTGTGCCCGTTCTTCGGCGGCATCGCGGCGACCGGGGCGCTCGCGCGTACGGCCACCAATATCCGTGCGGGCGCGCGCTCGCCGTTCGCGGCGGCGATGCACGCGATCTTCATCCTCGCATGCACGATCGTCCTGGCGCCCCTGGTCGCGTACCTGCCGATGGCGGCGCTCGCCGGCCTCCTGATCATCGTCGCCCGCAACATGTCGGAGGCGCGGCACTTCGCCCGGCTCCTGCGGATCGCGGCGCGCAGCGACGTGATCGTGATGGTGACGTGCTTCACGCTCACGGTGGTGTTCGACATGGTGATCGCGGTGACGGTGGGCGTCGTGCTCTCGGCGCTCCTGTTCATGCGCCGGATGGCGGTCAGCACCACGGTGGAGCTCGAATCGCCACAGGAACTCGGCATCGGCGTCGATCTCCCGCCCGGGATCCGGCTGTACGAGGTCGCCGGTCCGATGTTCTTCGGCGCTGCGAAGTCTGCGATGGAGGTGATCGCGACGGTCGGCAGTGGGAGCGACCACACGTTCGTGCTCAACATGCAACACGTGCCGACGATCGACGTCACCGGGCTGGTCGCGCTCGAGTCGGTGCTCGATCGGCTGTTCCGGTCGCGCATCAAGGTCATCTTCGCGGGGCTCACGCCGGAGGTGTCCAGCATGCTCGACCGCGCCGGCATCAAGCGCGAGCCGGGGCGGCTGGCCTACGCACCCGACGTCGAGACCGCGATCAGCATGGCGATCGTCCATGCCGCGCGGCTGCGTCGTGAGGTCGAGTCGCCGAACGCGGCAGCGTAGCCGCGGTTATAGTGGGCCATGCCTAGAATGCACACGGCGTGGCGCGTGCTGCCGCATCGGCCGCTCGCCCAGCTTTCGGAGCGGGTGTGGCGGCTGGAAGGCGACCTCGAGGGGATGCCGATGAAGCGGGTGATGACGATCGCCAGGCGCGGTGACGGCGGGCTCGTCGTGCACAACGCGATCGCCGCGGACGACCCGGCGATGGCCGCGATCGCGGGGCTCGGCGAGATCCGGGCGATCCTCGTGCCCAACGGATATCATCGTCTCGACGCGAAAGTGTTCCACGAGCGGTTTCCCGCGGCGCAGGTGATCTGCCCGGCGGGGGCGCGCGCGAAGGTCGAGCAGGTCGTCCCGGTGAACGCGACCTACGCGGAGGTGGCGAGCGATGGCGCCGTCGAGCTGCAGACGATCGACGGCACCAAGGGCCGCGAGGGCGCGATGATCGTGCGCGATGGCGACGGCACGACGCTCGTGCTCAACGATCTGGTATTCAACATGCCGCACGTCCCCGGCGCCCAGGGCTTCGTGCTGAAGCACATCATGGGGTCCAGCGGCGGCGTCAAGATCACCCGGATCGCCCGGATGCTGGTGATCTCCGACAAGCGGGCGGCGCGCGCTCACCTGGAGCGGCTGGCGGCGTTGCCCGAGCTACGCCGGGTCATCGTCTCGCACCACGAGATAATCGATCGGGAGCCGGAGCGCGAGCCGGGCCGCGTGCTCGCCGAGGTGGCCGCGACGCTATGACCGCGATGATTGGTTATCTTCGGTATCGCCTCGGCATCACTTCATTGCCGCGGCCAGAAACCGCGCCGTCCGCGTGAGCAGCTCGACCTTGGTCTCGCGGCGGTCAACGGTGGCCTTGGAATAGCAAGTGATTCTCTGTTGCCAGAGAGACAGTATGCAGGAATCTGCATGTTGATGTTACGAAGGGCATGGAGAAAAAATGGTTATACATCGGATAACTTCGATGCATGCCGTCCCGCTGAACGGACGAACGTACCATCCCCCGAACGAGGCGTTGCTGTCGTGGTTCGCGTTCGAGTCGCCGTCCTCGGCGCGGCTCGGCGCGGCTCGGCGCGGCTCGGCCCGGCTCGGCGCGTACAGCTTCCCCGACGAGACGACGCTGACCTTGCTGTCGCCGGCGCCGCTCTTGCCGGGCTGCGTACCGGCCGAGTAGGTGACGGAAAGTCATGGCTTCCGGTCCGGAGCGCAGCATGGATCGGACCTGCTTACGAGGGTGGCCTTGTTTGCGGGGTGCTGATGTCAGGCCGTTCGCGTATCTTCCCGGCATGGGCATCGAAGCGATCGGAAAGCTCCACACCATCTTCGAGACGAAACAGGTTTCCGGGCGCTTCACCAAGCGCGAGTTCGTCGTCGAACTCACGGATAACCCGAAGTATCCGCAGGTGGTGCTGTTCCAGCTCACCGGCGATCGCTGCGGGCAGCTCGATGGGTTCCGCGTTGGCGACGCGGTGCGCATCGACTTCAGCCTGCGCGGCCGCGAGTGGCGGAGCCCGCAGGGCGAGGTGAAGTACTTCAACAGCCTCGACGTGTGGAAGGTCGAGGCCGCCCACGCCAGGCGCGATTCGCGCGGGCGAGGCGCCGCGTACGACGACGGTGGGCCGCCGCGCTACGATGCTCC
>Ga0134121_10004662_pt1 | contig 11208 bp, 18 predicted proteins | sample KB301_FD_96463 | JGI IMG/M metagenome (GOLD analysis project Ga0134121, IMG submission 96463) | Terrestrial soil microbial communities without Nitrogen fertilizer from Kellogg Biological Station, Michigan, USA - KB3-0-1 | ecosystem: Environmental > Terrestrial > Soil > Unclassified ...
CCGTAGTTCTTTTCAATTTGGGCAACAATCAATGGATGATAGAACTGCATCTAAAAGATACGATGAGTTTGGATGGATATTCATTCAGTATCCACTCCAATAGTCCATATCTAATATTCAAGGACACACTTCAAAACTCTTCAATCGTAATAACCGATTCAACAATCAAAGGTAGAGTCAAATTCGAAACATTGACGACACTATCGACGAAAAATTACCTTGCAAGATTTTTCGTTTCATTTTTGCTTGGTAAAGACACAATCGCCTCAATAAGTGTTGATAGTTTGATTCTCAATAGCTCTGTGTATTGTGAGCCAATTATCAAATTACCATCTGATAGACCCATACTCTATGATGAAAGTTGCGGTTCCATCGTTCTTCGCAATTTCTTGACAGACTCCGCTATTACATTTTCCGTGGTACCAAATCCAAGTCATAACTCATTCATCATCAGAAGTAACAGAGATGTAGATGTGATGATAATGGATATTCAAGGAAAAACAGTCTATAGAGGAAAAACAAATGAACCCATTATTAACATCACATCAGGAGTCTATGAAGCAATTATCAAAACAGATACAACGTTTCGTCTCTTACGACTCATAGTAAATTAAGAAGCCATTGTTCTCGGTCACTATTCACTTGTTTTAAATCATAAGCAAGTTTCGCAAGATTATTGGCCCGTTGACCACATTGCAGTCTAAATGATTTCGAATCAATAAACACTTTGATACAATCAATCCAATCTTGAGTATTTGAAGCTCTCGGCATGTTGCTTTTCTGAGCAAATTCTTCATATTCTCCAACAGCAGAAGCGATAGATGCTACAGACCATACGGCAGGTTCTAACAAACGAATATTTGATTTTGCTCGGTTGTAACTGTTATCTTTGATAGGGGCCAATACAAAATCCGCAAGACTGTGCAAATTACCATACTCTTCAAATGAACAAGGAGGTATTGCTATTTTCTGGTCTGGCGCACCTTCAAACATGTTTAAAAGGTCCGGATTGTGAGGACTAGAACACATCACCAAAGCAAGATGAGGAAACTTTTTAAGAGAAGCGTTGATTGCATCTGTGATAATGCTTAAATTGCTTCCGTGACCACTGCTACCACTCCAAAACATCGTCAATTTTTTCGTCAGTCTTTTTCGTGGTTGCTTGTAAATTGGATTTTCAAAATCAATCGCATTCGGAAATAAACCAACGTTCTCGTTGTATTGACTGTAATGTGAAACAAGTGCGGCGGTATTTGTCATTACTCCATGAGAAATACGAATGCACTCCAAAATATGATTTGCTGCTTCACTTCCCGGTTTGAACATTTCATACGTTGGGTTTTCCGGGTCTTCAAGAGGATACATATCATCAACTTCAATGAAGACTTTTTTACCAGAAGCAATAAGAGAACGAATCCAATCAACACAACCTGCAATAGGACGTTGAATTATGATAGCATCATAATACCCATAGCAATGCATCAAGTATTCATTGCCAAGCATCGGTTCAACATGAATATCTGGAGAGCTAAATTTCTTAAATGGCTGTAAAATTCTCCAATTTCCACAAGAACCATTGTCGCAAGCGAGAGCCAACACTTCAATCTTTTTCATTTAACCATTTCCATAATACAAGGAACTCGTCAACATTTAATAACACACCATCTTCCATTTCATAGAAAATATGCGGACCCCAAGTTTTGAGATAAAAAATCGTATTGTCTGAATGGAAAAATACTTCAATCGTTTTATGGTCATGTTGCCACTTACAGACAACAGAATGGTCTTCCTTCGTAATACGAGGTTCAGTTAACTTAAGCTCTTTCCAAAAATCTTGATTCACAAACTCTAACGTTAAGACATCACACTCTTATCTCATCTGATGGCACCTCTAATTAAAACGAGACGAGAAAAGTTCCAATCAAGGGAACAAAAACGTATCAAACTTTGTACTATGGTTTCCAACGCAGCCCAATCAGATATCAACGCAGCAATACGAGCTTGCGTAGTAAACAACATAGAGGTCGAGAGATATCTATATTGTTTCAAACTAAGCACGTAAGTGAAGACTATTACACACTCATTACGGTATCTCCGTTGGACAGTATTCCAAAATCATAGGGACCATAATTGTTGGGACCATTGACTGATGATGGTAGCACACAACGAAAAAGTGCAGTAATGTTATTAAACTGGACATATTGAATGATATGTTCACCAAGCAACGTCTAACTTGACGACTTGGCCCTTGGAGACAGTGTATCTGTGGCTACTGTGTAATTTTAAAATTAGGTCTTATTTATCGAATTCCGACGACTATATGTTCTCTGTCTAATCGAATACATAAGAATAAGGGATACCCGAACTATCATCATAGGGTTTCTTCACTTGCAGAATATTACTGTTACTATTTTAAAATAGGGTAATATTAAATTCCTTGGAAAGGCTAACAAATGGCTACTCCAAGGGATAGAAGGGATGAGTGTGTCTGTACAATAAATTGAAGAAGATGAAAGACCTTTCCGTGTTAATATGTTCGATGAACAGTCCTCATTTTTTGAGAACGTGTATCATGTCTTTGCAAAAGAGTTTTACGGTTGATGCAGAGATTAAAGTGGTTTTGAACAATGCTGATTTAGAATCTATCCTTGTTTTGAAAGAACGGTTTCCAGATGTGGAGTTTGTTGTGCTCAATCAGAATGTTGGTGCTCTTGGTGTAGATTTGTTTCTTCCATTGTTGAATTCGAAGTATGTAGCGAATGTGAACGATGATATGTTGTTTTATAAGGGGTGGGATTCGTATCTTATCAAAATGATAGAGTCGAATTATCCTTGTTCTGCAACGAGTAGTCGAGTCGAACGTCAGGAAGGTTATGATACGAAGGATGTTGTTGTTGATGATTTGGGTGATATGTCTGAGGAAGCAACCTACGACCGATTTGTGGAAAATATGAGGCGTGGAAAGTATAGATTGGATTGGTCTTTTACTACATATCATCCCATTGTAGTTCGCTATGAGGATTATGTTCGTGTGGGAGGATATTCTGATGGATTTGATTTGAAGTGGGTTCCGGGTTATGCGCTGGATGATTATTTTGCGTATCGTTTGTGGAAACTACATAATGAAAAGTTTAGGTTTATTGCCAGTGATATTCCGTTCGTGTATCACAATGGAGGAGCAACTACGAAACGTCTTAAAAAGGAATATAAGTACGGAGAAGATGATAAATATGTGAATCCGTATTTTCAATGGTCTTATTTCCAAGACAAGACTGGCATGAGCATTGGGGAATTTCGTAATATTGTTCGGAACCAATTGGACGTTTCTGGAATTAAGTTGGTATGATTTTGGAACTTTCGAGGTGTAAAGATAAGTTGTAATTCTTGGAATTCGAGAACAGGACGGTGGAAGCATGACAAACAAGCTTAAATGGAATATTTTGCGAAGAATCGCATTAAGACTTCAAACGGAGATTGGGTATATCTTACAGCCGAAGAAATTGTTGAACGAACGGGATGTACGTTACCCACAGCGAAACATTACATCAAGGCATGTCGTCCGAGTTGAAACTAATGGTCAATCGCACATCGCCTATGGAAGACAATAGACTCAATGATTTTAACAGATGGTGTTCATGTCGTCAGTACCGATTCGTCTGAGGAACTTCACAACTTTGCTTCCTCTATTGGACTTAAACGATGCTGGTACGAAGGAGTGAGGCGTGGACATCCGCATTATGACTTACCACAGTATATGCAAAAATCAAACATAGCGGTCACAAGTGGTGCAGTCACCGTTTCATCGAAGGATATTGTTACGAGAAATTACGTCAAAAAGTCGCAATCTAAAATAGATAATGCTCTTGAAAAGAGTAATTTTAGACCTTATTCGTATCAAGATACGGGTAATGGTTTCGTAATAATGTATGAAGACACGGATTTCGGAATTGTTGATTCCAAAGAAGATGCGAAGGTGATAGTTGATGATGCTAATGCTGGTGTTTTCTATATTCATTCTTCTGTGAAGAAAAAAGCTGAGATGTTTGATAGGATATTTGAGGGACACAAGGATAATAAGCCGGTTTGTTTCTGTAGTGTCTGTCAGATTTACCGCACGATGTGGACTAATGACTTAATGGACGAGGCAGTTGGTAGATTATGAAACTAATTCTTGCGTTTTTGTTTTTAGTGCTCTCTTTGCCGGTGAAGGCGGGAGAAATTTATGAGTCCGCTCCAGAGATTTTGAATCCTATCACAGTGTTTGTGGTAGAGAGGAAACTCGATGCTGATTTGATAGTTTATAGAACAGATAATCCTGCTGCTTCGAAAGGTCATGATGAATTGTGGTGTTATACGCATGAGGCGGGGACCGGACATGTAAATGTCAAGTATGTCGATGCACCATTTAAGGCAGATGTGAAAGTGTATTTTACGAACTTCCAGATGGAAGCGAAGTGGCAACATCCTGAAAACAAGTTTCGAGGACAGTTTGAATAACGTAAAGAAGAATCGCAAAGTTGATTTCGAAGCATATTTGAGATGGCTGAAATATGTGGCTGGTGATATGTCTGTATATCAGGATATTGGTAATGCAACTTATGCCGCATTTCTTGCTGGATGGAAAGCTGGAAAGAATCACACGTTACGAAAGAAAAGAAATTGATTTTTTAACTAACACAAACATGCAAAACACACAATTTAGGTTTAATGTCGGTGATACGGTTTTTGTTATTGATGGAACTATTGTTGATTTCACTGACCGTGCGTTAGTATTAGCAGAGAAGCATGAGTATAAAAAGCTTCCAATTGTTAAGGCTATTGTTCGAGAGCAACACCATCATTCGGATGATGAAAGATACACATTTTCTTCCAAGAACACGTTGTGGGATTGTTATCCCGGTTGTCGTGTATTTGCAACACTAGAACAAGCTCAAGAAGGAATGCCGCAATTTGTTGCAAATCAAATTCTTGAATTGGAAAGTATTCGAGAAGAGATGGAAGAAGAAGAACTAGAGGTTTCATAAGATTTCTCAGGTAGTCTCTGCTGTATGCTAAGACCGACTCTTAACAGGGTCGGTTTTTATTTGCTCGTTTTGAACTTTGATTTCTGGATTGCGGTTGAATAGTGAGAATGAAACTTGATAAGCAATGAAATATACTATTCGAAAGAACACAATTTTTGTAGACGGAAGAATTCTTAACGACAATGCTGAGAAGTTGGAGTTGATTCGACGGGCAAATAGCTACGATGCTCTTGTAATGGTCGCAAAAACATCAACACAAGAAATTGACAGGTTCTTAATTCATGCTGGTGGTCCTTCTGACGAGGCAGCGGCAGAACAAAGACTTGCCCGAGCAAGCGAATCAATTAAAACTGTTATGACAGAAAACAAACTTGATGAAGAAGTAAAATGACTGTTGCGGCAATAGAACGACTCGCAGAATATTTGAACACGAAGGACATATCCTATTCTGCAGAAATCTCTAATGGACGGGATTCTGAGGTGAATCGTTCGAAAGATGATTTTTCTTCGGCAGAAGAAGCTTATCGGTGGTCAGTCGAGGCCATCGAAAAAGCAACGAGGACAGGTTGTTACTTTCGGATACGGGCGTATCTCGGAGAAGGAGTAGTGGTATCGTATGTTGATGGATATAATTGATAAAATCATGGATAACAATCAATCATTAGAGGACATGTTTGGACCGCCGATTTATTCATACACTCGCGAAGATGCAGTGCGAGATGGTATGTTTATCAAGCTTGCTCAAAACATGAACATTAACACAGAGACAGCCGTTCGTCTTGCTCCTCCACTGTCTGAGTCTGGGCAAGTTGTTGACATGCAAAAACTTTGGTTTGTGCTCAATCCAATACTTGAAAAATATTTGAAGGGCATTTACTACGATGTTGGAGCTACGAAGTATCCCGAGGAAATGACGCGAAGTTTAGCATTGTATAATGTGACTGAAGCGAATGGCGCTTCTCAAGTTTTATGGTTTGAACATAACGTATTCTTTTTTCCGGAGTATCGGTAATATGAAGGTCGTTGTATTTCTTCAAAATGCATGGAGTCCTCGTTATGCTGGTAAAGTGTGGCCACGGAAATCTTGGCTTTGTGCTCTTGCAAAATCGCGTTCGGGTCAAAGGCTAACAAATCTTATTGACGACTTTGATTTGTGTGAGAATACCACACTACACGTAGGTTCTACTGCTTCCAGCATCATCGAACCGGATGAGAATCATATTATTTCAGTATTGCAAGAGCGCAAGCCAGATATTATTATTGCTTGTGGAATTCAGGCAACGAAGGCTCTTACGCTCGTATGGAATGGACCATTAATTTCAGTTCCACATCCCGCGCACAGACTTGTTACAAATGCTCTTTATCATGAGGCGAGGGCTTATATTGAGACTGGTGCTTTTGGACGGGTTCGCTTTCGGCAAATGAAAGGAAAAATCATTCGTGAAGAAATCAAACTGTAAACATTATATTTTCAATGAACAAATTTGAAGAGCTACGACAGCGGAATAGTGATTATGGAAGTCAATCTCCGTTTCATTCTCGCGTAATGAATAACGCCTTTGCTTCTATCGACTATCACATACTTAATTTGGAGGAGAGGAACAAAGAGCTATACAAAGAGAATCAAGCATTGCGTAGTGAATTGTTTGACGTTCAAATGGGTCGAATTACAGATGGCAACAAAGCAATGACCAGCACGTTGGCTTTGTGTATGGGAATGCCAATAAATTACAATGACCTTGGACCTGCCGTTTCTACGATGTTGATAATAGTGCGGGAAACATTATCTGCTATTAAAGATATGGATAGTGTCAAAGAGATTCGCGCTTACATCGAGGAAAGAACTAAAATGTTTGAAGCAAGGATGGAGGAAACAATCGGTGACGCATAAACAAATTTCTTTTGATGATTATTTTTATTTGATGAGTCTGGTTATGGCAAACAGGCAATCGGCTTTGCAGGGATTGAAGTATGCCATAGAAGGCAATCGTCCTGAAGAAGCTGCGCGTTTTGAGGCTATTATTGCTCGTTCTGAGATAATCCTGAAACAGGAAAATTATCCTTTAGCATGGATTCAATATGAAGATGGAAATGCGTTTGATGCTTTGTTTCCATCTCCAAGAGATTATAAACCAAATAATCGCATGTGGTTGGTTACTATTCCAACTGGAACAGTACATCCTTATTTTCTTGTTACCGGACAGACGGTCAGAGAAAATTCTGACACGTATTATTACAATAAGTCAAAAGATGCGCCTCCCGGACTTGTAAATATGACTTATGATGATGGCAACATTGGATATTGCCCGACTGCATGGCTTACGCTTGTTACAGATGAAAAACAAATTATCGAATCGCAACTTTTCTGATACTGATGGCTATGATAGATGGTGTGAGAAACGATAAGATATCAGCTTCTACTGTAAAAGATATAGATTTGCAGAAATGGTTTTCAAGAAATAGAAAAGTTTACATAAGACGTAATAAAGGCTATTGTTTATTAAGTGGACCAGGATTTGGTTTCTACAGAAGGAGCATATTTGGTTTTTATGTTAAATTGCCAACTGATTGGTATTTTGAATGGTCTAATGTCGAATGTTCTGATGGTGGTGATGCAAGTGGCTGGTATCCTCGTCCAATATACAGAAGATTCAAATCTATTGAAGAGGCACAATCATATTTAGATTCTGATAAAGTATATCAATATGAATCTGATGTTAGAAAAAGAGTGGAAAATTGATTTGGATAGGGTTTGGATTTATCGAGGTGCTGCAAACTTTGACAGCGTAATGCTTCGTGAACAGGCGAGTTCGTTTTTACAAGATGGAATACTTCATAACTTGATTTCAGCCTGTGATTGTTCGGCAACACACAAAATTCAAGAATTCAATCTTGAGATATCGCATCTTTTCATTGTACAGGAGGAATCTTAATGAACAATCCATATAAGCTGAGTGTAGATTCTAAGATAGAATCGTTTTTGCAACGTGCTCGCAAGTTGGACGAAAAAGATACCAATGCCATTCTAACGGTAAAAGATTTTAAAAAAGAATTAGCCGCTTCTGCAAAGTCCTCTGCGTCAGAACTTGTCTGTCTAAATGCATATCGCACCCTTCTTGTAGAGAATCAGGCTCTTAGAAAGAAAAATGTGAACGTCAAGACTTTGAATGTGTTGAAACGTGTTTTGCGGGGCATGATTTCCATTTTTGAGAGTCTTAAACGATGTGAGAAAGAAGAAATCTTAGTATTCAATATGCAGTCCGCGTTAATGGTTACATTTAATCTTGACGAGATTTTTGAAACGATTGAAAGGAGTAAGCTATGAGTGATTCATTGGCATTTCGAGTATTGAATGCAGATGGGACGGAGCCAGACTTCGAGGCAATGAAGAGTGAGGAATGGTGCGAATGTTGGCCAGAAGTACGATATTCGCATGAGGATTTTTGTTATAATGCGGATGGTAGTTTGGATTTGTTGGTTGGTTCTATTGGTGGTGTTGAACATGTAGCGTGTCCTCCCGGTCGATTCCGGATAGAGTTTTCAAATCAACAATCTCAGGAATGGATTAATTTAGGGATTGATGAATGTGCAAAGCGAATAGGCGAACGCAGTCATGACCTCGTTACAGCACATCAACTTGTAGCTGCAAATGAGGCAGATAAATGCAAACATCTTATTTTACATCTCAAATTGTGAGAGCGCCAAAACTCAACATCATAATTTGTCATACAGAAAGAACGATTTAGAGGCTCCTAGGAGCCTCTTTCTTTTTGTGCTATACTCAGAGGTCGATTTCTCCTTTGAAGCTGTCCTGCGCGATTCTATGCGTTCTGGGAGGCCGAATACTTAGGTTATGACTATTATAAATTTCGATAAGGCGAGTGCTGAGATTGTTCGTCTTGCTTATCTTACAGAAAAGTATCCACCTTTGATTTCCGAGCTTCCAAGTGGAGGCATTGTTTATGCCAAAGATTCTTTTTTTGCCAAGTATGGAAAAGCTGCTCTCAAGAAGTTGACGAGTCGAGAAGAGGAGTATTGCACGGAGCCTTTCTTTGCATCAAGGTTTATGTTAAACACACTCTTTGAATCTCAGTTATTGTTCAATGACGAACCATATACCAAAGTTGATTTTGATGATTTCCTTGTTGCAGACCGTGATATTTTAATTTTGAACCAACGGCTTGTTAGTTACGGTTCTCAGGTAGTAGGATTGAATTTGATGTGTTCTAATTGCGAAGTTGACCTAGAGAAAGAGTCCATCAAAATTGAAAATTATGAGATTGAAAGATTGGACCCAGAATCATGCCGTCAGTTCAAACCTAATAGTAACGAGTTTTTTTATCGTTCTCCGGATAAAAAGTGGAGCATAGTGTTTCGATTGCTAACAGTAAAAGATGAGCGAGAACTGATTGAAAGTTCTGATTATGAAATTTACGGCGGCGGTTATCCAATGATGGCTGCTCTTCAAAAGACAATCATTGCGTTGAATGGTGAGTTGGATAAATCCAAGATATGGGAAATGATTTTGAATGATGAGTTTCCTATCAAGGAATGTATGCGATTTCAGAATTATGTGCGCCGATTTACTCCGTTCGTTCGCATCATTAGTGAAGACATGTCGTGCAAACAATGTGGTCAGAAAAATCAAATTCGGGCAGATGTTGATTTAAATCTGTTGTCAATGAACAGTAGTGTTGTTCGGGATATTTTGATTGAGGAGATGTTCTGGTTACACCGTCAACTTCGATTGTCCCATGGTGATTTATATGACATGCCTCTTGATTTTCGAAAGCGATTATTTCGAAGAGAATTAAAACGTTTGGAGGATGAAAAGAAGGAGATGGAAAATAGAAAAGCTAACCCGCAACGTCCTTCTATCTCATCTCAACGCTAACTATTCTTTTGCTTTCGTTGCTGGATGATGTCCCATGCTTTCATCTGTATGTGTTGAGATGTTTTAGTTCGAGTGGATGCTGGTTTAACTTCTGGATGTCTTGTTCTAAAGTCTACTACCAATTCTGTTGCAATACCTTTGCCTCGATATTTAGGCAATACAACAAGAACATTTCCGTCATAGCTTGCAATCGGAATATTTTTATCGAATATCACATACTTGCTATAAACGTTGTTGTCGTAACGCTTAATCTGAAATTGGTTGTTCATGAATGGTTCAAATGGTAGTGACTCAGCACTTTTACTGGCTTTCGGGACAAGTTCGGAAGCATAGCGATTGGATGTAATTTTTGGATTTCCGAGAAAGGTCTCTCGATTGATGAGATAATTGGTTTGCTCCAGCAGGTCACGAAATCGAATCATGGCTAATGAGAATAATAATATAAATAGCGGTGAAGTTTTGGAATGTTCTCGATTCGGAGTTCTGACTAATTATGATAGTATAGAACTACAGAATGAAATTTGAATCTGCTTATTCTCTTCCAGATAAATTGCGCAACATTGCTCCGGATGCCGGACATGATGATGCTCGTGCTTCCATCGTAAAACTTGCAAATACGAGTAGAGAAGCATCCGAAGCTATCATGCAGTTGAATGATAAGGCGCTTACAGAACTGATTGACCGTATTGGCAAATTTAACAAGTTTTCAGTAGAGTCCGGGAAAAACGTCACAACTCTTTTGGACAAGCTTCAAAAGAAATATAACCTAGACCAGAAATCTATCGACCAACTTGTTAAGTCGATAGAACTCAGTACGAAATACAACAAACAGAAACTGGATGAGGTAAACCATCTCAAGAAGATATCGAAATTGAAGGTGGACGGATTTGAGGCAGAACGTCGTCTCATTATGACGAGTTTCGAATCGCGACATCATGCGCTTGAGAAGTTTGAAAAAGACTTTGATAAAAAATTCACCACGCCTCTTCAAACGTTTTTCAAAGGTTCTCATACTTCGGATTTTATAAAGACCACGTCGCAGGCTCTTAATACGATTGGAAAAGATATTGCGAAGACTGCAATGGGTCTAGCGTATTCGTCCTATAATTCTGCATTGTCTGTAGTTGGTAATGCATTGCAATCAAATTTGAATACGGCGCTATCGGAATTTTCCAGTGATATTGCAAGTGCTGGTAAAGGCATTTTTACAGAATTCAATAAAGGGTACAAGGAAGGCAAAGAAAAATACTTTCAAAGAGAGCAGGAAAAGATTACGAAAGCTCAGGAGAA
>Ga0134121_10004663_pt1 | contig 11207 bp, 7 predicted proteins | sample KB301_FD_96463 | JGI IMG/M metagenome (GOLD analysis project Ga0134121, IMG submission 96463) | Terrestrial soil microbial communities without Nitrogen fertilizer from Kellogg Biological Station, Michigan, USA - KB3-0-1 | ecosystem: Environmental > Terrestrial > Soil > Unclassified ...
AGCAGGGCCTGCGCACGCTTGTGCATGCTTATAAGGATCCCGTGCGCGCAGCGACGTTGGCGGGCTGCACAGAGATCGAGCATGGCGTCCTGGCTACTGACGACGATCTGAAACTGATGGCCGCGAAGGGCACCTATCTGGATCCGCAGGCCGGCCTGGTATGGGAGAACTATCTGCTGAACAAAGAAAAGTTTGTTGGCACTCCCGGCTATCCGACTTCTTTGTCAGGCTTCGCGTCGATGGAGAAGTTAATTCCGATGTATCACGAATTCATCCGACGGGCGCTCAGGATTCCTGGGCTGAAGATCGTCTTTGGCACTGACGCGCTGGCGGGCTCGCACGGGCGCAATGCCGAAGAGTTCATCGATCGCGTGCGCGACTGCGGAGTCGATCCCATGGCGGCGATGATCTCAGCCAACTCGCTCGGGGCGGAAGCGTTGGGCCTGGCTAATCAGATCGGAACGATCGCGCCCGGAATGGAGGCCGATGTCATTGCGCTGGATGGTGATCCATTGAAGGACATTACGGCCGTGCGGCGGGTTGCGTTTGTGATGAAGGGTGGGGTGGTTTACAAGAACGTTGCGCGCTGAGCGAGCCTGTTCACGCTGCGATTAGCCCACGCGCTATCGCGAGCGGTTCTGTACCAGTTAAGTGAGGACTTCGTGAACGCTTAAGGCTTCACTACCGTGGAGCTTGAGAATGTTCATTCGAACTCAGCCGTAGCGTTCCAAGCTAGTTTTCGTGCTGTTCTAATCGCTGGGCAAGTACGATCCACGAAATCACACGAAGCCGCTACGAAAGACCTTCTTGTTTAGTGTGTTTCGTGGATCATCTTATTTGCTGAAAGAGAATCTTCCTGAGCCTTTCAGATTGCGCCCAACTGCCGGTACATTTTCATGAAATCAAAATTGTTCCAGGCGTCGACGATCTTTCCGTCCTTAATCCGGGTAATGGCCATGCCGGTGAACTCGACGGGGGCCTGGGTGGCTTTGAATCCCAAACCGTCGCCTTCGTGTTTCCCGCGCACGCTGCAACGTGTGGCCACCAGGTCGCCTTCGGCAATCTGATCTTCGACGACGACTTCGATGTTGGGAAAGGCATCGCGGAATTGGGCATGGAAGGGAAGGAACCCTTCCGGCCCGCGCAAGGGATTAGCGACGTCGTCTGAGAGGCCGTGCACGACCGCGTCTTCTGCCAGCATCTCTGCGATGGCATCCGCGCGGCCTTTGTTCCAGACCTCTTCGAACCAGCGGCGCATTAGGGCTTTGTATGGTGCTGAGATGTTTTGTTCTGACATGAAGGAACCTCCAGGAATCGAATCATAGTGTTGGGGGTGAGCCCGATTCATCGGGCTTCCCCGAAGGGTTATTAGACCAGCGCTTTGAGCGCTGGGTAAGACGAGGGATTGATTCAGGTAGCGCGCTTCAGCGCGCTCGTCTGACTCATCATCGCGCGAGACAAGCCCGCTGAAGCGGGCTTTTGATCGTCAACCTATCGCGCCGACCCAGCCGTAAAACGGCTGGTCTAGTAACCCTGCGGGCAAGCCGCGTGAACGCGGCTGAATTGAACCCCGAAGCGTGAAGGCGGCTGAATCCGACGCGTGAACCCGGCTGCGCCCGGACGCGTGAACTCGATTGCGCCCCACGCCGTGAACGCGACTCAAGCATTACGTCACATCCTTCTCATCCACATGAAACTTATGCATGATGCGATGCACAACCGGCGACAGGATAATGCCCATCACCCCAATGAAGATTATGCCACTGAAGAGCGCGTAGATTGATGCAAAGACTTTCGCCGTTTCAGTAGGCAATTCTTTGATCGGGCCCATGCCGCCAAGGATCATTGACGCTTCCAGCAACGAGTCAATCCAATTGAATCCGGCGATGAAATGATACCCCGTAATGCCAATCATCAGGGCCAATAGAATCAAACCCAACGCAAATACCAGCGCCATAACCAGGCGCTTGATAAATACCGATCGGGGCGCAAGCTGGTCGTGTCTCCGCTCATACCTTAACCAACTGGTTTTGGATTTTCGACTTTGCTTTGCCAGGTACTTGCTCCTTTTATGGACACCGCACACGCAACGCGTGTGGTCTGATCTCGAATGTCGCCGGCAGGCGGCCTACGACTTCGCCGTCAAGTTCAATCGCGACGATCTCGCCCTGCTTGACCGGTCGGGCGACTATCTGTTTAGCCAGCGCATGATTTACCTCCTCCATGCGCAGATGAGCACCGAAATAGAGTCTGGGCGCATTGCTGAGGATGCGAAAAGCGCTGGCGTCCCCGATGCTGACGACGTCGAGCCAGCCATCGTCCAGTTTGGCATCGGGAGCGATTTTCATTGCCCCGCCATAATAGCGCGCGTTGGCCACGCAGAACTCAGCCACGCGCAGACGGCGTTCTGGTTCGTCGTCCAGCTGAATGTGAACTTCAATTGGCGAAGCGGCCAGAGTCGTTTGCACCGTGGCCGCCGCATAGGAAAGTTTGCTGCCGAGTTTGCGTGGGGCAAAGGCTGGAATCCATTTCCTGGATTCACCGCTCGCGGTCCGGGTCAGCACTTCAGTGCTCATGCCAAAGCTGGCCACGTTGACAAAGAAACGCGTCTCACGTTCGCCGGCGTCGTTTACGAATGCGACCCGGGCCACATCGATCACACGGGTGCGACCGTCGCGCAGGGCGCGCGCGGCGGCGGCCGTATTTGTGGGCATGTGCAAAGAACGACGGAAATCGCTGCCGGTTCCACCCGGCAAAATTCCGAGCTCAGTTTCCTTATTCGAATCGAGAATACCGTTGGCAACTTCCGAGATGGTGCCGTCACCGCCACAGGCAATGATTAGCCTGGCTCCATGCTCAGCCGCTTCGGCTGCCAAGCCACGTCCATGGCCAACACCTTCAGTAAAGACGACGGTGAATGGACCAAAGTGCGTGCGCAGATCACTGGCAAACTTTGGCCAGACCTCGCGGGTGGCGCCGTCGGCGGAAGCGGGGTTAACGATTACTAGAGGTAACGTCATCAGTTGAGTCTGTGCTCGGCGGTGGTTTAAACGCAAAGGGCGCAGAGGGGTTCGCAGAGGGACGCAAAGGTTTTTCTCTGCTTAACTTTGCGAAATCCTTTGCGTCCTCTGCGTTTAGGATTCTTCGGCATTCGAATGCAATTCGCGATCAGCTTCACCCAATTCCCCGATCTTGCTCATCACAAACTCGCCGATCTCTTTATAGGTTCGCACGTGATCCTTTTTCGCGATGTACTCTGACAGGTCGAGCTGTCTGCCAAAGTGAATCCGGATCAGCTGGCCGCCGAACCAGTTTCCCAGAACCTGCTTGGCCAGCTTGTTACCAAGGCCGGCAATAAAGATAGGGACAACTTGTGGGTTGGCCGCTTTGATTAACTTGCCGAGACCCGGTTGTGGCCGCAGATAGGAATACGGATCGCTGTTCTTATTACGCGTGCCCTCAGGATGAAAGCCAATTATGTTGCCCGCTCCTTCGTGACAAATCTGAGTCAGCCGTCGAAATGAATACTTGTCGAACTCGCGCTTCTCGGGCAGCGGCTTATCACCACCGGTAAAGAAAGGAGGATACATCGACCACCAACCCATCACGAGATTGACGAGCATGCCGGCCGGCGATTGATAAAAGAAGCGCCCCCGTACCGGGAAAAATAGTTGTTTGCGCCATTGAGTGCGATAGAACAAAACGCTCGAGACGGTGTAGAAGTCAAAAAACGACCGGTGATTGGCTACCAGTAAGATCGGCCGATCATGATCGACGGCTTCGATATTCTCGAGACCATAGACTCGCATCAGGTTATAACTGGAGAGATGAATCCAGCCGGCGCCGAAGACACTCTGACACCAGGTCCAGAAGCGTTTCCAGCCCCCCCGGTTCATGCGATTCGTGACGCGAAAGGCGAAGCGCTCGAACGGTGAGAGGACGGCGAGTTCTTCGGCAGTAGGAACAATCGGTTGTCCCAGCGAGATTAACGGTTCAAGGTTGGATCTGGATTGATTCAGATAGTTCTCCCTGGCGACGTTGGGATCTGTAGTTCGAATCTCAGACATTTGGGATCTTAGCCGGCAATTCAAAGGTGTCCTATAGGGACATTTGATAATATCCCACCGATTTATCGGTGGGTAAACGATAACATAGACTCTGAGTCCCGTAGGGACGACTGAACCCTTCAGCCGTCTCTACGGGACTCATTGGTTTTCCGCAACGGAGCCCAGCGATAAATCGCCGGGCTACTTTCAAATCGTCCGTTTCACGGACGAAGAAGCCGCGAATCATTCTTAGTTGAGCTTTGAACCTGAAGAACTATCAATCAATCGAAAAATATCCGGCTTCCGGATGGTGAATAACAATTGCCGAAGTCGATTGCTCCGGTTCGAGCTGGAATTCTTCGCTCAACTCGACATCGATGCGCGCGGGATCGAGTAGTTCGAAAAGTTTTGTCTGGTCTTCCAGATTGGGACAGGCCGGATAGCCAAAGCTGAAACGCGACCCCTGGTAACCCTGGCGGAACAGCTTATTAAGATCTTTCGCGTCAGAATCCGCGATTTCGAGTTCCTGACGAATGTGTTTGTGCCAGTACTCAGCCAGCGCTTCGGCGCTTTCGACACTGAGGCCGTGAAAATAGAGATAGTCGGCGTAATTATCCTGTTTGAAGAGTACCTGTGAATACTCGCTGGCCCGACGACCTACTGTTACCAGATCAAAGGCGACGACATCCATATGGCCCGATTCAACTGACGCGAAATAATCGGCGAGACAGAGCCGCTTGCCGGCGGGTTGTCGCGGAAAAGTGAAACGCACACGTTCGGTCCTGGTGTCGGGGTCGTATACGATCAAATCGTTGCCAGACGATTGGGCAGGGAAGTAGCCGTAGACGACGCGCGGCACCAGCAACCCTTCGCGCTCGCAACGCTCTTTCATTTCTTCATAGATAGGCCGCACTTTTTCGGCAACCAGGCGCTGGTACTCTTCCGCAGATGTTCGTCCCTGCTTGAACTGCCATTGGCCCTTGAACAGAGCAGTTTCGTTCACGAAGTCAAAAACACTTTCAATGGCAATATCATGAACGACCCGCGAGCCGAAAAACGGAGGCTGTGGAATCGGGACATCCGTGCGCACGTCAGAACGTTGGGTATGCGTGGTATCGCCCGAGGTCCTGGCAACGCCGCGCGGCACGGCGGATTTGCGCACGCCGCGTTTTGCTTCCTCGCCAATTAGATCGTCTTCCTCTTCCGTTTTGTCCGAGCCATTTCCACTCGCTGCCGCGGTTGCGGCCTTCGCTTGTTCGCTTTCAAGATGTCCATCGCCGGCCATCAGTTTGTCCATGGTGTGTAAGCCGGCAAACGCGTCCCGGGCATAGAATAATGTGCCTCTATAAAGTGACTTTAAGTCGTCTTCGACATATTTCCGCGTCAAGGCAGCTCCACCCAGAACGACGGGCGCACCGACGCCACGCTCGTTCATGACTTCCAGATTGTCCTTCATGATCAGAGTGGACTTTACCAGCAATCCGCTCATGCCGATGGCGTCGGCTTTATGTTCTTCGTAAGCGTTGAGAATGGTGTCGATCGTCTGCTTGATGCCGAGATTGATCACGCGATAGCCATTATTGGTGAGAATGATATCGACGAGGTTCTTGCCAATGTCGTGCACGTCGCCCTTGACGGTCGCCAGGACCATCGTGCCTTTCGCAGTGGCGCCGCCCTTCTTTTCCATGAACGGTTCGAGAAAACGCACGGCCGCCTTCATGGCTTCGGCGGACTGCAGGACAAAAGGAAGCTGCATCTGGCCGCTGCCGAAGAGATCGCCCACGACCTTCATGCCTTCGAGCAGGATGTTGTTAATGATGTCGAGCGCAGAGTACGTTCCCAGAGCAGTCTTCAATTCGTCTTCAAGACCGATTTTCTCACCGTCGATGATGTGGTTCTTCAGGCGTTCTTCGACGGTTTCGCCTTTCGAAGCCTTCTTAGCGCTCTTGGTTTTGACGTTCTCAAACAGCGTGGTGAATTGCGTCAGCGGATCGTAGGTGCAGACATCACCGGCAAACTCCCGACGGTCATAGATCAAATCTCGCGCAACCTTGAGCTCCTGTTCGCCAATCCGATTCAGGGGCTCGATCTTGCTCGCGTTAACGATAGCCGCATCCAGACCGGCCTCAACTGCGTCATGAAGAAAGACCGAGTTGAGCACCACGCGCGAGGCTGGATTCAAACCAAACGAAATATTCGAGACGCCGAGAATGGTAAAGCAGCCGGGCAGCTCCGCCTTGATGCGCTTGATCCCTTCGATGGTCTCGAGTGCATTACGCCGGTCCTCTTCAATGCCGGTTGAGATTGGCAGCGCCAGCGGATCGAAGAAAATGTCGCCGGCCGGAAGGCCCAGTTCACCCGTGGCCTGTTCATAAGCACGTTTCGCGATCTTGAACTTTCCCTCGGCGGTTCGGGCCATTCCATCTTCGTCGATGGTGCCGATGACGACACTGGCGCCGTAACGTTTCGCGAGGTCGATCACTTTCGCAAAGCGCGGCTCGCCATCTTCATAGTTGGTCGAATTCAGGATGCTCTTGCCACCGGCATGTTGCAGGCCGGCTTCCATCTTCTCCCATTCAGTCGAGTCAAACATCAGCGGCAGCTTAATGCTGGTGACCAGGCGCGAAGCCAGTTCATGCATGTCAGCTTCGCCATTACGCCCGACAAAATCGACGTTTACATCGAGAATGTGCGCGCCCTCGCGCTCCTGTTCTTTAGCTAGCGAGACCAGGCCGTCCCAGTCTTCAGCATTGAGCAGGTCGCGCATCTTCTTTGAGCCGCTGGCATTGACGCGCTCGCCCACAATCAGGAACGAGGCATCCTGAACGTAAGGTTGCTGGAAGTAGATCGACGAGGCGGCCGGCACGAGTTTGGCGTTGCGCGCCCTGGGCGTGACGGCTTGCATCGCTTCGACGACCAGTTTTAAGTGCGCGGGCGTCGTGCCGCAGCAGCCGCCCACGATGTTGACGCCAAAGTCATTGGCGAAGTGAATGATCTGCGAAGTAAAAGTTTCCGGCGTCTCGTCGTAATGCATCTGGCCTTCGACGACTGAAGGCAGCCCCGCGTTGGGCAGGACCGAAACCGGCAAGGGAGCGTTCTCGCAAAGATAGCGAATGCTCTCGGTCATGTGGCGCGGTCCGGTACCACAGTTCATACCGATCACGTCGATTGGAAAAGGCGCGAGGGCGGTCAGTGCGGCGCCAATCTCGGTGCCGTTGAGCATCGTACCGAACACTTCAATCGTGACCTGGGCAATCACCGGCACGCGCCGGCGATTCGCTTTGAAATTTTCAAAGATTGCCGAGAGCGCGGCTTTTGTCTGCAGCAGATCCTGGCAGGTCTCGACAACCAGTAAATCAACTCCGCCATCCAGTAGCCCGCGCACCTGTTCAGCATAGGCCGCTTTCAGATCGAGAAAGCTGATATGGCCAAGCGTCGGCAGTTTCCGGCCCGGGCCCATCGAGCCGGCAACCCACCGTGGTTTACCTTTGGTCGAGTAGTCAGAAGCAATGCGTTTGGCCAACGTGGCCGCCCTGACGTTCATGTCATAGGTTTGCCCGGCCATGTCGTACTCGGCAAAGTCGACGGTGGTGCCATTAAAGGAATTGGTCTCGATCACATCACAGCCAACATCGAGAAATGCGGTGTGGACATTTTCGACAGCATCGGGCCTGGTGATGAGCAGGTTTTCATTGCAGCCTTCGAAGCGCAGGCCGCCGAAATCGTCCAACGACAGGTTCTGCACCTGCAGATTAGTGCCCATTGCGCCGTCAAAGACGACGATGCGTTCTTTTAATGTCTCAAGGAAGCTAGCCATAAACTGTTTAATCCCGGCGATTCAAACCAGGATTCTTCTTTGCCGTTCTTGTTTCCCCCGGGTCCTTGAATCTGAATTTCAGATTTGAAATCTAAAATAACAAAAGCGCCACGCTAATAACAAAAGCCCCGCGCTGCTAACAACGCGGGGTTTCTTTGAACCTGTTTCCGGATAGCGGTTGAAAGAGTCGCCGAGCTGTTTAGCGGATTATTTTACGTGGCCGCAAGTCGCCTTAACTCACCACGTTTTGTCCTGCTTATTGAAACATCGTCGGTTAGCAGTGTCAACAGCAGCGAAGCCGGATAGTCCAGCCATTCTGTGGGAACGGGGCCTGGTACAGAAGATCTAAACGTCGTCAGGGCCAACTGACTAGTTCTTCCATGTTTTCGATAGGAGAAGCAAACAATTGACTCTTTCCAGCGTCTTGAACTTTTTGGTTATGAGGCTGATTGCCTCCTTGGCGATTCTAATATGGGCATCTTTCTCTTTCTTCGGATCCGTCGGGCCGACACCAGGGGTGAGGAGCTTCTTATAAGCACCGCAGTCTCGGTGATCGAGTATGAGTACTTCCTTCACCCCGTGCTCTGTGATTGCAAAGGCAAGTTGATCCAGAAAGGTGGTCCGCCACTCCCGCTTATGGACGATGCCCAAGCTCGCACCGGCCAGGATCAGTTGATCATATTTTCCGCGTAAACCTTTGGAGTCCATTGTTTGTATGATCCGGTGTGGGTAGCGAGAATCCATGCACGTAAGCAGGAGGAGCGGAATGTTGGCAGCCTTACTTACTCTTGGAGCAATGTGTTCAGAAACATACGACTCGAAATCAATCTGATCGTGTTCAGACATAGTAACCTCCGTTAGTTAACTTAGCTGCGTTTGAGGAATCCGTAGGGCGAACGGATTCCTCGCCGGCATGAAGTGAGATGGACGCCTATCCTTAACTGCGTCCACGCGTAAGACGTCGTGTATTGGGCGCGTGTATGGTCTTCGGAACGGTCAGAAGTCTCCTGCCGCCTATTTGCTCGACGACATGTTGCGCAGACATCATCGCCCCCTCCTGCCAGCCCGGCAGTTGCGAGACCTGATCACCCACCACAAAGAAACGCCGATCCGGAGCCAACAGGCGCGAGTAGGCCGCAGCATGGGCCTCGCTGCCGGGATCCCAGTTGGCCCAACCGCCCCCTTCGTTCGGAATATTTTGCCAGGCGATCGAGATTGCCTTGTCTGAAGGCACCACCCGCGTGTCCGCAAACTCGGGATGAAGCTTGATAGCGCCTTGCCGGGCAGTAATGATGCGCTGCTCAAGGCTCATCCTGCCGAAGGCGCGCGCATCGTCGTCGTAGTTATAGACGCCGGTCAGGGTGCCGTTTTTGGTGAAGTAGTCATACGACGGATACCACATCTGCGTGATCGGATCATCTGTGTAGCTTATGCCGCCGTAAATCTGGTTCTTGTCAGATTCCCAAAAGCGCTGGTTGGCCTGCCAGCCGAGCTTGCAGGTCGGATCATACTCGCAGAGCTCCACGGCATCGCCGAAGTCCTTCGCGAAGTTGTTACCGATCTTCTTGAGCAGCGGTAAAGGGATGTTGCTGATGCAGTAGTCCGCTTCAATGGTGCTGCGTTTTCCCCGATCTTCTATGACGACGCCCACGCCGTTATTGCGAATCTGTATGTCCAGCACCTTGGTGTTGTACTGGATGAGCGAGCCGATCTTGTTCACAAAGCCATCCACGATCTTGTCCATGCCGCCCACCGGCTGAAACAGCGTCGGTTGCCATTCGTATTCAAATGACTGGTAGAAGCGGAAGCGCCAGAACTCTGAGCTGAGGAGTTCCTTTAGCCCCAACTTGGTTCCGGGTTCACAGGGCTGCTGAACAGTTATATCGCAACCGTCGCGAGTGGAGCCGGAGTAGCTGAAGCAGGTAACGCATTGTTTACTGCAGCTTATGCAAGCATCACAACTCGAATTGCATTTGTTGCACCTGTTCTGGCCGCACTTACTGCAGATATCGTTCTGGCCGAGGTCCCCAAAATTCTTCAGCAGACAAAGAAGGTTGTCGCGATCGGCTGCGTCGAGTTCGGCATTGAGGGCGTTCTGGTTCACAGCCTTGGCCAACATTTCGGCGATATAACCCTGGGTGTCGTTGGCGATGCGCCGCTTGATCTGCGGCTTACCGCCGAAAGCCTTGTCGCTCTGAAACAGATTTGCCATCGTCTCCATGACGTAGACTTCGAGCGCCACGCCTAATTCACGGCAATAGTGCAGCGCTCGGCGGTGATGGTAAGGGAGGCGTCCCGGGCCCAGATTGAGATAGAGGCCCTCGTCGAAGTTGCAGACCTGCTCAGTTTCGACTCCCTTATCATTCACCTCTTTGATTACGGTGCCGCGCCGCGCCGTATGATTTCGCCCACCGGCGCGCTCAGTCAATTCGATAATTTTGCAGTTGTAGTTTGCGCGCGTGAGTTCATACGCAGCGGTCATTCCGGCAATGCCGGCGCCGAGGACGACAACTGATTTGCCACTTCCCGAACCCTGGGGAAGTTCAGGAGGGCCGGCCCATGCCTCCGGGAGGTTAATGAGTCCGAGAGCGGTCATGGTTTCGTAAAGGGCCGCCGAGCCTCCGGCTAACCCGACTTGCTCCAGAAAGCGTCTGCGAGTCACGCTTTTCTTTTTTTTCGACATGGGCTTTCTCCTGTTAATGGGCGTGAGAATGCTTTTTGCCGCCGGGGGCAATCAACTGGAAACTGCTCGACTCGTTCGGTATGCAAGCTGATAAAACAGCCCTTAACCTGACGAAAAGACACCGTTCAGCTGAAGCGACACGCGAGGTGCGGCTTTCATACTCCTTTTTATCCGAGTAATCAATAGGCTTTTTACCGATGCAACCTTTAAGCAGACGACTGAGACACGGGGTAAAGCAGAGCCGCGGAATCCTTTCTGTTAGTCATGCTGATTAATTAAAGCCGGTAATTTCCTATTTACCATTTACCAATAACCATTTACCATCAGTCTTCAATGCGTCGAGCCATCTATCCAGGTTCTTTTGATCCGGTTACCAACGGCCACCTCGATATCATTCAGCGCGGCTGCAAACTATTCGACGAAATCATCGTCGCGGTGCTCATTAATCCGGATAAGACGGCATTCTTTTCGATTCAGGACAGATGTGAAATCCTGACTGAGGTTTTGAAAGATATCGATCGCAGTGATTGCCGGGTGACGGTGGAAAGTTTTGCCGGGTTAATGGTCGAGTATGCGGCCGAACGAAATGCCAATGCTATCGTACGCGGCATCAGGGCAATCTCCGATTATGAATACGAGTTGCAAATGGCCCTGATGAATC
>Ga0134121_10004666_pt1 | contig 11201 bp, 9 predicted proteins | sample KB301_FD_96463 | JGI IMG/M metagenome (GOLD analysis project Ga0134121, IMG submission 96463) | Terrestrial soil microbial communities without Nitrogen fertilizer from Kellogg Biological Station, Michigan, USA - KB3-0-1 | ecosystem: Environmental > Terrestrial > Soil > Unclassified ...
ACAAGACTCAGAAAAGAGATTGGGCACTATCTGGAGAAACATCATGAAGAGTAACAAAGAAGACCAGATTCTCGACAAAGTTACTGCCGAGATCCGCAACGAGAAAGTTGATCCACAAGCAGTGGCAGCGGCGGCAGACCGTGTTTGGGCGCGTGTCTCCGCCGAAGCAGGTGCGACTGAGTTTCAGTTACCGACAGTCGATCGCATCGAAGGCTGTGCAGACTTTCAGTCACTAATCCCGGCACATCTCGCCGGCAAGCTTTCCGAAGCGCGCTCCCTCCTGCTGGTGGACCACACGCACGAGTGCATCCCCTGCCGCAGGGCGATGAACGAGGCGCGCGCGAAACGTTCGGTCACGTTCAAGCCAGCCACTCGCAACAAACGCTACTCGATGCAACCAGCCGTCATGCGCTGGGCCATCGCCGCTGCAATCGTGATCGGAATCGGACTTCTGGCCGTGCCGTTCGTGCAGCGATTCTGGCCGTACGGCCAGTTTGACGCGACTGTTCAGGCCGCCGAAGGACAGGTTTACCAGGTTGCCGACACGCGCACAGCCGCAGTAGCAACCGGAGCGAAACTACAGCAAAACGAGAAGGTGCGAACCGCGAAAGACGGTCACGCCGTCGTTCGGCTGGGTGACGGCTCTCTGATCGAAATGAAAGATCGCTCGGAGCTCTACCTGACGAAAGCGGGCAAGAACACAACGATTCACCTCAACCGCGGCAACATCGTCGTCGAAGCAGCGAAGCAGAAGGACGGGCAGTTGTTTGTTGAGACGGGCGACTCGCTGGTTTCAGTTACAGGCACGATTTTCTCGGTGAACAACGGCACCAAGGGCTCGCGAATCTCCGTCATCGAAGGCGAAGTGAACCTGAACCACGCAGGTAGCGATCATGTGCTGCGTCCCGGTGATCAAGCCACGACCAATCCCGCGATCACGACGATTGCGGTCAAGGATGAAGTCTCGTGGAGCCGCAACGCTCAGAAATACGCCGCCGTGTTGAATGGCCTCGCGAACGTCAAGTCCGCGTTGAAGAGCGTGCCGCAACCCGGCGTTCGCAACTCCACGCACCTGCTCGACCTGATGCCGGAAAACACCGTGGTCTACGCCGCACTCCCGAACTTCGCGAACACGATTGTTGAATCGCATCGCGTGATTCAGGAGCGCATCAGCCAGAACGCAGCGCTGCGCGAGTGGTGGGAGAAGGAACAATCCGGCCGCGCGCAGAACATGGACCAGGTGGTCGAAACGATTCGCCAGTTTGGTTCTTACCTCGGCGATGAGATCGCAGTCTCAGTTTCGATGGACGGTCAGGGACGTCCGACCGAACCGCTCGTGCTCGCAGAGCTGAAAAACTCGCAGGGCTTCCGACAGTTTATCGAGCAGGAGATCGCGAAGTATGCCGGCGACAAGAAGGGCCGGCCGGAGATCGTGTTCGTCGAGAATCCGATGTCGGCAGTTCCGCAGTCTGACGACAAACACGATCGGCTGTTTGTTTGGATTCAGGAAAACCTGATGGTCGCGAGTCCGAAGCTCGAGCAACTCCAGGGCGTCGGCGCAGCCATCGCAAACGGAAACGTGACGAGCTTCACTGCCACTCCGTTCCGCAACCGCATCGCCGAGGTTTACCAGGCGGGCGCGGGTTTGGTAGTCGCGGCGAATCTCGAAAAAGTCGTGACGGCTACGAAGGCTGAGCGTACGAAAGGTCCGAACGCTGAGAAGCAGGAAACCGCGCTGAACAAGCTCGGCATCCTGAGCGTGAAGTACTTCGTGCTCGATCAGAAAGACACCAACGGCAAGACGCACACGGAAGCTTCCCTCTCATTCAACGACGCGAACCGCGGCATTCCTTCGTGGCTCGCAACGCCGGGACCGATGGGCTCGCTCGAGTACATCTCGCCCGACGCGAATGTCGTAGCCGGTTTCGTAGTGAAGAACCCGGCGACGCTCGTCGACGATCTGCTCGGCGTGCTGGATACAGTGTCACCCGACTTGCGCAAGAACCTCGACAAGCTGCAATCGGAGCACGGTCTGAACCTCCGCGACGACATCGCTGCACCGCTGGGTGGAGAGTTTGCCTTCGCGATCGATGGACCAATCCTGCCGACGCCTTCGTGGAAGCTCGTGTTTGAAGTGAACGATCCGGCGCACCTGCAACAGGCGCTCGAACGTGTCGTCACTGAAGTGAACAAACAGGCTGCGTACCTCGGCAAGTCAGGCTTGACCTGGGAAAAAGCCGACGTCGGCGGCCGCACGTACTACACGCTGCGCTCGGTAGATTTCGGCGCGGTCCAGATGAACTACGTTTACGCTAACGGCTACATGATCGCTGGTCCAAGCAGGGCGCTTGTGGAAAGAGCTTTGACATCGCAGGAGAACGGTTTGTCGCTGCTGCACTCGGCGAAGTTCACGGCGGGCTTGCCGGCTGACGGCAATGCAAACTTCTCGGCAGTGTTCTATCACAACATCGGCGGGCTCGTTCCGGCTGGTGTGGCGACGGTCGCGCAGAACCTTCCGAGTGGACCACAGCAAGCGGTCAAGTCGATTGCTTCTGACATGCCGCCGACGCTTGCTTATGCTTACGCGCAAGGCGACACGATCACGTTCATGGCGAACACTGAAGGTGGGCCATTCGGAATCGGTCCGGCAACGCTCCTGGGTATGCCCAACGCGCTCGAGATGCAAAACATCATCCAGCGTGGCATGGGCTCGAACAAGTGACAGGATGACAGGATTTTCAGGATTGACGAGATAAATTTTGTCAATCCTGAAATCCTGTCTAAACAGACTTTCCCAACAAGCAGGTTGTATCGATGAAGCTCGTTTTAATGTCTCTCGTCTCGTGGCTGTCTGCTCTCGCGATCCTCTCGAGTTTTTATGCGAGCGACGGACACGGTCCAAGCGTCGCCGTGACTTCAATGATCATGGCGGCGCTGTTGTTCTCTCTAGCGTATGCGCCCTCGCTCTTCTGGCTGCGCCAACGCATGGGTGGTTGCAAGCCGGCGCTGCTCTTTCCTCTTGCTTCCGCTGTCGTACTCAACACGCCTGTCTTCCTGATTGAATTTCTTGCGATCGGCAGAACTTTAGCACCCGCGGATGCGTTAGCATGCATTGTTGCTTTTCTGCTGATGGGCACAGTCTTCGGACTCGGTTTCGTTTGGAATTATCAGGACAAGAGCGTTATATAAAGAGAGTATGGCACTCCCCGCTTCGGTTCCAGAGGAACCGGTCAGAACTCAAGCGGCTCTTACTGAGCCACCGGTGATCGACCTTCACGGTCTCAGCGTCTCTTTCGGTCGCCGGCCGATACTAAAGAACCTTCGCGGCGATCTGCGTGGTAAGGCGATTGGTCTGCTCGGTCCAAACGGCGCCGGCAAGACGACGCTCATCCACACGCTGCTCGGATTTCACGCGCCATCTTCGGGCACCGCACAGATCTTCGGCATGGACATCATCGATCAGACCAAACAGATCCGATCGTTGATTGGCTACATGCCCGAGCGCGACTCGTTCATCGCGAAGATGAGCGCGGTTCACTTCGTGCGGCTGATGGGTGAACTTTCAGGACTGCCTTCGGAAGCCGCCCTCGAGCGCGCGCACGAAGCGCTCTTCTACGTCGGACTCGGCGAAGCGCGTTATCGACGTCTCGAGACTTATTCACTGGGCATGAAGCAGCTCGCGAAACTGGCGCAGGCGATTGTTCATGGTCCGAGACTAATCTTTCTCGACGAGCCGACCAACGGGCTCGATCCGCCGGCGCGCCTGCGCATGATCAAGCTAATCCGCGAGATTCGCGACAGCGGTCACGCGCACATCGTTTTATCGTCACACTTGCTGCTCGACGTCGAAGAGTGTTGTGACGAGATCCTGATTCTGAAAGACGGCCAGATTGCCGTCTACTGCAATCTCGAAGAAGAACGTAAGTCGAATCGCAAGTTTCTCATGCTCGAGACGCGCGGCGATCAGGAGAAGTTTGTGAACGCGATTAAGCAACTCGGCTGTGAGTTTGCGGTGTCAGGCGATCATCGCTTGAAGATCGTCTTGCAGGAAGGCGTCGAGGTGCGCGACCTTTACCGCATCGCCGAAGAGCAGCAGGTGCAGCTCAGGCGTTTGAGTTACAAGCGCGACTCGCTCGAAGACATCTTTTTGAAGGCAATGGAGAACGGCTATGGCGGTTTATGAGCAGACTTATAAACCGTACAAAGGCGTGCTGACGCCGGAACGGAGTCGCTTTCTAATAATTCCGCGCAACACGTTGCGGGGCGTCTTCAACTCCAAGCTGTTCACCGCGTTTTACGTCATTTGTTTCATACCGTCCTTAATCGAGGCGGTGTTCATCTATTTGCATCACAACGTCACTGCCCTCGCGATCATGAATCTGAACGCGAGACAGTTGATACCCATCGACGGTTCGTTTTTTCAGACGTTTGTCGTCGTTCAGGGAGCGTTCGCTTTCATCGTCGCGCTTCTGGTTGGACCACCACTCGTCTCTCGCGATCTGCGAAACAACGCGCTGCCGCTTTATCTCTGCCGCCCGTTCTCGTGCACTGAGTACGTGATGGGAAAGATGTCGGTGTTGTTGATTCTGCTGTCGTTTATCACATGGGTGCCGCAATTGTTGATGTTTCTCTTCCAGTCTTACCTGGAAGGGTTTGCATGGCTCAGAAGCAATCTGTGGATTGCGAGCGCGATCATTATCGGCGGCCTGGTTTGGATCCTGCTGCTGGCTTTACTTTCGCAGACTATCTCAGCGCTCGTGAAGTGGCGCATTGTGGCGAGTGGTGTAATGCTGGGGATAGTGTTTATCCCGTCCGCGTTTGCCGGTATCGTCAATATACTTTTCCAAACGCACTGGGCAAACATCATCAGCCTGTCCGCACTCATGTGGAACATAACGGCCGGTCTATTTGGTACTTTCGATCGCGTCAGCGGCCGTATTCAGGTCACTGACTTCGACGACAACGTCGTGCGGGAAGTGTTGCTGATGGAACCGCCGCTGTGGGCCTCGTGGGCAGCGCTGTTCTTCTTTTGTGCTGTCTGCCTCGCAATCCTGCACTGGAAAGTTAAAGCTTACGAGGTGGTTCGTTAAATGAGTTCCGCCGATCATCTCATCATCTTCGACAACGTCTCCAAGTTCTACGGCGAGATACTCGGAGTGAATCGGGTGAACCTCCAGATCGCGCCGGGCATCACGAGTCTCGTTGGGCCCAACGGAGCAGGGAAGTCGACGTTGATGAACCTGATGACGGGATTGCTGCGACCAACCCGTGGCTCGATCACGATCCTGAATATTCCCACTGATGAGCCAGAACAACTGTTTCGCAAGGTCGGCTACTGCACGCAGTTTGATTCTTTTCCGCGAGGCGTTACTGGTCGCGAGTTTATCACCTCGTTTCTCCTCGTCCATGGTTATGACCGGAAGTACGCAAACGAACTAGCTCAACTTGCAATCGAGCGCGTCAATCTCGTTGAAGCTGCAGATCGCAAAGTAGCGGGCTACAGCAAGGGCATGCGACAACGCATTCGCCTCGCGCAATCGATCGCGCACCAACCGGCAGTCTTGATTCTCGACGAGCCGCTTAACGGTCTCGATCCGATGGTGCGCGCCGAGACTATCGCGCTCTTTCGCAAACTCGCCTCGGAAGGTCTGCACCTGATCATTTCGTCGCACATCCTGCATGAAGTCGACGTGATGTCAGACCGCGTGGTGTTGCTGAACAACGGTTACATCGTTGCTGAAGGCAATATTCACGGCGTGCGCGATGAGATGGAAGAGCATCCGATGCAGATCCTGATTCGTTGTGATCAGCCGGCCAAACTCGCCGCGTATGTTTTTGCACAGAATCACGTCGTCGAAGCACGGTTGCACGAGGATCGGCGTGGCTTGTTTGTGAAGACGCGCGACGCCGATCGTTTCTACCTGTTGTTGAACCATGCTGTTGCCGAGGGCCACGTGAGTGTGGAGTCAGTGGCGCCGGTCGACGACGATCTCAGCGCGGTTTACCAATATCTGATCGGGACCACAGGCGGCAGCGCATAGGAGTTTAGTAAATGAGTTCTGCGGTTGAGGTAGCTCAAGCTACACCTGAACAAATGCCTTCGCGTTGGGGGCTCTGGCTCCGGCAGATCGGCGCGATTTTTCGTCTCGAGATCGAGAAGAACTTTCTGAGCCGTCGCTCGATACTGATTTACCTGATTGCGTTCTCGCCGCTATTTCCCCTCGCGCTTTTTGCGCTGTTCACGCCGCCCGGAAAAGAGTGGCGCGATTTCAATAATTACAGCTTCGTCTACTCGGTCATTTATAACGTTCTAATTCTGCGCACGCTAATCTTCTTCGGCTCGGCCTGGATCTTCATGAACCTGTTTCGCGGTGAGCTGGTTGACCGCAGTTTGCACTATTACTTCCTGAGCGCCGTGCGAAGAGAAGTGCTGGTCGTCGGCAAGTACATCTCGGGCCTGGCAACTTCGATCATTCTCTTTACGACGACGACAATCCTGGCCATGCTGCTGCTTTATTTCCCTCACGTTTACTCGCAGAGCGTGCGCTACTTCACGGAGGGACGTGGTCTCTCGCAGCTTCTGACTTATGCCGGTGTCACGATACTCGGGTGCATCGGATATGGTGCTTTCTTCCTCGTAGTCGGTTTGTTCGTTCGCAACCCGATCATCCCGGCGCTCTTGCTTTACGGTTGGGAGTGGCTCAACTTCCTGCTGCCGCCGCTGCTGAAAAAAGTCAGCGTGATTCACTACCTCAACTCACTCGTGCCGGTGCCGATTTCGGAAGGCCCATTCGCAGTCGTCGCCGATCCGACGCCTGCTTACATCGCGATCCCGAGTATGCTGGTGGTCACGATCATCGTCCTGATCCTCGCCGCCTTTCGCATCCGCCACATGGAGATCCGTTACGGCAGCGACTAATCTGCGCGTCCTACTAAACTTTTAGTTGACACGTGTCCTCGCGGTGCGGTATCGTCTCCGCCTAAAGTCTTAGGAGGGTAAATGCCGCGTCGCAAGAGTGAACAGATGACACCCCTCGAGCTGGAGATCATGCAGGTGCTCTGGGAAACAGGGCCGACTAACGTCCAGCAGGTGCAAAAAGGACTGAAGCGCGAGCTTGCTTACACCACCGTTCAGACGATGCTCACCGTGCTGCATCGTAAAAACAAGGTCAAGCGGACGCTCAAAGACAAGGCTTACATCTACACGCCCGCTGTCAGCCAGACGAAGTTTACGGGCCACGCGGTGCGCGAGTTCATCGATCGTCTTTTCGGCGGCTCGGCTGAGGGGCTCGTGATGAATCTGCTGCAGGAAAAACACCTGACACCGCAGAAACTGGCTGAGTTACACGCCCTGATCGAGAAGGAAGAGCGCAATGCTAAGAACTAGCGAGTTCATCCTTAACTTTGTTTTGAATTCATTCTGGCAGATCGCAGCGATCGTCGCCGTTACATTTATTGCATCGTGGCTGCTGCGGAATGGTCCTGCGCGTTACCGGCATGCGCTGTGGGTCGTCGCCCTGGTTGCATCTCTGATCGTCCCACTACTCACTGCGAGTCGCCTCGTCCCCGCATGGATTTCAAGCGCTCAAATATCAACAGAACCGGGCGCGGTAGCGCCTGGTCGACTAAACAACAGCAGCCCGCAACAGGATTCGAACGTCGACCACATCGGCACACGGCGGACAACGACACTCTCAACCACACCGCGCATCATTCTCTTTGTCACCCTCGCATACGCACTCTTCATCCTCCTGCGCGCGATCAGACTGGCTCGTTTCTGGCAGCGAAAAGAACGCCTGCGCCAGACCGCGACTCGCACCAGCCTCGCCCCCGAAGTTATGACAGCAGCGGACCAGTGCCGCTCACTACTCGCAATCCAAAACGTAACCGTCACGCGCTCGAGCAAAGCCCGCGTCCCATACACAATCGGCGCTCGCCATCCGCTGATCGTGCTGCCTGACGCCTACTGCTCAACCGTTGACGAAGCAAAACTACTTTCCGTCATCGGCCACGAGATGGCGCACGTCGCTCGCCGAGACTTTCTCACGAATCTCTTCTGCGAGCTGTTATGCATCCCCATCTCTTTTCACCCAATTACTTATTTGTTGAAACGCGAGATCGATCGCACGCGAGAGCTGGCCTGCGACGAGCTCGTGGCAGGACGCGTCCTCGCACCGAAAGTTTACGCACGCTCTTTGTTGTGGGCGGCAGACGTCACGCGGCAGTACTCATCCCAAGCCTTCATGCTGAGCATCTTCGACGGCCGGATCTTGGAAGAAAGGATCGTGAGACTCATGAAAAGCAACACGCATATCGGCGTGCGCTTCGCGCGAGCGTTGCTGTTCGCAGCGATTTCAATTCTCTGCTTGTCGGCGCTGTCTTTAACGATGTTTGGATTCGAGCTGCAAACGCAGGTGCGCGCCGCGGTAACGCAATCGATCCTGACTTCGACCGCCGCCGCCGTGCAGGATCGCATCAGCCCAATCCCTGCCGCCCAACAGCCGAGAAACGACAACCGAACGCAGGACGACCGCGCGACGTCTGCATGTGACGCAGGCAAGCGTGGTGACACTGAAGCAATTCCGTCTCTTATCGCGATGCTTGGTGATGACAGTAAGATCCAGTTCGTAAAATGTTGGGACACTAGTCGCTGGAGTCCGGCTCTCGAAACATTCAAACATCCTTCGCCGGGTGAACAGGCAGCCTTGGTACTAGCGTCATTTGGCCGTCCCGCACTCACGCCTTTGACCAATCAACTCGACAGCCCGAACCCAACGGTGCGTCGCAACGCAGCATGGGCCATCGGCGAGTTGCATAACATGCTGCCCGGCGAACGAGCGAACGCCGTTCCGCAACTGATCACCCTGCTCGGCGACTCCGACGAATGGGTACGCATGGCCGCTGCACGCGCACTCGGCGAGCTACGCGATACACGTGCTCTCTCCAAACTCGTCGCGACACTCTCAGATGACGACTGGCGCGTTCGCGAGCTCGCAGTCTGGGCCTTGAGCGAGATGAAAGACCCGCGTGCGGTCACCGCGCTCTGCAACGTGCTGCTCTCGGACGTTCGTGTCGAGGTGCGACGTGGTGCAGCCGAGGCACTCGGCGAGATCAGCAGCGCCGACGCTCTCCCAACTCTGAAACAAGCTCTGAATGACAAAGAGCCCAGCGTCAGCGCCAAAGCCGCCTGGGCCATCTCCGAAATCGAAGGCTAATCCGCAGTAAAAACAATTCGTAAAGGAGGCATCGCACGATGTCCAGCTACAAGTGTGTCTTGTTAATACTCTTCTTAGCGACTACGGTCTCCGCCCAACTCAAAATCAAGCCCTACACCTTTGAGAATGATAAGAAAGAAAAGGTCGACGCGGAATTCGGCACGCTCCTCGTCCCTGAAAACCGCTCGAAACCCGATAGCAACCTGATCGAGCTCGCTTTTGTGCGTTTTAAGAGCACGGCGAAGAATCCGGGACCGCCGATCGTCTATCTTGCTGGTGGTCCAGGCGGCTCGGGAATCTACACTGCGAAAGGCTCTCGCTTTCCATTATTCATGGTGTTACGCGAGATAGCTGATGTGATTGCCTTCGATCAGCGCGGCACCGGTTACTCCAAACCTGACCTCAACTGCTACGAGCAGCTCGCGCTTCCATTAGACGTCGCACCGACACGCGAAGCTGCGATCAAAGAGTTGCGCGAGAAGTCTCGCAGTTGTGTCTGGTACTGGCGCGACATTCAACGTGTCGATCTCACCGCTTACAACACAAATGAAAGCGCCGACGACCTCGAAGACTTGCGGAAAGCTCTCGGCGTGAACCAGATCAGCCTCTGGTCCATCAGCTACGGAACTCACCTCGCATTCGCGACGATGCGACGACATCCGACGAGCATTCATCGCGCGATCCTCGCCGGCACCGAAGGTCCGGACCACACGTACAAGCTTCCGAGTAACATCCAGAAACACCTCGAGAACCTTGCGGCTGTGATCAAAGCTGATCCGGAAGTTGGCAAAGAGGTTCCCGATTTTCTGGGGTTGATGAAGTCTGTTTTCGATCGCCTCGACGCGAAACCGGAAACAGTCGAGGTCACAGATCCGCGTACAAAGCTCAAGGTCAAAGTCATCGTGAACAAGTTTGTGATGCAGTACATCGTTGCCAACAACATCGGGACGACGGTGACTTCGAGGTTTCCCGCGCTTTTCTATCGCGCGTTGAAAGGCGACTTCACGAACCCGGCGCAGGTTTGGCTCAATGAGTCGCGGAGCGAGATCGGGTCGGCGATGTCTTACATGATGGACTGTGCTTCCGGTCAGACAGCGGCGCGCCGCGAGCAGATTGCGCGTGAAGCGAAAGGGACGCTGCTCGAAGATATTTTCAACTTTCCATTCCCGGATGTTTGCACGGAATGGAACGCGCCGGATCTTGGTGATGAGTTTCGGGCGCCAGTGAAATCCGATATTCCCGTCTTATTTATTTCAGGGACGCTCGACGCGCGCACGCCAATCAGCAATGCAGAGGAGTACCGGAAAGGGTTCTCAACCAGCACGCACATGATCATTGAAGGGGCGGTGCATTCCGATCCGTTGTTTCTATCGTCGCCGAAGATCAAAGAAGGGATGATGGAGTTTCTGCGAGGACAGCCAGTGACGGCGACGAGGATTGATGGGCCGCCGATGAAATTCGCGCCGCTCGTGTCTAAAGGTTGATTCTCACGCAGCGGCGCAGCGGCGCAACGAAATACGCTAAAGCTCGTCGACACCCTTCTTTGCATTTTTCGTTGCGCCGTTGCGCCGCTGCGGGGGAAATCTGCTTACATAAGCGTTATCGCGGATCCAGAAGCGCCAGGGTTTGTCGATCCATCCTTCAGCGTAGTCGATGCCGATGCGTGGTCCGCGAGCGATGCGGCGTGGTGAGATGGTTTCGAAGTCTTCGAGCCACACTTTATCGCCGAGGAGATCCGCGGCGTTGAGTTGTCGATCGATGCCCATCGCGATGCAGAGCTTTCCTGGACCATTGGTGAGGTTGCGATCGAGATGCCCGTGCCGGCGCGTCCTCATGATCTCGATTCCTTCGACGGGTTCAAGTGCCCGAACAAGAATCGCATGTGGAACATCTTCAGCGCCGTTGACCACGTTGAACTGGTAGTACATGCCATAAACGAAGTAGACGTAAGCAATGCCTCCGGCTCCGTACATCGTCTCCGTTCGC
>Ga0134121_10004667_pt1 | contig 11200 bp, 38 predicted proteins | sample KB301_FD_96463 | JGI IMG/M metagenome (GOLD analysis project Ga0134121, IMG submission 96463) | Terrestrial soil microbial communities without Nitrogen fertilizer from Kellogg Biological Station, Michigan, USA - KB3-0-1 | ecosystem: Environmental > Terrestrial > Soil > Unclassified ...
CAACAAAAAATAAATCCTATCCCTAGGATAATATCTTTCTTAGTAATTTTAAATTTTTTCATTCATCTAAATCCTTACCTTGCTTATATTTAAAATACAATTCTGCTATATAATAAGCAGCAATTGATATAGCTATAGCTGCTACACCAAAACCAGCCCCACACCCATCAGCAGTACAAATCATCTCTTATCCTCAGCAGACATACGCTCAAAAATATTCTGAATGGTTTCAGGATCGCTATCTAACTCTATAGCTAATTGGTTAACAATTAGTGCATACAATCCCTGATGCTTTGCCCTCCATTCATCGCGAGGTAATGCTAACAAATCAAGATAGAAATCAGCTATGAGTTGTTTTCGGTTTTTCAAAGTAAACCTCCAGTTTTATAACCTAATGGATGATTGCCACCTAATGCACGTTTTAGAGTTTCAATTTCTTTTTTAGCTTCAGATAATTCTTTTCTGAGGCTTTCAATGGTATCTTCAGATTTTACGGGAGCAGTATAAAGTAATGCTCTACGTGATTGGTCATCTTTATTATTAATCATTTCATCCTCACATGAATACGGTAAACAACTTTCCACCCAAAATAGCGTAAAGCTGCATTCATGAAATAATCAGATTGTTCTTTTGTAAGATGTAAACAACCTAAATCATTACGGTCATACACATTTATCCAACATTCCCTCATTCCATTCCCTCCCCACACTTCACACAATAAGGCACATATCCCTTATCAGTAAATCTAATCTTCCATCCTTTCTCACTAGCACAATTATTCAACGCAGCAAAGCTTTTTGTTTGAGGGTCTAAAATTGCTCCACAAGCACATTCATAATAAATGTGGGCATCAGGATTAGTGTAAGGATCATGAGTAGGTTTTAAATTTCTTGTCCTAGCCTTAGTATAATTTTCAATCAAAATTTTAGCTTCTTCGCCTCTATATTCAGCATCAATTTTTAAAATTCCATTTTCAATTATGCCAGTTATAGCTACAGTTTCATCATCACTTTTAGTTAAATCCCAGCCGATTAGTTTGGCTGCTTTTAATGGTTGTCCTACTGCATCATCAAACGAGCTACCCCACCCCATCATTCCCTCCTCTGTTGTCCTAATTTATCTGCAACGTATCCACTATACACCCATAGCCCAAACAAAGCAAATATAGGACTAAGCAGTATAGTAATTAGTCCCCAAACTCTATGCATCACGTCATTGCCTTTAGAAATGCCAAAATCAAAATTGTAACAACAGCACTCCACCCACCTTCGCAAAATTGTTTATACTGAGCATCAGTCATCACACATCCTTTACATTCTGAAGCTTATTCCTAAGCTGGCTAAGGTCTACTGGCTTACAATAACTGCTAATGTGATCTGTTTCGCTTTCCATAGCAATACGAATAGCTTGTATTATAATGTGGATTTCTTTAGCTGTTAAATTAACCTGAGGCATTTGATGTTTCCAGAATAGCCCATACAAAGAATACAATAAATGTTAATACCCCAAAACCAACTCCCCAACCATTTGTATTAGAATTTTTAATTATTTCATACACATTAATTACGGCTACTATTATTCCTAGTATAGCAATGAATAGTAGGAATGGAGTTTTCATTTCTTCCTCTCCATTCGTCTATAATTAGATTTAACAACAATTGGTTCAACTCTAATTTTATCATCAGAAGGCAGCTTGCGCTTGCGCTTTTCTTTATCCCTAGCTGCTTTAATCGTATTAACCTTAGGGCCACGTGTGCTCATAGCATAGCCTCCACTTCAGCCACAGTTTCCTTAACAAAGAAATAATGCTTATCCTGCATATTGACTAAAGTATCTTTACCTTTTTGAGACTTCTTAACTGATACAATAGATGCTGTATTTAATAGCAGTGGCTCACTTCTGCCATTGTCATATTGTTCGGTAAGCTTAATAAAATTAGGGGTCATTTAGTTACATCCTCCCGGAACATAGTAAAAACTATCCTTCATATCTTTATCTAAAACCCATTTACCTTCTAGCTCTTGAAGAAGCAATACAGATTTATTTGTAACAATAGGTAATGAGCAAATAAAGTCAATACGTTCATTCAAAGCTTTAATTTTATATTCATTATAAAACATATATGCACTAGTAATTATAAAGCATATGCCCACAATAGGTTTCATTCCTTCTCCTCAATCTGGATGATTAGCAGGGTCTAACAACTCAGTAGTAGCATTATACATTGGACACAATGATTTAGCATTTTGTGTAACACGTTCCACACTAATTGTTGTACACTTCCCCCAACGTACTGTACGCTGATGTCCATCCTTCTTCAAGGTCACTGCAACCTTATTGAAAGGTAGCCTAACTGATTTGCGTACAACATTTATAACCTTCTCACCACTGCCCACAATATCACCTATTTGAAGGTGCTGAGCTTGGACGCGGGTTTTCATTATTGCACCTTATTATAGAATAGATACTGATGATACAGCCATACGTGATAATCATAATAACAAAGCAATGGGTGTCGATATGTGTTTTTAATCATTGACGCACCTTCAGTGCTTCCCGCAATGCAGCATCCACCGCATTCATATCGCTATTCTTGGTAAATAAATGCCAGCGCCAAGCTTTCATATGCTCGTTATGCTGCACATTAAAAAATGCCTCTAACAACACTTCCATGTTGCGGGCATTGCTGGCGATTGTGAGGGAATTATACATTTCAGATGCTCCATTTCGTTCGGTACAGTCAAAGCTTAGACGTTTAGAATTTAAAGTCAACAGTTATTTTCTAACCATTCTTCCCAATCTTCATCAGTCATTGGCTCAAAAACTTCATACTCATCTTCACATATTGCAAAGAATAATACTTCAAACGGATCATACTCATTTAGATCGTAGCACATTGTCATTACCTGCTATTGGTGTCAACAAACTTACACCAACATATTGCACGCTATATCCTCTAAAGATAGCAGGACTATAGCCGCTCATTGTTAGGAATACGGCTATAGTCCATTGGTCGTACATTAATCTAGCCTTTCAATAAAAGCACTAATATCATTAAATTCAGTTTGACTTACAGGAGGAGAGCTATTTAGCTTAACCAACATCTCCTTCTTAGTCCAAGCGTTAAGTTTAGGAGTAGACCTATAACGCTCAACAGCTTCCTTAGCCTCTTTCAATCCAGCATTGGTAAGCGCACGGTAAGCTTTAATAGCAGGAATAAAACCATCACTACCAGCACTCAACATACAGCGCAACAATTCATCAACCTCATGGATAAGAGCTTTAGTAGCTCCAGGAGCCTCCACATCAATTAATTCATCAATAAACTCTACATCCTTTTGCTGCAAATTCAAAGCATGAACTCGCTCAAGGAAACCAATCAACTGAGCAAACTTAATCTTATCAAGCTTCATTTTCATTCTCCATTCATTAAAATTTAAAGTGCTAGCTCAGCATGACCTTTGCCGGGACTACTGAGCTAGCTCCTCTATGCATCCTGAGCTTCAATGGCGTTACATAGCCACTCCAGCAGGATCAGTGCTCATTGCTGCATAGAGGTAGTGAATTAAGCCTTACACGCATTCCTTGCGATTGTAAACCCTAACCGGCTGCTTCATAGCCTGCTTTAGCGACTTACCCATACGAATACGCATATACAGCGTCATGTATGGAATACCACTTTCCTTAGCAGCAAGCTTGATGCTCTTGAAAGTACGCTTCTTGTTACCTAGTGAGATTTTGACTGACATTTACGCCTCCAATTTGCTAATTTCAATCAACTTTTTAACTATAGCTTCATCAACAGTTATAGTCCAGCGGCGATTATCTTCATCATAACCATACAGTGAATAAATTCCGCCTCCTAAAATACTCACACCACTTTCATTTAGAGGCATCACCTTACTAATTCCCCTTGATTTCAAAGGTGACTTGTAAATAATGATTTTCATTTTCCCATTCCTCCATTTGTTGCATTACTATACTGTTTAAAAGTTAGTGTCAATCCTCTTTTTGCTCAGCAACCCATTCCTTAGCATCAAATTCATTAACAAAGGTCATCCAACGCTTGCGACCAATGTAGCCAACATAATTACCCCAAACATTCCAGCGATATGAACGCTTGCCCTTGGGCTCCTGCTCTTGCTTGATCTGGGGTAATTTCATTGTCATCTCCCGTTTGCCTATGATTAGAACATATACGGTTGATTTGCAGTGTCAACTACTATTTTAAATTATTTTTACATTGCACTGCACTATGTTAGCTTTCCCTCATATGACCTAATCAATACATACTTTTGTTGCCACTCCTCAATCGAATAGCTCTCCTCTATGTCCACTCGTTCTACTTCATTCCATAACTTCTTACATTCATCATCAGTAGGATAAAAGATTTGCTTACCATCTTTAAGGAATAAAGTTTTTATTTTACGTTTCATTTCTTCTTACTCGCTGCTTCCATCGCTCTACGTTCCTTCCTATTAGCTGGTTCTTTAACATACTGACCAATCTTCATTCCCCCATTAGCAGACTTAACGCAACGATCATCAATAGCTTTAAGCTTTCTGTTTCCACGTTTCATTTCAAATGCTCCTCTAACCAAAGCCTCAGTAAGTCAGCTTGATTGCGATCTAAACTTAAATCTACCCAACAATCAGGAGCATACATTTCAATTTTTACTGTATCTTGAAAGTCATCCTTTTTAACTGACATTTTAATTTCTCTATTAGCTGAGCTAAATAACAATTGTTCTACAGACATACCCACACTCATTTGTTTAAGTATAAAATTGCTATAATAATTACCAGCAATAATGCATTAGCCTTTATGTGAGAACTATAGGTTGCCATGTTAAACCTTTCTAAGTTTGGTTCTAATTTCATAAGCTGCTCCATAGCTCTCATACTTATCACATATCTTAGCAGCCGCCTCAATCGCAGCATTCCATATCCTATCATGTTCATCCTCATTGCGTTTGATTTGTGCTGACACTTCGCTTACTTTGTTCATTTTTAGCTCCTAACATTTCTGGTGTAACGCCAATTTGAAATGTTTCCTGATACCGTTTATCAATATCGTTCATTTTCCCTACTCCATCATCATTGCTTTACATTCACCATCGCAAGCCATATGCAAATGTTTCTTATGCCCACACAATACGCCATGCCAATAACCTTCGCAATATGGGCACTTGGCTTTTGCTCTGAGCAATCCTTTTGCTAGCATATTCTTTTTCATTGTCATGGCTTTTTCCAATGTCTCCAGTGGACGCGTCCATTCATCTTCAGTCACTTTTTTAACTCCAATGTAAATAGTTCTATCAATTTTAGCATATCATCTTTTGTTAATTCTATGCTCAATTCTTCATAATCCATAAGTGACTGTCCATCTTTATTATTATTTAACATTAGCCAATTGTTGTCAAATTCTAAGTTTATTCCATTTCGCTCAGCTATAATCATTATCTTCGCTCCTGTTCCTACTGTAATACAATTGTACAAAGCTTGTATTGAACTAAGGCCGCTAACCCCTTGATTTTCTTCTCTTTTATATAACTTATATAAATTAGATAAGAAAGAAAGAATGTGTTAGTGACTTACATCACATAGAGGTTAGTGTGAGTGTCTATTTAGAGCCATCTAATTCCAAATCGATACAAATCAGCCATTTGTATAACAATTTCAAAGACTTAAGCCCATATAAATTGCCATTTTTGCCATACAATTTATACAATGCGCAACATAATTACTGATCTTTAAGAGCAGGCAAAATATAATAGCACCTTTGAGACGACTTAAATTTTTCAACCATATCAGCATTAGAAACAACAGCTAATTTTCCATGCTCAATCAAAATATCTATTGTCCTCTTGATAGCTGATGTAGGACCAGATTTGTCATTACGAAAAGAAGCCATCTTAGCAAGCCTTAACGTTATGTAAGTTTTATTAACAACATTTTTCTTATGCATGCTTTCAACACCTTGATATTTTGCCGCATAAGAAAAATCTCTCTCAGCATATTCTCTAATTACTCTAACCATATCCTTATACTGATTAAGCTCAAATGTATTACCACCAATTTCTCCAGCTTCAAACTTAGCCGTAAGAGTAGCAATATCATTTTTAACAATTTCACAAGCCCATTGAGCAGTAGATAAACTAATTGTGGGCTCAATCATGTTTTCCCCGACTGCAACAAGAGCAGCTAGCTTAAGCACCTTAAGATCAGCCCTATTCCAAAGCTGTCTAAGCACATCCTTATCAACGCTGTTAATTTTACTATCAGCAAGCTTATCCCACTCGCGCAAAAAGACTTGAGCTTCAGGACTAGTTTGTACATTAATTACACGGCGAGGATTAGAATGATTGATGCTATCACAATGCGCAGATAATGACGCAAGCTGAGTAATCAAACCAATAGTAGGAGCGACATTACCCTTATTCTCATTCTTTGGAACGCGGCCACCTTTGTATTCAATGAGAAGAAAACGAGGCAATAAACCCTCACTAATCATTTCCTCGTTGAGAACTTCATAGAAACGTTCTGGAGTACTTTCACCTAAGATACTAAAAGCAGGAGAAGGAACAGCAGCAGTACTATCTTCTTTCTTGGAATAGGCTGAAGCTGGCATAACTCGATTATGACCAGACTTGGTAAACAAATCTAGGATCATGCGACGTAAACTAATTTCAGCACCATTAGCATTAGGTGATGATAATTGCCTGATCCTCAATCCAAATTCGCCAAGGATAGATACAAAGGATTGAGAGCTATTGGCCAAATGTTTAAATAATGCAGAACCAGAACTAATTTCACCGGGACCAATAAAAGAAGATGATGTAGGTACCTGCATTTTGATTTCAGACATTAATCTATCAATGCCCTCAGCCATAGCTTCTTTACCTGCTCCTGTCATAGCAAGTAAAAGTACATACTGATTAAGTCCCGTATTACTAATGTTATATGCGCGGCCACAAATACCAGCCATCAATCCAATAGCAGCAGCTAAGGAAACTTCTGGTACAGGACGTGTAGAATACGCATAAACAAACTGTGCTATCTCTCCCATTAAGCCGGGAGGCAATGGAATGGTGGAAGTGGCAGGGATCGAACCTGCACCTGAGCCGTTATGAGCGGCTGGCTCTACCAATTGAGCTACACTTCCATTTAGTTGTTCTTTCAACTTATCAAAGTTTAAAGGAGGCACTTTCTGATCAAAAGCTTTCCTGATGGTATTAGGCAGATATCCTTTATTAACATTCACCTTAGAACGCATAAGTTTAGAGTTACGAAATATACGTTCAACCTGCGCTTTACTATTAGTATAGTAAGCAATGATATTACAATACGCTTGATCAGCCTCAGATTGAGACGGATAACTAGTAAAGACACCATTAGCCAAATCATCAAACGTAGCAGCATTATGCTTATGTGCTAATGCTAAAATTTCATCATCCGTTACGATTTCAGTACTATCAATAACAGGAGCGACATTCTCAATTACTCCTCCCATCTGTGCCCACAATTGATTGAGCAAATCGCTGTAATCACCAATAGGCTTATTATTATGAACTTGTCCTGTCATAGTAAAGAAACGACCAGACGGATAAAGCTCTATGAAGTTTGTTCGTTTACCATTGGGCACCTTACCCTTAACAATGATATGCAAGCCAGTACCAGAAGGGCTAACCTCTGAATAGCTATCAAACTCCTGAGCAATCTTAACCTGTCTAGCTAAATCAGCTTGATAATGTGGGTTAGGCTCTCCAGTATGAAAAGTCTTGGCATCATCCAGATCAATACCGCTGTAATCTGTATTGGTAAATACAAACCCTAATCCTGTATACTTATCATTCAAATTTAAATGATTAAAGGCAACTTCAAATGTTACCCAATGAGAAGGATCAGTTACGCTAGCAGGTTGACCATTGACTTGATAAGGACGCTTAGTAGGCTTCTTATCCAATCCATTAGGATACTCTAAACGCCATACTATCCAATTAGGAAGTAGACGCAATTCTGCCGGGAGATTGGCGTAGAGTGATGCTTGCATGTATCAGGCTTCTAATTTAGCTTGAAGTTTAGTAAGCGCAATAGTAACAACATCAGCTAAAGATAGCCTTGTACCACGTTCTTTTTCATATATAGTTCTTAATTCTCGCACTAATTCAGCATCTTTACCTAATAAGGATACATTAATTCTATCATAACGATAGGCTTTAGTTTTAAAGTATTCACCTTCTAATTGTTTATCAGCTATATCAATGGCTTTACTAATTGCTTCTACACCATCTTTAACTGAAACTCTAAACCACTCTCCTTTAGTTCTGTGCTGCTTTAAAAGTTTATGTGCCAGCCTTTCAATTAGCTTATAATTTGATAATTCTTCAGTTTGATAAGCTAATGTGATATCATCAGCAATATTAGGCTGAATTTGAGCAAGCCGCGTTAATGGAAATTGAGAGTATCCAATCTTAATTCTTTCTTTACCTTCAAACACATAAACCCGCATAAGGACTTCCTGTCTTTTGAGATTTGGCAGAGGTTAAAACTGATTTGCATGAAAAAGGCAAATTCTTTTTTGACGAAAACATGCAAAATACAATTGACAGGTAAAATCGTCCGTGTATGTTCGGGGCACTCAAAACCCTCTTGCGAGGGGGTTGCAACCCGGTCTAGGAGGTGTCCAATGAGGCCGAACGCTTAAAGCGGCCAACAATAGATAAGCAACCAATTCGACTATCCTTAACCCCAAGGGTAGTGAGGAATTTGGCTAGGGCAGTTTGGAAGCAACTGCTCTAGCTATTAATTAAATGAGAGAATGAAGGAATGATTATGAAAAACGTATCTATGAGCATTAATCCATTTGCTGCACCAGCACCTTTTCCTGCTCAACCTGTGCCGCAATTTCCAGTTAAAGAACTACAAGTAAATTACACTGTAGCTTTTTCTGCACAATTTACTGATGCTGAAGAAGCTATGATGTTTGCTAAGTTTATGCTCAGCTATATCAAAGATTACAAAGGAGAGTAAACATGGCTGATATCCGTGAAATCCTAGCTGCTTTATCCGATGAAGATAGGGCTCTCTATACACAACAGCGCAACGAAATGCGGCGTAGTTATTTGCTTGCCCACAATCAAACGATTGGAATGGATAAGTGGGATAGGTTTGATGATCAATTCCTAGATTATGTTGATATCACCCTAGCGTTGCTTTATGATCGTTCTGGCAGGCTCATGGCTGCCAAGGATATCCTTGGTGACGATAAGTCCAAGATTGAAAAGGATATTGATGCCATCGAAAGTAATCTTAAGAAGATTAATACTGCTACTAAGCATGATGGTTGGAGCAATGGAGTAACGAAGCAATGATAGCCATATGCTTCGCATTAGTAGCAGGAGGTACAATGTGCCTAGAAAAGCGTGGTGAACAATTTATTGTTCAATGTATCACCCCTCAATCAATTGCTATCAATGCTCCATTGTGCGATAAAGTAGTTTCATCATATGGTGTATTCAAGGAGCAAAATAAATGAGTGAATGGGGCAACATACCTGCTACGTCATGGGCTATTGGTGAACCTGTAAAGCAAGAGCTTAAAGCCAATCCTCATTGTTGTGAGGAAGCGGCTTTAAACTCCACAACTTATTACATTCCTTGCAATAAGCCTGCTGTAAGTGTTGTGGGGTGGAAAGGACGTTCTGATACTCCTATCCGCATGTGTGAAATGTGTACGCACCATAATGTTAACAACTGTGGTGGCTACATTGTTGAAGCTTACACTGGCCCAACTGGAGCCGGTCAAGCTTGGCCTAAATCCCTAAATCCTTGGGATAACATGAACGAGGATGCACTTCTCTTGCTATGGCAGGAGAAGAAGGATGCTATTGAAAAGGCTAAAGCCGATGAAATGGATTTGCGCAAATATATTGTAAAGCGTGAATTTCCCAAAGCTCAGGAAGGCATGAATACAAAGCCATTGGGTGATCAAGGTTATCAGCTTAAGGCAGGTATCAAATATAATTACAATCTTGCTGACAATGACACAGTAGAGGATTGCCTTAATAAAATTTCTAAACTAGGAAATGAAGGCTCCTTCATTGCAGACAGACTTGTTAGCTGGAAACCTAATTTCTTGCTCACAGAATATCGCGCGCTTCAGCAAGCTAAGGAGAAGGGTGAAAAGTTTGCTGAGCAAGTATTAGATGTGGTCAATGAAATGCTGACTATTACTGAAGGTGCTCCTACGTTGGAAATCAAAGCTCCAAAGGCAAAGAAATGACTAAACAACACATTAAAGAATTACAAAAAGCCAATGCTCATAAGCTTCAACCTAGAGCACCCGATGTAACTAAGTGGGTTGCACCTAAGAATTATAGGCCACATAGGACTAGGACAACCATTCAGCAGCCTCATGGTGTAAGGGAAATGGAACGTCGCAAGCGTCAAATTAAGTGTGGGCAGCTTAAGGCTGAGAATGGGTTAGTATTATGAATAAATGGAAAATTGATATTTATGATAGTGTCCACTCTCCATATGGCTTATACAGAATGTCTAAGCAAGAAAGTATGTGGAGTGATGCTAAATGGTATTGCATTGAGCGCTTTCAAACGCGTGAAGAAGCTAAAGCTCATTGGGAAAAAATTAAAGATTTGCCGGAATACTTACCATGAATGAAAAATTACTAGGCACAATGCGCGATATCTTTCCTCAGCTTGGCGTACAAATCCATATTCAACAAGATGGCTTAGTCTGTTGGATTAACATTGATGGTGTATGCGTAATGAGAATTTTAAATAACGGAATTACTATTCCGATTGAAATTTTGGATGAAAGGAAGAAATAGATGATGCCAGATACCATTGAACCGGATATTCAAGATGCAATTGTAGATATTTTGCCTAATGATGGTCACAAAGCATTAGAAGTAATGGCGCAACTTACAGCTAATATGATAATCAGCATTAACAATGCTAACATTGATGATTACATTAAAAATTTAAAAAATCATTTAGCTTCTTATGAAGGTACATAACATTGGACATACGCGATTTAAAAGCCGCTGGCGACCATGCACAAAACTTTGGTGTAAAGGCAATTGTATATGGTCCCGCTGGTACCGGCAAAACACCAATTTTAAATACTACCCCTAGGCCAGTACTGCTAGCAACTGAAGCAGATTTGCTTTCTATGCGAGGA
>Ga0134121_10004668_pt1 | contig 11199 bp, 8 predicted proteins | sample KB301_FD_96463 | JGI IMG/M metagenome (GOLD analysis project Ga0134121, IMG submission 96463) | Terrestrial soil microbial communities without Nitrogen fertilizer from Kellogg Biological Station, Michigan, USA - KB3-0-1 | ecosystem: Environmental > Terrestrial > Soil > Unclassified ...
GCCTCGTTCCTGCCGTTTATTCTGCTGAATTTGCAAATGCAAAGGCCGGCGGAAAGATGTCGTTTGATGGATGGGCAAAAGGCCGGTACAATGCTGTGAGCGTGCCCGGTTTCGGCCTGAAGCTGGACATCGACAACGGCTCGCTGAAATACCCTTCCCTTCCGTCTGACCTGAAAAATGTTTTCGTGAAGCTCGACGTTCAGAACCCTGATGGAAACATGGACCATACTTCAGTAAACCTTTCCCGCATGCATGTGGAAATGGCCGGTGATCCTTTTGACGCAAAGCTTATCCTCCGCACACCGATCAGCGACCCTGACTTTGATGCCTCACTCAAGGGGAAAATTGATTTCGGCAGCATTGGAAAAATAATACCGCTGGAAAAAGGAACATCGCTCAGCGGAGTGCTCACTGCCGATTTTTCTGCAAAGGGAAAATATTCTTATGTCAAACAGGAAAAGTATGATCAGTTTACAGCGAGTGGAAACATCGGCATTACAGGAATGAATTATTCATCTCCGGAGATGAAAACGCCGGTACAGGTGAACCAGCTCATGCTTGCATTCAACACCAGGAATGTTTCGCTTACTGCATTCAATATGAAAGCCGGAAACACTGACCTGCAGGCCACCGGCTCACTTGAAAATTTTATTCCTTATGCCCTGAAGGATGAAACCCTGAAAGGAAACCTCAGGTTGACTTCTCAAAAAACAGATTTGAATGAGTGGATGGGCGATGACGGAAAAGCTGCTTCGTCAGGCGATACCTCGTCCATGAGCGCACCTGAAATACCGGGTAACATCGATTTTACCCTGAATGCTTCCATCGCACAGCTCATTTATACCAACATGGTGATGTCGAATTGCACAGGAACCATTATAGTGCGGAACAAATCTATTTTCCTGGACAACCTGAAGCTATACATGCTGGATGGTTCTGTGACGGTGAACGGAAATTATTCCGGCGTGAAGCCAAAAGCACCTGACGTTGCATTCGATTTCAACATCTCCGATTTTGATTTGCAGAAGACTGCGGCCACATTTGCCAGCCTGGACAAGATTGCTCCAGTTGTGAAATCCTGCCAGGGAAAATTTTCCTGTGCATTTAAAATGAAATCTGCGTTGGACGAAAAAATGAACCTGGTGCTCAGCACACTGAATGGTGGCGGAAACCTGAGTACGTCAGCAGTTACCATTGCGGGCAGCAACACGCTGGAGAAAATCGGGGATGTACTTAAAATGAACGAACTGAAAAAAATGACCATTCCCAAAGTGAATTTATCATTCATGTTCAGCAATGGCAGGTTGTATGTGCAGCCTTTCGACATTGAACTTGCCGGCATCAAGTCTACCGTCAGCGGAAGCAATGGCTTTGACCTGACGCTTGATTATACGATGAACATGAAAATCCCGCGGGCGGCATTCGGAAGCGCAGCCAACAACGTGTTGAATAATCTCATCAGCCAGGCCAACAGCAAAGGCATGAACCTGAGTGCGGGAGATGTCATACCCGTCGCAGTTAAAATCGGTGGCACCAGCACCAATCCTAAAATTTCTACTGACCTGGGCAGCGCCGGCGCAAAAGCAGTCGACAACCTGAAAGCGGCCGCTGCGGCAGAGTTTGAAAAGAGAAAAGCCGAAGCCGAAGCAAAGGCAAAGGCTGAAGCAGACAAGCTGAAAGGTGAGGCGCAGAAAAAAATTGACGAGCAGAAAGCAAAAGCGCAGGCTGAGGCTGATAAACTGAAAAAGGAATCTGAGGCGAAAGTAAAAGCGGCGCAGGACAGTGCAAAGAAAGCAGCGGAGAAAAAGGCCAAGGATGAATTGAAGAAACTGAATCCATTTAAGAAGTAAAAAATGATTGGAGATCGGGATGTGAGAATTAAGAAATCAATCCCTCTCGTCTCATCTCTCATCCCGCGAAGTACCGGGACTCAACTCTCAAACCTGATTCCCTGTGCCCGAAATCCTGACACCCCTTCAGTTCATTCAAAAACACCTTGAAGAAAAATTGCTGCTTCTTGACGTGCGCAGCGAAAAGGAATTTTCGCAGGCGCACATCCCCGGAGCTGTCAACATTCCGCTGCTGAACGACGATCACAGGAGGCAGGTCGGAATCACCTATAAAAGCAATGGGCGGGAAGCTGCAGTACTGAAAGGGTTCGACCTGGTCGGAGAAAAATTTGCAGACTTTATCCGCCAGGTAAAAAAACTCACCGGCGAAAAACACCTGATGCTTTATTGCTGGCGTGGCGGGATGCGCAGCAGCATCATGAGTTGGGTGCTTGGCATGGGAGGTTACAAAACTTTTTTGTTGAAAGGAGGATACAAGGCCTACCGAAGTCTTGTTTTTGACGTACTTACCGAACCGAAAAGAGTGGTTGTGATAGGCGGGAAAACCGGGACAGGGAAAACGGAGGTACTCGACCTGCTGAAAAAAATGGGTGAGCAGGTGATTTGCCTGGAGACGCTTGCTTCACACCGTGGGTCTGCTTTCGGAGCACTGGGCATGCCCCCCCAGCCGCGAAATGAAATGTTCCAGAACATGCTCGCTGAAGAATGGATGAAAGTGGATAAAGAGAAGATCCTTTTTCTGGAAAATGAAAGTCTCACGATCGGCCCGATATTACTTCCGCCTAAAATTTACGATGCCATCAGGAATTCTCCTTCAGTTGAACTGGTGATGGATAAAGAGCAGCGGGCCGCAAGAATTGTAAATGAGTACGGAAAATTTCCCGTCGAAGATCTTATTGAGAATACAAAAAAACTCTCCAAACGCCTGGGCGGACTAAGGACGCAACAAGCCATTGAAGCGCTGCAGAAGGGTGAGAAAGAAAAATGGGTGGAGGAGGTTTTATACTATTACGACAAGGCATACCAGTTCGGAAGCGATTCGCGGAAAAATATTGTGAAGGAAGTAAAAGCAAATGCAGGGGATTCCCTGGAGGCTGTTGCCCAACAGGTAATTGCCGTTTCACACACATTTAATTTTTAGCAGCTTATGCAGGATATCAAGCTTACAGAATACAGTCATGGTTCAGGATGCGGCTGCAAAATTGCTCCTGCTGTCCTGGAAAAAATATTGCATGGCGGCGCGATCTCAAAAAAATTTGAGTCACTGCTTGTCGGGTATGAAAGCAATGACGATGCGGCCATCATGCAGCTTGAAGGCAGCGACCAATACCTGATCAGCACGGTGGACTTTTTTACACCCAGCGTAAATGATCCGTTCGACTTCGGAAGAATTGCCGCCGCCAATGCCCTCAGCGATGTGTATGCGATGGGAGGAACACCGCTGGTGGCAACTGCTGTACTTGGCTTTCCGGTCGAAAAAATTCCTGTTGAAGCAGCACGTTTGATCATTGAAGGCGGAAGAAAAATTTGTGAAGAAGCCAATATTCCGCTTGCGGGCGGACACAGCATTGATGTGCAGGAGCCATTCTTCGGACTGAGTGTAAACGGCCTCGTGCATAAAAATCACCTGAAGAAAAATAATACCGCCCGCCCGGGTGACCTCCTCTTTCTTACAAAGCCGCTCGGGACAGGGATTGTTTCAGCCGCGATGAAAAGAGGAAAGGCCGGCGAGATGCACGTACTGGCCGCAGTTGCATTGATGACAAAGCTGAACAACGCAGGGGAGAGGCTCGGGAAAATGAAAGGTGTTCATGCGTTGACTGACGTTACAGGTTTTGGCCTGTTGGGACATTTGATCGAAATGACTGAAGGAAGTAACTGCTCAGCGGAGCTCAATTACAGTAGCATTCCGCTTTTGCCCGGCATTGAAGCATACATGCAGCAGTTTATTTTTCCCGACAACACTTACCGAAACTGGAATTCTTATGAGAGGAAAGTAAAAGGAATCAACGGTCCGGAATTTATTACACTCTGCGATCCCCAAACCAGCGGCGGATTGCTCGTGGCTGTTTCTGTTGAGTCAAAAAATGAATTTACCAGGTTGATGAAGGAAGAGAATATTGAATGCGCCCTGCAGCCCATCGGGACTATAAAAGAGAAAAATGAATTTGTAGTTGAAGTTATTTATTAAAACGGTGTTGTTTTTTACTGCTTCATGTCGCACCTGGGGCGACTGAAGGCTGCCGCCTCATGCCGCCGGTTTTAGTGACACAATTCCTGCATCACCCCTTCTGCAGTTTTATCGCCCAGTTTGATCGCCATCTGCAGGTCTTTACATGCCGATTCCCGTTCACCGATATTGTATTTTGCAATGGCGCGATTGTAATATGAATCTACGTCGGTGGGATCGATGTAAATTGCTTTGTTGAAGTCGTCTATGGCGCCTTTGTAATTTTTCAATTCAAACTTGGCATTGCCACGGCTGTAAAAAGTTTCCGCGTCATTGGAATCGTTCGCTGCTACAGAATCATAATCTGCGATGGCGCTTGCATAATCTTTCAGCTGGAATTTTACAAACCCGCGGTAATAATATGCATTTACATTTTCGGGATCGAGCTGTAGCGCTTTGTCGAAATCTGCAAGAGCGCCTTTGAAGTCTTTCTGATCTTCTTTCATGTTTCCGCTGCGGATGAAATCTTCTGACGTTTGCTGGGCCATGGCAGCGGAGTAAAAGAAAACAAGCGCAATGATGAAACGGAATTTGATATTCATAGCAAGGTGAGTAGTTTTTGTTTGTGGATTTAGCTCCTGATTACCTGCGACGAAGGGGTCCGCGTCTGTGAGGCATTCCTCTTCTTACCGGCATATGAGGGCGATTGTGTCTCCATTCATGCTGCATGCCATTCTTTACATGCCGGAGCTCGCGCCTGTCATGCCTGATCCGCATTTCCATTTTTTGCTCACGAAATGCAAAACGTTCCCGCTTAAATTCTTTCCGTTCTATACGGATGTGAGGGGCAAGCGGAAGCGCGGGAGGCGGAACATCCTGCGCATAAATAACCCCTGTAAATGTGAGGGCGATAAAGGAGAGGAATATTTTTTTCAAAATGATTGGCATTTGCATTTCCGCCCATTGACGCGCCTGGGCTGTCAAGGTTTAAAAAGAATCAATCAGGGTTGATATTTTCCCCGTAACTTTTGATTACGGGACCTTTTCGGCTTTTTGACTGATTTCTGTCAAAGCAGTCTTCAGTTTTTCAGCTTTGCCTTTGCCGGAATATTGGAGTGCATCTGCAGCAGATTTCTTTAGCGAAGCAATATTAGCCTTTAAGCTGCCCGGCACACCTTCGGCAATGTAGCCCAGTGAGGCCAGGCGGTGGTTATCAGAAAGTTTTTCCTGGTTTTCTTTTGTCTCAGCATTCAGTTTTCTGAGCTTTACACCGGAGCGGAAAAGAGATGCTGCAAATAACATCGAGAGCACCACGATAATGATGGAAAAAATATTTTTGAAGCCGCTTCTTTTGGAGATGAACCCGCCGGTATCCAGGCTCAACTGCGCCACTTCACTCTTGAGCTGCACAACCTTGTCCTCGTCTTCTTTGTCCTTCTGCATGTATTCATTTTGAAGCTTGCTGATCAAAGCCGCTTTTTCGCGGGCAAGAATTTTTTCTTTCAGGCTGAGGTATTTCTGGAAAACGTTGTATCCCTGTTTGTAATGGACATTGGCGGCGAAGCCTCCGGACAAAGCCTTGTAAGCCACCAGCATTTTGGTTTCCTGGTCTGCGGTTGGAGCCACTGAATCAAAATAGTGCAGTTGGATCGCAGCCTGGTCAAGGGCTTCTACCGGCGGTGCAGCAACGGTGATTGTGGAGATCAGCCTGTCGAGATCAGGTGCCTGTGCGGCAGCGCTCAGAGCAAATCCTGTAAGGAAGATCAATGCTGATATTGAATTTTTATATATGCAGGACATTCGATTTGCCATTGTCACGAAGTAAAAAACTTGATGTAGACATCTGTTTTGTTCCCGGGCTCACTTTCAATTTTCAATTCTCCCTGGTGCATTTCACTTGCGATCTTAGACGCGAAATACATTCCAAGACCGGCTGCATGGGCAGCAGGCTTCATGGTGAAATAGGGTTCGCTCACCCGTTGTATAATATCATCGGTCATGCCGTCGCCATTGTCATGCACACGCACCTGGAGGAAGCGCGGAAGCACGCGCGTGCTGATGGTTACCTTCGGAACATAACCTTTCACTTTTTTCTCCTGCTTTTCTTTCACGCTCTGGAAAGCATTCACCAAAACATTGAGCAGGAGCTGGATTACAGCATCAGGAATGAGTTTGATCTGCGGCAGATTTTTTTCGAGGTCTTTGGAAACGGAAATCTTAAGATCAGGATCATCTGATTTCATACCGCTGTAGACGAGTTCAAAACACTGGTCGCAGAGCTGGTTAAGGTTTGCGTTTTCCTTCTCTATCCCTGCGGGGAATTCCTGGGTAAGAATGGTTCCCGCAATTTTTTGATTAGAAGATGCTGCCCGGACCACTTCTCCGACAGCAGATTTCAACCTGTCAGCGTCCTCTTTCGAAAACCCGCTTTCATCAGAGAGTGGAGCTTCGGTAATTATTTTTTGAAGTGAATTTGCTTTTTCATTCAGCCTGTGGTATTCGTTTTCGTTGTCATGTGCAAGCTTCAACATTTCCCTTCCGGCACTCATTCTCCGTTCCGATTCCGAGAGCTGCCCGTTGCTTTCATCCAGTCTTAACTGCACACGCTTGAGCGCTCGCGAACGGATTTGCATGAGCAGCAGTACAATTCCAAGCCAGATCAGCGATGCGATAACTGCTTTCCTGAGCAAACCCGTAAAGCCTGATTTTGCTTTTTCCTTTTGCCCGGAAAGGTCATTGATTTCCGTATGGAGACCGGAAATCGTGCTGCTCCTTGCCTGGTGTGATTTATCGTAGTTGGTTTTGAAAGCCTCCACGGTATCGTTTACCTCCGTCTTGTACATGCTGTCGAGGGAAGCATCATAATTAAGAAGCTGGTTCAGGCCAAACCGGTTCAGGTTCTTCGCGACGTAATCATCTGCGTTCTTCCTGTACACAGAAAGTGCGTCAAGATGCCGCTGCTGATGGATGGCCTTTGCCTCCTCAGCCTGCGCAACCGGCATGTTCAGAATTAACAAAACAACAAAAATCCTGATAAAAATAATCTTCATTCGCACTTCCTGATGAACGGCAAAAGTACTGATTCACTTCTGCTATTCTGTACAGAATCAATTTTTTTCACCTTTTCTTTTCAACGAAGAATTGTTTAAACATACACTGACAATCGCGGAAAATGTTTACCGGTTCATCTTAAGGATAGCACCGAAATAAATTTTTGTCGTGTTGAATTAATTTCCAACTTTACGGGGTTATTTTTGGCTCCTCCAACTTTTAATTACCCCCCCTATGAAAAAAAAATTTCTACTCACCCTTTTTCTTCTCTCAGCATTTTACAGCCAGGCACAGGTCATTTGCGTTTTCTGTTACAATCAGAACGTGCCCATCAGCACCGGAGTAAACAACCTCATGGTGAATGGAGGTTTTGAAAACGGATGCACCACGGGACAATATTATTGTCCCAATTCTTCAGGCTATTCCTGTGATTTCACAGGCTGGACATGTACCGGTGGCGGCAATGGAACGTATGCGCAGGCCTTAGATGGTTCCTACGATTCTTATGTTGTGGAAGGCAACTACGCAGCCTACTTTGGAAGCAGTTTCTGCAACTTGTGTAATGCAACACAGGGTGATACATCATGCCTGGGTGATTCTCTCTGTACGGCAACCGGAATCGATCCGGGTTATCCATATAACACCGTTGATTTTGGCGGAGTAATCGGAATGACACTTCAGCAAACAGTAAGCGGCTTGTCGCCAGGGAACACCTACGTGCTCGAATTCTGGGCAGGGGGAGAGGCGACTCCAAGCTATTTTCGGAGCGCCGGTTTGTTTGCTGTGGATGTTGGGTTTGGAAATATTTTCCTCAGGGACCAGCCTACCTCTCCGGCAAGTGCAGATATCGGGACCCGCTTCATCATTGAATTCAATGCCACCTCCGCCTCACATACCATTAAGTTTACCAACTGGGGACACATTTGTTCTGACTGTACAGAACTGGTTGTAGATGATGTAAACCTGTACACAGTTGCGGAACTTTCGGCAGCAGTGACACCATGTTACATCCTGCCTACGGCGATCTTTACTGCTCCGAATCATATTTGCCCCGGTACGTGTACACAGTTTACAAATCTCTCCGTGAATGCATCTTCATGCCTCTGGTCATTCCAGGGTGCGAATCCATCTACGAGCACGGACATTAATCCATCCAACATCTGCTACAATACACCGGGAACCTATCCTGTACAGTTGGTCGTAACCAACACGTACGGCAGCGATACACTCACACTCAATAACTACATTACGGTGTATCCTTACCCGCCGCCACAGGGAATTTTACAGAGTGGAGACACGCTCTTTGCAAACCCAGGGGCTGTTTCTTATCAATGGTATTTTAACGGCAACATCATTCCCGGAGCTACTGATTACTATTACATCGCACCGGCAAGCGGAGATTATAACGTAGTTGCAACAGATGCCAACAGTTGTGAAGTTGAAGCAGTAATTTTTAATGTATTCGCTTCCGTACAGTCACAATCAAACGGCAGTCAACTCACTATATTCCCCAATCCTGCAGCGGAAACAATAACCGTTAGCGGTTACCGGTTAGCAGGTACCACGGCCGGGTTTTCAATCTACAATATGCTGGGTGAAATGGTAATGCCTGTTCAGGAAAGGGCCATTGGTAAGCAGATGGAAGAAGTCCTTGATATTTCGCAAGTACCTCCGGGCATTTACTACCTTCAGGTAAATAATGGTAGCCAAAAATTACGTACTAAATTTATCAAACAATAACAACCTGTTTTCAATTATGAAAAAATTACTACGTTTAATTGTCCTTTGTTGCTCATTTCTGGCTGCTCATTCTGTCTCAGCACAAGTCGTTTGCATATTATGCTTTGATCAGAATGATTCCATCAGCGACAATGTCACCAACCTTATCCAGAATGGTGGATTTGAAACCAATACCTGTGCCGGACTCGGATACATCTGTCCCAATTCCAGTTTTTATTCCTGCGACCTCACCAACTGGATCTGCACCGGCGGCGGCCCAAGCACGTATGCGCACAACGACATGAACTCTTTGTCGCTTGTCGTGGAGGGAACGCAAACTGCCTATCTCGGAAATTTTTATTGTAATCCATGCTCGAATACTGCCGACGATACTTCCTGCATCACTGATACGGCTTGTGCCATCCTAGGCCTCCCGCCCGGATTCCCTACCAACACGGCAAGCTATGGTGGAAACACCGGGGTTTCAATAGAGCAGACTGTAAGCGGGTTGATTCCGGGCAATACTTATGTGTTGGAATTCTGGGCAGGCGGCGAGGGAAGCAGCTGGCCAAACCGCGGATTGTTTGCGGTGGACGTGGGCTTCGGAGATACACTCCTGAGAAATAACCAGACGCGGTCTTTCAGCACCGACATAGGAACCAGATACCTTATTGAGTTTATGGCTGTATCAACAAGCCATACGATCAAGTTCACCAACTGGGGCCACATTTGTTCCAACTGTACCGAACTGGTGCTCGACGATGTGAGGCTGTATACGCTTGCTGAATTATCACCATCGGTAACGCCTTGCGCAGGCATTAATCCAATTGCAATTTTCAGCGCGCCTAATCACATTTGCCCGGGAACTTGTACGAATTTTATTAATCTTTCGCTGAACTGTTTTACATACCAATGGTCCTTTCCTGGTGCAACACCGGCTTTCAGCACCGATATAAATCCAACCAACATTTGTTACAATACTCCGGGTACCTACCCGGTTACGCTGATCGGCAGCAATTCCACGACGAGCGACACCATTACGTTGAATAATTATATAACTGTTTACCCGTACCCGCCGCCGCAAGGCATTTTGCAGAACGGCGATACGCTCTTTGCAAATGCAGGGGCTGTTTCTTACCAATGGTATTACAACGGCAATATCATTCCGGGAGCAACATTATATTATTATGTCGCATCAGGAAGCGGTGACTTCAATGTAGTTGCAACTGATCAGAACGGTTGCGAAGTGGAAGCTGTTATTTTCGGAGTCCTGGCCGGTGTGGGAAATGTTAGTTCAGAAGCAGGCATGGACATCTATCCGAACCCGGTGAACGAAAAATTGGTCATCAGCAGCGCACAACTCTCAATAAATACTATTGAAGTTTACAATGTCGTTGGTGAAAAAGTAATGGCGGTGCAACAGCCGGAAATTACCCAGGGTTCATCCGCACTCAATGTCCAGATGTTACCCGCAGGGATCTATTATCTTGAAGTAAAGGCAGGGACAAAAAAATTCCGCACGAAGTTCGTAAAGGAATAAAAGGGCATTTGATTTCTTTCAACGGCCAGTTTCCTTAAGGCACTTCCACTTTCCGTCGTAAGTCTGACAAAGTAAATACCGGATGGCAAGGAAGAAATATCCAGTTGGAATTCTGCGTGCGGACTTTCCTGCGCTGACTGAATCATCATTCCTGTCAAATTGAAAACCCCGATCACCATTTTTTTATCACGGCGATAGAGACACCGTCATTGAATGGCCTTGCAGTTTTTAGGTAGTGGGTCAGTTTGATTTATTTCTAAAGGCCTTCTTCTGCACCCTTCCCTAAAGGGAGTCCGAGCGCCTTGCTCCGCAGAAGCTTCGCGAAGGCCCCTAGAGGGAAAAAGGGTGAGCGCGGGCAGAATATTTATTCGATTGAAAATTGTCAAACTGACCACTACCGGTTTTGAAAGCCTTCTCCGGTTTTTTTATTTCTTCAATGATATCATTAGGTTTGTAAAAAAAAATTCCGGGACCTGATTTTATAACATGAGAAAAATAATTTTCCTCCTGGTATTTCTTATTGCCGGCCACTGCATCCTTGCCCAGTCTTCGCATGTGGATTCTTTAAGAAGGGTTGTCGCCGGTGTCAATGAAGATACCGTTAAAGCTTCAGCAGCGTGTGAACTTTGTTTTTATGAACAGGACTTTCTGAAAGGGATCAGGATGGCACAGGAAGGATATTCGCTCTCGCAGAAGTTAAATTATGAAAAAGGCAAGGCTTCCTGTTTGTTCCAGTTGGGGAACCAGTACCTTACCATCAGCAACAACCCGATGGCTCTTCATTATTTTATGGAGTCATTGAAAATTTCACTGGAACTGAATGACAAAGGCACAGAAGGTGGCTGCTACATTGCGATTGGCCAGATTTA
>Ga0134121_10004669_pt1 | contig 11197 bp, 8 predicted proteins | sample KB301_FD_96463 | JGI IMG/M metagenome (GOLD analysis project Ga0134121, IMG submission 96463) | Terrestrial soil microbial communities without Nitrogen fertilizer from Kellogg Biological Station, Michigan, USA - KB3-0-1 | ecosystem: Environmental > Terrestrial > Soil > Unclassified ...
CGGCGGCAGGAGCTCGAAGCCCACCGGCGCATAGCGGACCTTGCCGCGCAGCCGCTCGTGCGCGCGCGCGACGATCTCGTCGTGATCGAACGCGAGCTTGGGCAGATCGTCGAGCGCGAACCAGCCGACGCCCATCGCGTCGGTCGCCGCGCGGATCCGGTGATCGCTGAGCTTGGCGAGCGCGTAGTACGCCACCGTGACGACGCGCTCGCGCGGGTCGCGGCCGAGCGCGCCGAACGTGTAGAGCTGCTCGAGGTAGACGTCGTCGACGCCGGCCTCTTCCTTGAGCTCGCGCTGCGCCGCGCCGTCGACGGTCTCGTCGATCCGTACGAACCCGCCGGGCAGCGCCCAGCCATGCTGGAACGGCGACAGCTTGCGCTGGATCAGGAGAACCTTGAGATCGGTCTCGTCGAGGCCAAACACCACACAGTCGACCGCCAGCGCCGGGCGCGGATATTCGTAGGAATAGGTCATTCGCGATCGGCCTTCCCCGCCGCCACGTAACTCCGCAGCTCGGCGAGCTCGCGATCGAAGCCGCCCGACAGGATCGGGAACCGGCACCACGAGCGCGGATCGACGTTGCGATCATCGAGGTGAAAGCTCGGCGCGAACCGCTCGCGCTTCCACTGGTTGCGGCACCACAGCCGAAAGAATCGCTCGATCCAGGTCGCGAGCTTCTGCGGCGTCAGCTCGGGATAGCGCGGCAGGAGCTCCTGGAGGACCTGCACCGGCGTGTGCTTGTCGCGAATCGCCGCGTCCTCGACGGCCTCGAGCAGATCGTAGGGCATGAGATCGGCCTCGTCGGTCTGGCCCTTGCCTTCCTTGTCGAGCGGGCGCAGCTCCGCGGTGGGCTGCTGCGCGTTGATGAGGTGGAGCGCGCCGACCGAGGCGAGCCCGACCGGGCCCTGGGTCTCCATCCATCGCAGCCAGCTGCGCAGGTAGGTCTTGTCGATGCCGCCGAGCGGCGCGAGCCCGCCCGAGGTGTCGCCGTCCATCGTCGCGTAGCCAACCGCGGCCTCCGAGCGGTTCGAGGTGGTGAGAAGGACCGCGCCGCGGACGTTGGCGAGCATCCAGATCGAGGGCGCGCGCACCCGGGCCTGGATGTTCTGCAAGGTCACGTCGTCGGTCGCCCACGACAGCTTGCGGCCGATCGCCACCTCGAGCGACGCGATGTACGCCTTGTACTGCGCGTCGACGTCGATCACGTGGAACTCGGCGCCAATCGCCCGGGCGATCTGCTCGGCGGCGTGGCGCGTAACCGAGCCGCTGTTCTCGGTTGGCTGGTACGCGCAGGCGAGCAGCGCACCGACGGCCGCGGTCACCACGTTCTGGCCGCCGCCCGCCTCGATCACCTCGTGCAGCCGGCGACACCACGGCAGCTGCGCGAGCACACCGCCCGGCCCGAGCTCGTGGAACGCAAACCCGACCGCGAGCGAGACCAGCACCGCGCACGCCGCCGAATCGGCACCGCCCGAGAGCGACACCACGTAGCCCTGCGCGCGGCTCTTGCGCAGGTAGTCCCACAGGCCGAGCGCGACCGCGCGGGCGAATTCCTCCTCGCGAACACCCGGGCGGTCCTCCCACGATGGCGATGGCGCCGCCCGCGACTCGGGCTTGCGCGCCGGCCACGCGAACGCGCGCTCGACGGTGAGGGCCTCGGCATCGTGGCGCGGGCGGTTGGAGCCGCGCCGCGCTTGCTCGCGCCGGTTGGTGCCGATGTCGACCACCGCGGAGGTCAGCTCGACGTCGTGAAACGAGAACCGCGGGCCACGCGCCGCGAGCTCGCCGTTCGAGGCGATGAGGCCGCCGCCATCGTAGACCACCCGCCCCGCCTCGTTGCCCATGAGGTTGGCATAGAGGTAGACGACACCGAACGCGCGCGAGCCCTCGGTGACGAACCGCTGGCGCACCGCAAACTTGTCGAACGCGAAGTGACTCGCCGAGGGATTGCACAGGATGTCGGCGCCGCGCAGCGCCAGATCGGTGCCCGGGCGGTTGGCGACCCACGCGTCCTCGCAGATCTCGAAGCCGATCCGGATATCGCCGATATCGAATAACAGATCACCGACCGGATACCGGTGAATCGTGCCGTCCGGGGTGGTCCGCTCGAGCACGTCGACCTCACCGGCCGGCCACGACTTGAACCACCGCGGCTCGTAGTGAATGCCATCGCCGGCGAGGAACTGCTTGCCGGCAAACCCGATGATCTCGCCATCGACGAGCAGCGCCGCCGCGTCGTACAGTGCCTTCTCGTGATAGATGGGCAGTCCGACGGCGACGATCATCCCCGCGGTCAGCGCCGCCAGCGCCTCGAGCTGGGTGAACGCGGTGTCCCACAGGCCGTCCATGAAGAACGCGTCCTCGCAGCCATAGCCGGTGATCGCCAGCTCTGGCAGGCACAGGACGGTCACGCCCTCGCCGCGCGCGCGCTCGATCGCCGTGCGGAGGTGCGCGAAGTTCTCGTCCCACGCAAACGGTGTCTGGTTGACACATGCAACGGCGACCTTGACGAGTCTCATGGGGCGTACCTATTCACGCACTCAGCGGTTGGAGAGTAGATGCTCCGTCAGGAGGGTTGCGGTGCTATCGACCTTGAGAAAATGGTTCTGTAGATCGACCGCTCGTGGATGGCTGTCGGTGACGACGATCCGGCCAAGCAGGCCACTCTGCTCGATGCGGGCCAGCGAATCGCCGGGGAACAGCCCGTGCGTCGCGATCGCGTCGATCGCCACGGCCCCGGAGTCGCGGTAGGCCCTCGCCGCGTTGAGCAGCGAGCCGCCGGTGCGGATCATGTCGTCGTAGATCACCACGCGCTTGCCGCTGACCTGCGCCGAGACGCCGGTGACCTCGGTGGCGTCGTCGTGCCGCCGCTTGTAGACGAACGCCGCCGCGACGTTCAGATCGTTGGCGAGCGACTCGACCCACTTGGCGCGCCCGGCGTCGGTGCACGCCAGCACGAAGTGGTCACCGCCGAGCCGCCGGGCCGCGGCCGTCACCAGCGACTTGCCGTACATGTGGATCGGCCGGATCCCGCCCTCGAAGTAATGCGCGATCGATTCGACGTGGAGATCGAGCAGGAACACCTGCGTCCCGCGGCTCGCCATCGGGATCGACGACAGGAGCCGCGCCCGGGTCTTCGCGGTCACGATCTCCCCGAACCGGACCGAGCGCTCCATCGTCGAGTAGCCGAAGAACGGCATCATCATGCGTAGCCGGTACGCCCCGCCGGTCACGAGGCCGCACGCGAGGTCGTAGAGCTCGAGCGTCGTCGCGTCGCTGGTCGTGCCGCCCACCAGCACGACGTCGCGATCGGCCGGATCGGTGTCGATCCGCAGGTAGTGCTCGCCGTCGGGAAACGTCTTGCGCGCCACCACGCCCACGTCCCACCCGGTGCTCGCCGCGACGGCGCGCCCAAGGTAGTCGTACTCGAGCGTCGAGAATACGATCGGTTGGGTCACGGTGCCTCCGAGGTTCCCGTCATGATCGCGAGGCGCGCGCGGTTCGCGCGCGGGCCAGGGCGATCAGCTGCTGCTTGCGGGCATGAACATGCGGATCGAGGCCGACGGGGTACGGTTGCGGGTTCAGGAACCGGCGGGCGCGCGGCGAGAGCTGGGCGAGCTCGCGCGCGGCGCGGGCACGGGCCACCTCGATCGGGTCGGCGTCGCGCACCACGTCGCCGCCGCGCAGGTACGTGACCAGGAGGTCGGACGCTTCGTCGAACACGGGGGCCAGCGGCGGACGCAGCGGATCCTCGATGTCGTGCAGCTCGGCCCTCGAGAACCCCGCCTCGCTGTCGTAGATGATGTCGGCGATCAGCTCGCCGCCGCGCCGGAGCCGGCGGACCGCCAGGTTGCCCGGGTTCGAGATCTTGATCGGCTGCTCGGACAGCTTGATGGCCTCGCACCAGGTGCCCTCTTCGTCGCGCGCGGCGCCGAGCTTGTAGATGCCGCCGAGCGCGGGCTGATCGTACGAGGTGACGAGCCGCGTGCCGACGCCAAACGTGTCGATCCGGGCGCCTTGCTCGAACAGCGACGAGATCACTGTCTCGTCGAGATCGTTGGACGCGACGATCTTGGCGGCGGGGAACCCCGCGGCGTCGAGCATGCGCCGCGCCTCGATCGACAGGTACGCGAGGTCGCCGGAGTCGAGCCGCACCCCCGCCAGCTCGTGGCCCCGCGCGCGCAGCTCGTGCCCGATGGTGATCGCGTGGCGGACGCCCTCGATCGTGTCGTAGGTGTCGACCAGGAGCGTGCAGTTGCCGGGCAGCGCGTCGGCGTAGGCGCGAAACGCGGCGAGCTCGTCGCCATAGAACATCACCCAGCTGTGGGCGTGCGTGCCGCGGACCGGGATCCCGAACCGCTTGCCGGCCAGCACGTTCGAGGTCGCGGCGCAGCCGCCGATGTATGCCGCGCGCGACGCGCACAGCCCACCGTCGATGCCCTGCGCGCGGCGTAGCCCGAACTCGATCACCGGGGCGCCTCGCGCGGCCTGCACGACGCGCGACGCCTTGGTCGCGATCAGGGTCTCGAAGTTGATCAGCGTAAGCAGCGTCGTCTCGACGAGCTGCGCCTGGCCGATCGGCCCCGTGACCCGCACGATCGGCTCGTGGGCGAACACCAGGCTGCCCTCCGGCGCCGCGTCGACCGTGCACGAGAACCGCAAGTTCCGGAGGTACTCGAGGAACCCGGCGGGGAACAGCGGCTCGTCGCGGCCATCGCGCAAGGTCGCCAGGTACGCCAGGTCGTCTGCCGAGAACCGCAGCCGGCGCAGATAGTCAAGCGCGGGCGCGATTCCCGACGCGATCGCGTAGCCACCGCCAAATGGCGGCTTCCGGAATGTCAGGTGAAAGACCGCCTCCCGCTCCGCTGTGCCGGCCTTCCAGTAGCCGCAGGCCATCGTGAGCTGGTACAAGTCAGTGAGCAGCGCCAGCGAGCTGCCGTAGAGATGTTCGGGTTCGGGCACCGGTAGGTGTATTATTTACACTAAGTAGCACGATGTCAACGGACGCCGTCGTCATCTGGGGAGAACTCTTGTGGGACCGGTACCCGCCGGCCCTGGCGGCCGAGTCCGGCGGCAGCCAGCTTGGCGGCGCACCGGCAAACGTTGCCTGGCACCTCGGGCAGGCGGGCGGCTGGGCACAGCTGGTGACCCGCGTCGGCGATGACGAAGACGGCCGGCGCGCGATCGCCCAGCTCGACGGCCTGGTCGATACCTCGCTCATCCAGATCGATCCGGACCGCGCCACCGGGGAGGTCACGATCCAGGTCGAGCACGGCGAGCCGCGCTACACGCTGCATCCCGGCCGCGCGTGGGAGCGGATCGCCTGCACCAGCGCGGTACGCGAGGCGATCCTCGACGCCGGCGTGTTCGTCTACGGGACGCTCTCCCAGCGCACAGCCGACGGCTTCGCGCAATGGCAGCTCGCGATCGACGCCGCTCGGGTCCGCGCGCTCAAGGTGTATGACGCAAACCTGCGCCCCAACGACCAGGCCTCGCATGCGATCGGCAGCGCGCTCGAGCATGCCGACGTCATCAAGCTCAACGATCGCGAGGTCGCCCAGCTCCGCGAGCTGTTCGGCTGGGACGATCCGGTCGCGCAGATCCGCGCTGCAAGGCCGCGCATCGTCGTCATCACGCATGGCGCGGCCGGCTCGACGATCTATCCGCTCGACACAGCGCCCATCGAGATCCCGGGCGTGCCGGCGGCACCCGGTGGGGACAACGTCGGGTGCGGCGATGCCTACCTGGCGCTGCTCCTGTTCGGCATGATCAGCGGCTGGGATCTCGCCTTGTCCGGCCGGATCGCGAGCCGATGGGCCGCTGCCGTCGCCGGCGTGCGCGGCGCGACGCCGCTGTTCGAGGATGATCGTATCGCCGAGCTGCTGGAGGCGGCATGACCGACGAGGAGACAGACGGGCCAGCCCCGCAGACGCCGGAATCCACGACGCAGCCAGCCCCACCTCCGGTGTCAGATCCTCCAGCGGAGGTGCCTCCCGTGGAAGTGCCTCCAGCGAAAGATCCTCCAGCGAAAGATCCTCCAGCGAAGGATCCTCCAGCGGAAATTCCTCCAGCGAAAGATCCTCCAGCGGGCGATCCTCCCGTGGAACTTCCTCCGATATCAGATCCTCCAGTGCCAGGTCCTCCGGCGTCAGATCCTCGGGTGTCGGAGCCGCGAGCCTCAGAACCGCGAGCCTCGGCACCTCCAGACGCGGAGCCTCTAGCACCGGATTCGTGGGACCGCGCCGCGGACTGGTTCATGCAGCGCGGTGCGTTGCCCGCCCTGGGTCTGCTCACGATCGGGATGATCCTCATCTACGCTCACATGTTCGGCGGCGAGCTCGTCGGCGACGATCTCACGTTCCACATGGCCGAGAGCGCACGGATCGCCGACTGCCTGCGCGCCGGCGACTTCGACCTGTGGAACCCGAGCGCCAATGGCGGCTTTGCCTCGGCGTACTACTATCAGGTGGTCCCGCAGCTTGCATCTGCCATCCCAGCGGCGGTGTTCGGCCACCACCTGTTCTTCTTCGAGCTCAGCGTGTTCCTGCCGCTCGTCCTCGCACCCGCGGCGGCCTATCGCGGCATGCGCCTCATGGGCGCCACACCGTGGCAAGCCGCCGTGGCCGCGCTCGCGATCGGCCTCACCAACGGTGAATCGCGGTGGGGCACCGGCAATGCCGGCACCTTCAACGTCGGGCTCTACACCCAGACCTGGGCGCTCGCCGCATTTCCGCTCGCGCTCGGCCACGCCGTGCGGTGGGCAACCGACCAGAAGGGCCTCGCGCCTGCCGTGGCCTGGGGCGCATTCGTTACCCTGTGCCATCCATTCGCGGGCGTCTCGCTCGCCGTCGCGCTGGTCGCCGGCTGGCTCGCGCAGTTCGTGCTCCGGCAAGTCGACCAACTGCTCGCCATGATCGGCGAGGCCATGTCCGCCGATCCAGATCGCAGCACGCTATCGGCGGCCAAGGCCGCCCTCGGAGAGCGCTGGCGCAATCCACCGCCGCGGCCGTGGCGCGGCGAGTTCCGCCGGCTTGCGATCCTCGGCGTATGCCTGTTCGTCGCGTGGATGCCGATCTGGCTCCCGCTCGGGGTCGATTACGCCGGCTTCGGCGGCTTCCCGCATCGCGTCAGCGACGAGGTCGGCCCCGGCTTCAAGTCGCTGTTCAAATGGTACGCCTTCGGCGCGATCCTCGATTACGCGCGCCCCATGGTATTGACCTGGTCGTTGCCGCTCGTCGCGCTGTTCGCGCGCACTCGGTTCATGCGCTGGCTGTGGGCTCCCGCCGTGATCTACGCGGTGTGGCTCGGCATGGGCCCACACCTCGGCAAGACCGACGACGATCTGATCCCCGCGGTGCGCTTCCTCGGCGCGATGCAGGTCGTGATGTCGCTCGCGGTCGGCGCCGGCATGCTGTGGCTCGGCAAGCGAATCTGGGACGCTCCTGAACACTCGGCGCTGCATCGTCCGATTCGCTTCCTCTTGACCGCCGTGACCCCGGCGAAGCAGAAAGCGTGGGCGCGCGACGTGCCACTGCAATACGCCATGCGCACCGCCGTCGCCGCCATTGCCGCGGCACTGGGCGTGCTCCTCGTCCTGCCCGGCGCGCGCGCCCTCGCTTCGCGCGTCCATGTCCTGCCCGACTACGCAAACAGCCACGGCAACGAACTCCACGACATCACCAAGCGCCTGCAGCGCGAGCCGCCCGGCCGCAAACAAGTCGGCACCGGTGCCGAGAACCACTGGTGGAATCTCCTCACCTACGAATACGGTCGCCGCCCCTCGCTGCTGATGATGGGCGGCGGTGGCCTGCAAGCGAGCCCCAACTACGACTTCCTGTGGACCGTGAAGGAGTTCGCCAAGAACGCATGGGTCTACGACGCGCCCATCCTGGTGTTCGAGAAGACCCACGTCGACAAGATGCCGGTCGGCGAGGAGATCCTCGAGACCAAGAACTACCAGGCGCGTCGCCTTCCCGCGCCGGGCCTGGTCTCGCCGGTCCAGATCACCGGCACGCTACCGCCGGGCCGCAAGCCCGCGCACGCCGCCGCGCTCGCCTGGCTCAAGACCGACCTGCCGCTCAAAGATCACGTCCTCGTCTACGACGGCTTTGGCGGCCCCGGCGTCGAGCCGCACGGCACCGTCGCGCGCGCGTTCCGGCAAGACTCCCCCGGCGACGCCGCCGACATCTACGCCGAGGTCGACGTCACCGAGAAGACCACCTTCATGGCGCGCGAGAGCTGGCACCCGCGCTGGCGCGCCTACCTCGATCGCGTCGAGGTGCCCGTCCGCCGCGTGACGCCCGACTTCCCCGCCGTCGACGTGCCGCCCGGTCACCACGTCATCGCGTTCCGGTTCGAGCGCCCGTGGTGGGCCCTCGCCTCCTGGCTCGCCTGGCCGCTCGTCCCGCTCCTCGCGTGGCTCGTCACCCGCCCGCGCCGAGGCCGGCTCATCGCGCGTGCGTGGCTCCTCAAGCGCCGGCGCCAGCCAATCGCGTAAGACAACAGCCGCATCATGAATCGCAATGTCGAAGTCAAAGCACGAGTCGAAGATCTGGCCCAACTCGAACTCCTATTACGGCGCCGCTGCTCCGAACCAACCGTCTTGCTGCAGCGAGACACCTTCTTTCACTGCAATTCCGGGCGGCTCAAGCTGAGACAGGAAGGCTCGACCGCCGAGTTGATCTTCTATTCGCGCAATTCTGACGCAGAGGCAAGAGAGTCCCGATACTGGCGATGTGCGGTGAGCGATATCTCCGGCTCGGTTGCACTGTTAACAGCGGCGTTCGGAATTGAAGGAGTCGTACAAAAGCAGCGCTTGCTGTTTCACATCGGACAGACGCGCGTCCACCTCGACACCGTCGAGAACCTCGGTTCCTTCGTGGAGCTCGAAGTCGTATTGTCTGAGCTGCAGACCACCGATGATGGCAAACAGATTGCCACTGCCTTGATGAACGAGCTGGGCATCGCCCCGGCAGACATGATCGGACCTGCATACATCGATCTCATCAAGATGAAGCATACCACCACGCCTTGATATAGCTCCCAGCTGCGCGCGAACGGACGCTATCGTCGCACCCGTTGCTTCACTGGCTGCTTATCGTTTCGACCTCGCATCTTCGCCCTTCCCAGGCGCACAGATGGTGTGGACGTGACCTCCCTCAGGTAGGCGAGACACTCCTCGATCTCTTCCTGGAAGAACAACCGATCGATGAAGGCCTCAGCGCCACTTCGGTACCTCTCGGCTTCCATTTTCGGACACAAGAACAAGGCGACGACCGCGGGACGTGCACGAGCGATCCGAGAACGTAGCTTCTGTCTGATCTCGTCTGCGCTCTCCAGCACTTTCTTCGTCGATGGCAACGCGAGGCCGCGCAGATCGAGGTTGCCGTACAGGAACTTCATTTCGAGTGACGCCTCTGCGATCTCGTACAGGCGCTTCTGGATGTCATCTGCGACTCGGCGCAGGTTCTTGATCTCTAGGTAGACGAGCGGCGGCTGACCGGTACTGGGATCTGGCCAGATACCGTCGGGCTTACGGCGCGCGACGAGGATGCCCGGCACCGCCCGGATCGGCGGCGACATCAGCACCGGGATGGCTTCCGCAACGAGTCGCGCACGGAATAGAGCCTCGATCCCGCCACGCGCCTTGCGTCCGAGATCACCGCGTCTCACGACCTCGGCACGCGCAACCACGTCGTCGAAGGCTTCCATGACGGGCACCGCCGCTTGATGGCGTACGCATGGCGTAGTTTCTTCTCGACGATCGCCGTCTCGGGATCTGTTGCGGCTCGCTTCAACGTCGTCCGGTTCAGCCCCGCTGCGGCGAACAGAAAGTACTTCGCGGCTTCGTGCCGCATCAACGCGTCGACGTCTTCGATCGCGAGCTCACCAAGGTGGACCTGGTCGCGCTTGACGAGCTTCTTGAGCAGCGGATGCCTGCGTAAACTCCGAAGCTCCGCTTTGAACTGGTCGAACTCAGGTGTCTCGGTCACGACCGCTCTCCACGCAACGTGGCGAGGTACGTGCTCATCGTGTGAAGCTCGGCGGGCCCGATCCCGTACAGCCGCGCGATGCGGGCATTGACCTCGTCGCCGTTTCCGTCGCTGGACAGGCGCGAGGCCAAACGCGAGATCAGGCGGCGCTCCTGAACGTCCGCTATGGGAACCGGAACGGTCGCAAGGAACTGCCGCCGGAATCGACTGAAGCCATCCTTGGCAACTGGCGACAACAGACGGAGCATGAACTCGATGACCATCGAATTGAGGATCGCCGTAACGTAATTGGTCATCCTGTCGTCTTCGAGAACAATGTAGTAGGCACTATGCAACGGAAAGAACTGACCGCGATCCACGGCGAACCGACAGTGCTCGGCAACGTCCGGGACAACGATCTTGGTGACGGTCGTGATGTCGGTCGCAGGCAGGTCGTGAAGATCGAACCACGCCTTCTCCCAGACCCGGACGGAGTGCCGCTGGGCAAGCGACTCACGATGGCGCTCGAGATAGCGGCGAGCATGCGGAAAACGCGACAGCGAGATCAGCTCCGGCTTGCCGGCGACGAACATGTAGGGAAGAAGGATCCGCAGACTCGGATCAACGATCGAGAATGGCCCGATGTCGCGTCCGCGGATTGCCGGTCGAATCAGCTCTTGCTCGACGCACTCGAATTCATCGCTCGGTCGGACATAGATATCGTCGCGGCCGGTCGCCGGGCCCGCCGAGATCCGGCGGGACAGTTTCTCCAGGCTCGGATGCGACGCGCGCAGGCGCTCGACGAGCTGGGTCAATTCGGGCGGACGAAACTGCCAGGGCGTCTCGGTTAGTCCGTCACGCGGAGTTCGCGACTCCGAGGTGACGCGAACCTCGTTACCGCGCTCACTCTCGCAGCTCAGTACGTGCACGTCTTCGGCGTCTGACTTTCGACCGATGACCGTCACGCAGGGAACGACCGCCGCGTCGGGGAACACCTTGTGCGATCGAAACGTGGCGATCCGGCGTACGCTGCCGTGCTTGACGAGGTACGCCCGAAGACCGCGCGACGTCTCGCTCGCAAGGAACTTGTCTGGCGTGATGAACCCGAGCACGCCATCCGGCCGGAGCAACTGCAGCGCCCGCTCGAAGAACAGCGTGTAAAGATCAACGCGCCCGACCGCGGTCGCGAACATCGTGCGCAGCTGCACCTTGTACGCACTCGGCAA
>Ga0134121_10004670_pt1 | contig 11196 bp, 12 predicted proteins | sample KB301_FD_96463 | JGI IMG/M metagenome (GOLD analysis project Ga0134121, IMG submission 96463) | Terrestrial soil microbial communities without Nitrogen fertilizer from Kellogg Biological Station, Michigan, USA - KB3-0-1 | ecosystem: Environmental > Terrestrial > Soil > Unclassified ...
ACCGTCGTGCAGACACTCCGTCAGCAAAGCAAACCGGCTTGGCGATTTCTATGTGACGCGCTGCAAGCACATCGCTCCCATCAGGCTACACCCAGGCTTATTCCAGGGTGAACGGTTACGAATGCTTTACTTCGACCAATCCTCAATCTTGAGGCTGGAGATTCCTTGGAAATCTTTGACATTGCGCGTCACCAGTATGTCGCCGTGCTCCAATACGATGGCCGCGATTCGCAGGTCATTTTTGCCAACGTGTTTGTGGGCTATTCTAAGTTGCTCGTAGCGTGCGATAGCCGACTCCGTAAACGACAATATCGCAAGTTTGGAAAAGAAGCCCACTGCATCCGCCAAGCGTTGGTAGGCACTGGCAAGGAGGCGGGGCTTGTTGGCCCGGCGGAGTTTGGTGTACCAGCCCCGCAGTTCTTCTTCGACGGTGATTATGCTGATCGCCCGTTGGTCGGGTGAGTGTTTTTGGAGGTGTTGAAGTACTGCGGGGTGGCCTTCCTGGAAAAGCGTCAGGATGTCAGTGTCCAGTACATACCGATTCATGGCACCTCAGGATCCTCGTCCATTTGACGCCGATTTGCGGCCATGATTTCTTTAACCTCCTGGAAATCGGGATCATCCTTAAACATGCCGGCATAAGGCAACCACGGATCGGAGTCGGTGCCAACCTGAAGCTTCACCAATTCCGCTCCGTTTCGCAGCAAGCAATCGACCTCCGCCTTCAATTTTGACAATGCTTCTTCGCGCGTAGCTCCCTCCGCACTAACGCCGAAATGCTCCACGGTTCGCGCCCGGTAGCCATTTCCGTTCACCGCTTCAATTAACACTGACATCTCCATGACAACGCTCCATTCTTTGGTAAGCCAATCCCATTCATTGTACAGGTTTGTTGCCGAGGATAGGATCATCCTTGTAGGCGAAAATCACCCAGTAGTTTTTCAAGCGTCTCGATCGGCAATCCCACTACATTGCTAACCGTCCCCTCCACTACCCGAACATAGGGATCATCCAGCCCCTGCACCGCATAGGCCCCCGAGCAACCTTCCCACATCCGCGTTTCCAGATAGGTTTCGATCTCGTGATCGCCGAGCGCCTTGAAGGCAACGCGGCTGCATTCTTGCCAGGCCAGTTGGATGTTGTCTGGCCGGCGCCAAAGGATGACGCCGGTCCACAATTCATGGTCCCGGCCGCGCAGCAAACGCAAGATGCGGCGGGCGTCGTCGCGGTCCGCGGGCTTGGCGATGACTTGGCCGTCAATCCAGCCGACACTGTCGGCCGCCAAAATGATCGCATTCTCGAAATGTGGGGCTACCGCGGCGGCTTTGAGCCAAGAGACATGCTGCACGAAACCGCGAATGTCTTTGATTCCTTCGCCCGTCGGCTCATCTACATGGGAGGGGCTGACCTCGAAATGGTAGCCGGCCTGCTCCAGCAGTTGGCGGCGGCCCCAGGAGGCACTGGCCAGAATCAGGCGACTCGGTTGGCGTTCTGCCATTGGGACAAGACCTCCTCGACGTGCGGCCACAATTTGGCCGGCGTCAGTTCATTCATGCAATCCAGACGGTCGCAGGTTTTCACCAGGCTGCCGGCGCACCATACTCCTGTTTCTACAGCGCGGTGCTGTTGGCCGTAGGGCCCGGTGAGGCGGACCTTCGTGCAGGTGAAGGGCGTCACCACCTTGCGACCCAAGGCGACGGGCAAATGCAATGGTCCTGTGTCGTTGGCGAGCATCATGTCCGCCAGGCTTAAAACCGCGGCGAGCTGGGGCAATGTTGTTTTACCGGTAAGATCGCAAACGGGTCCTGACAAATCGGCGGCTGTGAGGCGGGCGAGGGCTGATTCGTCCGGTCCACCAACGAAAATCGCGGTGCCGCCAAAGCGGCGCTGGGCGTCATTCGTCAGAGCTGCGAAATGTCGGCTGGGCCAGCGCTTGGTCATCCAGCGGGCGCCGACGCCTAACATTAGCCACGGCCTCGGCAACCTGTTAAGTTCATTGAGCGCCCATTGCACCGCGGCCGGGGCCAGCGGGACATTGAAACGTATGTCTTTGTTCTTCACGCCCAACGCTTCGGCAACCAGCCAGTAACGATCGATGGCGTGAAGATTGTCGGCGTCAGGCACTGCGATGCGATCGGTATAAGCGTAAGTGGCGCCTTCACGGGCTGTTGCCAAACCAACACGCCGGGCTGCACCGCTGACACGGACCATGATGCCGGTACGGAGCAAACCTTGCAAATCGATGACCAGGTCGAAACGCTGGCTGCGCAGGTTTGTCAAAAAACGCAAATAGCTCAAAACTGCTGGGGCGAGGCCGCTTCGTCCCGCGTTGCGGTCGAAAGCGATGGTGGCATCGAGGTCGGCATGGCCTTGCAATAATGGTTCGTAGGCGCGGTTGACCACCCAGGCGATATGGGCCGAGGGAAAGCGTTGCCGCAAGGCGCCAAGCACGGGCAGGGCGTGGACAATGTCGCCCAGGGCGCTGGGTTTGATTATGGCGATCCGTTTGGCTTGGTATTCGTGCAAGGGGGTCATGGCGAATCCTTTCGCAATGTCTCGTTTAGCCTTTTCGTATCTTGGGCATCATTGGCAACATCAACAACAGCAACACTGCCGCGAAGGCATAGGGCAACAAGGGCGGATCAGTCAGCATGTAAAGCGGCGGTCCAATGGCTGGTCCCGCAATTCGCGCCAAAGCGGACGCCGATTGGTTGACTCCCAAGACCTCCCCTTGCTGATTCACATCGGTGCGGCGAGAAATCAATGCTTGCGCTGAGGGAGTCATGAAGGCGAAGCCCACCACCGCGACGGCCAATGCCGCCAAAACCAATGTCATCAAACTTGCATTGCCCATCACGCCTTGCCAGGCGGCCCAGGTCACTACACCCAGGCCCAACAAGCCGGCGGCCATAAAAACGATTCCCATCAGCATAAACGTCGCTTCGCTAAAACGCGAAGCCAACCGGCGATAAATGAACCCCTGCGTTATCATCAAAACAACGCCAATGTACGCGAAATACAAATAGCTGTTTTTCTCCCCCAATCCGAGCACTCCTTGCAAGAACAGGGCAAGTGTGGTTTCAAAGCTGGCGAAACCAACCGTGGCCAGGAAAAATGCGATCACCACAGGCCCGATGGCCGGGTTCTTAAGCACTTTCCGCATGGCCGACCAGTCCACCCAACGCCGATCCAGGGGCGGCGTCTTGTCGAATTGCCGTGTCTCCGGCAGCAAGCGAATCCCCAACAACAACGCTACGAACGACAAGGCCGACGCCATGTAGCCGACGGCTTCAACATGTTCCGATTGGCCGGCAGCGTCAGAAAAAAGGAATAACGCCAGGGCGCCAAGCAACGGGCCAAAAGTGAAACCAATGCCAAAGGCGGCGCCAATCAGTGCCATGCCGTGTTTACGTTTGTCGGGCGGTGTGCTGTCGGCGATGACGGCCTGGGCTGTGGCAATGGTGGCACCGGCAATGCCGGCGCCAATGCGGGCCGCGAACATCAGCGTAAGGGCCAAAGCCGCATGTTCCCCGGCGGACAGCGAACAAGCAAAGCCAAACAAGGCGTAGAACACGACCGACCCGCCCAGTCCCACGAGCAATATGGGCCGCCGTCCCACACGATCAGACACGCGACCCCAAATGGGGGACACAAGAAACTGCATGAGTGAAAACATCGCCATCAGGCCGCCAACGACGATGCCGACCAAGACCCGGCGGTCCTGACCAGGAATTAACACCGATACGTAATCTTTGCCAATGCGAGGTAAGATTGGCAGCACGATGCCAAAACCCAACAAGTCGATGAACACTACCAAAAAGACAATCAAAAGCGCGGAGCGGTTGGATGTCGCGGGCGGTTGCTGGCCAGGGTCGCCTGGGGTGGCAGCAACGGCGGATGTTGTGGGGCTTTCGGGCATCTTCGGCTTTCCATGGACGACGCGTGTTCATTATGGTGAGGAGCCCGGCGGGGATAAACCCCGCCGCTCGTTGGTCAGGACAGCATATCATTTTGGGCCTGCTTTGGGCCAGAGCGCTAGCTTGCCGACGCCCAATGGCGGGCTACATTGTGGACGGCCACTTCCCATTTCAGGTGAGGCACCATGACCCCAGCTGCCGAAGCGAAAGCCCGTGAGAATGGCGATCCTGCCTATTTGATCATCGATACCGAGAGTGTGCCCGACGGCAAACTGCTCGCGGCCGTCAAGCATCCGGGCGAGAACGTCGCTCCGGAAGAGGCGGTCCGGCGCTTGCAAGACGATTTGCGAGCCAAGAGCAGCAGCGGCTCCGATTTTGTGCCAGTGCCTTTTCAATTTCCCGTCGCCATATGCATCCTGCGCGTGGGTGCGGACTTTGGGCTTCAAGCCGTCACCCGCGTGGACGAGCCGCATTACAAACCTCGGCAAATTGTCGAACAATTCTGGAGCGGGCTGGCCAAGATGCTGGAAAAGTACAAAGGCCGCGTGCGACTGGTCAGCTTCAACGGCCGCGGTTTCGATCTGCCGCTGTTGGAAATGGCCGCGTTCCGCTACGGCTGCACCTTCCCCCCCGCTTACACGCAGAGCCGCAAACGGTTTGACTCGATGCACATCGATGTGATGGAGTTTCTGTCCAATTACGGCGCGATTCGCATGGGCCTGGGGCAAAATGTGCTGTCCAAACTATTGGGCAAACCCGGCAAAATGGAGGTTTCGGGCAATCAAGTCTATCCAATGTTTCTCGAAGGCAAACTCGACGCCATCAACGACTATTGCATGTTCGACACGCTGGATTTGTATTTCGTTTTTCTGCGGACGCGGGTGATGACGGGGGAGCTGACGTTGGCCAGAGAGCATGAATTGGTGCTCAAGGCCAAGGAGTTTTTGACGGCGCGAGTGGAGCAAATTCCGGCGCTGCGGCGTTATCTGGACAGCTGGGGCGATTGGAATCCGTGGCCGTAAGCCAGCCGCTTGCGGTTTAGCGCTGAATGCTAAGCCGCAAGCGGCTACTGGAGTCAAATCGACGGCAAGTCCAAGTGGCCCGAAGCGAACAAGCCATTGCGGGCGTACTGGTTTACCGTCCCTTGCAACCGGCCGTTGGCTGTCTTGCGGAGCGTGCCCCGCAGGTCCCACACGGAGCCGTCGTTCCACGTCAGCGTGCCGAAAAACTCGCCGCGAGAGTTGATGGTGCCGGTGATCGTGCCTTTGAGGCCCACCGTATTGTTCACGCAAACCCCTGCCACAACGCCGTTGGAGCCGACCGTCACGGCGACGGCGCCTTTTTGCGTGCCGCCCCCGCCGATGGAGGTGGTGTAATAGCCACTATAACTGCCCATGTAAGCCGAGGACTGAGGCAACGGGCTGGCGGAAACGGTGCCCGTCGGTGTGGCAATGGCTAACACGGGCATCAAGGCGACGATCAAAATGGATTGACGCATGGTTAACTCCTGCGAATGTTGGTGTGTGGTTTCGACTTCGCTAACAAATAGCGAATGGATTGGCAGTTGTGACAGATTGAAGAGAAATCCGGGGAGCAGAAATCGCCAAGAGGCTTTGGCGTCGATGAGTCCGCCGGTATGGCGGCCGGTGTACTTCCAATTCGCAAAGCCAAACGGCGCCAGTGACCTGCAAGTCTCCTCTGGCCGAAACCCTTCCCGCGGCGTACCGTAATGCTATCTGAGTGTGAACAATTGCACCCCTGCCACGAGGGTTTTGGTATGGCGAAAGAGGAACATTTCTTGATGCAAGGCAAAGTGCTCCAGGCGCTGGCGAATACGCAGTTTCGCGTCAAGCTGGACAGCGGGCACGAACTTATTTGCCATATCGCGGGGAAGATGCGCAAGCATTTCATCCGCATATTGCCCGGCGACATCGTCACCGTGGCTATTTCGCCCTACGACACGACCAAGGGCCGCATCACTTATCGCGGACCGCTCAAGCAAGCCACTCAGGAAGCGGCGGAACCGCCGGCTTGAGTTCCGTGTAAGTGCATCAGTCCGCCCCGGCCGCCAGCGGTGGCATTGTCAAATCCACATTTCCCAGTTTTCCGATCCGCGCATGAAAAGAGCGCGTGGGAAACCCACGCGCTCCATTTGGTTATTGCTATTGCACGATTACTTCTGGGCTACTTCCGCCTCCACGCGGATGTTTTTGCCTTCCTTGAAATCTCCTGCTCGCAGAACAGCCAGGTATTCTCCGGCCTCGACCGTGCCATCCGCGCCGGCGGCACGCAGGTTCCAAACGACCTGATTCATGCCGGCGTTGCCCGGTCCCTTGAGAACGGCGAGTTCCTTGCCCTTCGAATCGTAGATAGAGACCGACGCATCCTTGGCGGCGTTCCGCAGGTTGTACCGGATGATCGATCCATAGGCCGGATTCTGGCCCACGAACTCGTTGCTCTTGGGCGCGGCCGACTTGGTCGTCTTGAATGCCACCGCCGGTCGGGCGTCGAACAGATGACCGACTTTTTGCTGTACCTCCGGCGTCAACTGCTCCAGCGGCGAGATGTCGTCGAAGATATAGATGCTGCGGCCGTGGGTGCCGACCACCAGATCGCGGTCGCGCGGATGAATGACAAGGTCATGGACCGCCACCGTAGACATGCCGCCCTTCATCTGGTGCCAAGACTGGCCGCCGTTCAGCGAGGCGAACAGGCCAAACTCGGTGCCGCAGAAGAGCAAGTTCCTGTTGCGGGACGATTCGATGACCACATGGACGCTGCCGTCCACGGGCAAATTGGAGCTGATGTTCGTCCAGTTTTTACCGTAGTCGGTGGTCTTGAATACATACGGCTTGCGGTCGTCATTGCGATAGCGCGTGAGACTGACATAACAGGTGCCGTCTTCATGGTAAGACGGCTCGACACGCGAGACGCAACCGTCCTTGAGGACGCCGGGAAGGCTGGCATCAGTCCAGGTTTCGCCATTGTTTTGGGTCACCATGATGCGGCCGTCGTCGGCGCCGGTCCAGATCACGCCCTTCTTTTTGGGAGATTCGTTGATAGTGAAGAGCGTGTGGGCCCAGTTGCGGCCTTTGCCGCCCTTGCCGCCCTTGTCCGGACCCCAGGTCAGGTCCGGGCTAATCTTTTTCCAGTTGGCGCCGCGTTCGGAAGCGAGCAAATAAGCGCCGCCGTAATAGACGATCTTGGGATCGTGGGGAGACAGCACGAGCGGGCTAGACCAATTGAAGCGCTCTCCCAGAGCCTTGACTCCGCCGCCCTTACCGCCACCACCCTTGCCGCCGCCTTTTTTCTGCGGCTCGTCTTTTTTCGGGTCGTCTTTTTTCTGATCGTCCTTTTTGGGGTCGTCCTTCTTTTGGTCAGCCTTTTTGTCGGGTTGAACTTGGAAGAAGGAGGTGGCGAAATACGCGCTCCGCTGCGCGTCGCGGCTAAACGGTCCGCCGCCGTTGGGGTCGTCGGGGTCGCCGCCCTTGCCCTTTTTGCCGCCCTTGCCGCCGACGGCTGTGCCCTTGCCGAAGTTGCCATATTGCGATTCGCCGTAGACGATGGTCCAGTCGGTCGGATCGTTGGCGGTGTGGAAGCCGTCGCCGCCGATGCCGATGGTGGACCACAAGCCCTGGCGGATGCCCGTTTCATCATAGGTCGCGCTGGGACCGCCCCAGGTGCCGTTGTCCTGCAAGCCGCCGTAGATGTAGTAGGGCTTACGCATATCGACAGAGATGCCGTAGAATTGGGCGAGCGCCGCGGCGCGGATGACGGTGAACGACTGGGCTTTGTTGCGGGAAACGCCCCAGCCGCCGTCGGTGCCGAGCCAAACTTCATTGGAGTCACTGGGATTGACGTAGAGTGCGTGGTGATCGGAGTGCATGCCGCCGCCCTTGCCGCCGCCGCCACCGCCACCCTTACCGCCCTTCTTTTGCGGTTGATCGTCTTTCTTGGGTTCGTCCTTTTTCGGGTCATCCTTCTTTTGATCGGCCTTCTTGGGATCGGTCTGCTGCAACTCATCGTCGCCAATCAGGGAGACCAAACCGCCAGTGGCGCCAGGGTCGTCGCCTTCGATGACGGCCTTGCCCTTGCCGCCGAAATTCTTGCCGCCGTCGTTGGACATGGCGGTGTTCACGCCGAGCACATAGACGCGATTGTCGTCATTGGGATCGACGCGAATTTGGCCGTAGTAGAAGGGCCGCGGGCAAATGGTGTTGAGGTGCTTCCAGGTCTTGCCCTTGTCGTCGGAGCGGTAAACGCCACCGGCACCAGGATTGCCGCCGGCGCCATTGGCGCCGCCCTGATTGACCTCGCCGACCGGAGTTTTATCGGTTTGCACAACCACGTAAACCACATTGGGATTCTTGCGATATATGTCGATGCCGCAACGGCCGTAGGCACTGGTCGGCAAGGCGACTTGCAGTTGCTCCCAGCTCTTGCCGGCGTCACCGGTCTTGTAGATGCCGCCTTGCTTGCCGGTGAAGAAGATCGAGGGATTGTCGCTGCCGGAAAAGGCGTCGCGGCGATGTTTCCAGAAGGCCGCGTAAAGCACGTTGGGATCGGACGGATCCATCTTCAGATCGACGACACCCGTGTCCTCGTCAATGAATTTCGACACTTCCCAGGTTTTGCCGCCGTCCATGGTCTTGAAGACGCCGCGTTCCTTGTTGGGGCCCCAGGTGTGGCCCATGGCGCCGATGTAGACGATGTCGGGATTGGTTGGGTGAATGGCGATGCGGCCGATGGTGTGCGAATCCTTCAGGCCCATGTGCGTCCAGGTTTCACCGCCATCGGTGGACTTGTAAACGCCGTCGCCCCAGGCGCCGCTGTTGCGGACGTTGTGTTCGCCGGTGCCGATCCAGACGACGTTCGGGTTGGATTTGGAGACGGCGACATCGCCGATGCAGACACTGGATTCGTTTTGGAACTGGGCTTTCCAGGTATCGCCGCCGTCGGTGGTCTTGAAGAGGCCGCCTGACGCGGAGGCGACGTAGACGATTTTCGGATTGCTTTCAACGCCCACAATCTGAACGATGCGGCCGGTCATGTTGGCCGGGCCGGGATTGCGGGCCACAAAGGCGTCCAGCACCTTGGCGTCGAGCGTCACGGGCTGGGCCGCATCCGTGGGCCATAGAGCGTGCAGGAGCGCCAGCGACAGCAGGCTGCTCAGCACCATGTAGTTGCGAAACGTGTTGCGAGTCATTTAACTCTCCCCCCAAGAAGTGATTTCATCTGCAGTAAGTGCGCACTCCACTTACGCTATAGCTTTATACGCAGGAACTCGGCGCGGGTAGACCGCGTTTGCCACGATACGAAAAGTTTGGCGGCCCTTGACAAAGACGGAGGGAATGCGAAGAATGATAATAGACGATATGTGTACAAACGTATATTATACAACAAGGGTGCAACAATGAACGAGGCCAATGACTTGGTGGCGACGGAAATGCGCAGGGTATTGCTGGCAACGATTACGGCGGAGGACATGGCCGCGGTGGCGCGAGCGCTGGTGGAGAAAGCCAAGAGCGGGAATATTTCGGCCATTCGGATGGTGCTGAGTTACGTGGTGGGCAAGCCGGAAGCAGCGAAGGAGCAGAAGGCGGCGGCGAAGGTGAAGCCGGGTGTGGAAGTGGCGACGAACAACAATGCAGATACGAGTGCCGCTGCGCCGGCAGATCACGTCCACAAATCGGGCGTGTTGAGGCCGGCCCTGGCGCGGAGCAACGAAGCATGCATAGCGCCTCTTAGCGTGGCTGGTACAGGAAAAGAGTCGGCGGCAACGGGAAACATGGAGCGCGAGGCGTGCCGGGAAAGGGTTTTGGCCAAGTCGGCGTGAAAAACCAGGCATTGCAAATCTCGATGGAGTTTTCTTGTCACAAACGCGCCACTGCCGCGTTTGGGGAGGCGGCCATGCGATTCACACTCCAAGCCTCTTAAGGAAATTCAGTCATGAAAGCACTTGTCGCCGCAGCGCTGCTGCTTGCCGCTACTGTTGCATTTTGCCCGATGCCGGTTTCGGCGCAGAATTACCGCATTGACCCCAACCGCTGCGGGGCTATTGCCTACTCGCCCAAGACAGGACATTATGGCTACGCCTGGAACCAACCCGGCCGCTTTGCCGCTGAGAACATTGCCTTGAAGGAGTGTGGCGAGCGCGACGCGAAAGTGCTGACCTGGGTCCGCTTCGGCTGGGCCGTGCTGGTGATCGCGGAAGACAAGGCTTATGGGTTTCATGAGGTCCATGGGGACAACGCCAGCAGCAAAGCCGCCTTTGACGGCGCCTTGAAACACCTGCGCCAAAGCAGCAATGCCCGCGTGACGACCATTATTACGATTTGTTCGGGGGATGTTCGTCCCACGGTCACGAAAGTGTGATGGAAGCGGAAGAGAATCACGAAACGACGAAATAGCTAAAATACTGTTGCGGTATTGACCGCTAAGGGTCAAGCTATGATCGAAATACCAGGCGCCAATGCGTTGGACTCCGAATGAGCCAAGGTTGGCGTTGCGAGTTCGTAAGCCTTGAAAGTGTTGCAAGCGAGTTGGAAATGGAGGGGCAATCATGCCAAGTGACATGCTGCAGCCACGTTTTGAGTCGACGATATGGCTAATTGTTTTGCCGCTTCTGTTAGCAGCCATGATCGTCGGCATTGTGTTTTTGGTCCGTTCCACAATCCGGAAACGCGGCCGGCTGGGTATTAATTTCAACAGGGTTTGTTGTCCTGAATGCGGTATGCCGGCCCCAGCGGTGCGCATGCCTCAAAACATGCGCGAGGCGCTTTGGGGCGGCCACACGTGTGCAAATTGCGGCCTGGAATTTGATAAGTGGGGTCGCCCGGTTCATGAGCGGGACAGACGCCGCCTTAATGAGGAGCGTGGGCAAAAGCAGGCCGGGTTCCCCGCGGCGCCGGACGAGGGTATTAAGCGTTTGTGATGTAATCGGTTGACGTTCACGGCGGAGACTGCCCAGCACTGCCGAACCGCAGTCGTGCCCAGTTTTGAAATTGACGAAAAAGTGCATTCTCATCCATCGTACCGCGCAAGGCCAGCAAACCGGCCAAATCGACCGACTCGACTTGGGCCATTGCTTTGCTCCGTGGGACGACCGCATAACGCCCATCCGAGTCGAGAACATGAAAAGTTAGAGCATGGCCATCGAAGCGCCAGACTTCGGGCACACGCAGCGCGGCGTAAATGCTCATGCGGTCAAGCGTGCTATAGCTGATGTCGACCTCCAGCGCGAGATCGGGCGGCGGATCAAGTCGCAGGTCGATCTTCG
>Ga0134121_10004671_pt1 | contig 11195 bp, 12 predicted proteins | sample KB301_FD_96463 | JGI IMG/M metagenome (GOLD analysis project Ga0134121, IMG submission 96463) | Terrestrial soil microbial communities without Nitrogen fertilizer from Kellogg Biological Station, Michigan, USA - KB3-0-1 | ecosystem: Environmental > Terrestrial > Soil > Unclassified ...
CGCAATGCACATCTTAATGGCGGGGTGGCCGAGGCTCTGATGGCGAAGGCGGACGAACTATTTGCCGAGCCACCGACGATCGATAAAGTCGATGTTTTGGCGGCAAAGACCGGCGGAAAGGCAGGTTCAACCTCGGCGTAAGATAACCGGTGTTCTTTGCGTTTTCGAAGGGCGATCTGATTTCGGATTGCCCTTTTTCTGCTTCCCCGCAATTGTAATTTGCCCACGATTGGATTATTTTCTCGGTGTGAATCCCGCGTTGCCACAAGTCGAACATAAAACGTGTTTCCGCTGCAACTATGAGGCTGACACTGCGGAAACCACTTGTCCGCGATGCGGCAAAACGCTGAAGAGCAGCAGGAACCTTCGGATACGAGGGGGCATCCTCCTCGCATGCGGCGGCTTTCTGATCGTTTTCGTCACGGCGATCGCCGGGTTTCTGGCGTACATTTACTTTGGCGGTGTGATGAAGATTCCACATGCCGAGGCTGCCAAGACGGGAATGATGATGTTCCTCATCTTCGGACTTCTGGGCTTTATTGTCCTGTTCGGTGTGCTCGCTTTGATCAACGGGATTTACATGCTTAAGACCGGCAGACGAAGCTTGGTTCTGATGTGGCTGATGCTCGGGATGGTTTTTATTATGATCTTCGGCGGAGCTTTTCTGTCCGTTTTTCTGAAATAACTGGCTGCTTGTTTATAATGTATAGAGCGTTTCTGTTCACTGGTTTTTTGCATCTAACCAGATAGGTAGAAAAACCTTACAAAATATGGAAAATTTTACTTCTACTTTCGGCAATTCGGCGGCGAATGCTCTTCCGGAGCAGCGGGCTTCATTCATCCGCAAGACTTATCTTCTTCTTGCTGCGGCAATTCTCGGATTTATCGTGGTCGAAGCCGGACTTTTCATGTCCGGCGCGGCATCGCTGATCGCGTACGGCATTTTCGGAACAGGTGGAGTGGGCTGGCTGGTAGTTCTTGGCTTATTTATGCTGATCTCGTACATGGCCAACAAGTGGGCGGTTTCTGAAAGCTCCACCGCTGTACAATATCTCGGGCTCGCCGTTTATGTCGTCGCGGAAGCTCTGATCTTTGTGCCGCTGATCTTTCTCTCGATGTATTACTCGAACGATCCGACGGTCCTCGTTAAAGCGGGCGTCGTTACCGTAGGATTGTTTCTCGGTATCACAGCGACAGTTTTCCTTACTCGAACAGATTTTTCTTTTCTTGCGCCAATTCTGGCCATCGGCGGTTTTGCCGCACTCGGATTTATTGTCGCCAGCATCTTGTTCGGTTTTACGTTGGGTAACGTCTTCGCGTTCATCATGGTTGCATTTGCCGGTACGGCGATACTTTATAACACGTCGAACGTGCTGCATCGCTTTAATACCAATCAGCACGTGGCGGCTGCACTTACATTGTTTGCAAGCATCGCTCTGTTGTTCTGGTATATTCTTCGGATCTTTACGTCCAGGCGCTAAGGTCTAGGGTCTATTTGGAGGAATCGTTTAATGAAGAAGATACTTTTGATGCTGGCGGTGATAACCGCCTTCGCATCCTTTGCCTTTTCTCAGGGAGCTCCGGCCCCGCCGCCCATGACGTTGAAGGTCGGCGATATGGCTCCCGATTTTACATTGCCGGATACTGCAGGCAATAAAGTAAAGCTCAGCGATTTTCGCGGTAAGAATAATGTTGTCCTCGCCTTTTTTGTACTCGCCTTCACTGGCGGCTGAACGAAGGAAATGCAGGCGTATCAGGCTGATATCGCCAAATTCGAAGCCGCCAACACAAAGGTATTCGGCATCAGTATGGATGCCTTTCCATCACTTAAAGCCTTTGCCGAATCGATCAAAGTAACATCTGTTCCGATGTTGTCCGATTGGGGCCGCACTACCACCAAAGCCTATGGCCTTTATAACGAAGCCAACGGCTATGGCCGGCGGGCAACATTTGTTGTTGATAAGGAAGGCAAGATCCGGAAAATAGAAGCCGGCGGTACCGCGATCGACCCGACCGGTGCCTACGAGGCGTGCGATCTGCTTGAAAAGAAGCTGGTCGTAGCACCGCCCAAACCCTGATATGATCAATTTCGCATCATGTCCGCAATGTAAGGACACCAACGCCCAGTTAGTAAAGTTTACGTGGTGGGGAGGAGTTTTGGGTCCAAAGCTCCTCTCGCACGTCAAATGTCAGTCGTGTGGTAAGAAGTACAACGGAAAGACCGGCGGCGACAATACTACCAACATTATTATCTACTCGGTCGTTGTGGGACTGGTATGCTTTGCGCTGGTCGCAGTTTTCGCAGTGGCTTTCGTCGTGCTGACAATGAAGTAACGATCAACGCCGGCGGTTCTTGGTTCGCCGGTAAACAATCCACCGCAGTTCGATCGGCGAATTTTCTTGCGAGAGGTCGTACAGGTCGAGGCCTTTAGCCCACTGAGAAAACCATCCGGTAGGCGGCCACGCCGATTTATCTAGATGTTGCCCCTCGAAATCGTGTGCTGATTCGTTTGAGACCAAGACCAGAGGAAGCCGCTTCGCAGCCTCGCTCAACTGGCTCCGCCTATATACCGGACACCACATAACTTCGGACAGTTCGCGCTCTATCGCCGTCAGTCTGCGGCTGCCCATTGAAATAAAAGAGCTGAACAGAAGAAGCCCACCCGGCTTTAGCCAATCCGCCGCCCGTTCGAACAGTAATCGGAGCCGTTCAATGTTTCGAAAATGTGAGGCAACTACTTCAGCAAGTATGATCAATTCATAATTTCCATTTGCTATTCCTATTGCCGGGTCCAGAACATCGCCCTCGAAGACGCGGACATCCGAACGAGACTTCCCCGCCTCAGCCCTAAGGAGACTCGCCAGCGAAGGTACAAGCTCGATTGCATCAACCAAGAAACCTTCACCTGCCAGAGGTATCGCATTACGTCCCGTTCCCGCACCGACATCCAGGACCCTAACGCTTGCCGATTCGCCAATCGATCGAGCAACCTGCATTACTTTTGCATCCGGGCTCACTCCGAAAAGCGGCCGTGTCCGGTTCTGGACCCAGCCATCGTATTCGTCGGCTATTGTAAAAACGTTGTGCGATACCGTATAGGTAATTGCCGTGCTTGGCAGCGGATCAGTTTGATACTCGATCCTGATCTTCGAGTGTGGCGACGCCTTAAACGCAGGTTCAAGATGTTTCTTCAGGTTTTGCCTGAGCAACTCGATCTCCTCGGTTGAGAAGGTTCGTCCGAGCGAAGAAAATATATTGGCTAGGCATTGCTGATAGTGGTCCAGAAGGGCTGGCACGGCCGGCCAGACGATTTGGCCTTCCGCCTTCATCCGGCGCGGCAATCGGCGAACGGCCGCTTTCTCAAACGCGATAGTAGTTTCTTTCGAGGCTTTTTTGCGGGGCATCGAAGAAGCCTCCCATTTGAAAGCTATTGTCCGAGACCCGCTGGATCCAGGCTCTGAACCGACAGGTTTCCGTTCGAGTCTTTTAACAAGATCTCTATCCGGCGTTCGGCCTTGGCGAGTCGTTCGCGGCATTCCCTCGAAAGCTTTACTCCCTTTTCAAAAAGCTTGAGGCTTTCCTCGAGATCGAGATCGCCCTGCTCCAGCTGTTGAACGATCAACTCGAGTTCACCGAGAGCCGATTCAAAGGTTTTTTCCATATTAACGTTCGTCAAAGATTCCCTCCGCCTGCCTCACAATATCGGCGAGATTTTTTATTCCGAGTGTTTCGCCGGCTCGATTGATCCCGCCCTTTGTGGCTACGGCTATGATCTGTTGTCCGATCTTTTGCGCGATCATCGTTGCAAGCTGGTCGTCTTTCACTCCCGTGATCCGCCAGCGGTCGCCGCTTCGGTGCATTTTCATTTCAAACTGGTGATCGGGGATCTTGCTTTTCACCTGCGCAGTGTCACCGTCGATCTGAATATCCAGATAGCGGTCAGCTCCGACCGCCATCGCGAAGAACGGAATATTTTCCAGCTTCTCGGTCCGTTCGCGTATAACGTTCGGTAATTCGGCCCTGGCCCGCTCCTTTACCGCGGGCATCAACGGACGAGCGACGTTTGCCATCTTTGCGATGGCGTCCGGGGGAATGCCCCGGCCGTAGAGTTCGATCGCTTTCGATGTTATCTGCGGAACAAAATCATCAACGACCGCATCCGTATCGACCAGAGCATTAGCCGCGTCCTTGTCCCCTTTTCGCGAAGCATCGATCAAGAGCGCGAGCGAATACTGGGGTGTTGTTTTTAGCCGCTGCCAATAAACGAAACCGGCTATGCCGGCGATAACGATTCCCGATAAGATCACCAGGCCGGCCACGCGTAAAAGCTTTCTTCGCCTTGGCTTAGAAGCCGTTTCTTCCTGGGGTTCGACCATGGCTGGTGCAGATTCGACAAACGCCGGTTCAACCGCCGTCGCCTCGCGCAAATTGAGTACAAACTTCGACATCAGGGTTCAGATGACAAAACTTCCGCGTCAAGTTTCCCATTTGCGAGTTTAATTTTCAATTTATCGCCCTTCGCGACCTGAGCAGCGTCGCGGATGATCGAGCCGTCCTCCTTTTGCGTGATCGAATATCCCCGATTTAGCACGGCAAGCGGTGAAAGCGAATCAAGCCTGGCTGCGAGATTGCCAAGTTCTTGTCCCTTACGCTGAACAGCAGCACTCGCAGCCTGCAAGTGCTTCTGTTCGATCAAGGCGAACCGTGCCTTTTTTTCGCCCAACTTACCCGTAAGCCTTATTGGCGACAATCGAGCATTAGTGCGCTCGAACTCCGCAAGCGATCTTTTAACAGTCTCGCGGGTCTCGGATCTGATCCGGGCAGCGCACTCGTCGACGCTCCGATGCCAGCTCTCTATTTTTTTCGGAAACTCGGCAAACACTGGTGACCAGGCGAGCGTCTGGAGGTCCGATCGCAGCTCAAGCACTTTTCGCTCGGCTAGCTGACCGAGTGTTCGTTGCGCTGCTCCGATCGTTGACACGATGTCAGCCTCTTTTGCGGCCACCATCTCAGCCGCCGCCGATGGCGTAGCCGCGCGAACATCGGCAATATGATCGGCGATCGTAAAATCGATCTCGTGACCGACCGCCGAGATCACCGGTATCTGCGAATCCCGGATCGCCCTCGCGACGCCTTCTTCATTGAACGCCCACAAGTCCTCCGCGGAACCGCCGCCGCGTCCCACTATCAGAGCATCGATCCGCTCTGTAACATTCAGCGTAAGGTTGAATTGATTGGCTCGTTGAATAGCTATCCTGATCTCTTGCCCGGCCGTTTCGCCCTGAACGCGCGTCGGGATCAACACGATACTCACGGAAGCAGCCCGGCGTGAAAGCACATGCACAATGTCATGAAACGCGGCTCCCGTCGCGCTGGTGACTACGCCTATGCGTCGCGGAAAAAAAGGCAGCGGCCGCTTTAATTCTGGCGAGAAGAGCCCTTCTCTTTCCAGCTTCGACCTGATCTGTTCAAAGGCAACAGCAAGTGCTCCGTCACCAACCGGTTCCAGTGACTCGACCGACAACTGAAGATCGCCCCGCGGCTCGAACATCGAGATAGATCCCCGCACCCGCACCTGAAGTCCATCCGAAGGCCTGAATCTTATCCTGTAATTCGAGGTTCTGAGGCACGCCGCTCTGATCTGAGCGCTTGCGTCCTTCAACGTGAAATACCAATGGCCGGACGCTGCCACCTTAAAGCTAACGATCTCGCCCTCGACCCAAACATCACGAAATCGCCGTTCAACCTCTGTCCTCACCTGAGCGTTCAGCTCCGACACAGTCAAAGGTTTGGCCGTTTCTTCGTCAAAAAGGAATTGTAAAATCGGCTGGCTCAATTCCTCAGTGCCCTCCTCCAAACGTGAAGCGTCTACCTATTATCATTTTTACCAAGAGATGGTCTGTTGCTGGCGTAACGCCTATCCCAACCCCAAAGTTAAATTCCCATTTTGGAGACACGTTTAGGTCCATCGAGGGAACAAACTGGTGTTCCTCTTGCTGAATCGGATCAAATCCGGTTACCGGCCCCATAGCGCCGTAGTATTCGAGCCCTCCAGAGACCTTCTTGGTGAAATCGTAACTCACTTTGACGTTAGGTGAGAATTCAAATCCTCGCTTAATGTCCGGCCCCTTGAGCGCCCGCTCCAGCGTCGGATTAAAGGCCAGATACCAACGGCCCAGTTGTTTATCGATGATCGGCCGCAGCTCCAGCGACCATGTATTGGCGGAATATCTGCTCCTCTGATACCCGATCTCCCCGGACAGACTCAGGCCAACCGGCAGATGCCATCTTTCTGGCGCTCTTACCCGGGGACGAATGTGGCTTCCGACCCAATGCCACCCGTTCCCGGAACGAGCGCTCGTGAAAACATAAAATCCGACCTCGAACCACGAGTTAAATCCATGTGTGATCTCCAGAGTTTCATGAAACGCATGGTTGGTCGGTAAGACGCCATCCTGGATTTCCTTCGATCCGTTGATCGTGAAGTTACTGTGCAGTTCGACCATCGTGATGCCTTTCGGGATCGTCTCGGAACCATATACCTGTATCTCATAATTGTCCTGCGCAGATACACCGGCGACTGAAAGACAAAATAAAACTCCCGCGGGCAACACCATCATTAGCAAGGAAAGGAAGACAGGCTTTTTCTTCATTTATACTTTAGCTTTTCCAAGCTATTTCGGCAGGGTGCCTCAAGTGGTTAATACAGAGCCCCCTGATCACGTAATTCTTCTGCTTGGAAGCTTTCCTTTTTGGTTCAAATTCGAGTTTTGGGACCGGGAACGTTTCCACCGACTACTTCAGCTAATTCGAACTCAGCGCAATCACGCTTGTGACTGTAACTGTAGCTCCTTGCCGCGCGGTCTTTACCCGCAACTTTGGCGACCGGCCTGAGTTGGAGACTCCACGGTAGGTGACGTAATAGGCGGTCCTGAGCTGTTCGACGATGTCGTTGTATGCGGCTTGGATCTCCGATAGCTGCGATATCGGATAATACTTGCCGCCTGAGATCTTGGCGAGCTGGTCGCCCTCGCCTTCCGCCTTCGTCGTCAATCCCATATACCTTGTCCTCAGCGGATCGACAGGAGTAGTGAAATCACCTCCAGCGGCCGATGCTGCGATCAGCGTTGATGGAACATACAGCGGATAAATTAACGAGCCACTTTCCTGGATCGAACCCTTAAGCGAATCAAACGGAAGGAACGAACGATTGTCGTCGCCGTCGGTCAGCACGACAATCGCAGTGCGCTCTCCGCGGAAAGGTCTTAAGACATCGGCAAGCGTATACGCAAGCGCATCGTAATAAGCGGTCCCGCCACCCGCTTCAAAACTATCAAGGCTCGTCGAGAGATACACCTTATCCGTGCTAAATGGAGTGAGCTGCTTCACATCGTCATTGAACGTAATGATCGCAATGCGGTCATTCGCGCTTACGGTATCGACAAAGCTTCTCGCGGCTTTACGAATGAACGTCTCGTAGTTCTCCACACTGCCGGAAACGTCAAGGAGCAGTATGAGATTTACTGGCGCGGTCACCTTTTGCACGGAGACGATCTCGCGGTCTTCGCCGCTCTCGGTAACGCTAAAGTCCTTCGAGGCCAGATCTGAAACCGTACGGTTATGTTCATCGATCACCCGTACCAGAGCACGCTTGACCTGAGCGATCGGCACCTCGGGCAAAGCCGCCTTCTCGGCAAACGCTGGTTCAAGCTTGATCGGCGGCAGCGTCTTCAGATAATCGCCGAAATACTTCGGGCTGGCACGCCGGATCGCGTCCATCAAAAACGAATCGCCACTGCGGATAATAGCTTTTGCCGCATCGGTCAGCGGCCGTTCACGCAGATCGCTCGAAACCTCGTTCGGCGGCACGTTCAGCAACATGATCCCGCGGGCAGTAGTAAATCTAAGTGTCACGCCGTCGCCTGCGTTTTTACGTTTCTTCTTCTTGTCCTTTTGTTTTTCTTCGTCCAGCGGCGGATCGTCGGATTCCGAAGGATCGTCGGCGGCCGTATCAGGCGTTGCTCCGTCCGATCCCTTCTTTGATTTCGGATCGTTGGTCGCACCATGGATGACAAATTTGCCACCCGACCTTTCCTTCATCTTGTTCAGCTCGATGTCGCTTACGAACCGAGGCCGTGATTCCGTCCAAAGCAGGTCGTACTTCAGATTGTCCGGCGGCACATCAACCGCAACGGTTCCCGTTACAGTCGTTGCTTCTATCAACTCCGGGTCGCCCGAGATAGTGACCGCTCCATCGGCAGTTTCGACCAAAATCAAGCTTCGGTCCGGCAGCGTCAACCTGAGATCGATCCTCTTACCCGAACTCACAGGTTTAACTTCTATCTCGATCCGTCCAGGCTTGTTCGCAACGACGACTTCCCTCTCCTGAACAACTCTGTCCGAGGTCGCCGTCAAACCGCACTTCGTGTTTGTCGAACCAGCTGCGGGTTCGACCGTCTGTATCTCGATCTTGCCGTATCGATTAACGATCGAAACTGTCGCGCCTTTGGGCACGGATAGAGCCCTATCCAGACTCTCTCCGAGTGTCGTGAGAGCGGCCAATACTAAAAGGATTGCTGGAAGAAAAAAATGAACTAACTGACGATGCATCTGCTGTGGCTTAAGTAGGCTTACTGGTGACCCTTCCTGATTGTACCAAACGTTGGCGGACGCGCTCCTGCCATTTCCTTCGCGGCAGGTCATCGTCCTCAAATCTTTCCATGAGCTGATTGAGCGTTTCGCCGCCGGAAAGGCGAGTCTTTAAATAAAGGAGGGCCACAATAATAGAAGAAAACGAAATAACAAGTATCTGTATCGGCAGCCACACGACCTGATTTATCGACTGCAGAAGCGTGCGCTTTACCTGCATCTCCATGTCCTTATCAGAATCCTTGACTTTAACCGACGAACCTCCAATAGTGATGTTAAAGTCGTCCGACTTCTGTTCATCGTTTCCAGCCGGGGGTTGAGCATCCGTTTGCGGCGTGTCGTTTTGTCTGTTTTCAATACTTTTCTCAACCTTGACTTGTTCCTTGGACAGCTTCGGGTCGAGAGCCTTGGCCGCAAAGTTGATAAACAATGATATTGTGCCGGCAAGGACCGCTGGGATAAGGAACATGATCACAGCGGCTGCGGCCGAAGTAACAAGCGATCGTCTCACAAGTTGGCTCGACCTTCGAAGAGCTGCCCTCCCCCGAAAATTCTCCATCATCACCACCGATGAGACCAGTCGCCAGAAGACATCCGCGACGAACCATGTGAGCGGGCCGAGAAGTCCGGCCAAGACGCCTGCGAATATTAGTTGGCCTTTTGTCCATCCGTAAAACGGAACGCTGACCAATGACAGAATCAGGCCAATGATGCATCCGCCGATACAGCCGACAATAAAAGCTACCGTCTGCATCAAGGTGCTGAACATCCCCGTGCCGGCAAATGTTTTCCACCTCTTGCGAGTTTCCCGAAGTGCAGGCCTGACCCTGACCGGACGGAGCGGTATTGCCAAATACTGCGTAACTACCCACGTGATCGTTCCGACGATCAGGTAGTAGCAAAATACGCTGAGCAGAAAGAGAGAGATCCCGATGATGCCGCTGGCTACATTCGCGGTCATATCACTGATCGATCCGCTGACTTGCAGAAAAGCAACCACCATCAACACGAACGTCAAAAGAATTATCGGCAGCGAGAAAAAGGTTGTAAGGATCACGAACTTCGGTAAATGCTCACTGTAAATGACCATCGCCCGCCGGAGCAGCCCGAAGATGCCCTCCGACCGGGCTCGCATTTCGCTGGCAAATGCCTCGGCAGTCGCGGGCCTGCCATCTTTCTCTTTTGAAAGGGCCCGGTGAATCGCCATTCTCATTTTCCGTCGAGCTTTCTTCACCCGCAGCGGAGCAGGCTCTATCAACCTGTGAGCCTCCATCACCTGCGTATATTCCCCGTTGAAAGGTGTGGCTCCCGACAACATCTGATACGCGATGATTCCGAGACTATAAATATCCGACCGAGGATCGAGCTTTTCGCCGCGACATTGCTCAGGCGACATATAGAGCGGAGTACCCAATACCGCTCCAACTCGAGTTAGGTCGCTGCTTGTTCTTCCACGCACATCAGGCGTGTGTGATCCGCTCTGTTTTTCGTCTGTATCGGATACCAGCCGCGTTCCATTTGGTTCTATTGCCCCGTCACTACCGTTATCCCCGAAAATGGCCGTGTCTGCTTCGGAGTGTTCTGGTGTCTGTATCAGCGTTCCTGCCTCTGAGACTAGAGTGCTTCCTTCGGGAGCCAACGCTATTGTAGCGGCCTCGCCAAAAACCGTTTTCGGATGAACATCGGCCATCGTTTCCGATGCGCCCAGATCGGCGAAGGTCCGCTGTCCGTGGCCGGCGTTTCGTAGTTCGTCCGCGCTTGATCGGTCGCCATCGGACATGGGTTCTTCGAGTTTTGCGATTCCGAAATCAAGGACCTTGACGGTATAGCCGCCGCGTTGATTTGGCTCGAGCCATATATTGTCGGGCTTAAGATCTCTGTGAATGATTCCCTGGGTGTGCGCTTCATGAACGGCCGAGCAGACCTGCTCCAGGATATCGAGCGTCCAGCCTACCGGAAGGTTTTTCTCTTCTTCCAGTATCTCCCCTAGCGTGCAGCCGTCGAGATATTCCATGACCAGGTACGCAACCCGGCCCTCGGATGTATCCGCAAATCCGAAATCGGTGACATTTACAACGTTCGGATGACGAAGCCGCCCCGCGGCTCTTGCCTCACGCCTGAACCGTTCGACAAATTCCGCTCGCCGCATATACTGCGGCGAAATGATCTTCACTGCCACCGGCCGCTCTGTGCCCACATGGGTGGCCAGATACACAGTGCCCATGCCGCCACGTCCTAGCTCCCGCTCGATCTGATATTTCCCGTCAAGCGCCTGGCCGATGTAATCAGAACTTCCCATAAAGCTATCTGCAAACTCTAACCGCTTTTTAAACCGCGACGCAAGTGATTACGGAAGGGCGCACCCGGAGGTTTGTATTTAATTCAGGATATTGTAAGCCGCATTCCTACGACATCATATTTATGTAATAAAACCAGACGGTTTTAATTGCACCTTGAACGCATTGAACACAATTGAACGCCTTGAACACGTTGAACGCCTTGAACGAATTGAACGCTTTGAACACTTGAACATTGAACATTGAAC
>Ga0134121_10004672_pt1 | contig 11195 bp, 5 predicted proteins | sample KB301_FD_96463 | JGI IMG/M metagenome (GOLD analysis project Ga0134121, IMG submission 96463) | Terrestrial soil microbial communities without Nitrogen fertilizer from Kellogg Biological Station, Michigan, USA - KB3-0-1 | ecosystem: Environmental > Terrestrial > Soil > Unclassified ...
CCACGACGTCGCGTACGCGATCAGCGCAAAGCTCGCGGCGTGCGACTCGGGAAACCCGTACTCGCCGAACCCGCGGATCTGCTCGAACACGCGCTCGGCAAACTCGCGGGTGATGCCCTTGCCCTCCATGCGCCCGACCAGGCGATCGCGGTGTTTCTCCATGCGGCCCGACCGGCTCCACGCGGCCATGTCGCGGCGGAGCTGATCGGCCTCGCCCGGCGTGTAGTCGGCGGCGACCATGGCCAGCCGCATGACCTGCTCCTGGAACAGCGGAACCCCGAGCGTCTTCTTGAGCACCGGCTCGAGGCACGCATGCGGATACTCGACCGGCTCGAGCTTGTTCCGGCGGCGCAGGTACGGATGCACCATGCCGCCGGCGATCGGGCCCGGCCGCACCAGGCTGATCTCGACGACGAGATCGAAGAACGTGCGCGGCCGGAGCCGCGGCAGCATCGCCATCTGCGCCCGGCTCTCGATCTGGAACACCCCGACCGTATCGGCGGTGCACAGCATGTCGTAGGTCTCCGGGTCCTCGGCGGGGATCGTCGCCATCGTCAGCTCGACGCCGCGGTGGCAGCGCAGCAGATCGAACGCGAGGTGGAGCTGGTGCAGCGCGCCCAGGGCCAGCAAGTCGACCTTGAACAGCGCGAGATCCTCCAGATCGTTCTTGTCCCACTGGATCACGGTGCGGCCCGCCATCGACGCGTTCTCGATCGGGACGAGGTCGTGCACCGGTTCGTGGCCGAGCAAGAACCCGCCGGGGTGGACCGACAGGTGGCGCGGGAACTCGAGGATCTCGTCGGATAGCCGCAGGAGGTGCGCGACGGCGCTCGCGCCATGGTCGACCAGCCCCGCGTGCGCGAGCGTGGACTCCTCGACCGCGGTGCCGTACATCGAGAGCTGCTTCGCGGCGCGATCGAGCGCGGTCTCGGGGATCCCGAGGACCTTGCCGACGTCGCGCACGGCGGAGCGCGGGCGATAGCGGACCACGTTGCACACCATCGCGGCGTGGTGCCGGCCATAGACCGAGTAGACGTGCTGGATCACCTCTTCGCGCCGCTCGTGCTCGATGTCGAGATCGATATCGGGCGGCTCGGCGCGCTCGCGCGACAGGAAGCGCTCGAACAGGAGCCCCATGCGGACCGGGTCGATCGCGGTGATGCCCAGGCAGAAGCACACGGCGGAGTTCGCCGCCGAGCCGCGGCCCTGGCACAGGATGCCGCGCCGCCGGCAGTACGAGACGATCTCGTACATCGTGAGGAAGTAGCCGGGGTAATCGAGCTCCTCGATCAGTGCGAGCTCGGCGTCGAGCTGCTTGCGCACGGCCGGGGGGATCGCGCCTTCGTCCTCGTAGCGCATGACGGCGCCGGCATAGGTGAGGTCGCGCAGGTGCGCGGCCGACGTCGTGCCATCCGGCAGACGCTCCGACGGGTAGCGATAGCGCAGCTCGCCGAGCGAGAACGTGCAGCGCGCGGCGACCTCGAGCGTGCGTGCGACCGCGCCGGGCTCGTCGGCGAACAGCTTGCTGAACACGTGCGGCGCGCGCAGGTCGTACTCGTCGTTGCCGCGGATCCGGCGGCCCGCGGTCGCCAGCGTGACGCCATGGCGGATGCAGGTCACCACGTCCTGCAGCGGCCGGCGCGCACGCGTGTGGTAGAGCACCTCGGTCGCCGCGATCAGCGGAATGGCCGCCCCGGCCGCCCGCGCGCGCACCCGTAGCTCGCGCGGAACATCGTCGGCCCGGCGATGGCGGGTCAGCATCGCGTACAACCGATCTCCGAACGCGTCGCCGAGTTCGCCGATCAGGTGCGCCGGTGGCTCGGGCTCGTCGGCGAGGAGGCTCCCTTCGCCGCCCCACAGCGCGACCAGGCCGGCCGCGTGGTGACACACCTCGGGCCACGACACCATCGCAGCGCCCTTGTCGCATCGCCGTCGACCGGCGGTGAGGAGCCGCGTCAGGTTGGTCCACCCGGTGCGGTCGGTCGCGAGCAGCACGAGCGCCGACGTCGAAAGCGACCCGCCGGCGCCGAACGCGATCTGCCTCGGCTTGGGCCGCTGGGTCCGCCTTCTTCGGCCACTTGCTGGGGCTTCAGGCGGCGGATCGTCGGTGTCGTGGCCCCAGCCGGGCCCGCGACCCTCGTACCCGGCGTCGCTGGGGCCCACGTCCGCGAGCGGCGATGCGACAAGCTGCGAGCTCGGCGCCACCACCGAGACCTGCGCGCCACACACCAGGTGCATGCCGAGATCGCGCGCCTTGACGTGCGCCCGAACCATCCCGTACACGCCGTCGCGATCGGTCAGCGCGATCGACCCGATGCCCAGGCGGTGCGCCTCCTCCACCAGCTCGTCGGCGTGACTCGCGCCTTCGAGGAACGAAAAGTTCGATTTGCACCACAGCGACGCGTACACTGTCCGAGTGTTCAGCTACAGATGTATCGCTGTCAATATCCTGCACCAATTTCGGCAGTTTACGGAAATGATGCGCAGCGCTGCCAAGGCGACCGATGCCTCGCCCAGCGCGTCGCGCCGCGTGGGTTGATCGCGAGGCCTGTTCGCGCTCCGACGCTGCCAGATCGATTCTCGCAGCTCACCGCACGGGCTTGGGGCCCTTGTGCGGCGCCTGGTCGGCGTACGACTGGCTGATCGAGAGCGCCTCGCGCTTGATCACGAACGCCCGGGCCTTGGCGCGCTCGAGCAGATCGAACATCGAGCCCTTGCCCTTGTCTTCGTACTTGCCCTGCGGCGCCGGCGCCGGGATCCGCTGCTCGTAGTCGATCCAGATCCGCTTGTCCTTGCGGCAGTCGTACCCTCGGCACACCCGTGGGCGGTGCTGGTGGACGGTGCAACCGTGGCTGTCCGGATCGTTGTGGACGCAGTAGCCATCGCTCGCGCGCTGCCGGATCAGGTACGGCTGACCGTAGTCCCAGCGGATCACGCCCTCGTCGAGATCCTCGGTCGACAGCGCGAACGACAGCGTGCAGCACCGCGCCCCGCACAGCGGGATGAGCTCCGCGCATGGGATCATCGGCGAGGTCGTTTCGTACTTGGGCGGCCCGAGATCGAGCGAGACCCGGGTCGGCGTGCCGGCGTCGTTGGCGTGGATCGTCCCCAGCGTCGCGTCGAGCGTGCCCTCGACCGCAGCCTCGACCGTCCCCTCCTTGGGCTTTGCCGGCGTGTTCGGCTCGGCGGGCAGCGGCTCCACGCCGTCGAGCCGGCGCGTGAGCTCGTCGGTCAATGCGACCAGGCGCGCCGCGATATTGAGCATGCCGTCGCGCAGGTTCAGATCCGACATGTTGAGACTGCGAATCGCACGTTCGAAGTCGGCCCGCGTCACCGGTGCATCCGACGCCGCGGTCCCATACACAACCTCGTCCTCGTTATCGGCCATCCCGCGAGCGTACACCGTGATATCACCCGGCGTGTGACGCGGCGCTGGATCCTGCTTCCACGCGGCGTAGCAGGCCCCAGACTTCGCCTGTCGAGCCCTTCCATTGGGCGGCACCCCCATAGTAGAAGCGGCGCACGAGGTGCGGAGATGAAAATTCGCTATTGGTTTGGGATTCGAGCGTGCATGGGACTGACGGCGCTCCTGGTGACCACCAGCAGCACCGCCAGCGCGCAGAGCACGTTGCACATGCGCCCGAAGTCGGCGCGCATCGCCCAGGCGGCCCAGCCAGCGCCGTCCCCGACGCCGGCACCGCTCCCCGCGCCGCCATCGCCTGACGCGCCGGGAACGCCGGATACTCCTCCCCCGGCCTCTGACGCTCCTTCCCCGGCCTCTGACGCCACGCCGCCCGCGAATCCACCGGCCACCTCGGCCCCCGAGGATGTCCCGGTCTCCGTGGAGCCGGCGCCGCCGACCGAGGGCGAGGTCATCGTGGTGACCGGCTCGCGCATCGGCGATCCGCTGGGCAAGCAAGCCCCGGTCCTGATGCTGTCGCGCGAGGACCTCGATCGCACTGGCCTGACGTCGGTCGGCGATATCCTGCAGCAGCTGCCGGTCTCGGGTGGCGCGATCAACGGCAAGTACAACTCGAGCGGTAACTTCGGGGCACCGCCCGACGGCGGCGGCATCGGCGCCGGCGCGACCGAGGCCGATCTGCGGTACCTCGGCTCCAAGCGCGTGCTGGTCCTCGTCGACGGCGTGCGCTGGGTGAATGGCTCGTCGGCCAGCGGTATCGCGGCGTCCACCGACCTGAACACCATCCCGCTCACCGTCGTCGATCACATCGAGGTCCTCGAGGACGGCGCCTCCCCGATCTACGGCTCGGATGCGATCGCCGGCGTCATCAACATCATCACGCGAAAGGAGTTCACCGGCGCGCTCGCCTCGGCGTACACCGGCGGCTTCCACAAGGGCGACGGCTTCACCCAGAAGTACGATGTCACGTGGGGCAGTAGCTCCGGCAAGACGTCGATCGTGGTGGGCGCGTCGTTTGTCGACCAGCGCTCGGTGTCGTCGGCCGACCGCTCGATCTCGAACTTCCCGATCCCCGCGGTCGGCAGGTGCACCGACAAGTGTTCATCGGCGACACCGCAGGGCCGCATCAGGTTCACCGACCCGGTCACAGGTAAGGTCAAGAGCCTGGCGCTCAATACCGGGACTGACATACCCGGCTATCCCGACGACTACCACGGCTTCGACACCCCGGACCGCTTCAACTTCGCGCCCTATAACCTGGTGGAGACGCCATCGCAACGGCTCAGCGCGTTCAGCACGGTGACCTACAAGCTCTCACCGCAGGTCAACATTCGCGCAAAGACCGCATTCAATAATCGGCAATCGGTCAATCAGGCCGGGCCCGAGCCGCTGTTCGTCGGTCCGTTCGGTGCGCAAGGCACCCGCATGGACAACATCAGCGTCGATGCCACGAATCCCTATAATCCGTTCGGGTTCACCTTCAGCTCGAACGACCTGAACTACTTCATCACGCGCCGGCCGGTCGAGGCGGGACCGCGCAAGTTCGAGCAGAACGTGAACACGTTCTACACATCGGGCGGGCTCGATGGCCACTTCGACGTCGGCCCCCAGCGGTTCAACTGGGACGCGACCCTGGCCTACGGCCTCAACCGCGGCGAGCAGCGCCGCAACAACTCGTTCAACTCGGCCAAGCTGGAGCAGGCGCTCGGCCCGGCGTACCGGGGCTCCGACGGCCTTTATCACTGCGGCACCATCGATCACCCAGGCGAAGCCACCTGCGTGCCGTTCAACATTTTCGGCGGCCAGGGCCCTGATGGCAAGGGCACGCTCACCAAGGAGATGCTGGCGTACACCACGTTCACCGAGCACGACGTCTCGGAGCAGAGCGTGGTGGATGCGGTCGCCAACGTCACCGGCAACCTCGTCAAGCTGCCCGCGGGCTGGCTCGCAGGCGCGGTCGGCATCGAGCATCGGCGGCTCAGCGGGTTCTTCGAGCCCGACGCCATCGTCGCCGCTGGCGACAGCGCTGACATCCCGGCGGCCCCGACCTCCGGTCACTACTCCGTCAGCGAAGCCTATGCCGAGTTGAGGGCACCGCTGGTGATGGGTACCCGCGGCGCCGAGCTACTCGACGTCAACGCCGCCGCCCGGATCTCCGACTACTCGTTTCTGTCGCCCGAGCTGACCGGCAAGCTCGGCGCGCGGTGGAAGCCGACGAAGGATCTCATCGTCCGTGGCTCATATGCCCGGGGCTTCCGGGCACCCAGTATCGGCGAGCTGTACGGCAGCAAGTCGCGGTTCGATGCCACGATCGCCGATCCGTGCAGCAACTTCATCACGAAAAACGTGTCCGACGACGTCCGCCAGCGCTGCGTCCAGCTCGGGGTGCCGGCCGATGGATCGTACGAGCAGCCCAATGGCCAGATCGGCGTGATCACCAACGGCGACCGCAACCTCAAGCCCGAACGGTCCAACAGCTTCAACCTCAGCCTGGCCTACAGCCCGAAGGCGCTGCAGGACCGGCCAGGGATCGACAACATCGATTTCGAACTCGCTTACTTCAACATCGGGATCGATGATCCGATCACTGCCCTGGATGCGCAGCGCCAGCTCGATCGCTGCGTGATCGGCCGCGACGATGTCTACTGCAACGGGATCCTGCGCAACGGATCGGGGTCGATCTTCTCGTGGACCAACGCGCTACAGAACATCGGCGCGATCAACGTGAGCGGCCTGGATCTGACGGTGTCCTACAAGATGCCTCGCAAGAGCTTCGGCCGTTTCCGAGCTACATGGCAGTCGAGCTACCTGATCGCCTACGAGGAGAAGGTGCTGGGCGCCAACGGGTTCGATACCATCAAGCGGCAGGGCACGATCGCCGGCACGCCCGAGCGCGCGTTCCCCCGGTTCAAGTCGGCGCTGGCGATCAACTGGCTGTACAAGCAGCTCGATCTCACGTTGACCACGCGCTACATTCACTCGTTGACCGAGCAGTGCCGCAATCTCAGCGACTTCCCCGGGACCTGCTCGAACCCCAACCCCGACGACACCCTGTCGACCAACAAGCTCGGCGCGACGGTGTATAACGACCTTCAGGTGGTGTGGTCGCCCCAGTTCGATCACCAGCTCACCGTCACGGCGGGCGTGAACAACCTGTTCAACCGCGAGCCGCCCACCTGCTTCAGCTGCTTGTTGAACGGGTTCAATGGTGCCACCTATGATGTGCCGGGGATCTTTGGCTATCTGAGCGCGACGTATCACGTGCAGTAGGCGAGCCGCCGCGTTCTAGCTCGCGGTGGTCGCTATCACCGTGTTGTCAGCCCCGCGCCGCGTGATACACCACGGTCATGCGAGCGTTGCGCGTCGATGACGGAACCCTGTCGCTCGTCGAGATCACGGCCCCCGAGCCGCGCGGCGAGGCGCTGGTGCGCGTCGTCATGTCGGGCATCTGCAACACCGATCTCGAGATCGCGCGCGGCTACGCCGGGTTTCGCGGGACGATCGGCCACGAGTTCGTCGGCGTCGTCGAGGATCCCGGCGGCGGTGCGATCGCGCGCGGCCAGCGCGTCGTCGGCGAGATCAACGCGGGGTGCGGAACCTGTGCGCGCTGCGCGACCGGCGATCCGCGGCACTGCGCGACGCGCACCGTGCTCGGCATCGTCGGCCGCGACGGGGCCCATGCCGATTTGCTGCGGCTCCCGGCGCGCAACCTGCTGGTCGTCCCCGACAACGTGCCCGACGAGCATGCCGTGTTCGTCGAACCGCTCGCGGCGGCGTGCGGTGTGCTCGAGCGCTGCCCGATCGAGCCCGGAGCGAACGTCGCGATCATCGGCGATGGCAAGCTGGGGCTCCTGTGCGCGATGGCGCTCGCGCCGCTCGCGCCGCTGCTCGTCGGCAAGCACCCGGAAAAGCTCGCGCTGGCGCGGGGCATCGAGAGCTCATCGATCGCCGGTGCCCGAGCCCGCGGCCGTGCGTTCGACGTCGTGATCGAGGCATCCGGCGGAGCAAGCGGCTTCGAACTCGCGCTCGATCTGCTGCGGCCCCAGGGGACGCTCGTCCTCAAGTCGACGTTCCATGGCGCGACGCCGATCGACGCCGCCCGGATCGTCGTCGAGGAGTTCCGCGTCATCGGCTCGCGCTGCGGCCGGTTCGCGCCGGCGCTCGATCTGCTCGCCCGCGGCGCGGTCGATGTTGGCGGCCTTATCAGCGAGGTCATCTCGCTCGATCGCGCCGAGGAGGCGATGCGGCGCGCGGCAACCCCCGGTGTGGTGAAGGTCCTCCTGACGACCCTCTGACGCCGATGTCGCGATCAAAGAAGCGATCCGCCGAACCGCGCGCAGCAAGTCCGCTGAATTGCTGATCAGCCGCTGGCGCAACGGCTGCACGAAGGTCCGTCATGCGAGCAGCCATCATTGGACTCCTGCTGATCAGTGGATGTACCGGGGCGACCGCGGACGGCGCGGCGACCGATGTTGAGGGCGAACCCGGCGGTGCAAGCGCGAGTAGCGGTGGACAGACCGGCGAGCCCGGCCAGCTGACCGCTGGCGAGTACGACGACAACAAGAACTTCCAGCAGTTCCAGACTCAGCTCCAGGACCTGTTCGCGGAGCTCGTCACGAAGGCCTCGGTGCCGGTCGCCGACCGGATCACCGTCGCCGTCACCGATGGCGCCGGCCAGCCGATGTCGAATGCTCGCATTGCCGTGCGTGCCGGGGCCATACCGCTGATCTCGCTGCCGGCCGGAACCGACGGCCGCGTGCTGCTGTTCCCGGCGCTGGACGGCCTCGCCGGGTACGGCGCACTGACCGTCGACGTCACCAGCCCTGCCGGGACGAGTTCCTACCCGGCGCCCGCCGGCGATGCGTGGACGTTCAAGGTCACTGGCGCGACCAGCGCGAAACCCGCCGCGCTCGACCTGGCGTTCGTGGTCGACGCTACCGGCAGCATGGGCGACGAGATCGACTACCTCAAGGCCGAGATGCAGGACATCACGCAGCGCGTCGCCACGCTGTATCCCGATGCGTCGCTGCGCTACGCGCTGATCGTCTATCGCGACCAGGGCGACGAGTACGTCGTGCGCTCGTTCTCGTTCACCTCGCAGCTGGCATCGTTCGAATCCGATCTCGCCAAGCAATCGGCCGGCGGCGGCGGCGATTACCCCGAGGCCGCCGAGGCCGCGATGGCCGCCGCGATGGAGCTCGGCTGGCGCAGTGGTGACGTCGCGCGCATCGTGTTCCACATCGCCGACGCACCACCGCACGACGCCAACTACCGGTCGTTCCTCGGGTCCGCGAAGACCGCCCGCGCGCGCGGGATCCGGATCTTCCCGGTCGGCGCGAGCGGCGTCGGGCTCGAGGCCGAGTACCTGATGCGGCTGTCGGCGCTGGTCACGCTCGGGCGCTACGTGTTCCTCACCGACGACTCCGGCATCGGCAACTCGCACGAGCCGCCGCACATCCCGTGCTATCAGGTGCAATACCTGAACGATCTGCTGGTGCGGGTGATCGTGTCGGAGCTCGCGGGCACGTACATCGCGGCGTCGCCCGACGACGTACTGCGCACCGTCGGTAGCTACGAGAACGGGGTGTGCGGCGCAGCGCCCGCGCCCGCCCGTTGACCAACGCGCCGGACGAAGTTGCGTCCGCGTGCCGCGCGCACGCTATGCTCCCGGCATGCGTGGCACCGTGATCCTCGTCGTCTTGTTCGTCACCGGCTTCGCCGCCGGCTCGGCCCGTGCGCAGCCCGTCAGCTACGAGCTCCACGGCGATGTCCAGATCGGACACAAGCCGATGCTCGTGATCACGGCCGTCCAGGCGGTGACCGACCTGCGCCTCGAGCTCGACCGCGACGACGGCAAGCACTTCACGGTGCAGCGCGCGTCGCTCGGCAAGCACCAGGCAGTGATGCTCCCGATCGGCGACGGTGCCGCCGGCAAGGCCGTGTACAAGGGCACCCTGTCGGCCAAGGTCGCCGGCGAGCCAGATCGCTGGTCGGGCGACCTCGAGCTCCAGACGCTGGTGCGCGCGCCGATCAAGGTGAGCTACGACATCGAGCACCTTGATCTCGACAACCACGTGCTGCAGTTCAAGCTGTCGCGCCCAGCCGGGACCGCGGAGCTGACCGTGATCGGCGAGGACGGCAAGGACCTCGGAACAGGCTCCGCCACCTACAAGAAGGAGTCACCCGACACCTGGCTCGCGATCTCGTGGACGCAGCCGGCGGGCGCGCGCGTGATGAAGATGAAGCTCCACGTGGTCGCCGCCGATGGGCTCACCACCGATCTGGAGCTCGTTCCGTGGTCCGTCGTGGTCGAGCACGAGGACGTCAACTTTGCAGTCAACAGCGCGGCCATCGACCCGGGGGAGGAGGCCAAGCTCGACGCCGGACTCGCCAAGATCACCGAGATCGTCAAGCGCTCGGAGCGCTTCATGGCGATGCGGCTCTACGTCGCCGGCCATACCGACACCGTCGGGACCAGCGCGAAGAACCGCAAGCTGTCGCTCGATCGCGCGCACGCGATCGCGGCCTACTTCCGCCACAAGGGCCTCGCCCTCCCGATCGCGTTCGCGGGGTTCGGCGAGGATGTCCCCAAGGTGAAGACCGCCGACGAGACCGACGAGCGCGCCAATCGCCGCGCCGACTACGTCCTGGGGCCCGCCGCCGCGCCGCCGCCGTTCAAGGGCCCGTACCTGAAAGTCCGAGCGGAGTGGAAACAGCTGCCGAATCCATGATGAACCCGCTCGAATGCTCCACAGCATGCTCGCCGGGACCAGCGATCGTTTCGGTCAAGCAGGGCCGGCGACGTCACCTGTCATGATGTCATATAGAACACGCTGATCGCCAAGCGACGGCGTCATGCATTCGGTCGTTGCATGACACTGTGTCGCGCGCGCGCTGCCGGTGTCGCCACGTCGTGCGCCCTCGTCGCGATCTGGAGTTTGGTTGACACGCACAAACAATGATGGGCCTCGCGCGCAGTAGGGCTTCGTGCACACACACCCTTGGCGTGCACATTGCACTACAGAATTATTAGGAGGTTGAGATGAATGAGAGATGGCATTTAGCTACACGATGGATCCGCGCGATCGGGACGGTCGCGTGTTCGCTCGGCGGGTGCTCACTCGGGCTGATGGCGTGCGACCACGGCAACAATGACGCCAAAGGGGTCCACGAGTCCGATCCAGTCCCAACAAATCCGATCCCAACAAACCCACCATCGGATGAGACATTCGAGCAGATGATGACGCGGCTCGAGGCCCAGAAGCCGATCTACCTGGAGCGCCAGCGCGCGTTGCTCGCAGCGCGCTACGACCTGTCCGATCGCCCCGGTCCCGTGCAGATGACCCGCGGTAAGCCGGTGCAAACCGGCGTCCGGGTCAAGCTGCCGGCCAGTTACACCTGGCCCCAGCTCGCCGCGATGACACCCGCGGAGATCCGCGCCGCGGATGCCTTTCCCGCTGGTTTCATGCCGCTACCTCACCCCAAACAACTGGAAGGCGGGATGCTGTTTCCGCACTTCGAGATCGAAGAAGTGCTCGCCCAGACCAGCCGTGATCTTCAGCGCTTCGATCTCGACTTCGATCTTCCGGATCACGTCTTACCCGAGTTCCCGCCGGCGATCTTTCTGACCACGCGGCCCGAGCTCGGCGATGTCTCCCAGGGCCAGCTGGTCACCACCCACAACTACTACAAACTGTTCAAGGACAAGCTGAATACCAAGCAGCTCGATGGTCTGCGCCTGCTGGTATCGCCATTCGCGCAGCAGCAATTCAAC
>Ga0134121_10004673_pt1 | contig 11195 bp, 9 predicted proteins | sample KB301_FD_96463 | JGI IMG/M metagenome (GOLD analysis project Ga0134121, IMG submission 96463) | Terrestrial soil microbial communities without Nitrogen fertilizer from Kellogg Biological Station, Michigan, USA - KB3-0-1 | ecosystem: Environmental > Terrestrial > Soil > Unclassified ...
CGCCATGGCGATGGTGCCGAGCTTGTTCATCAGGCCGGCCTTCACGCCCGATTGCGCCTCGTTCACCACCGGCGAGCGCGTGCTCTTCTCCCTGAAGTTCTTGTCGAAGCCGCCGCCCTGGATCATGAAGCCGTCGATCACGCGGTGGAAGATCGTGCCGTTGTAGTGGCCGTCCTTCACGTACTGCAGGAAGTTCTCGACCGTCTTCGGCGCCGCGGCGCGATTGAGCTCGAGCCGGATCGTGCCGAAATTGGTCTTGAGATCCACTTGCGGATCGGCGGCCACGGCGCCCGCGGGCACCACGGCGGCGGCGGAAAGCACGAACAGATGGCTGAGCTTCATGCGGCTCCTTCGTAGAGGATTTTCCAGCGCCCGCCTTCCCGCATCCAGTACTGGCGCTTCTTCATGACGTTCGACAGGCCGTTCGACCTGTAGTCCTGGTCGAAGGTGACCACCACCACGTCGCGCTCGTGCGGGTAGCGCAGCATGGTCATGCGGCCGAGGTCGACCTTGATCCAGCTCTTGGCGCCGTTCACTTTGCGCTTGTGCGCCGACCAGGCGGCAAGGTCTTCGCTGCCCGAGGAGAACCGCTGAGAGTAGTGGCCAAGGTAGCGCTCGGTGTCGCGGCTCTGCCAGTCGGCGCGCCACTGCTCGATCTCGGCGGCGAGGCTCGCGCGCTCGGTCTCGAGCGCCGCGCGGTCGACCCATTCCACCTCGTCGGCGATGATCACCGGCGTGAGCCCGATCTGCAGGCGCTGGCCGACCGACTCGAGGTCCGGATTGGCGAGCACGATGCAGCCGTCGCTCGCGCGCGGCGCCCGGCTGTAGACGCTGGAGGGCACCCCGTGAAGCCAGATGCCATGGCCGCTGCGGCCCTGCCGCCGGTCCCACTCGTTCGGATAGCTGATCGGGAAGGCGCCGGCGCCGTAGAAGTCGGTCAGTTTCTTGCGCGGCAAGTTTGCCGTCACGTGGTAGACGCCGACCGGCGTCTTCTGGTCACCCTCGCGGGTTTTCTCGATGCCGTTCTTGCCGAGCGTGACATAGTAGTCCGCGACCAGCTTCGGCGTGCCGCCGTCGTTGGCATAGACGTACAGGCGCGAGCGGCGAGCATCGACCACCAGCGCGTTCTTCTGGTCCTTGTTGAGCTGCAGCACATAGCGCGGCAGGCGGTCGTCGGCGGGGCGCTGGCGTCGTGCGCGCAGCCTCGCCAGCGCTTCCTCGCGCAGGTCCGCGACGCGGCCCTCCGGCACGGTCTTCAGCACGTTGCCGAAGGTCTCGAGCGGCCGTGCGCGCGCGAGCAGCAGGTCGCCGCGCACGAGGTAGGCGAGGCGGAAGTTCGGGTAGTCGGCGATCAGTGCATCGACGCGCTTCAGCGCAACCTCGGGCTGGTTCGCCTCGATCGCCTGGAAAACCGCCGACAGCCGGTCTTCAGGCGTCGACGCCGCCGAGGACAACGAAACCAGCGCGAGCAGGAGAAGGGCGAGGCGCTTCACTTGCCCGCCTTCTCTTCCCTGATCAGCCAGCGGTTATCGACCTTCACGAGTTCCAGTGTCTTCCGGTTCTTGCTCGTCAGCTTGTCGGACTTGTAAGTCTGCCTGAAGCTGACGCTCGCCTGCTGCGCATCGCGCATGGTCACCTTGGGCGACTCGATGGCCACCGAGATGGATTTCGCCGCGGCAATGCGCTCGCGACGGGTCTTCTCCCAGTCGCTGCGCGACTCGCCGGCCGGGGTCTTGAAGTCCGGGGCGTAGTAGGCGAGGTAGCCATTGGCGTCCTTCTTCGACCAGGCCTGCGCCCAGCCGCTGAGCGCCTTCACCACGTCGCCGCTCGCGTCCGCCGCGGGCTTCTCGGGCGCCTTGGGCGCCACTGCCGCCACCGTCGCGGCAGGCGCGGCAGCCTTGGGTCTTTCCGCAGGCTCGCGCACGAGCTCGCGCACGAGCGAGAGCTTGTTCTGGGCGGCGGTGTTGGAGGCGTCGAGCTGCAGCGCCTTGCCGTATGCCTGGCTCGCGAGCTTTGCGTAAACGTCGCCCAGGTTCTCGTAAGCCGTGGCATAGGTCGGGTGGGTGCGGATCGACTGCTCGAGGGACGTCCGCGCCTTCTCGTACTGCCCCTGCGCCGCGTAGATCACCGCGAGGTTGTTGTACGGCTCCGGCAGGTTGGGATAGTCCTGCGTGAGCCGGGTGAAGATCTCGATCGCCTCGGGCTGTTTGCCCTGCTCGGTGAGGATCACGCCTTTGAGGAATCGAGCCTGCGGTTCCTTCGGATTCGCGGCGAGCGCCTTGTTCACGCGCTCGAGCGCCTGCTGCGACTGTCCCGCCCTGAGGAGCTTCTGCGCGTCCTCGACATCGTCGGCACGCGCTACCGCTGCGCAGAAAAACGCGCAGCCGAAAAGCAGGATCACGCCGCCACGCATCAACCGGCGCGGGGCGTTTGGATTCAGCATTGTGTTATATTTTCAAGGCCCTACGTAAGGGTCCTGATTCTAGACTAACGCCCGCCCGCCCACAATCGACACCCTGCAGATCTTCAACTCGTTAGGCCGGGCAAAACAACCGTTCGTCCCTTTGGTCTCCGGCGAGGTGCGCATGTACGTCTGCGGCATCACCGTCTATGACTACATGCACATCGGGAACGCGCGCTTCATGGTGGTGTTCGACATGGTGCGGCGGTGGCTGCGCGCGAGCGGCTATCGAGTCACCTTCGTGCGCAATATCACCGACATCGACGACAAGATCATCAGGCGCGCCGCCGAGAACAACGAGCCGGTCGACGCGGTGACCGCGCGCTTCATCCGGGCGATGGACGAGGACGCCGGCCAGCTCGGCGTCGAGAAGCCGGACCACGAGCCGCGAGCCACCCAATACGTGCCGCAGATGCAGGACATGATCCGCCGCCTGCAGGAAAAGAAGCTCGCCTACCAGTCCGACTCCGGCGACGTGAATTTCGCGGTGCGGCGCTTCCCCGGCTACGGCAAGCTCTCCGGCAAGTCGGTCGACGAGCTGCGCGCCGGCGAGCGGGTCAACGTCGACTCGAGCAAGGAAGATCCGCTCGATTTCGTCCTCTGGAAGCGCGCCAAGCCCGGGGAGCCGAAGTGGCCCTCGCCGTGGGGGGAAGGGCGCCCCGGCTGGCACATCGAGTGCTCGGCGATGGGCTGCGCGCTGCTCGGCGAGCAATTCGACATCCACGGCGGCGGCATGGACCTCCAGTTCCCGCACCACGAGAACGAGATCGCGCAGTCCGAGGGCGCGACCGGCAAGCGCTTCGTGAATTACTGGATGCACAACGGCTTCCTCAGCATCGACAACGAGAAGATGTCGAAGTCGCTCGGCAACTTCTTCGTGGTGCGCGACGTGCTCAAGCACTTCGATGCCGAAGTGGTGCGTTTCTTCCTGCTGCGTGCGCATTACCGCAGCCCGCTCAACTACACCGACGCCAATCTCGAGGACGCCAAGCAGGCCTTGACCCGGCTCTACACCGCGCTCCGCGACCATCCGGCGACGCCGGGCGCACCGGATTGGTCGGAGCCGCACGCCAGGCGGTTCAAGGCGGCGATGGACGACGACTTCGGCACGCCGGAGGCGATCGCCGAGCTGCACCAGCTCGCCAATGCGGCTTTCCAGGGGGACGCCACGGCGTCCACCCAGCTAAAAGCGCTCGCCGCGGCGCTCGGCCTGCTGCAGCGCGAACCGGACGCCTTCCTGCGCGCCGCGCCGGCAGGGGTGGACGAGGCGTGGATCAACGAGCGCATTGCCGCGCGGCACGCGGCGCGCAAGGGCAGGGACTTCGCCGAAGCCGACCGCATCCGTAAGGAACTGCTGGATAAGGGGATCGTGCTGGAGGACAAAGGCGCCGCCACCGCGTGGCGGAGGGTGTAAGGTCCGGGCATGGGAAGCGACCAAAGAGCCATGCTGATCCATCCGTTCGTTGTCCGCGTATGCCACTGGCTCAACGTGCTCGCCGTCCTGACCATGATCACGAGCGGCTGGGCGATCTATAACGCCTCGCCGCTCTTCGATTGGAGCTTCCCCGACGAGATCACCCTCGGCGCCTGGCTCGCCGGCGCGCTGCAATGGCACTTCGCCGGCATGTGGCTTTTCGCCGTCAACGGGCTCGTCTACCTCGTCTACGGCATCGTCTCGGGCCATTTCCGCCGCAAGCTGATGCCGATCTCGCCCGCGGCGATCCTCCACGATATCGGCCAGGCGCTGCGCGGGAAGCTCGCGCACGAGGATCTGTCGGTCTACAACGCGGCCCAGCGCGGCGCGTACCTCGCGCTCATCTTCTTTCTCGTCCTGATGATCGCCACGGGGATCGTGATCTGGAAGCCGGTGCAGTTCTATTGGCTCGGCCAGTTCATGGGCGATTACGAAGGCGCGCGCTACCTGCACTTCTTCTCGATGGCCGCGATCGCGTTGATCGCCTTCGTGCACGTGGTGATGGTGATCCTCGTGCCGCGCACGTTCCCGAGCATGTTCACCGGGAGGATCAAGCATGGATAAGAAGTTCGCCGTCCATCGCACTGCCGCGCTCGAGAACCTCGAGCGGCGCGTGTTCCTGAGGCGCAGCCTCTCGCTCGGCGCGCTCGCCATGCTGACCGGCTGCGAGCTCACCGACCAGGAGAGCGTGCAGCGGGTGCTGATGGGGATGTCCCGCTGGAACGATGACGTGCAGCATTGGCTGTTCAACCCGAGCCGCCTCGCGCCCGAGTTCCCCGAGAGCCGCATTACCCGGCCCTTCCCGTACAACGGCTACTACGCCGAAGAAGAGGTTCCCGAAATCGACGGCTCGACCTACCAGCTCGAGCTTGCCGGCATGATCAAGGACAAGAAGCCGTGGACGCTCACCGGGCTCGCCGCGCTGCCGCAGGTCTCGCAGATCACGCGCCACATCTGCGTCGAGGGGTGGAGCGCCATCGGCAAGTGGAGCGGAGTGCGGTTTTCGGATTTTCTTGCACGCGTCGGAGCCGATACCACCGCCAAATACGTCGGCTTCCAGTGCGCCGACGACTACTACGGTTCGATCGACATGGCGACGGCGCTACACCCGCAGACCATAATCGCATTGAACTACGCGGATGAGACGCTGCCGCCGAAATACGGCTATCCCCTGAAGATCCGCATCCCCACCAAGCTCGGCTTCAAGCAGCCGAAGCACGTAGCCGCCATCTTCGTCACCAACGAATACCCCGGCGGCTACTGGGAAGACAAGGGCTACAACTGGTATAGCGGTTCCTAGCGCGTCCCGCCGGCCGCGGCGCTGTCGCGCTCCGGCAGGCTGTCCGCTTCGACGAAGCGCCGCGCGGGATCTATGCCGAGTTCGAGCAGCGTGCCATCGTCGGGTACTCCGCTCGCCGGCAACAGCATGGAAAGCTGGTATTGCGCGAGCGCGGCCTGCGTCTTCGCACCGAAGTCGCCGTTGACCGGCCCCGCGTCGAAGCCGAGCCCGTTCAGCTTCTCTTGTACCTGCTTGGTGAAGTCGTCATACGGCCCCGGGGAGGTCATCCTCGGCGCATTGGCCGCGCCGACCGGCGGGTCGGCAAGCGCGGGGAGGCACGCGCCGATGAGGAGCGCGCCGGTCAGGAGATGGAAGGTCTTCATGCCTCGCCGTTGCAACTCGCATGCCGGCTCCTACCAGCAGCGCATTTTCCGTGGCAGGTCGTCGGAGCCTCGGATGCCCGCCGCCTTGGCGGGCAACCCCGCTCGACAGGCCGCGTAGGCGGCATACGCTCCCGCCCGCTGTGGATCGTGACCGGCGGCCTTTGCGAGCAGGTCGGCGGCTTTCCGGTAGTCGCGCTGGGCCATCGCGCGGGCGCCGAGCGGGTACGCGTACTCAGGTCGCATTTCCTTTTCCGCTAGGCGGTGATCGAGGATTTCCTGCTCGCGCATGTCCGTGCCCATGGTCCAGAGCACGGGGATGCCGAGGCGCGTATCGCGCAGCAGGGCGTCGAGCAGCACCAGCCGTTCGGCCGGGTCTGCCGGGATCTGCCCGTTCAGCGCCCTCTGCACGCGGAAGAACTGCACGCTCGCCTGGAAGAAATCCGCCGGCCAATGGGCTGCCACCCAGCTCGACGACGCAAAGTTGCGCGCCGCCGAAGCCGGGTCGACCCAGCGCTGGTACTCGTCGACGGGCATGTCGCTCGGCGGGTCGGTGGCCATGCGCTTGGGGCGATCGTCGGTCACCGGCGGCGTGCGGCCGATCCAGGAGCTAAGCTCGCCGGCGTCCGCGAGGAAGGTGGCGCCGATCTGCGCCGGGTGCTCGAAGCCGCTTGCCTCGAGGCGCTCCGCCGACGCGGCACGCTGCCACAGCCGCGCGAAGTGCTGGGTCGCCGGACGGCTGCCGAAGTCCCGGCCGCCCATGAGGATCCAGTGGTACTCGACGCCCGCCCAGAGCGTGCAGTCGGGGAAGGCGGCGCAGAACGCGGCGATCACCGCCTTCGCGCCGCGCGGCTCGAACTGCCGCACCGGCAGCCAGTAGGTGGCGAGGCCGCCGGGAGCGAGCCGCGCCGCGAGCGCCGCGAAGTACTCGCGCGAGTACAGGTTGACCACGCCGGCCATCATCGGTGGCGGCGGCTCGGCGCTGATGATGTCGAACTGCTCGCGCCGCGTGCGCAAGAAGTGGCGGCCGTCCTCCACCACCACGCGCACGCGCGAGTCGGCGAGCGGGTCCTGCGCGCCGTGCAGCAGGCGGCTGGCGGCGAGGATCTCGGGCGAGATGTCGACCACGGTCAGCGACTCGAGCGACGGATCGTCGAGAAGCGCGCGCGCGGTGTTGCCGGCGCCATAGCTGATGAGCAGCGCCCGCCGCGGCCCGGGATGCAGCGCGAGCGGCAGCCAGGCAAATAGCTGCATGTAGCGCAGCGCCTCCTTGTCGATGCCGGTCATGGAATAGCTGTCGCTCATCAGCCGCCAGGCCGATGCCTCGCCGAAGCGCTCGGTGCGCAGGACCTGCAGCGTGGTCGTCGGTCCCTGGATGGTCTGCACGGCGCTCGATCCATCGAGGGCGCGGTAAATCGCCGATGCGCCCGCGAGATGCCGCTCGATCGTCCCGAAGGGAAAGGCGAGGAGCGCGAGGAAGGCGACGCCGACCGCCGGGGCCGGCTTCCCCGCCTCGCGCCAGTTCTCCACGAGGACGAGCGCGAGCAGCGCGTAGCCGGCGGCGAGCGAGAAAAGACTCTTCTCCATGCCAAGCCTCGGCAGCAGGACGAAGCCGGCGAACGCCGCGCCGAGCGCGGCGCCGAGGGTGTTGGCGAAAGTCAGGCGGCCGATCGCCCGCTGCGGATTCTCGAGCGGGCCCCGCAGCGCCGCGCCAAGCAGCGTGAACAGGCTGCCGGAGGCGATCGCCGCCGGCAGCATCAGCAGCGCTGCATAGCGCAGGATGTCGCCGCCGCGCCCCTGCACGGGCGCGCTGAGCATGTAGCCGAGCACGACGCCGAGCGCGCTCGCCGCCGCGACCCAGGCCACGTGCACACGCCTCAGCCAGAGCGCGAGCAAGCCGCCGAGGCCGATGCCGACCAGCATCAGGAAAAGCAGCAGTGCAAAGGTCGCGTCGGTCGCAGGCGCGTGGAGGAGGAGAAGGCGGAACCAGACCACCTCCAGCCCGAGCGCTGCCGCGCCGGCGAGCGCCGCGGCCACGAGCAGGCGGGGATGCCAGGGAAAAGGCGCCTGCGGCGACGCCGGCGCTGCCGCCTCCGCTCGCATCCCCCAGGCGAGACTTGCCGCGACAAGGTTCAGCAGCGACGCGGCGAGCGCGCTGCCGCTCAGCCCGAGCCATTCGATGAGGTAGATCTCGGCAAGCATCGGCGCGAGGCAGGCGCCGAAAGTGTTTGCCGCGTAGAGGCGGCCGAGGATGCGGGTGGTGTCCTGCGTTCCGAGCGCACGAACGCCGAGCGGCAGCGTCACCCCCATCGCAGTCGTCGGCACGAGCATCGCCGCCAGGGCGAGCGCCAGCCGCACCGTCGCCATCGCCATGGGGTGCTCCACGAGCGGCGAAAGCCAGCGCCCGAACGGCGCTTCGAGGAGGGGCAGCCCGAGCACCAGCAGGCTGCCGCAGATCGCGACCGTCGCCTCGGCGAGAGCGAAGCCGCGCGCGGGGTTGCGGATGCGCTTTGCCCAGCGCGCGGCGAGGAATCCGCCGAGGGCGATGCCGAGCATGAAGGCGGTGAGGACCAGCGCCGCCGCCCACACGGTGTTGCCCACGACGCGTCCGAGCGCGCGGAACCAGAGCACCTCGAACAGCAGCGCCGCCGCGCCCGAGGAAAGGAATGCGGCCTGCAGCCGCAGCGAATCGCGCATCAGGTCCCGGCGAAAGCCGAGATCATCCGCGCGAGCGCCTCGGGCTGCTCGAGCATCGGGCAGTGGCCCGAGCCCGCAATCTCCTCGTAGCGCGAGCCCGGGATCGTGTGCGCCAGCTCTCTCGCGAGCGCGGGCGGCGTCGTCTGGTCGAGCGCTCCGCACATCACGAGCGTCGGGTTCCTGATCTCCGGCACCTGCGCCGTGAGATCCATCGATGACAGCGCGAGGCACGCGCGCGCGAAGCACTGCGGATCCACCTTGGCGAGCGCCGCCTTCCGGCCGGCGATCACCTCGGGGTGCCGGCCGACGAAGGCCGGCGGAAACATCCGGCCGATGGCCGTGTCCAGCACGCCTTTCATTCCTTCGGCCGTGACCTTCGCCGCCATGCCGCGGAATGGCGCGCGGGCGGGCTCGGGGAAGGCGGCGAGCGTATCGGCAAGGAGCAGACGGCCGAAGCGCGAGCCATGGCGGATCGCCAGCTCGAGCGCGACGAAGGCGCCGAAGCCGTTCCCGAAAACCGCGCAGTTTCCTGGAAGATCGAGCGCATCCATCACGCGAGCGACATGATCCGCGTGCGCTGCCACGCTCGTCAGCTCGACCGGCGCTGAGGCGCCGAAACCCGGCAGGTTGATGCGCGTCGCGCGGTGCTTGCGCGTGAGCCGCGGCAGCAGGTCGTCGAACACCGTGAGCTCCGTGAGCAGCGAATGAAGCAGCAGGAGCGGCGCGCCCGCACCCTGTTGGTCGTACTCCACCTGCGCGCCCTGCACCGTTCGAAACATCGTTCCCGGCGAGACTAGCATGCTTAAAATCGGCCCGGAGGAGCGAGGACCTGAGTCCCTTCGAACTGGCCGAGCCGAAGTCGCTGCGCGAGGCGCTGGCGCTGCTTTCCGGCGACGGCGTGCGCCCGATGTCGGGCGGCACGGCGCTGATGCTCATGATGAAGGCGGGCGTGCTGCGTCCCTCCCGCCTCGTCAGCCTGCGCCGCCTCGGCCTCGATCGCATCGAAGTGGCGAACGGCGAGCTGCGCGCCGGCTCGATGGTGACTCTTCGTGCGCTCGAAAAGTCGCAGGCGCTTGCCAAGGGCTGGCCGGTCATCACCCGCACGCTGCGCACGCTCTCGAACGTGCGCGTGCGCAACGTCGCCACGCTCGGCGGGCATCTCGCTCACGGCGATCCGCACATGGACTTGCCGCCGCTGCTTGCCGCGCTCGGCGCGACGGTGACGATCGCGGGGGTGAAAGGCGAGCGCACCTCGCCGGTCGAGAAGCTCTACGCCGGCTATCTGGAAACCACGCTCGCCCCGGGCGAGATCATCACCGGCGTGAGCGTGCCGGCGATGGGATCGCGGCGCGCGGCCTACCTCAAGTGCACGACGCGCTCGGCGGACGACTGGCCGGCGCTCGGCGTCGCCGTGGTGCTCGACGGGCAGAAGACCGACATCGTGGTGAGCGCGGCCACCGACCGGCCGACGCGGCTCGCGTCGGTGGATGCAGCCGACTCACTGCAGATCGAGAGCGACCTCCACGGGTCGGCGGCATACAAAAAGCAGCTCCTTCGCGTGTACCTCAGGCGGGCGATCGATGAAGCGCGCAACGCACGCCACTGAGACGCCGCAGGTCGGCCGCTCGGTACCGCGCCTCGAGTCGTGGCTCAAGGTCACGGGCAAGGCCGAGTACGTCCATAACCTGCGGCTGCCGGGCATGCTCTACGGCAAGATCTTTCGCTCGAGCGTCGCGCACGGCCGCATCAGGAAGATCGACACCAGCGCTGCCAGGGCCCTCGCCGGCGTGCACAGCGTCGTTACCGCGGCCGAGGTGAAGACCATCGTGCCGGAGCCGTTCTATGGCCCGGCATTCCACGACCAGCCGGTACTCGCCGTGGACAAGGTGCGCTACGTGGGCGAGCCGGTCGCGGTGGTGCTCGCGTCCGACCCGCATGTTGCCGAGGAGGCGGTGCACCTCATCACCGCCGAGTACGCAGAGCTACCCGCCGTGTATGACGAAGTGGAGGCGATGAGCTCCAAGGCGATCGTGCACGACGAGCTCAAGCCAGCCGGCACCTTCCCCGATTTGAAGCACCTGAAAGGCAAGAAGAACACCAACGTGGCGCTCGACTTCCGGCTGCGCCGCGGCGACCTCGCCAAGGCAATGAAAGGCGCCGAGCGCGTCTTCGAGCACCGCTTCCGCACCCAGCAGGTGATGCATACGCCGCTCGAGCCGCTGGTGTCGGTGGCCGAATCCACCGACAGCTCGATCACCATCCATACGGCGTCGCAAAGCCCGTCTTTCGTGCGCATCGAGATCGCGCGGCTGCTCGGCTGGCCCGAGAACCGGGTGCGGGTGCGCGTGCCGTTCCTCGGCGGCGGTTTCGGCGCCAAGCTCTACATCAAGCTGGAGGCGCTGGTCGCCGTGCTGTCGCTGCTCGCGCATCGGCCAGTGAAGATCTCGCTGACGATGGAAGAGCAGTTCTTCACCATCACGAAGCACGCGAGCACCTTCCGCATCAAGACCGGCGTGTCGAACGACGGCCGCATCGTCGCGCGCGACTGCGAAGTCTGGTGGAACGGCGGCGCCTATGCCGATATCGGGCCGCGCGTCACGCAGAAGTCGGGCTTCACCGCCCCGGGCCCCTACGACATCGAGAACGTGTCGATCGATTCCTACGCGCTCTATACCAACCTGCCGCCCGCGGGCGCGTTGCGCGGCTTCGGCATCCCGCAGCTCGTCTGGGCGTACGAAAGCCACACCGACATGGTGGCGCGCGAGCTCGGCATCGATGCGGTCGAGTTCCGCCGCAAGAATCTCTTGCGCGAAGGCCGGCCGCAGGCGACCGGCACCAAGATGAAGGATGCGGCGATCGAGAAGGTGCTCGAGCGCACCGCAACGCTCATCGACTGGGGCAAGC
>Ga0134121_10004674_pt1 | contig 11194 bp, 7 predicted proteins | sample KB301_FD_96463 | JGI IMG/M metagenome (GOLD analysis project Ga0134121, IMG submission 96463) | Terrestrial soil microbial communities without Nitrogen fertilizer from Kellogg Biological Station, Michigan, USA - KB3-0-1 | ecosystem: Environmental > Terrestrial > Soil > Unclassified ...
AAACTCGCGGAGAAGTCTCTGACCCGCGTGCAGCGTCGCGACCCAGACGCAAATTATCACCCGATGATCAAGACTCAGTTGCTGGAAATGACGCCTGACTTTGACTGGAGCCGCTACTTTCGCGGCATCGGCATGCCCGAGATTGGTAAGGTCAACGTGGCCCAACCCGACTTCTTCAAGGCCGCCGACAAACTTCTCACCAGCACACCGGTGGACGATTGGAAAACATACCTGCGATGGCATGTAGTCAACGCCGCTTCCAACACACTCTCTGCAAAGTTTGTCCTGGAAAGTTTCAACTTCAACGGTAAGTACATGCAAGGCACTACTGAGATGTTGCCGCGATGGAAGCGATGTGTCGCCAGTACTGACCGCGCCATGGGCGAAGCTTTGGGGCAACTTTACGTGGCGAAGACGTTTACTCCGGCGGCGAGAGAGCGCGCCCGCATGATGGTGGCAAACCTGATCGCGGCCCTGCATGACGATCTCATGACCCTTAGTTGGATGAGTCAGGAGACGCGTCAGAAGGCGATTGGGAAACTGGAAGCCTACGTGCGAAAGATCGGTTATCCGGATAAGTGGCGGGATTATGAAGCGCTTCAAGTCAGCCGCGGCCCTTACTACAACAACTCGGTGTCGGCTGGCGAGTTTGATTTCAGGCGGAACCTGGGCAAAATTGGTAAGCCGGTGGACCGTACCGAGTGGGGTATGTCACCGCCGACCGTCAACGCTTCCTACAGTCCGCAGTTCAACGGCATTACCCTTCCAGCCGGCATCTTGCAACCGCCGTTCTATGATCCGAAAGCGGACGATGCTTTCAATTACGGCGGTATCGGCGCCGTGATTGGCCACGAGATGACCCACGGATTTGACGATGAGGGAGCAAAGTTCGACGCTAACGGGAACCTCGCCATGTGGTGGACCAGAGACGATTACAAGAAGTTTACCGACCGGACCAATTGCGTGGTCAACCAATTCGACTCTTATGAAGTCGAGCCGGGATTGCATCAGAAAGGGCAGCTGGTTGTCGGCGAATCCGTGGCGGACCTTGGCGGGCTGACGGTGGCATATGCGGCTTACCAGAGATCACTGCAAGGAAAGCCGAGACCGAAAGAGATCAACGGTTTTACCCCTGAGCAACGTTTCTTTCTTGGTTGGGCCCAGGTCTGGGCGCAAAACATTCGGCCTGAAGCGGCCCGCCTGAGGACCGCGACCGATCCTCATCCCCTGGGTAGGTTCCGGGTCAATGGTCCGCTGTCGAACATGCCGTCGTTTGCGTCAGCGTACGCGTGCAAGGAAGGGGATGCGATGGTACGGCCGCCGGACAAGCGCTGTCAGATTTGGTAGTAGCGAGCCGTCCTTCAACCAAGTAAGTGGTGTTCTAGTTTGGTCTGTTCGGTTCTCCCGACAGAGAAAGAATGATCCACGAACTCACACGAACGCTTTCCGTTTCGTGAGGTTTCGTGGATCGTTTTGAATCAAAGAGAAGTTCAAAGTTGTGACACTCGCGACCGAAGTGCGTTTCGGTCATTACTTTGGACTTGCAACTGGTGACGCGGGCGGAGCGGTTAGACTTCTAAGTTCCCCGAGGACCTCTTCAGGCTTCCACTCGTTCCCGCGATACAACTTAAACACCTTGCCGTCAGCACCGACTATTGCCGTCCGCATCGAATGAATGACCTCTTCATCATTCGACTCGGTGTCGTGGTAGTAGCGTAGTCCGAAAAACTGCGCGACGCCTTTAACCTCGTCTTTGGTACCGGAAGCAAACTCCCAATGCTGAAAGGTTTCATCTGAATAGCGGCCCGTGTGGGAAGCACCGTAACTGCGAAGCACTTTAGGTGTGTCGTAATCCGGATCAAAACTAATCGTGAGCAGGTGCGTCTTGTCGTAAGTCTCCGGCTGCTTCTGCAGAGCCTGATCAATCGCCGCGAAATTGTTGCTCATCAAAGTGCATTGATCGGGCTGGGGACAGCGGGTATAGACGAAGGTTATCAAGAGCGTCTTACCGCGATATTGTGACAGATGAATTCGCTTACCGTCCTGATTGACAAGGCCAAAGTCAGGAACCTCCGTGCCGGGCTTTGGCTCGCCGGGGACATCCACGTTCTGTGTGACGGGAGGCGCTCCTTCGACAATTGACGCAATCTCGACCCACGAAGACAAGTCGTCGATGACCAGCATCCCGGTCACTTGATCGCCGGGCTTTACCATTTGCAGATCGGCTTCATTCTTAATCTTGAACGGCATCGTCATCGCCGGCATATAACCGACGATATCATCGTGGGCGATCGTGACCGTGCGGTCGGTTGTATCCACGGCTACGACTTTGCCCTTGATCGAATACCGCTTCTCGTTTGCCGAGCGCCGAGGCCCGCAGGATAGTCCGATTGAAGCGATGAAGAGGAACAGAAAAAAGAAAACTGCGCGTGACGATCTGGCTTTGATCATGATTTGAATGATGACAAGACTGACTTAAGTTTTTTGATTACAGAACAGATTAGACGGTTAGTGAGCCTGGCTCAAGTTCAATTAAGAGTGGGTAGCTGGGTAATTGTGTGTTGCTACCACTCGGCTCGCGAAGCTGGGCACTAGCCCGACCGTCAGGGAGGGCTCTAACATCCACCTCGGAGCCCTCCCTAACAGTCGGGCTAGAGCCCCGTGATTGGCAGAACACTTTTACCCCATAACCTAAGAGTGTCACGGCCGCGTCGCCCACGAACGGTTCACAAAATGACGGTATCACAAACCAGTTCGTTGCCGTCATAACTTGCCAGTTTGGTCCCCTTCGGCAACAATGATCAGTTGGTGGGCATCAATCAGATCGAGCCGGCGTTGGCCGGATTATTTCAAGACTTCGGGAGTTTATCGCATGACTAGATCTCTTAAATCATTAATGGCCTTCGCGTCCTTTGTTGTGCTGGTTTCCGCCGTTGCCGGGCCGGCCCAGAATGATACCCGGCGAACGACGATTGCGATTACCTACCCGCTGGATCAGACTATCGAGGTCCCATTCCACGGCACGGTCCGTCTTCCGCGTTTGAAAGGCTCGGCCAAGGTAAGACGTCAGGGCCGGCGGGGCACCCGAGTCGAACTTCACATCGATAATCTGCCGCGCGCGTACGAGTTGGGAGGCGTTTACACAACTTATGTTCTGTGGGCCATCTCGCCGGATGGCCACGTCGATAACCTCGGCGAGATCAAGCGCAGCGGCAGCGGTATGATCGATTCGAAAATTGACGTCACTACTCCTCTGCAGACTTTCGCCCTGGTGGTCACTGCTGAGCCACACTTCCTGGTCCATTCACCCAGCCGCATGGTCGTCATGGAAAATCTCGCCCCGGTCACGCTGCGTGACGCACAGCTTGAGACCTCGAAGATCCAATATATCGGCAATACCAGCGACTATTTCCGCGACTCGAATGTACCGCTGATCGCAGAGTCGGACTTTCGCGATATTCCCGTGGCGTTGTTGGGTGCGCGCCAGGCGGTGAATCTGGCGCGTTATGCCGGAGCCGAGCGGGACGCTCCCAACGAATTGCGCGCCGCCCAGGCCGATCTGCAACAGGCCGAAAGCGCTTTGCGCATGCGTCAGCCCGAGCGAGAAATAGACATCCTGGCGCGACAGGCGATCAGTAGCGGCGCCAAAGCGGAAGAGATGGCCCTCGCGCGGCGCAGCTCCCGCGAGCGACGTGAAGAAATTGAGCGTCGCGATCTCGCGGTGCGGAACGCCGAAGACACCGCGGCGACTGCCAACCAGGAAATCTCGCGTCTGAAGGCCGAGTTGGACACAGAGCGTCATGCGCGTGAACTCGCCGAACGCGACGCGCTAAGCGCCACCGAACAATTACGTGATGCACGTACTGAGATTTCGAGGCTTCGTGAAGAGATTCAAACTGTGCGCGCAGATTCTGAGGATGCTAAGGTCAGGCTGGCCCGGTTGGAAGGCGAGAAGCAGGCTGAGGAGGCCCGCCGCACGACTGAGAAGCGCGCGGCCGATCAACGCGTCGCCACGGAAACTCTAAAGCAGTCGTTGGCCCGTTTCGGCAACGTGCGCGAAGGTAACCGGGGAATGACGCTGGTGCTGGCGGAATCCATCTGGGTCAGTCCGCGCTCAACGAATTTGGTGGCTGCCGCCGCAGCCAGGCTTGATCAAATTGGGGCGCTGCTGGCGAACAACCCCGATTATCAAATCTCGATTGAATCGTTTACTGACAATCGCGGGGAAGAAGGTGGCCTGCAGCAACTGACCCAGGACCGCGCCAGAGTTTTGTCTGAGCGCTTCGCGGCAGCCGGGGTCGATGTTACACGAATGCAGGCGAGTGGCCTGGGCGGAGCAAATCCGGTCGCGCCAAATACAACCGTCGCCAGCCGCGCGAAGAACAGAAGAACTGAGATTACGTTGAACACGACGTCGCAGTAGCGCGAGCTGCCCCCTGATGTAGGCCTCTAGCCTGAACGGCAGAAGGACGCAATCGGTCTTTGGGTACAGAACCGGGAGCGGTAGCGACCGGGTCAAACACTCAAGGTGCGGAGTGAGCTTCGTTTCGAGCGATTCGATGGCGCGAATAAGAGGGCACCTGTTTACTCGACCCACTGAGTTGGATATCCAGATCCCGTCGCTACCGCTCAGGGTTCTGTACCGCGAAGTAACGAGAATTCGTTACCTACTTTATTGAGAGTGAAAACGCAAAATGAGACTTAAAGGCATAGGCAAACTTACCGCGCTCGTCGCGTTCTCGGTTCTCGCGATCCAATATGAGCCACGACCGGCGTCCACTGCGCCAGGAGTGAATCCAGTGAACCCGTTTTTTACAGAGAGTACATTGCCATTTCACACGCCGGCCTTCGATAAGATTAAGGACAGCGATTACACGCCGGCGATCGAAGAGGGGATGAAGGGACAGCTGTCGGAAATTGAGGCAATTGCTAATAACCCGCAGCCTCCGACGTTTGCAAACACCCTCGAGGCGATGGAACGTTCCGGCGCGCTGCTGACCCGTGTCACCAAAGTATTCTTTAATCTCAGCCAGTCAAACACCAATGACACGATTCAGAAAATCAAGGCCGAGGAAGCGCCCAAGCTGGCGGCCCACTCTGATGCGATCTATTTGAATCCCAAACTTTTAACTCGCGTGAAAGCGCTTTATGATCGGCGTGACGAGCTCAAGTTGGATCACGAATCGCGTTTCCTCATCGAGCGTTATTACAAGGCGTTCGTCCGCGCCGGCGCAAACCTTTCCGAGGCCGACAAGGGCACGCTTCGCGGTCTCAACCAGGAAGAAGCAAAGCTGACGACACAGTTCGAAGAAGATGTACTTGCTGAGACTAACAATTCGGCCCTGGTCGTAGATAACAAAACTGATCTCAATGGATTAAGCGAAGCCGAAATCGCCGCGGCAGCGGAAACGGCGAAAACGCGGGGGCTGGCCGGCAAGTGGGTGCTCGAGTTACAGAATACGACGCAACAGCCCGCGATTTCTTCGCTGACAAATCGATCGGTGCGCGAGCGGCTCTTTAAAGCGTCGGTGCTTCGTGGCAACCATGGCGGACCGAATGACAACAAGGCGATTGTGGTGCGGCTGGCACAGCTGCGGGCCCAGCGCGCAAAACTCCTGGGCTATCCGGATTATGCGACCTTTGTCCTCGACGATCAGATGGCTAAGACGCCGGCCATCGCGGAAAAGTTGATGACTGATATGGTGCCGGCGGCAACCGCCAAAGCTCGCGGCGAAGCGGCCAGTATGCAGAAGTTGATCGACGCAGAGAAGGGCGGCTTTAAGCTTGGCCCGGCTGATTGGGAGTTTTACTCAGAGAAGGTGCGGAAAGCTGAGTACGACCTTGACGAGTCGCAGGTGAAGCCTTATTTCGAGCTCGAACATGTGCTGCACGACGGCGTCTTCTTTGCCGCGAACAAGCTCTACGGAATTACTTTCAAAGAACGTAAGGATCTGCCTGTCTATCAGCCTGATGTCCGTGTGTTCGAAGTTTTCGATGCTGATGGTAAGCCTTTAGCACTCTTTTACGCCGACTACTTTCTGCGACCTAACAAAAGCGGCGGCGCCTGGGATGACAGCTTCGTTGACCAGAGCAGCCTGCTGGGAACCAAGCCGGTAATCGTGAATGTCGCTAACTTTACCAAACCGGCCTCGGGGCAGGCTGCACTGCTCAGTTTTGATGACGTGACGACGATGTTTCACGAGTTCGGCCACGCTTTGCATGGGATGTTCTCGCACATTCATTACCCCACGCTGGGAAACGTGCCGCGCGACTTTGTCGAGTTTCCTTCGCAGTTCAACGAGCACTGGGCGCTCGATCCGGTCGTGTTTGCGAATTATGCCAAGCACTATCAAACCGGCAAGCCAATGCCGCAGGCGTTAGTGGATAAGATTAAGAAGTCACGGACCTTCAATCAGGGCTACAAGACAACCGAATATCTCGCGGCCGCGCTGCTCGACATGGCCTGGCACGCGCTGCCGGCGGACGCTGGATTGCAAGACGCAAACGCTTTCGAAGCCGCAGCACTGAAGCGATTTCAAATCGATATGCCGGAGGTGCCGCCGCGTTATCACACGACTTACTTCTCACACATTTGGGATGGAGGGTACTCGGCCGGTTACTATGCGTATCTCTGGAGTGAAGTGCTCGACGACGATGCCTTCTACTGGTTCAAAGAGCACGGTGGACTTACCAGAGCCAACGGCCAACGCTATCGCGAAATGATCCTATCGCGTGGTGGGACTGAAGATGCAGCGGTGCTTTATCGGGCGTTCCGTGGCCGCGATCCGAGCGTCGAGCCGCTGCTTCTGGAGCGGGGTCTTAAGTAGGCGTTAATCGATCGCTCCTTCAACCGAGCTTCACTGACTGGACGTCTACTTGAGTGCGCTGACAGGTCAGCGCTTTGGAAAGCGGTGACTTGCCGCCGCAAGACGGACGAGAGCTTCGATCAAGTCGCGACCTAAGAAAGCGGCACTCCAAAGCGAGCGCTAGTCGCCAGATGAGGAAAAGTTAATATGCGTCATATCAAAGCGCGCATCTTTGCCATAGTACTGATTCTTCTCTCAATAGGCCTTATCTATCTCGGCTGGTATCAACTACGAACCGAAGGCCGTTACTCAATGAAGCTGGCAGCGTTTAGCCCGGTTGTGGGTGTCGGCGGCTTCTTTCTCTTGATATTTCCCTCGATGGCAGGCAAGCCAACAACTACTAAGGAAAAGATTATCGGGCTGGCGGTGTTAGTAATCGGGATGCTCGCGGGATTGATTAACTGGTACCTGATGGATCCCGGGTTTTTCGGCAGGTGACCAAATTGGGCGGCGGTTAAAGTGGGTTGGTCATCATCGGTGTGTTAGCCCGACCGTGAGTGAGAGTCTCCGAGGTTCGTTGATGTAACCCTCGCCGACGGTCGGGTAGTGGCCCGAATCGCGCCTATCTTCACCTGCCATCGCTCTCGGTTCTGACATCGCTTCCTGATATCCTCTCCGCGTGACCCTGCTCGAAGCTCTCCAACTGATTGGTTACAGTCTCGGCGCGGTGCTGCCGTTGTGGATGGGCTATCTCCTGCTCAGGCAACGTCTGGGGATGGTGCCGATTCAGCGTCTGCTCCTGAGCCTGGGCTGGTGCATGGCCGGCTGGCACGCGAGTAATCTCGTGATCACACTGCGCAGCTTGCTTGGACTCGACATGGAGCAGTCGGCCAATGTTCTTCGTTCCGCCGATTCAGTTGCCGTAATCAGTATTACGTTTTGTTACTCGCTGCTTCTGCACGTTCATATACATTTGTGGGCCAGCGCCCAGTCGCGCGTGCTGACGCGGACTGAGCGCATTCGCGTCTATCTTTCCTACATTCCCTGCCTCTTCTTGATCCTTACTGTGCCTCGTATTTGGATGGGGCCGTACCAGCCGATGATTACGAAGCTGTCCCAGTTCGTCCTGCCGTTCGCAGCGTGGATTGTTTACTCGCTGGCGGTTGTCGCGATAACGGAGCTGCTGGTCGCGCGCCGTGCGCCTTCGCCGAGTGAACGCCGCATTCTGGGTACGCTCGCGGGCTCGTTCATTGCGATTGCCATCTTGATTATGGCCGCGCTGGGTTTCGGGTTGGGCAAGGGAACTGCCACCGGTCAGTATCTGCAGACCTTTGCCAATCTGGGATCATTGCTGCCTTCCGCTTTGCTTGCTTATTACATTTATCGTTATCGCTTTCTCGAACTGATCATTAAAGAGAGCTTGATTGTCGCGACGTTCGCGGCCTTGATGCTCGCCGTATACCTCTACGGTATCCGCCGCGTTAGCGACTGGGCCAACTCTCGATACGGTTTGCGCGCGGGTGTAATCGAAGCGGTTCTGATTCTGGCGTTGACTTTGCTGGCGGCGCCGCTACGTGGCTGGCTGGAGAAGCGATTTCGCGCGCTATTCGAGCGCGAGACGGCGCTCTATCGCGAAGTGGTGGCCAACGTTGGCGCTCAGGCCGGGCGATACCGAAGACTCCCCGAGTTAGTGGCAGTCATCGAGTCGCAAATCGCCACGGGGCTTTCACTCCGGCGCGTGAAAATTGTCCTCCGCCAAAGTAACGGTGATCCACAGCAAGCGAATACCGATGAGACACGTGGAACGGAATATCTCCTGAGCAGAGCCGCCGCCTCAGGTGCGTCAGCTCTGGAGGACGATGTCATTTTCGGAGAGCAGAAATACAGCATCGCTTATGTGCTGCAGCGTGAGGATCGAGATGCGGGACTTCTCTTGATTGAGGCTTCGCCAAACGCATTGACTCCCGAGGTGCGCGCCGTGCTCGAAGTTCTTGCTGGTCAGGTCGCGATTGCCATCGAAGACTGCCGCCTCGCGGAAGAGAACCTGCGGCTGGAGCGGAAAGTAGCCGCGGGCGAACGTCTGGCGGCCCTGGGACAAATGGCTGCCACCGTCGCTCACGAAGTAAAGAATCCGTTGTCAGCGATCAAGTCGATTGCTCAGGTGATGAGCGAGGACGAGGGGCTGAATAGCCAACACGCTCGGGATCTGAGTTTGATTGTGGGTGAGACCGATCGGCTGAATAAGAGCGTGACGCAATTACTGAGTTTCGCGAGCAAGCAGCCGCCGGCAGCCCCGCCCTGCCGGGCCGATGAATTATTGCGCAGCGTAAACAGTCTTTTTCGAGCTGAGGCCGGCGATCGCAGTATCGCGCTTCAATGTCACGCGAATGCGAGATCAGAGTTAGACGGCGTGCAGACTGCGGCGATTCGCGACGCGCTGTCGAATCTGGTTCTCAATGCTTTGCAGTCGACACCCAGTGGGGGAAAGGTAACCATAGAATCCGCTGCCGAGAAACAGGAGATCGTTTTCCTGGTTTCAGACAGCGGCCCTGGTATCTCTGCCGAAATGCAGACAAAGATTTGGGAGCCATTCTTTACCACCAGACAAAGGGGCACGGGCCTGGGCCTGGCGATCGTGCGCAAGCGTATGGAAGAGGCGGGGGGCACCGCGCGGCTGGTGCCATCCCAGAATGGCGAAGGCGCGATGTTTGAGCTGCGTCTGCCGATACAGGACCCCAAGCGATAGCGGGCCGATTCGAGCATCCAACAGATGTCTCAGGCTAGAAAACTTAAATACGATCCACTAAACCACACGAAGCAACACTAAAGAAGATCGTGTTTCGAGTTGTTTCGTGTGGTTTCGTGGATAGCTTTTTGTCACTCGCCGCCAATGGTCCCGTACCTTTGTTGGAACTTTTATCTCAGCGCTGCGTGTCAGCAACCGGACGAGCTACTCTCCTACCCGCGAGCAATCGCTACTTTCTATTCTTCAAGGAGAATCGAGTGATGAATTCAACTAAGAGACTTCGTGTGATCTTTTTTGCGGTCTGTTGCGTGTTGCTTACCATGACGGCGCCCGCCGCGTTCAGTCAGGAATCAACTCAACCCGTGCGGTCGGCGTTGTCACGCGACGACGAGACCAATCTCGACACTCAGCTTTATCTCATTCTGGCGACCAATCGTGAGACCGAGGACGGCAGGATGCCTCTCGCTCTTGACTCCGTAATGAAGGGTCTCCACGAATCGCTCACCTTCAAGCATTACAGCCTGGCGGGAACGTTTGTGAATCGCGTGCGGAACGGTGGCCGGCTGGATGTGAGCTGGGTCGGCGGACCGTTTCTGGTTCCGGCGTCGCCGATGACCACGAACCCGAGTTTTTGCCAGTTTACGGCGCTGGTGAAGTTGTCGGCGGATCAAGGTGGTTTGGAGGTGGTCCGGATGAACGATTTCAGGTTTGGTTCCCGCGTGCCAATTGTGACTGCTCCCGCCAACGTGACCACTGCCTCAACCAGCGGCATGGTCTTGCCGGCTGTTAATTATGAACAAATCGGTTTGCGCACGGACATCAGCATGCGCGAAGGCAAGCCCGTCATTGCCGGAACGCTGAATATGGGACCATCCGGAGATGCGATCGTAGTAGTGGTTGCGGCCCGAAGGTCGGGGAACTGAAGTCTGGATTTAGTGGGGCGGCTGGCGCGGACTGGCAGTCCGCGCTACGTCGGCCGGTCGTGCTGGCACGCCACGCGCAAGCAAATCTTCCGGAAACGTACTAAAATCCCGGGAGTCAGCATGGAAAAGAACAGCTTGCGATTGTTGGTGGTCGATGACGAGGAAGCCGCCCGATACGGTATCAGGCGCGCGCTGGAAGCCTTTGGGCATGAGATCAGTGAAGCCGAAAGTGCCGAAACAGCGCGCGCGCTGATGGCTGGGAGAAAGTTCGATCTGCTGCTGCTCGATGTCAATCTTCCCGGCATCAGTGGCCTCGAATTCCTCAACGAGTTACAAACTGAAAGCGAAGCGAAGAAGACCGAAGCGCCACTGGTAATAATAATCACTGCCCATGGTTCCGAGCGTCTGGCCGTGCAAGCGGTGAAGAGCGGCGCTTACGATTACATCTCGAAGCCATTCGAGCTCGACGATCTGCGTCTGGTCGTCAAGAACGCATTCGAAACGATTCAGCTTCGTCGTGAGAACCGCTCACTTCGCCGCCGGATAGAAATCGAGAGTTCGCATCGCGGAGCCCTTCTGGGAAATTCGGCGGCCATGCACAGTGTTCGCGCGATGATCGAGAAGGTTGCGGAGACTGATGCCACCGTCCTCGTTCGAGGTGAATCGGGCACGGGCAAAGAACTGGTCGCGCGCGAATTGCACGACCGGAGTAGTGCGCG
>Ga0134121_10004675_pt1 | contig 11190 bp, 9 predicted proteins | sample KB301_FD_96463 | JGI IMG/M metagenome (GOLD analysis project Ga0134121, IMG submission 96463) | Terrestrial soil microbial communities without Nitrogen fertilizer from Kellogg Biological Station, Michigan, USA - KB3-0-1 | ecosystem: Environmental > Terrestrial > Soil > Unclassified ...
CTTCGTCGAGCACCCCGTGTACACGCGGAAGTGGGGCGGCACGCCGCTCTATGCCGACACCTACGGGCTGGCCGTCGAGTACGTCGATCCCAAGTTCGAGGTCCACGCGACCGGGTTCATCAAGGATCCGGTGATCGATACTCCGGAGCATTCCAACGGCGCCGCCGCGATCGGCGAGTATCGCGTGAACGAGAAGTTCTCGGTGGGCGGGGAGTTCATGTACACGCAGACCGCCGATGACAAGAAGTTCCGCGTGGGAGCGGTCGCCAAGCTCGTGCTGCCGAAAGATACGTTGTTGATGTTCGAGGGGCAGTTCATGAATCAGCTCATCGAGCCACGCGGGGCGCCGAAGCAGATCATCGCGTACCTGATGGGATCGAAGTCCGTGGGCTCTGCGTTCATGCTCGATGTCGGGCTCGGCTACTTCAACGAGAACCTGCAGATCACGAAGCTCACTCGCGAGGCGATCGATCTCAACTTCCACTGGTTCGCGACCTCGCACGTCGAGGCGATGTTCACCGGGCGGCTCGAGACGCTCGCGTTTGGCTCTGGCACCGGGGCCGGTTATGCGCTCGCCCAGCTGCACTACAGGCTGTAGCGGCAGCTGATGGAGCACACCGCGGGCGCCGTGCTCGCCGTGCCACGTTATCGCATGCGCGTCCAGCTCCAGGTGACCCACGTCGTCGAGCAAGCCGCGCGCACCCTGTCCAACGACCGGGCGCAGCTGTCGAACGCGCAGTTCGAGCTCATCACGTCGTTCGCCCTGGGCCGCGTGATCGCGGTGGGCTCGGGCTCGGTGGGCGCGATTCCGCTGCCCTCGCTGGGCGGCGTGGGTGTGCACGACCTCGGCATCGTCGAGCAGACCGGCTACCTCGTCGTCGATGGCAACGTGCAATAGCGATGATTGCATCGGTATCGTTGGTCACACACACTTGCACTAGGGATATCTCGGACATCGACGTATGACCGGTGAGACGCGCCTCGTGCTTGACCACGTGGCTGACGTCGAGTCACATCGCTGTGGTCCGGGATTTCTGTACTTTGATTCTGATCGTATGTCCTCGGAGGTCGCCCCATGAAGGCTCCGCGTCTGGATTGGTTCGTTGTAGTCACCTCGATCGTGTTCTCGGTATCGTGTGGCGGTGGCGGGTGCGGCGGGTGCTCGTCCTTCGAGCCGATTCCGGGTGGGTTTCCGGCCGCAAAGCGCACGCCGAACTCGACCCAGGTCCGGGTGTCGTCGACCGGCCTCGCTGCGATCGTCGCGGATCCGGCGACGCTGCTCGGCAGCATCTTGGGTGGTGGATCGAATGGCATCCTCAAGTTCAATGCGCCGGTCGACTGCAACGGCACGCCGGCGACCTGCTGCCCCAATGGCACGCCGAAGCCGGTGTGCGGGCCCATCGACCTCGATCTGCAGACGCCGGGTGCGCTGCCCCGCCTCGAGCTCACGCCGTCGCAGGGCAACGCGCAGCTCACCGTGACGGTCCGCGCGCGGGTCAAGACCGAGACCGATATTCCGGTCGATCTCGGGCTGTCGTGCGGGCTCGCGATCGACACCACCGCGGGGACCATCAAGGAGATCTCGATCACCGCGCCCGTCAACTTCGTGACCGACGCGGCCACCCAGACAACACGGGCGGCGTTCGGCGCGGTCACGGTGGGCGACCTCGCCGTCGAGGACCTTCGCGTGACCGGGAACATCCTGTGCCAGGGCACGAACGCGATCCTCAACTTGTTGCTCGGCAGGTTGCGCACCAGCATCGCCAACGCGATCCAGTCCAAGATGCAGGATCAGGTTTGCAAGGCGTGCCCGTCGGGTCAGGTCGCCGAGTGCGGCAGCGCGGTCGTGAGCGCGTGCACCAACAAGGTGTGCATGCAGGGCAACCAGTGCTTCCAGGAGCTCGGGGTGGCCGGGCGGATCCGCGGGAGCTCGCTGTTCGCGTCGCTGTCCCCCGGCACGACCGGCGCGCTGGACATCTACGCGGTCGCCGGCGGCGCGACGTCAGACAATGGTGGCCTCGCGCTGAGCCTGCTCGGCGGCATGCAGCCGGGCGGGACGGCGCGCGATCGCTGTGGGCCCGCCGGGACGCCACCGCCCAGGGTGACGATCCAGCCGTCGCCGTTCTTCCAGGGCAACACGCGCCCCGATAACGGCCAGCGGTTCGACGTCGCGTTCGGCGTGCACAAGTCGCAGCTCGCGGAGCTCGCGTACGCCGGCTACGACGGCGGTCTCCTGTGCCTGACGATCGGACACGGCTTCGCGGCCCAGCTGTCGAGCGACACGCTGGGGCTGCTGTCGCGCTCGCTCGGCAAGCTCGTCGAGACCAACGCGCCGATGGCGGTCGGCATCCGGCCGCAGAGCCCGCCGGTGATAAGCCTTGGCAAGAACACGTTCATGGACGACGGCGCGGGCGGCAAGAAGCTGATCGATCCGCTGCTCGACATCAAGTTCACCGCCGCCGAGCTCGACTTCTTCCTCTCGGTCGATGACCAGTGGATCCGGACGTTCACCGTCGTCGCGGATATCCACCTGCCGATCGGGCTACAGGTTGCCGGGATGGCACAGCTGGTCCCCGTGCTCGGCGACGTCAAGAACGCATTCACCAACATCGCGGTGAAGAACACCGAGGCGATCACCGAGGCGCCGGCCGATCTCGTCGCGGTGTTCCCGAGCGTCCTGGGCCTGGTACTGCCGCAGCTGTCGAACAGCCTTCCATCGGTCGCGTTGCCGGCGCTGGGCGGCCTCTCCCTGAATGTCACGGACATCACCGCGGTCGACAACAACTCGTTCCTCGCGATCTTCGCGAACCTGGTGCCGGCGACGGCGGCCGCGCAGGTCGAGACCCGGGCCTCGCTCGTCGCGATCGACGAGCCGAGCCGTGACATCGCGCGCGATCCGAAGCGGTGGGCGAGCGCGCCCGGCCCGGCGGTGACGGTCGACCTCGGCGGCGATCTCCCCGGGCTGGAGTGGTCGTACCGGCTCGACGACGGTACGTGGTCGGCATGGTCGGCCAGCCCGCGGCAGACCGTGCGCTCGGAAGTCCTGTGGCTGTCGGGCGTTCATCACCTGGAGGTGCGCGCACGCCAGATCGGCATGCCCGCGTCGATGGACGATACGCCGGTCGTGCTCGAGCTGCCGATCGGCGTGGCTACTGCCCCGACGACGAAGCGTGGTCCGGGCGGCCCATTCCATGGGCAAACGGGTGGTGCCGGGTGCGCGTGCGACGGCGGCGGTGGTCCCGGGGCGGCGGCACCGCTGGCCCTGTTGATCGCGCTGCTCGTGTTGCCGAGGCGCCGGATGGGCCTGCTGGGGCGCCTGGGCAAGACGCTCGGCAGCATCGGCAAGCGGACCGGCGGCATGGTCTGGCTCGCAGCGCTCGCGTGCCTGCCGGGCTGCAGCTGCGGCTCGGCGCCGTGTGGCGACATCGCGTGCCTGCCCGGCGAGGTCGCGCATGGCAGCCTCGGCCGGTTCACCAGCGTGGCCGCCGACAAGGATCGCGTGATGGTGGCGACCTACGACGGCAAGCTCGGTGATCTCGTGGTGGTCGACGCCACCAAGACCGCGGACCAGAAGCTGCGGGTCGTCGACGGTATCCCCAGTGGCGTCACCCCGACCTATGACGGCGGCTATCGTGACGGGATCGAGGATGCGGGGCCCGACGTCGGCGCGTGGACCTCGATCGCAATGTCCGGAGGCCGAGCGCGCGTCGCGTACCAGGATCGCGACGCCGGCGCGCTCAAGTACGCACAGGAGAGCTCGCGCGATCACTGGTCGAGCTACGTCATCGACGCCGGCAACGGCGAGGTTGTCGGGGCGTACGCGTCGCTGGCGATCGACGGCGACGGCAACCCGGCGATCGCCTACATCGCGGTGGGCAACGACGACGGCAAGGGGCACCTGGTGACCGAGCTGCGCCTCGCGCGCGCCAGCCGCAAGGACCCCGGCGAAGGCGACTGGTCGACGACGGTCGTCGCGAGCGCGCCCGGTACCTGCGCGGGGCTGTGCGGTGCGGGGCTGGCATGCGTCGCCGGGGCCACCGCGGTCGACCCGGAGAGTTGCATCGCGCCGACCGCCGATTGCACGCCGGCATGCGGCACGGGCGACGTGTGTTCTGCGGGCGCGTGCGTCACCGAGCTCGCTGATCCGATGATCGCCGATCTCGCCACCGGCACGGGCCTGTTCGCGAAGCTGGTCGTCCTGCCCGATGGCCGGCTCGCAGTGGCGTATTACGATCGCACCAGGCACGCGCTCGAGCTCGCGGTCGAGAGCGGCGCGGGCACGAACATGTTCACCGAGACCGCGCTCGATGGCACCGCGGCCGGCGATCGCGGCATGTGGGCGAGCGCGGCGGTCGATGGCAGCGGCACGATCCACGTCGCGTATCAGGACGCGCTCGGCGATCAGCTGATGTACACGACGTGGAACGGGGTGGCCGGCACGCCCGAGGTCGTCGATGATGGCCAGCGCACGGGAGATCGCCCGCACAACGTCGGCGCCGCGGCGGTGCTCTACCTCGTCGACGACGCGCCGGCGATCGCCTATCAAGACGGCCTCGACGCCGATGTCTATGTCGCGACCAGGTCGGGCGCCACCTGGTCGACCACCGGCATCGCGACCGGCCCGTTACTCGACGGGTTCTCGATCGGCGCGACCACCGGCCATGGCGGCTCGCCCGTGCTTGCGTGGGGCGCGATCGACCCGGCGGGCGAGCCAATCGGCCAGCTCGTCGTCGAATCGCCATAGCCGGGAAAGCGCGATTTGCGGTCCTCGCCGCGATAGATTGGAAGGTGCGATGCCCCCCAGCACCCGAAGATCCAGACGGTGGATGACACGCTACTCCTCAACGTTGGCCAGTACGGCGACGAGGTCGCGGACGCGACGATAGCCGGTGATGGACGGCGAGTGCTGACGGTGAAAGCGGTCGGAGTCGCCGAAATCTGGGACGCGAGATCGGGGCAGAAGGTGGGCGAGGTTCGGCCCGAGGGCCCGCTGCAAGGCGTTGAAGAGGCGGCGGCCTGGTTCACGAGGTTCGCGTCACCGCGCGCCGAAGCCGAGCGTCAGCGTGAGTCCGATCGAGGTGTAACGCGCGCCATCGGTCTCTTTGCCATCGCGCACCTGCGGCATCACGCCTGCGGAGCCAAGCAGGGCGATGCGGAGGCTGTGAAACACGCCATCGGGCAGCCGGCCGAAATCGAGCGAGAGGGACGCGGTGGCCGACGTGAAGGCGCTGCGGATCGATCCGTCGACCATGCGACTGGTGCCGTCCTGGTTGCAGTCGGCGCCGAGGCCGTCGTTTCCTGCGCAGTACGTGCCGTGGGCGTCGAGGTACATCGTCGAGACCGCGGCCTGGCCATGGAGCGCGAGCCAGCGCGTCAGGGCGATCACGCGTGCATCGACGGCGAGCTCTCCTCCGATCCGGGTCGCGCGGTACGACGCGCCGGTCTCTGCGCCGTGCATCTGCGTGCCATAGCCGAACAGCGCGATCGCAAAGTTGTCGTCGAGGCGGTGGCGGTAGCCGAGGAACGGCTCGACGGCGCCATCGCCGTGGTCGCCCCAGCGGCGGGCGCCGACAACCAGGCCGCGCGTCCCGAGCCACCGGTCGGGTTCGACGAGCCCGACCACCTGGCCGATCGGATTGCCTTTATGCGTCGGCTCCTGCGTGGCGGAGCTGAGGAAGTAGCCGGGCACCACGCCGGCCTGGGCCTCGACGCCGGGTCGCCCGACGGGCACGGCCGCGAGGCCGGTCGTGGTGGGCATCGGGCCCAGCGTGGTGCAGCCGGTGGCCCAGATTCCCGCGGTGACGACGAGCCAGATCATGCGCTTCATGCCCCGATGACACGCGACCGGCCGCGATTGGGAACGGCACGAAGTGGCAGGGCGCGATCACCGGGGCGGCAGTCGGCTGTGAGAGTCAAACGTTGGGGGGATCAGCGCGCCAGTGCTTATCTGCACGGTGGTCAGTGCTGTTCGCGTTTACAGCGGGAGCGTGGTCGCGCTACCGATCGCGGGTGCCGTTCGTCCAGATCGCCGGATCGCCGATGCTCCCCGACGCACGCCCGATCGAGCTTTTCTATCGCGACCTCGGGAACCCTGCCGGATCGCCGCTGCTCATCTTGCACGGTGGCTGGGGCTACGAGTTCTATCCGTTCGACGCGCAGATCGCGGGGCTGCGGGAGCGCAGGTTCGTGATCCCGGACCGCACGGGTTACGGCAAGTCGCCGCGGATCGCGGCGCTGCCGGCGCGGTTTCATCACGCCGCGGCGGCCGAGCACGAGGCATTGCTCGACGCGCTCGGGATCGAGCGCTGCGCGATCTGGGGCCACAGCGACGGCGCGGTGATCGCCGCGATCATGGCGCTCCGGCGGCCCGAGCGGATCACTGCGATCATCCTCGAGGCGCTGCACCTCGATCGGGAAAAGCCGCGGTCACGCGAGTTCTTTGTGAAGATGGTCGAGGCGCCCGATAGCTTCAGGCCGAAGGTCACGAGCAGGCTCGCCGCCGATCACGGGGATGATTACTGGCGCACCGTGCTCCGGGTGAATGGCCGGGCCTGGCTTGACATCGCCGCCACGCCCGACGAGGACTTCTACGAGCATCGCCTCCACGAGATCGCGGTCCCGGTGCTGGTGCTCCACGGCGCCGAGGATCCGCGGACCGAGCCGGGCGAGCTCGATCGAGTTGCTCGCGACTTGCCGGGCGCGACGATCCACCGGATCGCCGGCGCGAGGCACGCTCCACACTGCGAGCGCGGCGCGAGCGCCAAGGCCACCGCCGTCGCTGCGAGATTTTTGCGCGCGTGATAAGCCGTAGGATCTGGCAAGTCACGGGTACGGGCGGCAGGCCGGGGCGAACGTCAGAATGCCGTGGTTCACGATCGCCGAGCCTGTGCTACCAATGGCCAGCCCATGCGACTGGCGCATTGCTCCGATCTCCACCTGCTGTCGCATGATGGCGCGCGGTGGCTCGATCTGGCGAACAAGCGCTGGATCGGCGCGATGAACCTGCTTTCGAACCGCAGCCGGCACTATCACGTCGATGCGTTCGACGACATGGTCGCTGATCTCAACGCGCAAGGTGTCGATCACGTGCTGTGCACGGGCGATGTCACCAACCTCGCGCTGCGCCAGGAGTTTGCGTTCGCCAGGGACAAGTTTGACAAGCTTGCATACGGGCCGCTCGGCGTCACCGTGATCCCCGGCAACCACGATGCTTACGTCGCCGAGGGCGTGCCGCTGTTCGCCGAGCTGTTCGCCCCGTTCGTCGCGTGCGATCCGGGCTGGGAGTGGACGGGGGCGGACGCGGACGCGGCCCAAGAATCCGGTGAGCCCGATGACCTGCACTGGCCGATCGTTCGGGTGCGCGGTGAGCTCGCGCTGATCGGAACCTCGACCAGCCGTGCAACGCCGTGGTTTACCGCTTATGGCCGGCTAGGATCGGGCCAGCTCGCGCGTCTCAGGAAGGTGATGAGCGATCCCCGCCTGGCAGACAAGATCCGGGTCGTCGCGATCCACCATCCACCCGCGGGCAAGCGGGCCGAGAGCCGGATCCGCGGCCTGCGCGACCATGCGGCGTTCGCCGAGGTGATCGCCCAGACCGGCGCTCATCTGATCGTCCACGGCCACGAGCATCGCGATATGACCGAGGCGCTACCGGGCCCCGCGGGGCCCGTGCCGGTGCGAGGGATCGCCTCGGGCACATATTTCCACAACAAGCCGGAACGGGCCGCCCGCTATCGCATCTACGAGCTGGACGGCGGCAAGGTCGTTTCGGATCACGTTCGAATCTGGGATCGGCAGCGCCGCGTATTTGCTGCTGAACAGGGCACCGGCGAGCAATCTAACTCCAGAACTTGACTTGAATTTGTGACGTGCGGTACCGAGCAACCCCCTGACACCACGGAGACCCCTCATGGGTGAACAGATCCCCGACGCCGACGCGATCGAAGCAGCCGATGCGAAATATGTGATGCGCCCCTGGACGCACCCGGCTGGCGAGCCGGTGATCATCGCGAAGGCGCGCGGCTGCGTCGTCACCGATGTCCACGGCAAGGACTACCTCGACCTCACGGCCGGGTACTTCGTCAACAACGCCGGGCATTGCCACCCACGGATCATCGAGGCCGCCCAGAAGCAGCTCGGCGAGGTCCTGCAGGTGTCCGGCAAGCACGGCACCGTGGCATCGGTCCGGCTCGCCGAGAAGCTGGTCACCCTCGCGCCCAAGTCGATCGACAAGGCGTTCTTCTCGACCGGCGGCTCGGAGGCGAATGAATTCGCGCTCAAGCTCGCGCGGCAATTCCGGAAGAAGCCCGAGATCGCCTACGTCGAGAACGGCTACCATGGGCTCACGCTGGGCTCGCTCGAGGTCACCGCGAGCGAGAAGTATCGCGAGTCTGCCGGCAAGCCGCTCGGCACCGACAACTACGCGGTACCGACGGCGTACTGCTATCGCTGCAAGTTCGGGCCGAACACCAAGTGCAAGGTCGAATGCCTCGATAGCGTCGACGCGATCTTCGACGCGCACCCGAACACCGCGGGCCTGATCGCCGAGCCGATCCAGGCCGTCGGTGGCCTGGCACCGCCGCAGAAGTGGTGGGACCGGCTCGACGCCGCCCGCAAGAAGCGCGGCATCGTGCTCATCGCCGACGAGATCCAGACCGGCATGGGCCGCACCGGCAAGATGTTCGCGATCGATCACTACGGGCTCGAGCCCGAGATCATGACCGGCGGCAAGGGGCTATCCGGCGGAGTCGGCTCGCTCGGCCTCACCGCGGCCGGAAACGAGGTCGCCAAGCACTTCTTCGGCGGGACCACGCCAACCTCGGGTGGCAACGCCGTGTCCGCGGCGGGCGGACTCGCGATGATCGAGACGATCTTCGCAGAAGGCTTGATCGAGAACGCGGCGAAGATGGGGCGGTACTTTACCGAGGCGGCCTGGGCGCTCCAGGATCCCTGGATCGGCGATGTCCGGTTCACCGGCCTCCTGGGCGGCATCGAGCTGGTGAAGAACCGCGACACGAAAGAGATCCTCGGCAAGACCGAGATGGGTAAGGTGAAAGACCATCTCCACGCGCAGGGGATGCTGATCACGGTCTCGGGCTTGCACGGCAACGTCCTACGCTTGCAGCCTCCCTTGTCGATCACCGCGCAACAGCTCGATCAGTTTATCTCGGCCCTGCGCAACACATTGCGCACCGTCCGCGGAGGCTGATCGCTCGTACTGTCCAGGCGTGTAGCGGTTTTCTCACCGTACATTCTCGGGCGCACCTGGCCCGCAACTTCAACTAGAGTCCCCCCATCCAAACATGAACCTCTTCGCCCTACGCAAGCAGCTCGATCGGATCCTTCACCCGATTGTCTCCTCGCTGGCGAAGCTCCCGCTCCACGCCAATGCCTGGACGATGTTCGGGGCGCTGATCGGCCTGATCGGCGGCGCGGTGTTCTTCTACGGCTACTGGTGGCCGGGGCTCGTCCTCTTGCTGGTGCGCGGCTTGATCGACCACATCGATGGCTTCAAGGCGCGCAACTTCAATCAGCGCTCGACGTTTGGCGCGGTGATGGACGACGTGTGCGATCGCTGGGTGCTCGGCATCATGTATGCCGGCGGCTGCCTGAACCTCAGCTACGACTATCCGCACATCCTCATCGTGCTCGGGTTCGGCATCACTGGCTCGTTGACCAACGTCATCATCAAGCTGTCGATCTATGCCGAGAGCCAGCAGGACATCTGGCGCGAGAAGGGCAAGATCGGCCACCCGGTCGACGTGGTCGGCCTGTTCGGCTCCGCCGAGTTCCTGATCTACTACGGCTTCGGCGTGCTGTTCACCGCACTCCTGCACGATCCACGGCCGATGCTCGCGGGGTGCTGGGCGGTCGCGATCATGAGCCACGTCTCGTTGCTCCAGCGGGTGCGGTTCGCGTGGAAGCGTTATCGCTTCGTCGATCCGGGGCTGCCGGCCGAGGCCGAACAGGTGGCTGCATCGGGAGCGATGCCTGACCCCGAGGCGTCGTGATGGCGACGACCGCGGCAGCCGAGGCCGAGACCGAAGCCTTGGCCAAGCCAGCGGTGACGCCGCGCGTGGTGTCGCGTCTGAACCCGGCGAATGCCGTCACGGCCTCTCGGTTCTTGACGCTGCCGCTTCTGTGGTGGGCCGTCGACCACGGCTATCACCAGTACGCAACGCTGTTCATCATCATCTGCGGACTGCTCGACAAGCTCGATGGCCTGGTCGCCAAGATCTTCGACTGCCGCAGCGCGTTCGGCGAGCTGTTCGACGCGATCACCGACGGCATCTGCTATGGGTTCGGGCTGATCCTGGTCGCCGCGTATGGCTGGGCGCCGGTCATCCCGGTGGTGTTCGTCATCGGGCTGGGGCTCCTCAATACAGGCCTGCGCTTCGTCTACATCAAGCGCGCGGGCCGCGCGGTCAACTACAAGTCGTACGCAATGGAGCGGATCGTCGCGTACACCGGCTACCTGATCGGGTTCGCGACCGGTGAGATGGAGGTCGGGTTCTTCTACTGGGCGTTCGTGCCGATCATGCTCGTGATCGTGGTGCATGACGCCAAGCGCATGCTGATCGATCCTGTGCCGGGAGCACGACCGGAAGTCGGGCCGGCAGCAGGAGTCGCTCGATGAACCTGGTCTCCAATCAAACGTTCTGGATCTTGCTCAGCGTGACCACCGGCGGGGTTGCTGGGGTATGGGCGATCCATGACGTCATCTTCTTCGCCCGGTTGCGCGGGGCGAATCACCGCGATCCGCTCGTCGCCGACAAGCGGTTCGGCTATGCGATGGGGATCGTGATCGGAACGATCGGGGTGGTGGGTACGCTGCTCTTCATGCATTCCAAGGGCATGTTGTAAAGCGATGAGGTCACGTGCGGGCAAGCCCGAGGCTCTCGCCATGGGCGAGCACGCGGACCGCGTCGGTCTTGCCGCGCTCCCGGGCGATCTTGGCGAGTCTGCGGCGCGGCGTGCCGGGCAGGCCGAGCGGCAGGTGCACCGTGCCCCAGTGGATCGGGACGAGCGAGCGCGCACCGAGCCGCTCGAAGATGTCGAGCGCGCAGTCCGGATCGATGTGGATCCCGCCGTCCATCACACCGCGGCGCCACCGGTAGTACCAGACCGGCAGCATGCCGCCGATCGGCAACAGCGCGGCGTCGATCGTGTGGCGCTTGCCGATGTCGTCGA
>Ga0134121_10004677_pt1 | contig 11186 bp, 9 predicted proteins | sample KB301_FD_96463 | JGI IMG/M metagenome (GOLD analysis project Ga0134121, IMG submission 96463) | Terrestrial soil microbial communities without Nitrogen fertilizer from Kellogg Biological Station, Michigan, USA - KB3-0-1 | ecosystem: Environmental > Terrestrial > Soil > Unclassified ...
GAGGCGGCGACCGAGGAGTTCCGCATCCAGGTCATCCGCGACGAGGAGGACGAGAAGGGCGACGAGGCGCTGTCGATCGACAAGCTGACCTCGGCCGACTCGCCGATCATCAAGCTGGTCGACTCGACGGTGTTCAACGCCCTGCAGCGCCGCGCCTCCGACATCCACATCGAGACGCGCGACCGCGAGGTGATCATCAAGTACCGCGTCGACGGCGTGCTCTACCAGGCGATGGATCCGATCGACAAGCGGTTCCATTCGTCGATCATCTCGCGTATCAAGGTCATGTCCGAGCTCGATATCGCCGAGAAGCGCGTCCCGCAGGACGGCCGGTTCAAGCTCAAGATCAAGGGACGGACGATCGACTTCCGCGTCTCGATCATGCCCTCGGTGCACGGCGAGGACGCGGTCATCCGGATCCTGGACAAGGAATCGGTCAACGAGGATTTCGCCGAGCTGCGGCTGGACGTCCTCGGGTTCAACGCCGAGGAGCTCAAGCGTCTGCGCAAGTTCATCCGCGAGCCGTACGGCATGGTGCTGGTGACCGGGCCCACGGGCTCGGGCAAGACGACGACCCTGTACGCGGCGCTCTCGGAGATCCGCTCCAGCGAGGACAAGATCATCACCATCGAGGACCCGGTCGAGTACCAGCTCCCGGGCATCACGCAGATCCCGGTGAACGAAAAGAAGGGGCTGACCTTCGCCCGCGGGCTGCGGTCGATCCTGCGCCACGACCCCGACAAGATCATGGTCGGTGAGATCCGCGACGAGGAGACGGCGCAGATCGCCATCCAGTCGGCCCTCACCGGGCACCTCGTGTTCACCACCGTGCACGCCAACAACGTCGTCGACGTGCTCGGCCGGTTCCTCAACATGAAGGTGGAGCCGTACAACTTCGTGTCGGCGCTCAACTGCGTCGTGGCCCAGCGTCTGGTGCGGATCATCTGCCCGAAGTGCCGCCAGGCGGTGCGCTACACCGCCGAGCAGCTCAAGGAGTCCGGAATCGATCCCCGGCACGCCGACCAGACCTTCTACGAAGGGAAGGGGTGCAGCGACTGCAACGGCACCGGCTACATGGGCCGCATGGCGATCGCCGAGATCCTGGACATGAGCGACCGGATCCGCGAGCTCATCCTCGATCGCAAGTCGGCGGCGGAGATCAAGCGGGCGGCGCGCGAGGAGGGGATGGCGTTCATGCGCGACGCGGCGGTGGCGCGGGTGCTCGAGGGGCGCACGACGCTGCGCGAGATCAACAAGGTCACCTTCGTCGAGTGAGGCGGGACGCGCGATGACGTGGAAGGATTCGCTGGAGCGCATGCGGGTGATGTTCGAGGGGACCTCCCTCGACAACCGTCTCGCGCCACGTTATCCCGCCGCGGCCGTCGAGATCGGCCCCGACATGATCACCGGCCTGCGCGCGGAGCGCGATCGACGGCGCGGGCGCCACGTGGTGCGTGCCGCCCTCTGCGTCCCGGTGCCGGCCGGGGCGATCGAGACCTCCCTGCACCGTCCGAACATCGTCGACGCCGCCGCGGTCGGCCGGGCGCTCGACGAGGTCCTGAAGGCCGTCGCTCCCGGCGAGCACCGGGTGTCGCTGCTCCTGCCGGACCACGTGGCGCGGGTGTCGATCCTCAACTTCGCGGCGCTGCCGGCGACGCGCCGCGAGCTGATCGAGATGGTCCGCTTCCGGATGGCCAAGGGACTGCCGTTCAAGGCGGAGGAGGCGGCGCTCGATCTCATGCCGTTGTCGGCGACCGGCGCCACCTCGGCGGGCGCGGTGCTCGCCGTCTTCATGCACCGGCCGATCCTCGAGCAGTACGAGTCGCTCCTGACGCAGCGCGGCTACTGGCCCGGGCTGGTGGGGTTGTCGACGCTCGAGCTGTTCAACCTGTTCCGTGGCCGTCTCGAGCCGGCGACGCACGAGCGCGATCTGCTGGTCCTCAACCTGACGCGCGACTACCTCGCGCTGCTGATCCTGAGCGCGGGGCGGATCATCTTCTACCGCTGCAAGCCGCACGCGAGCGAGGTGGCGGTCGACGGCGACCTGGCGGGAGTGCGGCGCGAGATCTATACCTCGCTGGCGTTCTACCAGGAGAAGCTCCTGGGCCGCGGGCTGGGCCGCGCCTGGGTGCGGGTCGCGGGTATGCCGGTGGAGGCGGCGGTCGAGACGGTCGCCAAGGAGGTCGGCTGCCCCGTCGACGTGCTCCGTCTCTCCGAGGCGCTGGAGGTGTCCGAGGGCACGCTGCTGGACGAGGCGGCGTCCGCCCTCGTGGCGCCGGCGGCCGGCGCCGTGATCGGGAGGCGCTCGTGAAGCCGGTCACCCTCAACCTCGCGAGCCGGCCGTTCCGCAACAACGTGCTGACCGGGACGATGCTGGGTGTGGTCGGCGCGGCGATCGTGATCGCGACCGTGGCCAATCTCTGGGTCTATCTCAGCTACGGCCAGAGCTACGCGCAGCTGCAGCTCGACCAGGCGCAGGACCGCGCCCGGATCACACAGCTGGAGGGGGAGGAGAAGCGGCTGGCGGGGGAGGTGAGGGCGCGCGACTTCCGCCGCGTCTTCGAGCGCGGCAAGCTGGCGAGCGAGCTGATCCGCAAGAGCGCTTTCTCCTGGACGCTTCTGTTCAACACGCTGGAGACCGTGGTGCCGCCCGATGTGGTGATGACCGCGATCCGGCCGAACATCTCGGCCGAGGGGATCATCATCCGGATCGAGGGGGTGGCGAAGCAGCACATGGCGCTTCTGACCTTCGAGGAGACGCTCCTGCGGCACCCGGCGTTCTCCAAGGTGTTCCCCTCGAACGAGCGCCAGCTGAACCCGAGCCTCCCCGACATCACCTTCCTGCTCACCTGCGACTATCTGCCGGAGCACGCGGGTGCGCCCGAGCTTGTGGCCAAGGACGGTGGCGCCGCCGGCGACACGGGCGCGGGCGGCGGAGCGGGTGCGGCGGGTGAAGCAGGCGCGGCGGGGTCCGAGAAGGCCGCGGCCGGGGCCGCGGGAGACAACAGCGCGGCGGCGCCGGACGGTGCCGCTCCCGCGGCGGCGGATGCGGGAGCCGCCGCGGGGACGGGCGCAGGGCCGGTCGCGGCGCCGGCGGTGATCGCCGCTCTGATCGGGCGCGACGGCCGGCCACGCGACACCCGCGGTCCGGCGCGGACCGTGATCGCTCCGGGGGCCATCCTCCTGGCGTCCACCGCGCCGTCGACCACGAAACCGTCCGCGACCAGATCGCCGGCGACGGCCAAGTCGCCGGCCGCGGCGACGTCGCAGAAGGCAGCCGGCGCCGTGGCGGGCGGCTCGAAAGCGGACGCGATCCAAGCCTGGGCGTCTCCGCATCCCGGTGTGTCCGGCGCCACGGGTGGCGGAGCGCACTCGGCCGGTGGCTCGACCGCCGTCGGTGGCGCGCCTGCAGCCGGCACGACCGGCGCGGCCGCGGCGACGATCCCCGGCGCGGCCGCGGCACCGGCGGCGACGCCCGCGCTTCCACCCGCCGGCCCCAAGGTCGACGCGAACGATCCGCGGCTCGCAGCCGCGCACGGACCGCGCCGGCGCCTCGCGGTCGGTCCGGCGCCGTCGCAGCGCCTGGACATCCCGCTCAATTTCGCGGACCGGACGGTGGCGGAGATTTACGACCGGATGGGGCGCGCCTACGCGGTGCGGTTCGATCTCGATCCCATCGTCAACCGCCAGGCACGGGTCACCATCAACCTGCAGGGCCGCAAGCTCGACGACGCGGTGGTCCTCATGGGGGGCATGGCGCACCACCGGATCGCCCGCGTGTCGGCCGGGGTCTACCGCGTCTCGCCGGCCGAGCAGGGGATGCCGCTTGGTGACGCCCCGGTGGCCGAGGAGCCTCTGCATCCCGGGGGCAAGCCATGACAAGAGCGCGAAAAGAGCCGGCCCGCAAGCGGTTCGACCTGCGCCAGGATCTCTGGCGGGTCGTGGCTCTGCTCGGGACCCTCGTGGCCCTCAACGTCGGGTTCTACGCCTTCCTCAATCTGCCGCGGCTTCGCGCCCTGTCCAATCTGGCGACCGGGCGCGACGAGGGACGCCGCGCCCTCGCCGACATCACCCGCTCCTGCCAGGCGATGCAGGAGCTGATCGATCGTTACGACCAGGAGAGCGGCCGTCTCGACCAGTTCTACGCCGACCGGCTCGGCACCCAGCTGGAGCGGATGACCCGGATCCAGCAGGGGCTGCGGGCGATCGCCACCGAGTTCCGCATCAACCCCGAGTCGATCGACTACACGACGAACGACATCGAGGGGAGCGACCTGGTGCGGTTCCAGGTGACCCTGCCGCTGGTCGGCGGGTATCCGAACCTCCGTCACTTCATCGATCGGGTCGAGACGGCGCCGTTCCTGGCGGTCATCGACTCGATCGAGCTGGCCGGCTCGCGTGAAGGGGGCGCGATGCTGAGTCTGACGATCCGCATCTCGACCTACTTCCGCGGACCCGGGACGATGAAGCCGCCCGGCGCCAAGGGGAGCCCCACGTGAACCCCGCCCTGGCCAAGCGCAAGGAGCTGATCCTGGGGTTGCTCGTCGTCCTGCTGGGGGCGGCCGTGTGGCACACCTTCTTCAGCGCCGAGGGATCGCCCATGCATATCGGCGGCCCGGCGATGCCGGCGCGCGGCTCGCGCCCCGATCTCGGCAATCTCAAGCTCTTCCCGATCAACTGGGCGTCGCTCTCCACGCCGCGCCCGGCGTACGACGCGAACGGCCGCAACATCTTCCAGTTCGGCGTCATCCCGCCGCCTCCGCCGCCCGTCCTGAGCAAGGCGGAGCAGGAGGCGATCCGGAAGGCGCAGGCGCTGGCGGCCGAGGAGCGCGCCAAGCAGGAGGAGCTGGTCCGGCAGCAGCAGGCCGCTCTGGCCGAGCAGCAACGCCAGGCAGCGGAGAAGGCAGCGGAGATCGCGAAGAACACGCCGCCGCCCCCGCCGCCGAAGCCGCAGCCGCCGCCGATCCCGTACAAGTTCATCGGTTACATCGGCCCGGCGGACAACAAGGTGGCGGTCCTGCACGACGGCGCCGACATTCTCATGGTGCGCCGCGGCGAGGAGCTGCCGCACGGCATCAAGGTGCTGGAGATCGGCTACGAATCGATCAAGTTCGGCTTCACGGATCCGCAGTTCAAGGACGAGTCGCGGACCCTGCCGATGAGCAGCTCGTACTGAGGAGGCGACGGTGTGGCGTGATTCCTGGGGAGGTGAGGACGTGCACGGAGGAGCCAGCGTGAGGGTTCGTCATCACCGGCCGCATCGTCGCGGCCTGGCCGTCGCGGCCACGGTGCTGCTCCTCCTGGTGGGGTGTGCCTCGGGCGCCGCCTTCCGCCAGGGCGAGAAGAGCTACCGGTCGCAGAACTACGACCAGGCGGTGGTCAATTTCTCCAAGGCCCTCTCCGCCAAGCCGGACAGCACGCAGTACAAGATGTGGCTCGCCCGCGCCCGCGTCAGCGCCGCCGAGGCGCACTTCATCAAGGGAAGCGAGTACCACAAGCACGGCCTGCTCGAGGAGGCGATCGCCGAGTACCAGCAGGCGGTCTATCTCGACGCCTCGCACCAGCTGGCGGCGAACGAGCTGCAGAAGGCGCTCACCGAGTGGCAGCGGCAGCAGGACAAGGGCAACTGGGACCTCGAGAAGCGCAAGAAGCAGGCGACCCCCGGGCGCGACGCGCCGCGTCTGAACCCCCAGTCCAACATCCCGATCGTGCTGCGCTTCAAGGACGAGGGACCGAAGAAGATCTACGACGCGCTGTCGAAGGCCTCGGGCATCAACTTCGTCTACGACGACCGGCTGCCGCTCGACAAGAAGGTCACCGTGGACCTCGCCGACGTCACCTTCGAGCAGGCGATGGACCAGCTGATGACCATGAACAAGCACTTCTACAAGATCCTCGACGAGAACTCGATCTACATCGCCGAGGACACGCAGCAGAAGCACAAGGAGCTCGACGATCTGGTCATCCAGACCTTCTACCTGAGCAACGCCGACGTGAAGGACGTCCAGGTGCTGCTCCGGACCCTGCTCGACGCGCGCCAGATCGCCCAGAACGACCGGCTCAACGCCATCACCATCCGCGACACGCCCGAGCGCGTCGCCGTGGCCCAGAAGATCATCGAGGCCAACGACAAGGCCAAGTCGGAGCTGATCATCGACGTCGAGCTTCTGGAGGTGAACCGCAACCTGCTCCGCAATCTCGGCATCGATCTCATCGGCGGGGGCACCAGCGGCGGCACCGGCAAGGCGCTCAACCTGAGCTTCGGCGGCGGCTCGTCGGTGAGCCTCAACAACCTCGACCTGCTCAAGCAGGCGGGGTCGTGGCTCATCGGGCCGATCCCGGGCGTGGTGGTCAATTTTCTCAAGACCGACGCCGACGCCCAGGTGATCGCCAAGCCGCAGCTGCGGGTGAGCGAGGGATCGAAGGCGACGGTGCGCATCGGCGACCGGATCCCGATCCCGAACACCACCTTCAACGCCGCGCCGACGGTGGGCGGCACCGTGGGCGTGCCGATCACCTCGTTCACCTACCAGAACGTCGGGATCAACATCGACCTCGAGCCGCGCGTGCACCACAACCGCGAGATCACGCTGAAGGGGAAGATCGAGATCTCCGCCCTCTCCGGCGAGGTGGCGGCCGGCGGCGGGCTGACGCAGCCGATCATCGGGACGCGCGAGATCGAGTCGACCATCCGGCTGCGGGACAACGAGACCAACCTGCTGACCGGTCTCATCCGCGAGACCGAGCGCCATTCGCTGTCGGGCGTCGCCGGACTCTCCGACATCCCGGTGCTCAAGCGCCTGTTCGGCAGCACCCAGACCACCATCGAGAAGACCGACATCGTTCTGATGCTGACGCCCCACATCATCCGCATCCCCGACATCACCGACGAGGATCTCGAGCCGCTCTGGATCGGGACCGATCAGAACGTCGAGCTCCGGGGCTCGAGCCGGAAGGGCGCGTTCACGTCGCCGTTCGGCAGCGGCGAGGCGGGGACGCAGTATCCGGGCATCCCCGACGTTCCCGAGGAGCCGGCGGCGAAGCCGCCGGCCGAGACCGCGCCCGCCAAGGACGAGGCCTCGACCACGAACGTCCCGCCCGGCACGATCGCCGTCGTTCCGCTGGTGGCGGCCCCAGGGGGGACGACGCCTCCGGCGGGTCAGACCCAGCCCAACACGCCCGCCAACGGCAGTACGAGCGGCAACCCGTCGGCGGGCGGAACCGGCGGCGGTGGCGGCGGTGGCGGCGGTGGAGGGACCACCTCGCCGAACCCCGGCGGCCAGAACAACCCGGCGGGGCCGGCGACGGTCGGCTTCAACCCGTCCTACCTCACGGCGACGCTCGGCACCAACTTCACCGTCGATGTGGTGATCAACGGCGGGGCGGGGGTCGGCAGCGTGCCGTTCCACCTGGCGTTCGATCCCAACGTCCTGGAGTTCATGGGCGCGGGCAGCACGTCCCCGTTCCTGAGCCAGGACGGCACGCCGGTCTTCGTCCTCGCCACGATCGGCTCCGGCGGCCGCGAGGTGATCGTGGGGTTGTCGCGGCAGGGGAGCCGGCCAGGAGTCACCGGCTCCGGGACGCTCATCCAGATCACCTTCCGGCCGAAGAAGCCGGGCACCACGTCGCTCTCCTTCACCGACCTGTCGGTCCTCGACCCGCAGGCCCAGCCGCTGCCGTCGGAGAAGCTGGGGATGACCGTGGTGGTCCAGTAGAGAGGTCGGGAGGAGCGCGTCGTGATGCGGATCGGACCAGGGTCTAGGGGGCAGGGAGAGCGGGGCGTCACCCTGCTCGAGATGCTGATCACCCTCGCGGTCCTGCTGATCCTGACGTCGGTCGCGGTGCCGACGGCGCGCTTCGCGATCAAGCGGCAGAAGGAGCTCGATCTGCGCCGGTCCCTGCGTGACATGCGGACCGCGATCGACCAGTACAAGAAGTACTGCGACACCGGACTGATCCCGAAGGAGGGGGTCGACTCCGAGTGCTATCCGACCGACCTCGACATCCTGTCCGACGGGGTCGAGAAGGTCGGCACGGTGGGCCAGAAGATCAAGTTCCTGCGGCGCATCCCGTTCGACCCGTTCACCAAGTCGCAGGACTGGGGCAAGCGGTCGTACCAGGACGACGCGGACTCGAGCTCGTGGGGGCAGCAGAACGTCTACGATGTCTACACGCAGTACGACGGGACGGCGCTCGATGGCACGAAGTACAAGGACTGGTGAGCCGATGACCGCATCGCGAAGGGTGGCGGACGCGCGCCGGCGCGAGCGCGGCTTCACGCTCATCGAGATGATGGTCGTGGCCGCGATCATCGGCATCCTCGCCACAATGGCGGTGGTGCAGCTGCGGGACACGCCGCGGCGCGCCAAGGAAGCGGCGCTCAAGGAGAACCTCTACGTGCTGCGCAACGTCATCGATCAGTACTTCACCGACAAGGGGAAGTATCCCGACTCGCTGCAGACGCTGGTCACCGACGGCTACGTCCGCAAGATCCCGGTCGACCCGATGACCGGCAGCGACTCGTCGTGGGTCGAGGTCCAGGCCGACGCCGCTCTGCCGGCCGGCGACCCGGCCGCCGACACCGGCGCGGCGGGCGGGGATGTCGGCGGCGGCATCGCCGACGTCAAGAGCGGCTCCGACGGAGTCGCCATCGACGGATCGCACTACAGCGAGTGGTGACGGAGGCGAAACAACCGTGGTCGGGAAGGTCGAGTCTGGGTATATTTCACGAACAGGAGCCAGGTCCATGAGACACACACTGATCCGCAGGTCCCTCAACGTCGCCGTGGTCCTTCTGGCGCTCCTCTACGGCGCGTGCCAGAAGAGCGACACCGTGGCCCCCGACGGATCGACCATCAACCTCGCGGCGACGCCGGCGACCATCCTCCTCAACGGAGGGGTCCAGGCCTCACCCGTCAACGTGCTCGCGACCGTGCGCAACAGCATCGGCGTGCCGCTGCCGGGTCAGGACGTCAGGTTCACGCAGACCTCCGGCTCGCTCGATCCGCCGGCCGGGACCCCGGTGACCACCGACAGCTTCGGGAACGCCGTCACCATCCTGACGGCCGCGTCGCAGACGACGACGATCACGGCCCAGTCGGGGAAGGCGACGGCGACCCTGGCGCTCCAGACGACGACCTGCAATATCTCGACGATCGGGCTGAGTCTGTCGAGCCCCGTCTCCTTCATCGACTGCAGCGACAAATTCAATCTGATCGTGACGGTGAAGGACAGCACGGGCGACGCGTGCGTCGGCGTCCTCGTCACCTTCACCTCCACCACCACCGCGACCCCTCCGAGCACCGACGTCGCCGTGGTGCTGACGCCGGGCTCGAAATCGACCGACATCGCCGGCGAGGTCACGACGCAGATCTCACTGGCCGGCGACTGCGGGAACAAGTGCGTGGGCGGGGCCACGTCCTGCCTCAACAGCGGACAGGCGGTGGTGGCCACCGCCGGTGGACAGTCGAGCACCCCGCTGACGCTGCTCGACAGCATTCCGTAGGGCGCGGGAATCCAAATCATGTCGCGAAGAGACCGCCGCCGCGAGGAAGAGGGCGCTCTGCTCCTGCTGATCATGGTGGGAGCGGCGGTGATGGTCATCGGCATCGCCGTGGCCGCGCAGGCCTGGTCGTCCACCTGGCGGCGGGACTCCGAGGACGAGCTGATCTTCCGCGGCAACCAGTACGTCGACGGCATCCTGGCCTATCAGAAGGAGCACGGCGGCACGCTACCGGTCACGCTCGACGACCTGATGAAGCTGGGGCCGCGCCGCCTGCGATACATCCGCAAGCTGTTCCGCGATCCGATCAATCCGACCGGCCAGTGGGGACTGCTCTACCTGATGCCGGGGGGGCAGGCGATCTACGATCCGGTCGCGGCGCAGAAGGCGCAGGAGCAGAGCGCCGACTCGGATGGCGGAGCCATGACGGGAACCGGCATGGGCCGCGCCGGGGTCACGCCGATCAGCTCGTTCTCCGCCGTGGCGACCGCCGGCAACGCCACCGGCGCAACGGTGCCGCCGGCGCTTTTGGGGGGCGGCGGCCCCGGGCTGGGCAAGGGCGTCCAGACCCTCGCCGACGCGCAGGGCAACGTCGGCATGCCCGTGCCGCCGGGCGCCCCAGGGGGGGGCGCGGTCACGTACGGAGGCGCCCTGCCGCCGCCGAAGCCGGGCACCGGCACCTTCGACGCCGACTCGCCGAGCGAGCCGCCGATCGGCTGGCAGATCGTCGGCGTCATCAGCCGCGTCACCGGGGCCAGGAACGACCGGACCTTCAAGTCGTACAAGGGGCACGAGAAGGCCAACGAGTGGATGTTCCACATCTTCGATCGCGGCCTGCCGGCGGCGCAGGCGCCGGGACTCCCGACCGCGGGCGGTTCGCGGCCGCCGTTCATGGGACCGGGGTTCGGGAACGTCGGCCCGCTCGGCGGCATCAGCGGCGACGGCCCGTGGGGCAATACCGGGAGGGGGAAGACCGGCACCGGCCGCACCGGCACCTCGGGCGACCAGGGACCCGGCCCGGGCAATCGCAATCCACGCGGCGGCAACAACAACAACGGCGGCAACTGATCGCACGATGCGACCGCTCGTCATAAAATTCGGCGGGACCTCCCTGGCCGGCGCCGAGCGGATGCGGCAGGTCGGCGCCATCGTCCGGCGCTTCTCGACGCGCCCGCTGGTCGTGGTCGTCTCGGCTCTCGCCGGGGTGACCGACGCGCTGCTCGCCGCCGCGGGCGACGCCGCCGCGGGACGCGCGACCCGGGTGCAAAGAGATCTGGCGCGGCTCAAGACGCGGCATCTGGGCCTGGCGGCCGGTCTGCGGCTCCCGCCGGCGGCGGCCGCGGCGCTGCGCCGCGAACTCGACGCCGAGCTGCGCGAGCTGGGCGGCGTACTGCACGGCATCCTCCTGCTGCGCGAGCCGGGGCGTCGATCGCTCGATCTCGTCGCCTCGTTCGGCGAGCGGCTGTCGTCGCGCCTGGTCGCGGGTCAGTTGCGGGCGATGGGCGTCGACGCCGTCGCCGTCGACGCGCGCGGACTCGTGGTCACCGACGACGGGCATGGCGAGGCGGCGGTCGACGTGGCCACGACGGGCCGCCGGGCGCGCGCGGGGTTAGGACGCCTGTTGCGCGGCGATCGGCTGCCGGTGGTGACCGGGTTCATCGCGGCGAGCCGGGATGGCGCCACC
>Ga0134121_10004678_pt1 | contig 11185 bp, 12 predicted proteins | sample KB301_FD_96463 | JGI IMG/M metagenome (GOLD analysis project Ga0134121, IMG submission 96463) | Terrestrial soil microbial communities without Nitrogen fertilizer from Kellogg Biological Station, Michigan, USA - KB3-0-1 | ecosystem: Environmental > Terrestrial > Soil > Unclassified ...
TCGGCTCGTCGAGGACGAGCAGGTCGGGCTCGCTCGCGAAGGCCCGCGCGATGAACGCGCGCTGCTGCTGCCCGACGGAGAGCTCGTTCAACGGAAGGTCGGCCACCTCGGCGAGGCCGACCGACCCGATCGCATGATCGATCGCGACGACGTCGGCGCCGCTCTGCCGCCGCCACCAGCCGCGTTGGCGGAGCCGGCCCGACGACACGATCTCGCGCACCGTCGCCGGCACCTCGCTCTCGAGGGACGGCCGCTGCGGCACGAACCCGAGCCGCCATCTCGCGTGGAACCGGTCGGGCGCTTCGCCGAACAGCCGGACCGTCCCGGCCGACGGCTGCATCGATCCGAGCAGGACGTGGAGCAGCGTCGACTTCCCCGAGCCGTTCGGTCCGACGAGCGCGACGAACTCCCCGGGCCGGATCGCGATGGAGACATCCTCGATCACCGGCTCGCGTCCGTAGCCGGCCCAGATGCCCTCGGCCGACAGCAGCGGCGCGTCGACCGCGACCCTCGGCTCAGCCATCGCTCAGGTTGAGAATGGGAATGATTCTCATAGCCGTAGGACGCTACGCCCCCGGCGTCGGCGCGTCAACTCGCGGCGATCAGACGGGGAGGCGGTAGGAACGGCCGGATCGCTCGACGACGCCGTCGAGGACGAGACCGTCCAGCGCCTCCCCGACCCGCTCGGCATCGAACCCGGTCGCGCGCGCGAGCGCCGCCGGGCCGGCCGACGACCTGGTGCGCAGGACGTCGACGAGGCGACCGCGGACCTGGCGCATCGACCCGGCGAACGGGCTCTGCCGGTTCGACGCGCGATCGATCGGCGCGCCGGGCGGACGTGTGCGATGCCACCGACAGACGCGGATCAATGGGCAGCCCTCGCAGCGCGGCACCGCCCGGCAGTGCTCCCGCCCGAGGTCCATCAGGGCCTGGTTCCACGAGCCGGGGTCGGCACGATCGACCCAGCGAGCGGCCGCGGCGTCCACCGACGATCGGGGCGCGGCTTCGTCGCCGAACGCGACGCGTCCCACGATCCGGCGCACGTTCACATCGAGCGCGGCAACCGGTGCGCCTCCGGCGATCGACGCGACCGCCGCCGCCGTGTACGGGCCGACGCCTGGGAGGGACCGGAGCGCCTCGACGTCCGTCGGCACCCGCCCGCGATGGTGCTGTACCACGGCCTGTGCGGCCGCGTGCAGGTGCACGGCGCGTCGGTTGTAGCCCAGCCCCGCCCATGCACGCAGCACGTCCGCCCGGCTCGCCCGCGCGAGCGATGCCACCGTCGGGAACCGCCGCACGAACGACGGGAACATCGGTTCGACCCGAGCCGCCTGCGTCTGCTGCAGCATCAGCTCCGACACGAGCGTCCGGTATGCGCTCGGCCGGCCGCGCCGCCATGCGTACGCCCGAGCTCGGGGCGCGTACCAACCACGCACGGCTACCCGCGCCGAAGCGGGAAGGCTAGGCTCAGCCGGCATGGAGACGCTCCGCGACGTCATGAGCACGCTGCTGGTGACCGTGGCCGAGGACGCGACCGTTGCCGAAGCGGCGCAGGTCATGAGTCTGCAGCACGTCGGGGCCGCGCTGATCGTCGACGGCGATCACCTCCGCGGCATCTTCACGGAACGAGACATCGTGCGCGCGCTGGCCGCCGAGCACGACGCCGCGGGTCACGCGGTCGCCGGCTGGATGAGCGCCGACCCCGTCACGCTCGGCCCGGACGCCTCGGTCACCGAGGCGCGGGACCGCATGCTCGAGGAGGGGTTCCGCCACATCCCCGTGGTCGAGGCCGAGCGCCTGATCGGCATCGTGTCGCTGCGCGACGTCTCGGGCCGCTAGAACCCGGCGGGCGTGGCTGCGTCCATCGCGTTCGCGGCGTCACGGAGCGCGCCGAAGACCTCCCGGAAGATATCCGCGAGTTGGGCGGCACTGACCTCGTCGGCGGTGCCTCTGGCCGCCATCGCGGTGATCTCACACGCCTTGTCGAACACGTGCCAGTCGGTGTCTCGGGACATCTCGGTGGGCCTCCTCGTCGTCGGTGAGATAGCGTCCAAAGGCTAGCGCGGATCTCCGCGACCACGATGGAGCCCACGGACGGGGTCACGGATGTCGCCCTGGATGTCGGGACCCGCCGAGGCCGTTCGTCGTTCCGGGTAGAGGCGCAGCCCGGCCGGGCGACGCGCCCACGGCCGAAGGAGGACCGGATGAAATACCTGCTGATGATCTACTCCGACGAGCACGCGTTCGAAGCGATGAGCGAGGACGAGCGCCACGAGGTCTACGCGGCGTACGACGAGCTGATGAAGGATCTGGCCGCCAAAGGCCATATGCTCGGCGGCGACGAGCTCGCGCCCACCTCGACGGCGACCACCGTGCAGGTCCGCGGCGGCGAGCGGATGGTCACGGACGGTCCCTTCGCCGAGACGAAGGAACAGCTCGGTGGCTACTTCCTGATCGACGTGGACGACCTCGACGCGGCGATCGACATCGCTGCGCGGATCCCGAGCGTCCACTCGGGCTCGATCGAGGTTCGCCCGATCGCCGAGTGATGACGACGGTCGCCGAGGTCGTCGACCAGGCCTACCGCGATGACACGGGGCGTGCCGTCGCGACCCTGATCCGGGTCACGCGCGACTTCGACCTGGCGGAAGAGGCCTGGCAGGAGGCCTGCGAGCAAGCGCTCCGGACCTGGCCGCACCGAGGCGTCCCGCGCGACCCGACCGCCTGGCTGTTCACGGCCGCCCGCAACCGCGCGATCGACCGGCTCCGACGGGAACGGGTCGGCCGGGAGAAGACGGCCGCCGCGTTGCAGATCGCGGAGCTCGAGGCGATGGGAGACGACATGCACGAGATCCCGGACGACCGCCTTCGGCTGCTGTTCACGTGCTGCCACCCGTCGCTCGCGCTGGACGCGCGGGTCGCGCTCACGCTCCGCACGGTCGCAGGCCTCACGACCCGCGAGATCGCACGCGCGTTCCTCGTCCCGGAGCCAACGCTCGGCCAGCGGCTCACACGTGCGAAGCGCAAGATCCGCGACGCCGGCATCCCCTACGCCGTGCCGTCGCGGGAGGCGCTCCCCGACCGGCTCGACGGGGTGCGGGCCGTCGTCTACCTGGTCTTCAACGAGGGCTACGAGGCGACCGAGGGCGAGCTGATCCGCACCGACCTCTGCGCCGAGGCGGTCCGGCTCGCTCGTCTGCTCGACCACCTGATCCCCGACGAGCCCGAGAGCCGCGGCCTGCTCGCGCTCCTGCTCCTGCAACACGCCCGCCGGGCCGCGCGCACCGACACGGATGGCGACCTGGTGACCCTCGAGGACCAGGATCGGTCGCGATGGGACCATGAGCTGATCGACGAGGGTCTCGCACTGGTCGATGCGTCGTCGGCCGAGGGGCCCTACCAGCTCCAGGCGGCGATCGCGGCGTGCCACGACCGCGCACCGAGGCCTGAGGACACCGACTGGCCGGGGATCGCCTCGCTGTACGACGAACTCGAGCACATCCGGCCGTCCCCGGTCGTCGCGCTCAACCGGGCGGTCGCGGTCGCGATGGCCGACGGCCCCGACGCGGGACTCCGGCTTCTCGATCCGCTCGCGAACGACCTCGATCGGTATCACCATTTCCACGCGGCCCGAGCGGATCTGCTGCGCCGGGCCGGGCGCGGGACCGAGGCCGCGGACGCCTACGACCGGGCGCTCGCCCTGGTCGGCAACGACGCGGAGCGGCGATACCTCGAGCGCCGCCGCGCCGCCCTCATCACCTAGCCCGCTGCGCCCCGGGGCCTGCGCCGTGGCCTAGCATCAGTGCGCCGATGCTCTTCCCTACCGTCGATTTCGCGCTCTTCTTCTGTCTGGTCTTCCTGGGTCACTGGGTCCTGAACCACAACGCCCGGGCGTGGAAGGCCTTCATGATCGCGGCGAGCTACATCTTCTACGGCTGGTGGAACCCGCGGTACATCTTCCTGCTGGCCGGGGTCACGGTCGTCGCGCAGCTTGCGGCGATCGTCGTTTCACGCCAGGAGGACCAACGCCGGCGCATGTGGGCGATGGGGATCGGCATCGCGGCCGTGATCGGTCCGCTCTTGTTCTTCAAGTACTACGGCTTCTTCGCGGTGAACGTGACCAACGCCGCGACCACGCTGCACGCGACGCTCGCGCCGCCGCTGATCCAGGTGGCCCTGCCGGTGGGCGTGTCGTTCTACACGTTCATGGCGATCAGCTACGTGGTCGACGTCTACCGCCGCGAGTTCCCCGTGGCGTCGTGGGTCGACACCACCCTGTACCTCTCGTTCTTCCCGCACCTGGTCGCGGGGCCGATCGTGCGTCCCGGTGAGCTGATACCCCAGCTCGACATCCAGCGCGATCCCCGCCACCTCGACATCGTCGGCGCCGGCTGGCTGATCCTCGGCGGGCTGTTCAAGAAGGTGGTGATCGCCAACTACCTGGCGGCGGCGATCGTCGACCCGGTCTTCGGCGAGCCGGCGCGGCACGGATCGCTGGAGATCGCCGTCGCGATCGTCGCGTACGCCGTCCAGATCTACTGCGACTTCTCCGGGTACACCGACATCGCGATCGGCGTCGCGAAGATGCTCGGCTTCCAGTTCCCGCAGAACTTCGACCGGCCCTACAGTGCGCGCTCGGTCCAGGACTTCTGGCGGCGGTGGCACATGACCCTGTCTCGCTGGCTGCGCGACTACCTCTACATCCCGCTCGGCGGCAACCGGAAGGGCACCACCCGGACCTACGAGAACCTGATGGTCACGATGCTGCTGGGCGGCCTGTGGCACGGCGCCGCTTGGCACTTCATCGTCTGGGGCGGCCTGCACGGGCTGTACCTGGTGGTCGGCCATTGGAAGGGAACGCTCCGCGCGCGCGGTGTGCTCGCGACGCCGCCCGACACCTGGTGGACCCATGCGTCGCAGTGGGCCTCGACGTTCGTGCTGGTATGCGTGGGGTGGGTGTTCTTCCGGGCCGACTCGGTCGGCACGGCGCTGTCGATGCTCGGACGGCTCGTGACGTTCCAGGCCGGATCGACGTCGCTCGTCACGCTGCCCGTCCTGCTCGCGATCGGGATCGGCATGGCGGTTCAGTTCATGCCGCGCGCGCCGGGGGCGGCGATCCGCTCCGCCGTGTCGCAGCTGCACCCCGTGCCGATGGGCATCGCCGCAGGGTTCGCCCTGTTCGCGATCACGACCTTGGGGCCGCGCGGTGTGGCACCCTTCATCTACTTCCAGTTCTGATCGGCAGCTCTGATGACCGACGAGTTCACTACCCCGCCCCCGAAGCGCCGCCGCCGCGTGATGCCGGCCGGCCGCGCGCTGGTCGTGATCTTGGTGGCACTGCTGGTGTGGGCGGTGCTGTACGCGCCCGAGCTGAAGCGCTCCGCCGAGGCGGCGCCGGTGGGCTCCCGCCGCACGGTGTCGCTCGCGCTCCTGGACCCGCTCGTGTGGGTGACCGACCACACCGGACTGACCGCGGCCGCCAACGCGGCGTCGCGTGCGGCCGGGCGCGACCCGAACGCCGAGGTCGGCGGCGTGGACGTGGGCGTCGACGAACTGCCACCGGCCGAGCCGAACGGGGAGCCGGAGCACCACCACAAGATCGTGAAGGACACCGACATGCGGGAGCCGACGCCCGACAAGCAGCTGCGGGTGGCGGTGGTCGGTGACTCGCTCGCGCAAGGCATCGGGTTCGCCGCCGACGCGGTGTTCAAGCCGTTCTGGGCCGAGGTGTTCAAGCAGGGCCGGATCTCGACGGGGCTCGCCCGCCTCGACTACTTCAACTGGATGGCGCAGATGCGCACGATCGTCGATCGCGCCGACCCCGACCTGATCCTGGTGATGATCGGCGAGAACGACAACCAAGGACTGTTGGAGCCCGACGGCTCGCTCGAGCAGGACATCGGCACGTTCGACTGGGCCGCCCGATACCAGGAGCGCGTCGAGGAGTTCGCGAAGATCGCCACCAGCCAGGGCGGGCACGTCGTGTGGATCGGCTTGCCGAACACCAGCGACAAGAGCCGGTGGGACTTCATCCAACGGCAGGACGCGATCTTCCAGACGGTCGCCGACGAGCTTCCCAACGTCGCGTACTTCGATACGTGGAACACGTTCGCCGCTGCCGACGGCGGCTACAGCGCTTTCTACCGTGACGGCACCAAGGTGAGCGAGATCCGGGCTCCCGACGGCGTGCACTTCAACACCGACGGATACACCCTGGTGACCGAGAAGGCCGCGCAGCTCGCGACGAAAGACTTCAACCTCGATCCGAAGACCTACGCGCCGTAGCCTTCCTCAGGCGATCGGCGGCACGTCCGGCAGCTGCGACAGTGCGGTGTCCTCGGCGGCCGGATCGAACTCGATCTCGGGCAGGCGCCCGTGCAGGTAGTCGTCGTAGGCCTGCATGTCGAAGGCCCCGTGGCCGGACAAGCCGAACAGGATCACACGCTCCTCGTTCGCATCGCGCGCCGTGATCGCCTCGTTGATCGCGCCCCGGATCGCGTGGGCCGACTCGGGCGCCGCCACGATGCCCTCGGTCTTGGCGAACTGGATCGCCGCCTCGAACACGTCGTTCTGCGTGTAGGCGGCGGCCTCCATGTGCCCGGCGTGGACGAGCAGCGACAGCGACGGCGCGTCGCCGTGGTAGCGCAGCCCGCCCGCGTGCACCGGCGCGGGCACGAACGTGTGCCCGAGCGTGTACATCGGCACGATCGGGGCCATGCCGGCCGTATCGCCGAAGTCGTAGGCGAAGCGTCCCTTCGTCAGCGTGGGACACGCGGCCGGCTCGGTCGCCAGGAACCGCATCGCGGGCGTCGCGCCCGCCAGCCGGTCGGCCATGAACGGATAGGCGAGCCCCGCATAGTTCGAGCCGCCCCCGACGCAGCCGACCACGACGTCGGGCGTGTCGCCGGCGAGCTCCATCTGCGCCTTGGCCTCCAGCCCGATCACGGTCTGGTGCAAAAGCACGTGGTTCAGCACGGATCCGAGCGCGTACTTGATCGACCCGCCGCTCGTCGCCGCGGTCTCGACTGCCTCGCTGATCGCGATGCCGAGCGACCCCGTCGAGTCGGGGTCGTCCTCCAGGATCTTCTTGCCGGCCTGCGTGGTGGGCGACGGTGAGGCGACGACCTCCGCGCCGAATGTCTCCATGAACACGCGCCGGTACGGCTTCTGCTCGAAGGACGCCTTCACCATGAAGACCTGGCAGTCGATGCCGAAGAACGCGCAGGCCATCGAGAGTGCGGATCCCCATTGGCCGGCGCCGGTCTCGGTGGCGATGCGCTTCGTTCCGGCTTCCTTGTTGTAGTAGGCCTGCGCGACCGCGGTGTTGGGCTTGTGCGACCCGGCCGGCGAGACGCCCTCGTACTTGTAGTAGATCCGCGCCGGCGTCTGGAGCGCCTGCTCCAGACGCACCGCCCGCTGCAGCGGCGACGGCCTCCACAGGCGGTAGACGTCGAGCACCGCCCCCGGGATGTCGATCCACTCGTCGGTGCTGACCTCCTGCAGGATCAGCGACTCGGGGAACAGCGCGAGCAGATCCGCCGGGCCGACGGGCTCATGCGTCGCCGGATGGAGCGGCGGCAGGGGCTGCATCCCCGCCTGCACGATCGACGGCATGATGTTGAACCATGACGTCGGCATCCGGTCCTGTGGAAGGTCGAAGCGGGTCTGCTCGGTCACGGCAACGCCTCCTTCACCCGGGGGCCGGAGCCTAGCCGCTCCCATCCGGAGCCGCCACCGATCCGACTACGAGACGGGCGCCGCGGAGACCTCGATCCAGCCGTCGACCTCACGCGCGCTGTACAGCGGCAGCGGATCGCGCGCCGGTCCGTCGACCGGCTCGCCGGTCTCGAGGTCGAAGACGCTGTCGCAGGCGGCGCACGTGACCTGCGCCGAGCGGTCGTCGAACGATCCCTCGGCGAGCGAGCATCCCTGGCCCGTGCACGTCTCGCCGAACGCGAACAGACGGCGCTCGTCGTGCGCGACCGCGACGCGGACGGTGGGCAGGTCGAACGCGCGGATCTCGCCCTCGGGGATCTCGGCGAGCGTGCCGACGCGGACGTGCTCGCGCTCGCTCACGCGCCGCGGACCGCCAGGAACGACCGTTGCAGGACCGTCGCGGTCCCGAGCACCGCGAGCAGCAGCAGCACGGGCAGCATCATGCCCGGGATGAGCAGCCCGACCACCAGCGCGATCACCCGCTCGAGCCGCTGGAACAGCCCCTCGGTGAGCGCGACCTTCGCAGCCTCGGCCTCCGCTCGCACATGGCTGACGGCGACCGACACCACGAGCGTGATCAACGCGAGGATCGCGGCGGTCGTCTGCCCGTCGGCCGCGAGCCGCCAGAACAGGCACGAGAACACCACCATGTCGGCGATCCGGTCCAAGACCGAGTCCATGAACGCGCCCGAGCGTCCCGATTCGCCGCGCTGGCGCGCGACCGATCCGTCCATCACGTCGAATGTGCCGCCGAAGATCAGCGCGACGGCCGCCCAGACCCAGTCGCCGGTCACGATCAAGATCCCCGACACGACGTTGGCGGCGAGCGCGAGCAGCGTCAGCTGGTTCGGGCTCACGCCAGTCCACAGCAGGAACGCGAGCACCCCGCGGTACGGCCACGCGAAGATCCGTTGTGCGGCGCCGCCGGCCGCGCCCTCGCTCTTGCGCGGCGCGGGCATGTCCCGCACCCGCGGCGCCTCCCGCGCCCGGCGACGATCGTCGTCGACCGACACCGGCGGGTCAGCCCGCGAACGGCTCGAGCGACACGATCCGGTACCGGAACGTGCCGCCGGGAGCCTCGTACACGATCTCGTCGCCGATCGCGGTGCCGACGAGCGCCGAGCCGAAGGGCGAGCCGATGGTGACGGTGCGCGCGTCCGGTGCCTTCTCCTCGGCGTGCTCTGCGATGAGGTACGTCTCATCGTCCTCGTCGTCGAAGTCGAGCGGCTTGACCGTGACGAGCATGCCGGGACCGACGGCGTCAGCCGCGGTCGGCGCCTCGACGATGTCGGGATCGCGGAGCATCTGCTGGACGTTGCGGATCCGTGCCTCCATCATCCCCTGCTCGTCCTTGGCGGCGTGGTACTCCGCGTTCTCCTTCAGGTCTCCGTGCTCGCGCGCCACCTTGATCTTCTCGGTGATCTCGGCGCGCCGCACCCCGGTGAGGTCCTCGAGCTCCGCCTTCAACCGGTTGTAGGCATCGAGCGTGAGGGTGGCCGTCGGCTCCTGGCCCTCCCGGCGCGACGGACGCGACCGGAGCTCCTCGGGAAGTTCAGGCATGGTCCGAGTCTAGCGGGGGGTCAGGAGCGGCCCCACGCGCTCCGGCGACGTGCCGTACGCTCGGGCGATGCTCACCACCGACGCGTTCGCCGACCGGGTCTTCGAGGCCACGCTCGGCTACTTCCAGATCCTGTCGATATACCTCGGCCTGCGACTCGGTCTGTACGAGGCGCTCGGGGACGAACCGCTGACGGCCGACGCGCTCGCGGCGCGCGCCGGGATCGACGCGCGATATGCCCGCGAGTGGTGCGAGCAGCAGGCGACGATCGGGATCGTCGACGCCGACGTCACGCGTGACCGGCACGTGTTCCGGCTCCGCGACGATGCCGCCGAGAGCCTGCTCGACCAGGACTCCGTCTCCTACCTCGGCGCGACGATCCGTCAGCTCGCGAGCCTCCGGGCGTTGATCGACCCCGTCGTGGAGGCGTATCGCACCGGCGCCGGCCTGGCCGCCGACGCGTTCGGTGCCGAGAGCGCCGACGGCCAGGGTGGCTCGAACCGTCCCGTGTACCTCACGACGCTGCCCACCGAGTGGCTGCCGAACATCGAGCCGTTCCACACGAAGTTGTCGGCGGGCACGACGACGGTGATCGACATCGGCTGCGGTCACGGCTGGTCCTCGATCGCGCTCGCACAGGCATACCCGGACGCCACCGTCGACGGCTACGACCCGGATGCGTACTCCCTCGAGCAGGCCCGAACCCACGCGGTGACGTACGGCGTGGCGGATCGCGTCCGGTTCCACACGACGGACGCCGCGGCGATCGATCAGACGGCCGACCTCGCGATGGCGTTCGAATGCGTGCACGACATGCCCGACCCGGTGTCGGTGCTGGGCGCCGCCAGGCGTGCACTCACGGACGACGGCGCGATGCTCGTGGTCGACGAGCGAACGCGCGATCGGTTCGACGGGACACCCGATGCACGTGACGCCTACTACTACGGCTGGAGCCTGTTCGACTGCCTCCCCGCCGGCCGGGCCCAGACGCCGTCCGCCGCCACCGGCACGGTGATGCGTCCCGACACGTTGCGCGGCTATGCCGAGGCGGCCGGGTTCTCCCGGTTCGAGGTGCTCCCGATCGAACACGACGCGTTCCGGTTGTACCTGCTGCGTCCGTGAGGCCGTATCAGCGCTCGCGCCGGAACAACCAACGCGCGATGATCAGCCGCTGGATGTCGCTCGTCCCTTCGTAGATCTCCTCGAGCTTCGCGTCGCGCAGCCATTTCTCGACCGGGTACTCGCGCGAGTAGCCATAGCTCCCGAGCGTCATCACTGCGGCGTTGGCGGCGTTCCACGCGGCTTCGGACGCCGCAAGCTTGGCCATCGACGCCTCGGTCCCGAACGGCTCGCCGGCGTCGGCCAGGTCCGCGGCATGCATCATCATCAGCCGCGCCTGGTCGAGGGCCATCTTCGCGTCAACCAGGCGGAAGCTCACCGCCTGGAACTCGTGGATCTTCTTCCCGAATGCCTCACGTTGCGTGGCGTACTCGACCGCGTACTCGAGGGCGGCTCGCCCGATCCCGATCGAGTTCGCCGCGAGCGTCACGCGCGACCGGTCGAACGCCCGCATCACGCCGTGGAAGCCCTGCCCCTCCGCTCCGATCCGCCGGTCGTCGGGCACGAAGCAGTCGGTGAAGAACAGCTCGCCGGTGGGATAGCACCGCGAGCCGAGCTTCGGGAGCTTCGGACCGAGCGTGAACCCCCCGTCACCCTGCTCGACGACGAACGACGTGATCCCGCTCGCTCGTGTCCCGGGCGCAACGGTCGCATACACGAGATAGAAGCGGCCGACCGGCGCGCCGCTCACCCAGGTCTTCTGCCCGTTGAGGCGGTAGCCGCCGTCGACCTTCGTCGCGTTGGTGGTGATCGCCGCCGCATCCGAGCCGGCGCCCGGCTCGGTGATCGCCA
>Ga0134121_10004679_pt1 | contig 11182 bp, 20 predicted proteins | sample KB301_FD_96463 | JGI IMG/M metagenome (GOLD analysis project Ga0134121, IMG submission 96463) | Terrestrial soil microbial communities without Nitrogen fertilizer from Kellogg Biological Station, Michigan, USA - KB3-0-1 | ecosystem: Environmental > Terrestrial > Soil > Unclassified ...
CCTCAGAGCAATATCCTGAACGCATTGACGATTCGCGAGCGCTAGCTTTTGGATGCTATGATCGATGTTGGCTTTACGAGAGAATATCCGACGGGAGGAGCGCCTATGGCGCAGGACAACTTTGCAAACCAAGGACAGCAATTCGCAGCCAAGGCGGCGGACTTCTCCCGCGCCGTCCTGAAGATCGTTTCCGAGGACGTGCGGACGTGGGACGTGTTCCGGTGGCTCGTAATCGTACTCCTCGCCTTGAACCTCCTGCTCCTCCTCTCGCTGGGAGGCATCAAATCTGAAATCGCCGCATTGAAGCAGGATCGCAGCGCCGCCGCCGAGGAGGTCGCCCGGGCCACCAAGGAGATTGCCGACACGCGGGCCACCCTGACACAGGCCATCAGCGACATGCGGTCGGCCCTGCAAAGCGACATCGCCAAGGTCAACACCAAGATTGATACGCGGATGCAGCAGGCGGCACCGAAACCTAGCCCGCCTCCACCCACAACGCCAAAGCCGGGCAAGACCAGACCTCAATGAGGTGCATCTTGCTTGTCGCGCGCCCGAGGTTCACGCTCCTTTCTATCTGGATTGCCGACTCTTTCTGAAGGCCGAATATAGACATAGACGACGCGCTCGTCTGCCTCCTGCAGCGCTTCAGTGACGTCGCGGATGGCATCCTCGATCATGTCTGTCGTGGAATCACGGCGGAAGGAAAGAGTGAGTGCCACCAGAATCGCGCCGGGCCCAAGATGCAGAGTCGCCACCTCGTCGAGGCTGGTGATGCAGCCAATCCGGGCTAGGGCCTTCTGCAATCGCTCCATAACGATTGGCGCGACAGCCTCGCCGGCGATCAGGCTGCGCGTCTCGTTGGCGAGCACAAAGGCGACGCTCGCGAGCAAGAGACCAATGGCGATCGATGCTATGCCGTCCGCCCAGGTAACTTGAAAGAACGTGGCTGCGACCACGCCAATCGCGGCCATGCCGATGCCGATCAGCGCCGCGGAATCCTCAAGCAACACCGAGAACAATGCCGGGTCCTTCGATGCCTTGATGAAGTCCCAGAGGCGGGTGGGCCGTCCGCGCACGACACGACGGTATTCCCGATAGGCGATGCGGAACGACGTGCCCTCGAATGTCGCGCCAATTGCCAACACCCCCAGGCTGATCCAGGGCGAAACCACCGGCTCAGGTTCGAGGATTTGGCGCACGCCTTCATAGACCGAAAGCACTCCGCCAAGCAGGAACACCATCAGGGCGACAATGAACGACCAGAAATAGGTTTCCATGCCATGGCCGAGAGGATGTCTCGCATCAGGCGGACGCTCGCCGCGCTTCTGCCCGATGAGAAGCAAGATCTGGTTGCCGGTATCCACCAGCGAATGAATCGCTTCGGTGTACATGGCGGTCGATCCGGAAATCCAGGAGGCGACAAATTTCGCGATCGCGATGGCGAGATTGCCCGCAAGCGCCACCAGGATCACAAATGTCGAGCCTGTGACCATGGAGGGTCCTTCGCTTGGCCGCCGCGCTATCGCTTCGGACCGCCGAAGGGTACAGACCCCTCGATTGGGTCGAGAGCCTTGTCAATAGAGCATGGCAGCGGCTAGAAGGGCGAGGTCCGGCGCGCGCTTCTTGCACGGCCTCCGGTCAAGCTCCACATTCGATCCTGTTGGGGGATCGTCTAACGGTAGGACAGCGGACTCTGACTCCGCCAGTCTTGGTTCGAATCCAAGTCCCCCAGCCAATTGGCATTCAAGCACTTTTCTTGGACCTCTACTCAGAACAGCAAGCCTAGTTGGGAGCCCGTTTGGGAGAGTTTGTTCTCGCTTCGAGCTTCTGTATTGCCGCTTCGGCCAATGCCGGATCGCGGTGCAAATAGTGGCTATCAAGGATGGATGTGTCCGGTGATCGATGCGATCTGCGCTTCGGTGCGTTCGGCCAGGGCTAGGCGCGTCACAGACGTTCCGCGAAGATCGCTAAACGTCACGCCAATAATGCCCGCGTTCTTACAAGCCTTCCGCCACGACGATCGGAAGCCATCCGGAGTCCAGGGCTTGTCGTCGCTGTTCACCAAAATCAACGGGCTACGCTTAGGTGTAGAGTCCAGCGCCGCCTTTAGCGGGCGTCCGACAGGGATTAATACCCGGGCGCCGGTCTTGGACTGACGTAACGCGATGTTGGTTCCGTCGTAGGCCGACCAGGCAAGCCGAAGAAGATCGCCCTGTCTTTGTCCGGTCCAAAGCGCAAGTGTTAGGGGCAGGTGAAGGTGGCGCGGGGCCTTCTCGACAAAAGCGAGCTCATCATCAAGCGTCCAAATCTTATCGCGCCGCGAGCCGCGATAAAGGCGCCCTCCCCGCTCGCACGGATTGGCGTCCAACCAGCCATAGTCGAGTCCAACCGCTAGGATGCGCGCTAGTACGGCCCATGCGTAGTCAGCCTGCCGCTTGGACTTGATGGCGAGACGGTTTCGCCATTCCCTGAACACGCGCCGACACTCTCTCTTTGATTCAGAAAGAGCAGCGAGGGGAAGATCGCCGAACTCAGGTTCGATCTTTTTGTCAATGATCTCTCTGTAGTCCTCGCGGGTCCGCTCAGCGAGCCGTGGGAACTCATCCGTCTGCTGAAACTTGACGAGCACGTTAAGGAGTAAGCCCTCGACTGGCGCCCTTAGGCTCGCCACCGCACGGTTGTAGCTCGCGACAAACTCTGGATCTCCGGCCTCGCCGTCAAGACGCGGCCCGCCCTTCCAGGCGTACCAATAAGTGACGCGGGTGCCGTCCTTGAGCGTTTTGTTGACGGAGTTTATGCCGCGGAGTCTAACGCGCACGTTTGCGGTTCCACTCCTCGAAGGCGGTGACAGTGGATTCAGCGTCCGCGCGCGGAGGTATCTCGATCTTGATGCCGCAACCGGAGTCGATAGCGGCCTGCAACGTTTTGGCCGCGTAGGTAGCCAGTTGGCTAAGACGCTTTTTGGGGGTCGTAGGTTTTGGGCCTTAGCGCCCTGAGTTGATTCTGGACTATGCGAGTCACTCCTCTAACAAAATACTGGCCGCTCAACCCTGGCGGGGGTGGGGGGCCTTCCTTTTTTGGCCACCCGGCGGCTTGAAGCAGGCGAATCAATGCCCTGCACTGTTTGAATCATAGAACAAAATAAAAGGGCGGCCAGAATGTCACCCTGTGGAGATCGGGGAGATCGTGCGCATAAGCTGGTGGATGCAGTGTGCACGAAAACCGCTAAACCATTGCGGGTCTTTGAAAACCAGCCAAGCTTTCGCTATCCAGCACTTTTTGTGAAAGCAGGCCCTCCATAGCCTCACATCCCAGCGCCCTGCTCGAGGCAACGGTTAACCGGCTCGAAATGAGTTGAGCACGATAACATCTTTATGAGGACCTCAACGATCATAGCGTTGGCAGGATGCTTGTTACTGCTGTCAGGCTGTTGCCGCCCTTGGTTTTCTTCCGCAAACGATCCGCCTTCGTCACCGCCCCAGCAGTACGGGCAAGCATACGATCCGCCGCCTGCGAACTCTTATGATCCAGCGCCATACTCGTCGGGACAATCACAGGGCCAATACGCCCCGCGAACGAACGGTTATGGAACCGCTTCACCGTCAATGCCGGTGCCGAGAGCAAACCAGAACTACCAATACTAGAAGAGCACAGCCCTTTGGCCGTCAGTGAACTCGACGCCAGCACGTCCTGACACGCCGGACTCGCAATTTCATTGGTCTCTGCTAAATCGGTTGCATGTCTCTGGAGTTCATCGAGCCGCAACTCGCAACGTCAGTTGATCACCCTACTCCACGCGCAGGGTGGATCCATGAAGTCAAGCATGACGGATACCGAACGCTCCTCATCACCGAGCGGCGCAAAGCACGCGCGTTCACCCGCAACGGCTTCGATTGGACCGAGCGTTACTCCAGCATAGCAAACGCAGCAGCTAAGCTTGACTGCCGCTCTGCCATTATCGACGGCGAAATGATCGTTCAGAATGAGCGTGGCCTCTCGGACTTTGAGGCGCTCAAATCAGCAATTCGTTGGCAGCCTCATCGCCTAATCCTGTGCTCTTTTGATCTGCTGCGTTTGAACGGCAAGGATCGCGGAGCGAAGGGCGAAGCTGAAAAAGCTTATTCCGAGTGAACCCCCGTTTCTGTTCAGCGAAGAGTTCACCGGAGACGCCGAGGCATTCTTCCGAGCCTGCGCAGATCACCAGCTCGAAGGGATCGTTTCCAAACTTGCCTCCTCAAAATGCCGAAGCGGACGCAGCAAAACTTGGCTTAAGACCAAATGCTTCACTGAAGGCTCGTTTGTCATCATCGGCACGGCGCGTGATCGCAAGACAAAAGCTCCTCTGGCGTTGCTGGTTCGGGCTGGTGCGCAGGGCTTGGCATACGCGGGCTCAGCCTTCATCGCTCTTTCCGGTACCGAAAGAGATGAACTAGGTGCCCGCCTACGAACGAGTAGGCTTGAACGCTGCCCAATTCCTAAACTGCGATTTCCTGATGCTCAGTGGGTGAAACCGCAGTTCATGGCCCGCGTGCGTCATCTCTCGGGAACGAGCTACCTCCGACACGCAACCGTGAGAGCTATTGCCTAAGACGGAGGACGGCATCAATAGCCTGCCACGCCTCCTCATCGAACTTCACGCGCTTGCCACCATTCGTCTGGACATGAACGGCTGAACCACTCTATTGCCCGAACCACACCGTAAGCCGAGATGGCGATCACCCCTAGAAGGACGAAGGTCAATCCTAGAACGATTGAGAAAATGTCCGCGCGTAGGAATTCAAGCAGTTCGAGCCGGATCACCGCCGCGCCTATGAAAGCAAGCCCAGTTGCTACGATGGTTGCGGCAATTCCCAAGCCCACGCGATGAAAACTCCGCCGTCGGCGGAATGCACTGCCGTAGGTACTCAGAACCCGCCTCTGAGGTGTCCATTGATCCATATTCGCGTCCCGGCGCGATGAGTGACGTTCTGCTATTTTTCACCTGTCACCTTTCTGAAAACTTGAGGGCGATGGTTAACGGCGTTAGCCACTTCGCTATGTCTGATTCGCTACGTCGGCTCTCGCGTTCGTGGTCGCCCTACTCGATCCGATCAATTGGCCACCTAGCGGCGGCGTTGGGGTGGACTAGACCATCGCTTCTGACCGGCGTCAGCCGCGACAGAGGTGTAGGATGCGTGCCTCGTCGACGCCTTCGACGACGAGCCCACCGATCACAGTGCGTGGGACGGCAGTATCGCCGAACCGCCTGAGCATAATCGCTTGGACTTGAGCGGAAGTCGCGTCGAGGATGCTGTATCTAATGTGATTGCGCGCAAGGATGCCCCTGACTTGTCGGCAATAGGGACACCACCATGCATTGTACATGGTGACGCTCTTGCTGCAGCTGGCCTCGGCCGAAGACGGAGCAGCCGAGAGCAGCGCGACCACTGCCGCTGCGACAATGAGATGGCAAAATACCTTCATGGCACGGCTTTGTGTGGGCAGCCCCCATGCACAAGGCCCCCCTGGCAAGGAGCGGAGGAGCCTTGTGCGTATCTCTCTGCAGCAGTCTCAGCTTAACCAGGATGCTTCTTTGAATAATAGGCCTGCGCCTTGGCGAGATTTTCCGTGGGGTTCTTCATGAACTCAGCCATGGCCTCTTGGCTTCCAAAGCAATAGGTTTTGCCTTGGATTTGTGAATTGATGGAACAGTCGGTCGGTGTGTCTTTACCGGCGGCGAGACTCGCCGCGCACATGTTACCGAACTCGCCGTTTACAGCCAGAGCCGCCGTAGCCATACCAAGCAAGAACGCGACCGCAACGACGGACTTGAGATACGCTTTAACCATGGTTTCCTCCTAGGGGGTTTGGGGACTTCGGGAGTTCCCATCCTAGTATTCTAGCACCATTAGGCGTTTTCTCTGTGACATGGGTCACTGACGCGCTGCTACGCACACCAACCCGGAACTTCACCTTGTGAGCATTGTTGAAGGAAGGGGTTTTTCCTCACCGATCTGCGGCCTCAGGACGAGCCTCCTGGAGCCGTTTCTTTTTGACGATAAAGGTGCGCGGAGGCTAATCCTCAGAAAGGCAAGCAAAACATTCAGGATGGGTGGTGCTCTGGAGTAGGCCGCGCCCGCCGACTTCTCGCCCAGAAGGGCGAGCCCCCTTCGGCGCTAGATAACAGCGAATCAGATATAAGCGGTTTTAGCCGATCCCGGCATGGGTCGGTCCCACAGACGACTAGCCCCGACTAATCTCCCTCGTCGGGGCTTTCTTTTGGAAATAACTGAACTCCCAAACGTTGAGGTGTTCGGCGCGGTTCTCTTGCCGGGCTTCTTTTAAGACCTCACATGAAGTACGTCGAAAAACATTTTTCATTGCGCATCTATCGGAGAGACGGCACTTCGAAGCTGCTTCTCGGCGTCACCGGCATTCCTCCCAAGGTCGGTTCGATTAAGACAATCAAAGTGGCCAAGGATGAAACTTTGAAGGTGATGGTGGTGGACCATCCTCGCCGTGATGAACCAGCCGAGGCCATAGAGGTATGAATACGTCCTCACCATAGATGAGGCCCGACCCATCGCGAGTAGCGTCGTGAAGCTGCCGAACTACCTAGCGGCTAATCCTGATTGAGCCACCCCTGGCCGCTGGCTCAGTAGTAGTGCCACCGGACGCAAGCACCTCCATGCCATCGCACACATCGGCGATAATGCCGACGGGTGTGCCGGATGGTGGTCCTAGCCACACAGACACCCCCAACTCGCGTCCTACCCGGCGCGCATGCTAAGCGCACTTGGGTGGTCATACCCTCGGGCTGGTGAAGCGGCACGAGTGTCAACGCGTGCGCTGATGTTGTGACGGTTAAGGCGAAAGCAGCAACGGCGATTAAACGGATCATGTTGTTTCTCCCGACCAGCCAAGAACTGAGAGGCCGTCAAACGTCCGGTTACCCCCTTTGTTTCAAACAATCACCAGCCGGCGGACATTTAGTTTTGTGGGTTGCGATGGAGTAGGTGCCGCGCTTGCTGAGCCAGTTATCGCTCAATTTCTCAACGCAGAAACCTTGCTGGATTTTCTAAACAAGGGTTCTGTCAAAGATGGAGCCAAAATCTCCAGCGAAGTTGCTCCCTTCTCCGGCCCTTCATGGCGCAATGCATGGCAAGTGTGGTGGCATTCGGAATACGGGATAACGCGCTTTCACGCCTACCTGCCGCCAGACAAACCGAAGAGTGAACAATTCAAGGTAGGGCTGAGCCTTCGAGACTGGCAGTGGAAGCTCACTGGCATTGGTCTTCCCGAACATCTGCGGGTACAGTTGGCGCAAGAGCTTGTACGACGAAAGAATGAAGTGGATTAGCGGGTGTGCCAAAGCCGGAGGATGCGCTGCTTCTTTTGCGCCGAAAACGAAACGCTGCGAATCGTCTTATAGTTCTCAGCGGCCCCGGATTAGGGCCGATACACAATCCTGACCCCGGACTAGGGTCATTCATCTGAGCCCCGCCAGCTAGCACGGGGCTTTTCTTTTGGAAATAAACGAACTCGCAAATGTTGATGTCCTCGGCGCGGTTTACTTGCAGTTCCGCGCTAGCGTCCTCCCAAAGGCGCGGAAGCCCGGCCTGGGCCAGGCCGCCCGGCTTCTTCTAAAAACCTCGAATAGGCACGTGGATGCTCAAGGAGATTTTAAGAGATGCGAAAAACGATAATTGCTCTTGCGGGGACTACCGCACTGCTGTGCGGCTCACTGGTCTGGGCAGCTCACGCCAATTCGCAAACGAGCAGTCGGGCCTCGTTCCCACATAATTCTCCGATCGAGAGGATTGGTTGTACGCAGTCTGGAGATAATTGTCCTTATGGCTATCGCATAGAACGCCATGGCGGGAAGGGCTGGTCTTGCAAGCCTTGCTGGGACCAAAAGCAAGGATCGAGACACCGAGACGACGATGATGAGTATTACGAGCCGAGGCGCTACCGGCAATATGGCGAGGAATATTACGGGCCCAGACGCTATAGAGACTACGACGACGGCTATTATGAGCCGAGGCGTTACCGTGAGTATTGAGGAGTTGCGTGGAGGGAGCGCTGCGTATCGGCTATAGGGGTAACTGCGATCCGGCTTCGGTCGCCCACAGACACTAGCTGCGGCTAATCTCCCTCGTCGGCGCTTCTTGACGGGGGGTCAGGCCATAACGCGCAAAGGGGTGTTTTCCCGTCCCTATCGACAGTTATTGATTCGTTTGTCTGACAGGCGACCAACATCTCCATCGCAAAATCTAGGGGCTAGGACCGAGACCACCCGTCCAAGCCCTATCGCGTTCTAGTTCGCTTCATTTCCATGAGCGGTCCATGACATTGCGGGCAGTCTTTCAAATCGGTTTGCATTACGCTCACAGAATGCCTGGCTTTGACCCTGAACTTAGCGTTGAGGTGTATGGCAACCGCATTATCGTCACGCTGCCTGGCACCAGTTATTCGGTGACCTACGTCAAGCCTAGGGCCCAGCTGTGGTTAGCCGCCACGGACATGGTGCACGAGGACGATCCCCGCATTGCCATGACCTCCGCTGAATTTCTTGCCAAAGCATGGAAGGTCGCCAATGACAGGGCGAGAGATTTGGGTTGGATTGTGTAAGTCGGCGTCGGTTGGTCAGCAAGCTCTAGAAGCCCCGGCCGGGGGCTTAGATCCGACCGGGGCTGGCTACTGCCGCAGAGGATAAGCCGCTGCCGCAGGGAATAAAGCTGGCTACTTGAGGGGCGGTGCTGGCTGTGTGACCACGGCCGCCTGGTGGTGCCAGAAACAGCCTCCAAGACCGATGGCCGCTGCCATGGTGATGGCGAAAGCCATAAAAATGCGCATTGTGTTTCCCTCGTTTTGCTGAGCACTGATCCCAACGACTAACTTCTCTTTCCGTTGCAGTGAACACCAAACAAACTGGTGCTGTTGCAACGCAGCCACACCCTCATTCGAAGACTCTCACTACGATGGGCCTGGGCTTCGAGGGAGCTGGCAATCATGGAATCGATAAAGAATTTGCATGCCTTCGTTGAGCAACACGAAACCGTCGTGGCCTTCCTCGTACCGATACTTGCGCTGCTCGCAACGTTCTTCCTAATCGCGCTTGTGTGTGGATAGCAGCAGGGCGGTCCGCAGAACGCAGCGCCCGGCTTCTCGTTCGGAACACCGCAACTTAGAGCGAGTTTGCGGGGCAGCCAGGGTTAGGTCTGACGCCCTGGTTAGGCTTCGGCTTGGTTTTCCTCCCAAAGGAAAGAGCAAACCCGGCGCCGCGAGAGCCCCGGTTCGCACACGGGCCGGGGCTTCTTGTATCCGCGCTGATGCGCTAACATCCCTGTTGTATGGAACCCGCAAGGCCATCCCCCTCATGTTGACAGGAAGCCTCGGTTGGAACTCATCCTGGATTCGTACCCGGCCGGGGCTTCTCTTTTCGCCGACGACGCACCTCTTCCTGCCCCGCATAAGCTCCGTTTTTCCTTTGAACCTTACGCACATCACAAATAACTCCGCTAAGTCGCGTGAACCAAAGAACAAATCTTTGGCACATTCCAAGGAGATCATGAGCGAGACGCTCGCATACCGCCGCGGGAGCGATGGCGTCATATAAGGAGATGCTCGCGCTCGGTCGCGATCCGGCAAGGGTCCGCGCGGCGGCTCGTCGGCTCCTGGCAAGCGCAGAGGACTGGACGCAGTGGGAGCGCGACTTTCTGGAGGGACTTGTAGCTGAATATGGCATTGATGCCCTGACATCACGTCAGCGCAAAAAACTCGCTGAGCTGCGCGAGGGTGCAGAATACGTCTCTACCATTGAAGGATTCGATGTCGCCTCACTGATCGAGAAATGTTGGCTTGGACGTTTGGATCTCGACTACGAGGACGATGTCGCCTTCATCGAACAGGAGAGAGGATCGAGTTCGATCAAACGGCGCCATGTCGAACGCCTCTTACGGTGTTGCCGAAAGCTAGGTGCAAACGGTCCCTAATCGTTCCCTACCACATGCGCAATGTTAGCGCACATGAGAAAGCCGCGCACCACGCACACACAGCAGGCGGACATTAGCGCGATTCAATAGTAAGGAGGCGCAGATGGCCAACCAAGCAGTACGTGTTCCTGAGCCTTCCGTCGAAAGCTCAAGCGTCAGGTGTCCACTGGGGTGCGATTACGGCGGGCGCTCTTGGCGCCGTTGGCATCACTTTTGTCCTAATAAGCTTAGGACCGGCTAAACGCGCGAGCACATCATCAGGGTAATCAAGGGATCCGTCCGGCAGAATGTCCGAATTGTGTTGAGTGAGTGGATTCCTTGAAGCCCGGTTGGAGCCGGGCTGCTTCTTTATGGAACATCGCACTTGCAATAGGGTTGGCCAGTAAGCCGGGACAGGATCAGTTCCCCCTCCATCCTGGTTAGGCTCGGCGTCAACCCACACCGCCCGTGCAAGGCGTCGGGCCGCTCACTCCTGGCGAGCCGGGCTTCTTGTTTGGGAACCAATCCACCCGCCGCAGCTTTGTAGAGGGCGCGGCATCCCACACACCCCGTGCTTGCCGCGTGCTTTTCCAATCCCTCGAAGCCCGGTCTCGTTACCCCGCCGGGCTTCTTCTTTTGGGCTGGTTGAGCTAATCTCCCCTTAGCCTTGGTCTGCCCCAACGCAGGCCGAGGCTTCTTGTTGAAGGCGGGAGGGCATGGTTGAACTGCTCACGGCTGTTATCGTCGGCGCCATCGCCGGATGGCTTGCTCGTCAATTGGTGCCGGGAACCCGACTCGATTTACTCGGTGACACATTGGTAGGAATCGCGGGCGCGTTAATCGGCTCGCTACTTTTCCCGCGGTTACATCTGCATATTGGAGGCGGGGTCACTGCGTCGATTATCGCCGTAATTCCTGCTGCAATCGGAGGAGCGGTGATCTTCCTAGTGATCGCACGACTAATAGGACGCGCGAGACAGGGATGAACAGTTTGGAACATCGCAACCTAGAATGAGTTTTGATGCGCAGCCAGGGCTCTGACGCCCTGGTTAGGCCCGACGCCTCCCCTTTGGCAGACGAAAACGCCGGGCCGGAAGCCTCGGTCAGCCTCGCAAAGACCTGACTGGGGCTTCTTGTTTTGGAACAACCACGATCAGCTTGGGTTGGCCAAGGTTAGCGACTCCTGTGTTTGTGAACAGACGCGGGATGGCGCGGAAGCCTCGGTTAGC
>Ga0134121_10004680_pt1 | contig 11180 bp, 13 predicted proteins | sample KB301_FD_96463 | JGI IMG/M metagenome (GOLD analysis project Ga0134121, IMG submission 96463) | Terrestrial soil microbial communities without Nitrogen fertilizer from Kellogg Biological Station, Michigan, USA - KB3-0-1 | ecosystem: Environmental > Terrestrial > Soil > Unclassified ...
GACGATACCGTTTTAGAATTTGATTAGTTTTGGTGTAGCTTTTCTAACCTCTAAACCAAATACCATGAAAAAAAATCTACTGACTGCATCTCTTTTTGTTTTTGTATCTGCCGCATCTGCACAGAATAATACCCTGCAAAGCTCTGTGATCTGCGAATCCTCCGTAGCAACCGGAATCAACCAGTTCACTTCCGCCTTCGGACACAAGACAAATCTTTGGTATGACAAGGACGTAGACGCCTTGTCGTTCGTTTATGTAGCTACTCCATCGAGCGTTGGCTATGCTTATTCTCTCAATCATGGTTCTACCTGGCAGGTGGACACTGTGCTTTACAATGCTCCGTCATTAAATGAAAAGGGAAGGTATCCGCAAGGTGCGATTTACAATCCCACAGGAAATACAAATCCGTCGAATTCTTATGTAACTTGTTTTGGAATGACAAGCGATACAGCCGGCTTTAATGGCTTCTACGAAGGAACAACTGCGTTGGGAAGCGGGGTTAACCAACAGACACATTACACTTTCTTTACTTCTCCGCAAAGTTTTGTTCCCCAAGGTGGAACTATCATCAGGAATACTCACGATACCTGGTGGAGTGCCGGTGGCAATTCAGGTCTTGGTTATAACGACACCATTGTCCTGGCCAAAGGAACATTTGGGGGAGGCAATTTTTCATATAATTTTTTTAAGCTCCATGTTCCTGTTTGTACGGATAATCACGGGAATAAAATGTATCGTAACCAGGCGATAATATTTGATGACAGCGGACAACTTGGCTATGTGGTGGTCATCGGGAATGACTGGGCATGCAACGGACAGGACTCTGCGATGGGTTTGATTATTTTCAAGACATCAGACGGAGGAAATACCTGGGGACAGGAGCCAAGACCCAATCTTTCTGTGGTTGATAATATGCTATTGAACAATGGAAGTACCTACTCCTCCGCAACACAACTTGACCTGGCAATGGATCAGAATGACGTACTTCATATAGGCTTGCCGGTTATACCCTTTATGTCAGGGAATATAGTCCAAATTAACTACCCATCAGGATCATGGGGCCTGTTTGATTTTTCTGTGACACTCTCTCAGGTATGGAATGCCTGTCTGATTACAAAACCACAAACATACCATGGTGATTTCGGAACAGCAGGATCAACTACCAATCCTCAGATCCAGGAAGAAAACCGCTTTCAAATCAGCCGCAGCTGGGATGGTTCAAAATTGTTTTATACCTGGTTTGACACCGATACTAACACCTTTGGACCGGGCCTGAACAACTTCCCCGACGCCCGTTCAGTGGGGCTTGATCTCCTGACCAATCTTTATACGCCCGAAATAGGTTTAACTGAATTCAGCGGTACCAACGCTGACGGCAGTTCCTTATTCGGAAATGTAAGTTATTATACAATCAATGACGGCACAGATGAGAATATCCCCATTGTATTCGATGTAATGATTTCAAATACCGGTCAGCCGGTTAACTTTTTCTACATAGGATGTGCAGCCATGAATAACTATATATACCCGGGAAACTGTATTCCTATATTTCCAAAAGTTCAGGAAAATAATTTTTCTCCAGAACAGCTTTCAGTTTTATCGCCTTACCCAAACCCTTTCTCAGGAAAAACTTCACTGGATATCTCGCTTGCCGGAAGCCATGAGGTCACAATCAATATTACAAATGCTATCGGACAGGTATTCTATTCAGCGACACAGGTTCTTGGAGGCGGAAAAAATAGGGTGACTATAAATGCTTCTGCTCTTAACCAGGGGTTGTATTTCCTTACCGTCAACGCAGGTACAGAAACTGTAACAAAGATGATGAGCGTGGAATAATTACTTCAGGTCAAAAAGCGAATGAACGCCGGGAATTCTTTCGGCAGTAAACCCTTCAGCATACCGGACACCAAAGGGCCTTCCATACTCAGTTGCCCTCGCATACAGCGCTTCGATAAATTCTTTTGTCGAAATCGGTGTGATGGGTTCCTTCGAAAGTTCAGAATAAAACTGGCTCTTGTAGGCATGAATGGCTTTCATTTTTTTCTCCATCACCTCTGTAATGTCAATTGCAAAATCCGGCTTAATGTAGCGATCCTGTATGTAGTGATAGACTGCCTTTGCACGCCAGCATGTTTGCGGCTTACCCTCATCAGTTGTTGGTACCTTGATAAGTCCCGAATAAAAATTCGCCTCCGAAATCAACTGTCCCGCACGTCCGTGGTCGGGATGACGGTCTGACACAGCATTGCAGAGGATGATATCAGGCTGGTATTTACGTATCATCGTCATCACTCCTAACTGATGAGCCTTGTCATTCCTGAAAAATGCATCTTCAAAACCAAGATTTTCACGAACTGCAACTCCCAGCACCTTTGAGGCTGCCAATGATTCCTTTGCACGCAGGTCTGCATTTCCGCGCGTGCCCATTTCTCCCCGCGTAAGGTCCACAATTCCGACCTTTTTTCCGAGCAGGACGTGCTTGATAATGGTGCCTCCGCACCCGAGTTCCGCGTCGTCAGGATGCGCTGCAAAAACCAGGAGATCAAGTTTCATAAGTGGGCGAAGGTAAAGGAGTTTCATTAATATTCTAAAACGCACGGCCGTAAATTATCAGATGATTTCGTACCCTTGTAAATAATTTACAACTATCATTATGAACGAAAACCTCCTGGTCACGACCAGCACTTCGCTCGAAGGCTACCGCGTGGTTCAACAACTGGGGCTTGTACGCGGAATTACCGTCCGCTCCCGCAGCGTTGTCGGAAACATCGCCGGCGCATTTATGACGCTCTTCGGAGGAAGGAGTTATATCTATACAGAACTATGCGAAAAGACCCGCGAAGAGGCGCTTCAACTGATGATGCAGCATGGACGCGAAATGGGTTGCAATGCCATCATCAACATGCGCTATGACGCCAACGAAGTGATGAGCGGGCTTACCGAAGTGCTGGCTTACGGAACTGCCGTTGTAGTAGAAAAAATTTAACCTCTCACATCCTGTACAACTCCCGGGTATGAAAATCGCATTTCACGGCGCTGCGCAAACCGTAACCGGCAGCAAACACCTGCTCACCACAGATTCCGGAAAAAAAATTCTGCTCGACTGCGGATTTTTCCAGGGCATGGGAAAAGAAACAGATGAACTGAACAGGCATTTGGGATTTAACCCTGCTGAAGTAGATACGCTCATACTCTCCCATGCGCACATCGACCATTCAGGAAATATTCCTTACCTCGTAAAGCAGGGCTTCCGCGGGAAAATATATTGTACCCCGGCTACTAAAGACCTGTGCGAGGTCATGCTCGCAGATACTGCGCACATCCAGGAAAGTGATTTGCGCTACATCAATAAAAGAAGAAAAGAAAAACACCTGCCGCTACTCGATCCCATGTATGACCAAAGAGATGTAGATGTAGCAATGAAACTCTTCCAGGCAGTGTCCTATGAAGAAAAATTCAGACTGGATGATGAAACGGAATTCCATTATACCGATTCCGGGCACATTCTCGGCAGCGCAGCAGTGAACCTTTCCGTGAGAACAAAGGCGGGAACAAAAAATATATTCTTTTCGGGCGACATCGGCAGACCCAATGATAAGATATTGATCCCGCCGCAACCGTTTCCCCAGGCAGATTTCATCCTCTGCGAATCAACCTATGGGAATCGCATTCACAAATCACCTGAAGAAGCAGAAAGAAGATTGTTCGACATCATCTTCGACACCTGCATCAACAGGATGGGTAAGCTCATCATCCCCGCATTTTCCCTCGGGCGCACGCAAGAGGTTGTTTATGCACTGAATAACCTGAAAAATAAACGAATGCTGCCCGACATCAAGGTTTACGTGGACTCTCCGCTTTCCATCAACGCCACGGAAATTATGCGCGCGCACCCGGAAAGTTTCAACCCGGAAATAAAAGCCGTCATGAAAACCGATCCGGATCCCTTTGGTTTCGGCGGGCTTACCTACATCCGCGACGCCAATGAATCAAAAAAACTGAATGACATGTTCGAACCATGTATCATCATTTCTGCTTCCGGCATGGCGGAAGCCGGGCGCATCAGACACCACATCCTGAACAATGTCGGCAGTCCGAAAAATACCATCCTCATTGTAGGGTATTGCACACCCACAAGCCTGGGCGGCCACCTTGCAGCGGGCGACAGAGAAGTACGCATCTTCGGTAAGGACTATGAAGTAAAATCAAAAGTTGAAGTGATGAACTCCTACAGCGCGCATGGCGATTCGAAAGAAATGCTGGACTACCTTCTTTGCCAGGATCCCAAAGCGGTGAAGAAAATGTTTTTAGTGCACGGTGAGTTGAAAGTACAAACCGATTGGAAAGCAACATTGATGAATGCTGGATTTAAGAATATTGAAATACCGGAGAGGCATACGGAATGGGAAATTTGAAATCAGTAGACAATAGACAATAAGCAATAGAGTAATCAGTGAAAGAAATTAAGTACCTCATCCTTAAAGAAATCTCCCTTGAATGGAAAACAAAATATGCATTCAACGGATTGCTGCTGTATGTGATCTCCACGATTTTCGTTTGCTTCCTTTCATTCAAACAGATCATTGACCCTCCCACGTGGAACGCACTTTTCTGGATCATCATGCTCTTTGCTTCCGTGAATGCCATCGCCAAAAGTTTCCTCACGGAAAACCGTGGAAGACTGCTTTATTACTATACGCTTACCAGTGCCGAAGCAGTGATCGTTTCAAAAACCATCTATAATGTTTTGTTGCTGCTTGTGCTCTCGCTGATCAACCTCCTCTTCTACTCGATCTTTATCGGGAATTTTATCCAGGACCTTCCGATGTTCATCACAGGGATGTTACTCGGCTGCATGGGCTTCGCATCCATCATGACCTTGATATCGGCCATTGCAAGCAAAGCCGGCGGCAACAGCACGCTCATGGCCATCCTCTCCTTCCCTATTCTTATCCCGCTGCTGATCACCATTATCAGGTTTACAAAAAATGCAATGGACGGACTGGACTGGAGCGTGAACTACAAATTCCTCGTCATCCTCATCGCCCTGAACATGCTCACCGTGGCTTTGAGTTACTTGTTGTTTCCATACCTTTGGCGGGAATGAGTACGAAATACTAATTGATACTAATTTAAAAATGCATAAAGCGTTGAAAGTTGTTTGCGTCCTTTTCCTATTGATAACAATTATTGGTGGATTGCTGGTTCCTGTTCCGCGATTGGCAATCCTGCATGAAACAATACGGAATTTATTTTTCCATGTGCCCATGTGGTTTGCCATGATTGCTGTGTTGATGGCCTCCTTATATTTCAGTTTCAGGTTCCTTTCCAAAAATGACATGGAACTCGATATCAGAGCAGAGGAATACGCGCGCGTAGGAGTTGTGTTTGGTGTGCTCGGGCTATTAACTGGAAGCCTTTGGGCCAAGTTTACCTGGGGGGCCTGGTGGACCAACGACGTCAAGCTGAACGGTGCGGCAGCCACCATGCTCGTGTACTTCTCCTATTTCCTGCTGCGCAATTCGATTGACGATGAACAAAAACGCGCACGCATCTCGGCCGTGTACAGCATCTTCGCATTTGCCCTGATGACCGTATTCATTTTCATCCTTCCGCGTCTCACAGATTCCCTTCATCCCGGCAACGGAGGCAACCCGGCTTTCGCAAAATATGACCTGGACAATACCATGCGCCTCATATTTTATCCCTCCGTTATCGGGTGGGTGCTCCTGGCATTCTGGATCGGTGATTTAAGGGTGCGGCTACGCAGAATTCAAAACCAGATAGAACATACACATTCATGAAATACATTACCCGGATTACATTGGCGATATTATTTTTCCTGCCGTTTTTATCTCTTGCCCAGGAAACAGCACAGACAGAAATGGCAGACACTTTTCGTGCTGAAGGCAAAATTTATGTTGTCATCGCAGTAATGACCATCATCCTCATTGGTTTATTTATTTACCTATTTTCCCTGGGGAAAAAGGTAAGTGATCTTGAAAAAAAGCTGTCCGGTAAAAGCTGACGATCGTTTGTATGAAGCAAAGCCCAACCTGGTTTTTTTCCGCGCGGCACTTACGCTTTTGAATGAACATTTTTCAAAATTCTATCTAAAAAAATGGTACTTTCGCGGTTGAAATGAAAAAGTCATACATCATCGCGCTTGCATTGATCGCCATCGCCATCGCCGCCATCATGAGTATGGTCAGCGACTCCAGCACGTATGAATCGTTTTCTTTCGCGGCCGAACATCCCAATAAGGAATTTCATGTAGTCGGAAAGCTGAACAAAGAAAAACCGCAGGACTACCATCCGGAAGTCAACGCAAACCTGTTTGCATTTTACATGACAGATAACAAAGGCCAGGAATGCAGGGTGCTTCTGAATAAAACCAAACCCCAGGACTTTGACCGTAGCGAACAGATTGTAATCATCGGTAAAATGGCCGGTGAAGAATTTCATGCTTCTGACGTACTCATGAAATGCCCTTCCAAATACAGCAATCCCAAAGAAGATATCAAAGCAACCACAACCGCAAACTAGGCCATTGGTGATATAAAGTTAATTGTAAAGTCACACTTCGACAGCGCTCAGTGTGGCTTTCATTTTTAAATGGAGACAACGATTCAATTTTTAGGAGAAGAACTTATCTGGGGAAAGGTGGGGAACCTGTTGGTGGTACTTGCTTTTACGTCTGCACTTTTTTCTGCCCTGAGTTACATTTTTGCCTTACGCACACAGTTAGATTCATGGCGAAAGATCGCGCGTAAATCATTCCTGGTACATACATTTTCCATTCTTGGAATTTTCGGAATCATCATGTCCCTGATCCTCAGGCACCGCTTTGAATATTATTTTGTGTGGGAACACTCCAACAAGATCATGCCCATGCGTTATATTCTTTCCTGCATGTGGGAAGGTCAGGAAGGCAGCTTCCTGCTCTGGATGTTCTGGAACACTGTTCTTTCCTGGGTGATTATTTACAAATCGCGCGAATGGGAGTCGGGTGTGATGATCAACATTTCCCTTGTACAGACCTTCCTTGGCTCCATGCTGCTGGGAGTTGTCATTTTTAATCACCGCATCGGGAGCAATCCGTTTACACTTCTTCGGGAAGCACCCGATTTTGCCAATCTTCCATTTGTAAAAATGCCCAATTATTTAAGTCTCATGACGGACGGGCGTGGGTTGAATCCTTTGCTGCAGAATTACTGGATGACCATTCATCCCCCCACTTTATTTCTTGGCTTCGCTTCTACCGTAGTTCCGTTTGCATTCGCCATGGCCGGGTTGATGCGCAGGAAATTTTCAGAATGGGTGGAAGCGGCACTGCCTTATACTTTTTTCTCCGTGATGATCCTCGGCACAGGGATTCTGATGGGCGCGGCATGGGCTTATGAGGCGCTCAGCTTCGGCGGCTTCTGGGCATGGGACCCGGTGGAAAATGCGTCACTCGTTCCCTGGATGACCCTGGTAGGAGCGGCGCACGTAATGCTCATCTACAAGGCAAGGAAACATTCACTTCTTTCTGCTTACCTCTTGTCAGTAACCACTTTTATCCTGGTGCTTTATTCTACCTTCCTTACGCGCAGCGGAATATTGGGCGACACTTCCGTGCATGCTTTTACTGACCTGGGCATGTCAGGGCAGCTGGTGCTTTACATTTTATTTTTTCTCATTCTCGCTGTCTGGCTGCTAATTGCAAATAGAAAATCAATTGTGATCAAACACGAAGACGAAAAATTATCCTCGAGAGAATTCTGGATGTTTATCGGTTCGCTGGTCTTACTGATCGGTTGTATACAAATTACAATCACGACTTCCATTCCTGTCATCAATAAACTTTTCGGGTTAAAGATGGCTCCGCCGGTGGATGCCATTGACCACTACAACCGCTGGCAGGTGCCTGTGGCCATCATCGTTTGCCTGCTCATCGGCATCGGGCAATTTTTTAAATACAAGGAAAGCGATCCCCGTGCAGTGCGGAAGAAATTATTGCTTTCCGTAATGGTGGCAATGATTGTTACTCTTGCCTGTGCCTTCGTCCTGAAATCTTACCCGCCTCAATATTATGCGCTCTTTTTTGCGTCCGTGTTTGCATTTACAGCCAACATGGACTACATGTTCCGTATCCTGAAAGGAAAAATCAGGTTCAGCGGACCCAGCGTTGCGCATGCAGGCATCGCCCTCATCCTGCTCGGCGCATTGGTTTCCAATTCACGTAAGCAGATCATTTCCCAAAATATGAAAATGGTGGACCTCGGCAAGGAATTTCCAAACCGCGAGAACATCATGATCGAACAGCAAAGCGATACTTTGCCGATGGGAGAATACTGGGTTGTTTATAAAGGCAAGGAGAAACAAGGCGTAAATATTCACTACACCATCGAATATTTCAAGATGGATCCGGCAACGGGTATCAAAGAAAAGCAGTTCGAGCTGAAGCCTGTTATCCAGCTGAACGACAGGATGGGGAATGTAGCCGAACCTGCGACCAAACATTTTCTTTCAAGAGATATTTATACGCACCTTACCTACTATCCTCCGGAGGATAAAAATGAAGATGCATCGGATGAATGGCAGGAAGCAAAGACGAACCAGGTGGCCGTCGGAGATACCTTTATGCTCAGCAACAGCATGGTGATCGTCCAGGGTCTGAATAAAGACATTGACAAAGCATCGTTGCAACTCAATGACTCTGATATTGTGGTGGGCGCGCAACTGCTGGTTGAAGACATCAACAAAAACAAATACACTACCCAGCCCCTCTTTATCATTCATGACATGCAGGTCTATTCCAAAGAAACAACGATAGATACGCTTGGATTGAAATTTTCATTCGGGAAAATTGATCCTTCTACCGGCAAACTTGATTTAATGGTGGCAGAGAAAAAATCCAACAGAAAGGAATTTGTGATCATGAAGGCAATTATTTTCCCGGGAATCAATATCTTGTGGATGGGATGCATCCTGATGATCACCGGATCCCTGATTGCGATCCGGCAACGCATAAAAAACAAGTGACCATAACAAATACCGCGATATGAAAATTGTGCTGATCGGTGCGGGAAATGTAGCCACTCATTTCGGTGGCGCGCTCAAAAAGGCAGGCCATCAAATCCTCCAGGTCTTCAGCCGCTCTGAGTCGTCGGCAAAGGAGCTTTCAAGACATTTAAAATGCGGTTATACGACCCAACAGGGGGATATCCTGGCATCTGCAGACCTGTACATCATTTCCATCAGCGATAATGCGATCAGGAATTTCCTGAAATCATTTCGTGTAAAGAATAAAATAATTGTCCATACCTCCGGGTCTGTTTCCATCAGCGTCTTCGGGAAGTCCATAAAGAATTGCGGCGTGATCTACCCGCTCCAGACATTCTCAAAAGAACGTAAAGTAAAATTTTCCGAGGTACCTCTGCTCACGGAAGGAAACAACGCAAAAGCGTTAGCCTCCATCAATTCAGTTGCAGGTTCTGTTTCTCCCTTCGTGTTTGAAATGTCATCAGATGACCGTAAAACCGTTCACCTTTCTGCAGTCATCGCCAACAATTTCAGCAATCACCTTTTTGTATTGGCTGAAAAAATTCTGCGTCAAAAAAATATTCCGTTTCCATTGCTGGGTCCTTTGCTGCATGAAACTGTCATCAAAGCCATTAAGCTGACTCCGGGTGAAGCCCAAACCGGGCCGGCAAAAAGAGGCGATGCGAAAATTATTGAAGAGCACCTGAAAATGCTCAGGAATGATGCTTCGCTTCAGAAAATATACAGGCTCATGAGCGCCAGCATCGAACGGGAAAGCGGGATGAAATTATAATCCTGGTCGGGGATTACTGCTTCCCTTTCAACATTCCATCATCGCATGGTTTGAAGATGGCACACGTCATGAAGTCGATGAAAATACCAGGGGGGAAAAGTAACAGGTCTGCGATGAGCGCCCCCGCCCTTACTTCACGCGCGGGTTGTCCTGCAGGCGGTTGAATCCGTTGACAGCGTGTAACCTTTCCTCCCAGCACGGTGGCACAGGAACTGAATGATACCGTCAGTGCAACGCAGGCAATGAGGTTGATAATCTTTTTCATGGTTTAATGTTTAACGAATCAAAGATAGAAGTTAATTGAATATTTTGGCAGCATGGAAAACTTCAAGCAAAAACTCCGCAGCATTTCCTGTTTTGTTTTTGATGTGGACGGGGTGCTCACCGATGGGTCTTTAATACTGTTTCCCTCGGGCGAACAAGTGCGTAGAATGAATATCAGGGACGGATATGCCATGCAGCTCGCGATTAAAAGGGGGTACAGAATAGCAGTCATTTCAGGCGGAAAATCAGAAGCTGTGAAGTCCAGGCTGAACGGACTTGGTGTGAACGATATCTTTCTTGGAATCGATGACAAAGAGCCAGTCCTCAATGAAATCATGGGCAAGTACAAGCTTGAGCCTTCCGGCATTTTATACATGGGAGATGATGTGCCTGACCTGGCCGCAATGAAAAAATGCGGAATAGCAGCATGTCCTGCAGATGCGGTGACGGAGATAAAGGAAATTTCGATTTATGTTTCGGATAAAAAAGGAGGCAAAGGTTGCGTGCGTGACGTCATTGAACAGACCCTGAGGCTTCACGGAAAATGGACAGGATCTTAAGTTCCAAAATACTTATCTCTGCATGGATCACGGTGCAATTGTAAACAAACTGGAAGATAACAGGGACGTCTTCAAATCGCTTTTCAAAGGAGTGATTCCTGAAGAATATTTGTGGAGGCCAAAGCCTGAAAAATGGTGCCTGCTTGAGATTATCTGCCATCTGTATGACGAAGAGCGGGAAGACTTCAGAGCCAGGTTGAAGCATACGCTTGAACAGCCGGGAGTTCCGATGCAAAAAATTGACCCGCAGGCATGGGTGACGGAACGCAAATACATGTCGCGGGATTTTGAGGAGATGGTAAAAATGTTTTTAGAGGAGCGGGCGGAATCAGTGAAGTGGCTGAAATCCCTTCTGTCTCCTTCGTGGAAAAATATTTATCTCCATCCGGCGGCCGGCGAACTATCAGCAGAAATGTTCCTGAGCAACTGGCTGGCCCATGATTACCTTCACTTCCGGCAAATAACTTTTACAAAATACCATTACCTCAAGGCCAACTTCAGCACGCGGTTCGACTATGCCGGTGAATGGTAA
>Ga0134121_10004682_pt1 | contig 11178 bp, 6 predicted proteins | sample KB301_FD_96463 | JGI IMG/M metagenome (GOLD analysis project Ga0134121, IMG submission 96463) | Terrestrial soil microbial communities without Nitrogen fertilizer from Kellogg Biological Station, Michigan, USA - KB3-0-1 | ecosystem: Environmental > Terrestrial > Soil > Unclassified ...
CAAGTGGCTCGCGGCGAATTGCGACATTCTGCTGCTCGACGAGCCCACGCGCGGTGTCGATGTCGGAACGAAAGCCGAGTTGCACGCGTGGATCGACCAGCGCGCGAGCGAAGGCGCGGCCGTGCTCCTCATCTCGAGCGAGCTGCCGGAACTGCTCAACGTGTCATCGCGCATCATTGTGCTGCGCGAAGGGCGCGTCACCGGCGAAGTGCCGCGCGAGCAGGCCACGCAGGAACGGCTTCTGCGAATGATGGCGGGGCTGGCGTAGATCAATGTCGTCCATGCATTTCGCATTCTCTCGCCGGGCCCTCTTTCAGCGTGCCGCGATCGCCACGTTCTCCTGCGCCATGTTCGCTGCGTGTGCGGGGAGCGGTGCATCGGCGGGTCGCGCTACCTCAGGCGCGCAGCAGGTTGCACCGCAGGCCGTGTGGCCCGCTCCCATCGATCCGCAGGTCATCCGCGATCAGGATGACATGACGTACGACGATTACACGCCGATTCCCGGCGTGGACTGGACGCATCGGGACAGCAAGGGCACGGTCAAGACGCTGCACCTCGCCGTCGTGACGGCGGACTTTCCCGATCAGCCGTTCGTGATGACGTTGCCGCAAAAGTCGGACATGTACGGCAATCCGCAGGCGGCGCCGGTACGGCGCGAGGATATTCCGAAGTTCTTTTACGATTTCTACATGGTGCCCAACGCGCTCAACCACGGGCACACGATCTACGACTATTGGCTCGAGCAGTCGCACGGGCGGGTCGGCGTGGTGACCAGAACGTTCGGGCCGTACCGGATGCCGGGAAAATCGTTCCAGTACGGGATCAACTCCCCCGCCGATCTTCCCGGTGGTTACGCGCAGCGCAACCTCGGCCGCGACCTTGATTCGCTGATCAAGGCCGATCCGGATACGTCGGTGCGCGCCGTGCTCGACACGCTGCAATACAAGCCGGTGGTTCGTGCGTTTGCGGGCTACGACGAAACGGCGACGTGGCAGGAGTTCGGCGAGATGAAGTTCCAGACCACCGCCGACATTCCCAAGGAATGGGGGAACCCCGATGCCTCCAAGCCGCGCGCGGTACGCAGCCGCTACGGCGCCATGGTCCCGTGGGAAGCCGCAAAGTGGCCGTGGAGTAACGCCGGCGGCGGGGTCGTCACGCAGGGCGAGAGCATCAACTCGATCCGTCACGAGCTGGGGCACGCGGCGTTTCTGATCGGAGACAACTACAACAATCCGTTCGCGACACCCTATCGGCGGGCGCCCGTGGGGCCGTGGGACCTGATGGATCGAGGGTCATTCAACGGGCCTGGCGGCCCGCACTCCCGCTGGAAGGTGCCGGCCAACGCCGGCGGCGCGATGGCGGCTGGACTCGTCCTGCGCCAGCGCATGCAATTCAAGTTCATCGATTCGAGCCAGGTCCTGATGCTCGAGCGGAAATCGCTGGCGGCGTCGGGGCTCGCGGTTGCCCACGTGATGACGCGCGTCGTCGATCCGGAGCCGGGCGCCGTCAACGGAGTGCACATCCGTCTCGATTCGACGAAAGTGCCGGGGTCGGATACGCTGAGGACGGACCTGTCGCCGAGGGACGATCCCGGCACGAATCCGCTCTCGTCGGGCGTACCGACGTGGAGTTTCTATGCGGTCGAAGTCGTGCAGCGTATCGGATACGATTCGTTCGAGCCCGATAACGGCGTCCTCATCACCAAGAACAAGGATCACGATCGCGACGGCCGGCAGGGCGCCTCGTTCGGTGTGAACGTCGGTGGTCCGAACAGCTACGCGGCGTACGTGTGGGCGATCGATGCGCATCCGGAAGACATCAACGTCGTGGACTTCACGCGGCCGAACGGCGAGAAGGTCATGCGCAGCATCGCGGACTACCGGCAGCTGAATGACGCGCTGTTTCACGCGGGCACGAATTCCGGGAGCGCGTGCGAGTGGGAGGATACGCCCAATCGTTTGCACTTCTACATCGTCGACACGCGGAAGACGGACAAGGGAATCCTCGACTACACGATCGCCGTGCGCTCGCTCGATGGTTCCGGACCGCACACGCGCGGTGTCGCACTGGTTGCGGGCGCGGGCTCGGGCGATGCCGTGTCGTTCACCCTCACGAACACGGGGACGGCCGCGCCGTTCACCGCGAAGCACGCCACGAAGGACCCGTTGTATTTCGCATATGACGTGTACCGGCTTAACGTCAGTGTCGCCGGAAGCGGTTGGGATGCCGCGTTGCAAAACGCACTCGCGGCCGTGAGGTTCGGCGCGTCGCAGCCGGTGAAGGTGCTGCTCCGGAAGCACGCTGGTGCAGCGTCATCGGCGACCGTGACGCTGACCGCAACGTCCGAAAGTGATCCCAAAAAGACCGTGAGTGTGACGTACACGGTGAAATGAACGGAGTGAGACCATGAACACCGGCCAGTTCCGTGCGATTACGACCGAAACGCTCATCAGCATCGACACGTTTCGCACCGAACGTCTCATCGCGGAGCGCCTGACGCTCGCGCATTTCGACGACATGCGTGCGATCGACGCCAACGCGGAAGTGATGGCGACCATGGGCGGCGTGCGCACCGAATCGCAGACGCGCGGCAACGTCGAGTTCAATGTGGCGCACTGGGAGCATTATGGATTCGGCACGTGGGTCCTCCGTGACCAGAACGGGAATGCGCTCGCCGGGCGCGTGAAGCTTCGCAATCTCGATCTGAACGGCACCGCCGAGATCGAGATCGGCTATGCGCTGCTCCCGCAGTTCTGGGGGCGAGGCCTCGCGACCGAAGCCGTGCGCGCCTGCCTCCAGCTCGGCTTCGGACCGATCGGGGCGCCATCAATCGTCGCGCTCGTGCGGCCCGGCAACACGAAATCGGAAGCGGTGCTCGCGCGCACGCGCTTCACGCGCGAGCGCGATGTGACGCACGAACGCTTGCCCTACGGGCTGTTCCGCCGTCCGAGACCGCAGGGTGAGTAAGTTGAAATCATGAAATCACTGCTGAACGTCGCGTTCTGCCTCGCGGCCACCGTCTCGGTTCACGCGCAGACGCCGGTCCCGATCACACGTGAGCCGCACCATCATCTCGTGTTCTCGAACGACAATCTGCGCGTGTTTCGCGTCGAGGTTGCAAGGGGGACGAGCACGCTGCTGCATGAACACGCCGTGGACTACTTCTGGATTGGTGTCGGCGCGGCGGAGTTCGAAAACGAGGTGCCCGGCAAACCCGTGGCCAAGGTGGTCGCCGTCGACGGCAGCGTGCATTTCACGAAGGGAAACTTCTCGCACATCGCGCGGATCGACGGACCGAGCACGTTTCGCAACGTGACGATCGAATTGCCGCGCGCGCAGACAAACCCGCGCAACCTGTGCGCGGTTGTGCTCGCAGATCAGCCGCTCAGCTGCGCGACGGCCGAGAAGCGCGCCGCCGCTGTGTATGCCGGCGTGACCTCGCTTGCCGAATTCGAGACCGACCAGACGCGCGTGACGCTCGTGACCATTCAACCGGACGCCGTCCTCGAGTTCCACAAGCGGGAGGGGGCGCCGATTCTGATTGCCGTGGACGACGCGGCCGGCACGGTGCACACCACGTGCAGGGATCCAAACGGCGCGAAGACGGATGCGCTGCAGCCAAAGTCGGGCGACGCATTTCAGGTGAAGGCGGCGAAAACGTGTGTAGTGCACAACGCCACCGCGAAGCCGGTGCGGTTTCTTGCAGTGGAGTTCACGACGTCGAGCTGATTCTCCGGCGTGCGTGCGCCGCCCCCGCGAGACCGCGGGGGCGTGATCCTGGCGTGATCCTCACTTTGGAAGCGTGATCACCGGCTGCCCAGCCGCCCTCCGCTTCGCGTTGAGCGTCGCAAGATCGGTAGTGATCAGCTTGCTCCACTTTCCGATCGTCGCCACACTCTGCTGCCGCGCGCAGGTCACCGCTTCGACCTCGCGTGCAGTCGGCGCCGCCTCCGCGGATTGCATACCCATCGCTGCCCCAAACATCGCGGTGCTCAGGGCCTGAAGCGTTGTCGCGGTCGTGCAGGCATTCGCGGCAGCGCCGCCGCGCGCCCCACGTCCACCGGCTCCGCCGCCACCACCACGTCCGCCCCGGCCGCCACCACCACCCCCTCCGCCACCACCTGCCGCCGGATTCGGCGCGACCGATTCAACCTCGGCGCGATACGCCGCGACATCGTCGCCACTCACGCCCTCGAGCTGCGCCGCGAACGCGCGCGCACGCTCATTCGCCGCGAGCGCAGCACGCGCGCCCATGTACATCTCGTTCGTCATCGCCGCGAGACGCGTGAGATCCGCAGTCGACGTCTTCACGCGCGGGTCGAGCTTGACGCTGATCGGCTGCGTGTATGACTTGCCATCGACCGTGAGCCGCACCGTATAACTCCCCGGAGTCGCCCAGGGCGCATTCACCGACGAGTACGTGCGATGCGGGACCGCACCATTCCCGCCGCCGCGCCCGCCCGCGCCGGGCAACTGGTCGTACTTCATGTCCCACGAGTAGCGATGCATGCCCGCTCTGGCGGACAGCGACATCGGCGGCGCCGGCCAATAGAGCGGAAGCGCACAGTCCTGTGCGTTCGGATTCTCCTGGCAGATCTTGTTGTACGCAACCGGATCCGTCGCGGGATCGGGACTCATCACCTGATCCTTGCTCGAGATCGTGCGCATCACGGTGCCCGCGCCATTCAGAATTTCGATCTTGACGTCGCCTGCGTCCGCGCCGAGGAAATAGTCCAGAATCGCGCCCGGCGGCGGATTCTCGCCGGCGGGAAGCTCCGGCGGCCACGGTGTGGGGTCGTTCATCGCGAACCGCACGCGTACCGCGGGCGTCGGCTTGACGAGATACGCGGTCCGCGCGGTTTGCGCCTGCATGATCGCGGCGTGTGCGCGGAGCGGCGTCACGTCGTCCAGAATCCAGAAGCCGCGGCCGTGCGTCCCGATCACCAGATCGGCGCACATGCACGTCGAGTCATCCTTGACGGTGATGTTGCGCACCGAAATCGCCGGCATGTCGAGGCGCAGCGACTGCCAGTGATCGCCGTCGTCGTACGAGACCCAGACCTGAGTGTCCGTCGCGCCATAGAGCAGGCCCTGCTGCTTCGGGTCCTCGCGAATCGAATTGACCGGCCAACCCTTGTCGATGCCGTTATCGATTTCCGTCCACGTCTTGCCGCCGTCGTGCGTCCGCCAGAAATGCGGATTCATGTCGTCGATGCGCAGCGTGTTCGCGGCGGCGTACGCGGTGAGCTTGCTGAAGTGGCCGGCTTCGATGTTGAAGATGCGCGTCCACGGCTTGATCTGCGGCGGCGTCACGTTCTTCCACGCATGCGTGGAATCCATCATCACCTGGATGTTGCCGTCGTCGGTCCCGGCCCACAGCACGTTGATGTCGAGCGGTGACGGCGAGAGCGCCGTGACCGTGCCTTGCGGCAGCGGTGTCGAACCTTGCCCGGGTACATCCGACGGCCGCGCGAACGTGTTGGCGTAGTGTGACGCCGTCGCCGGAATCTGGTAGTTCTCGCCCCGCGTGAGATCGCCGCTGATCCGCGACCAGCTCAGGCCACCATCGTTCGTGCGATACACCGCGTTCTGCGCGTAGAACAGCGTGCGCATGTTCACCGGCGACCACTCGATGGGCTGTGTACGCACGTTGCGGCTGAAGCCCGCGTCGAGTGTTGGTCCAACCTGCTTGGTTTGCCCCGAGCGCCTGTCGTAGAGCGAAACGCCCGTCCGCGAGCTCCCGTACACGAGATCCGGATTCTTCGGATCGGGTGCGGCCTCGCCGTATTCCTGAATGTTCACCGGATGCCAGTCGTGGAACGTGATCTCGCCGTCGTTCGAGCGGCTTTCGACACACGCGGAACCCGAGTCCTGCTGTCCGCTGCACACGCGGTACGGAAATGCATTGTCCGTGGTCACGTGATACACGGCCGCCGTGGGCTGCGTATACCAGTTGCTCCAGCTCTCGCCGCGATTCGCCGACACCACGCCGCCCTGATCGCTCACCACGAGCAGAATGTTCGAATTGTTCGGATTCACCCACGACTTCTGATAATCGTCGCCGCCCGGCGCTCCGCGCACCGCGCTCCACGTTTGCCCGGCGTCTTCCGAGCGCCAGAACACGGTCGAACAGCTGTAGAGAACGTTTTCGTCCTTTCCGTCTACCGTGAGGGTCGCCAGATCGCCGCCGCCAATGCGGCCGAGTGGCCGTCCGTCGGCGACGTGCGTGCCACGCCCATCCGCACCGCGCACAGCGAGGAACCAGTGCTCGCCACCGTCGTTGGACCGGAAAATGCCGATGGTCTGCGCCGCGCCACCGCCGCGCCCACCGCCGCCGCCACGACCGCCGCGGCCCGCCGCCGGCGGCGTTGCGCCCTCAGCCACCGGCGGGGGCGCGTTGACCGACCCGGTCGCCGCAACCATTGCATACAGGACCTTGGGATTGCTCGGCGACACGGCGATGTTCGCCTGCACGATTTCCGGAAGGCCGTTGGTGAGCTGCTTCCACGTCGTGCCGCCATCCGTCGACTTGAAGATCCCGCCGCCGCCCCCGCCGAACGCGCCGCCTTCGATGAAACTCTGCTGCTGAATCCAGAGCGCGGCGTACACGGTGTTCGGGTCCGACGGATCGATGCGTACGTCGTCGCCACTCGTGTATTCGTCCCTGTAGAGCACCTTCTCGAACGTCTTGCCGCCGTCGGTCGAGCGGAAAATGCCGCGTTCGGGATTCGGACCGTACGGATGTCCGAGCACGGCGACGAAGAACCGATTCGGATTGCGTGGATCCACATCGATGTTCGCGATCATCTGCGAATCGAAGAGGCCGAGATGGGTCCACGTCTTGCCGGCGTCGGTGGATTTGTAGACGCCGTTGCCGGTCGCGAGGTCAGGGCGAATGATGCCGCCGCCTGAGCCGACATAAATGATGTTCGGGTCAGAAGGCGCGACGGCGATTGCGCCAATCGAGCCGGTGGATTGCTTGTCGAAGATCGGCTTCCACGTCGAGCCGTAGTCCGTGGACCTCCACACGCCGCCGTTGTCGAAGCCGATGTAGAACACATTCGGCTGGCCCGGCACGCCCGACAGCGCCCGTGCCCGGCCGGCGCGCGGCGGACCGATCTGGCGCCAGTGCATGGCGGACGCGGGATCAACCTGGGCGGCTGCGGGCAGTGCGATCGTCGCAGGCAGCACGAACAGACACAGGCGCGGCACAATGGACAAATGCATCAGGACTCCGGCTCCTTCAATGTGGTGAACGACCGACGCCTTGATTCTACGTCGTTACTGCGTCACCACCAGTGTGCCGGTGCGCCGGAACGTCTTGTGCAGCACGAGATCGTTGATCTCGAGGGTGACCGTGTACGGTCCCGGCGGCGTATCGCCCAGCGTGATTGGCAGGGCGTCGGTGATGACCGCGCGATACGGGGGCGTGCGCGGGAAACTGAACGTCAGGCGATCGGGTTTGCGATCAACGCGCGCGATGGCGGCGAATGCACCTGCCAGGCTCGCCCCGATGCGCCCGATCCCCGACATGTCGCGCTCGATCGTCACGGTGACCTCGTACTGCGCCGCGCCGTCCCGCTCGCCGAGCTCGTAGTTCTCCCAGAGCAGCGCAACGCCCGACTGGCGCGACGCCCCCGCGACCGCCGGATCGATGACAAAGTCGCTCCAGCGAGCCGGTGCATCGCTGGTACGCGGCACGGCGGTGCGCGCAAGGAGCAAGTCACTGAGGCCCGGCCCGACGGCGTCGAAGGTGGAACCGATGTCCACCACGACTGCTCCGCGTGCATCGTGTGAGCGCTCGAGCCCCGTCACCTCGAGGCGAGCGAGGTATTCGCCACCCTCGAGACGGGCCGACCACGCGCGCAGGTTGCCAGCGCGGGAATGACCGCGTAGTGATGCCGAATCGTGATGCGCGACCGTCTTCCCGTCGCCCGCGATCACCAGCAAATCGGCGCGCGCCGCCGGACTGCTGTCGAGCAGCGCAGCGGCCGGCGGGTCGGCCGCGAAAAGCACGTCGACATACGCGGCGTTCACGACGTTCCGGAACCGCGTCGCGCGAAGCGGGAACGAATCGACGCGGGCCAGCGAGATGTTGTCCCAGCGCGCCGGCTGGCTTTCCTTGGTGGCGTCCACCAACGCGCGGTCGGCCAGGGGGATGCGAGACGTGCCGAACCCGGACATCCCGGTGAACGCGAACATGAGTCCGGACTGGTACATCCAGAACGTCATGATGTCGGCCGCGTTCTCGGTCATGTTGGGGCCGAACCCGGCGACGAGATTCGGCGGGCCGTATCGAACGTAGATATCGCCGCGATCGGTATCCGCGCCGCGAATCCCTGCTTCTTCGAGAGTCCAGCGAAGCTCGGCGAACGTGACCCGCGCGCGAAACTCCGCCCGCCGTTCGACAATGCCGTCGGACCAGAGAGGGTCGCCCGATTTCCAGAACATTTCCACGCGCGCGTTCTGGATCCGCGTGACCGTGCTCGCGAATCGCTCCGCTCCGAACGTCGTGAGCACACGCGCGGGGTCATCCAACCGTTCACGCTCGGCGCGTGGCAGGAGGTTCAAGCCCAGCTCGAAATCCGCTTCGGCTTCCCGCGTTTTGCCGAGGCGATGGCGTGCGAGGCCGAGCGTCATTCTCGCCGTGCCGTCGTCCGGGAACTTTGCCACGTGTGCGGCTGCGAAGGCAGCGAGATCCTGCCAGCGGTCGCGCTCGGCGAGCGTCATGGCGACACACCGGAACGCGCCGGGCAACGCCGGATCGGTCGCATACGCTTCACGAAAGAGTGAGTCTGCGCGCGCGAAATCCGATGCACCGCTCACGCCGGCAGGCAGCGCAAACGAATGAAGCTCGATCTCCTCACGAACGCTCTTGAGGGCGAGCGACGGTACCGCGGCCGTTGGCGATGTCCCGCTCGACGCGAACGCCGTCGCGATGTCGCTCACGGAAAGTTTTGCCTTCGCCAGATCCTCCAGGCTCATGCCGCCGTTGACGGGCATGCCGCCCTGGCCACCGCGCTGAATTGCCGACATCAGCGCCTCGTCGGTCTGGCTGCGTTGCGCGAGCTCCTCGAGCACCGCGGCGACGCGCGCCACCGGCTGCATGGCGTCCGACAACGACCGCCCGATGTCACCGATGCTCGTGACCATGCGGCGATTCGCGTACGCGTCGTACCGGCGCCAGTGCACGCGGCCGTATTCGAGCGCCGCTCCGGCGTGCCCAGCGTCATTCGAGCCGCGCGCGAGCTCGAGCGCTGATTCGAAGAATCCGCCCGCGGCCGCGCGCGACATTGCCGCGCCGGACGCGATCAGGAAGCGACCAACGTCGAGGCGATACGCGACGTTCCGCGGGTCGAGCTGCACGGCGATGCGGAGGGCGCTGTCCGCGAGCCTGCCGAGCCTCGTCGCGTCGAGCGAACGCGGAACGTCCTTCGCCCGCGCGCGATCACGCAGAGACCATGCGTACAAGCCGAGCGCGTGCCACTTGGCGGCGACCGGGGGAGGGCGGAACGCGTCATTGGCGAGCGCGGCCAGCGCGGTCTGCGAGTCGGCCAGCGTGCGGAGCAGTGTGTCCGGACGGATACCGGCAGCCTGACCCTCGCCTCTGCGTGCAAGGGCCAGCATGGCGACTGCAGCGATCACTGCACGACGCGCGCGGGCCGGCATGACCCTCCGGGGTCTTTCTACTGCGACATTCTACGTCGCTTTTAGCGCCGCGCTCGCCTTTGGCGAATTCCTCATCACTTCTTAATGATGTACATGGCGACGCTGTGACGTGACAGCGACACCATGATCGGATCGGTGACCGTGACGTTCTCGTGCGCCCACACGTCGCGTGCGCTGTGTTTTCCGGCCTTGAGTCCGAGCTCCTGCATGGAGACGGACACGTCGTTCCCGATGTCGGCGCGATTGAAGAGAATCACCGCCTTGTCACCATTCGCCATCGGCTTTGTCCACACCTCGCGCGAACCGTCGGTCTTGAGGCGCGTGCCCTGCATGCCGCCCCAGTCCTGATCGACCGCAATGACTTCCTTGTTCATGAGAATGACCTTGGTCGAGTCATTCATCGAGCGAATGTCGTTCCCCGAGATGAGCGGCGCGTTGAGCAACGCCCAGAGGCTGAAATGCGAGATGTACTCGGCGTTCGTCATGCGTCCGTTGCCGACCTCGAGCATATCGGGATCGTTCCACGCGTCGGGGCCCGAGTACTTCTCGAGACCGACTTGCCGGTCGAGGAGTGAAATGACCGAGCTCCAGCGGTCGGAGATGTCACCAGTCGTCCGCCACAGGCTCCCGCCGATGGATTTTCCCCACTCCCACGATTTGTTCTGCCCCCATTCGCACAGGCTGTACACGATCGGGCGCCCCGTGGCCTTGAGTGCGTCGCCCATGGCCTTGTAGCGATCGACCGCGGGACGGTTCTGATTGTTGCAGTTGTCGTACTTGAGGTAGTCGATGCCCCAGTCGGCGAAGGTCTGCGCGTCGACGATCTCATGGTCGAGACTGGCGGGCCGCCGCTGGCACGTTCCGGTGCCGGCGGAGGAGTAGATGCCGATCTTCAGGCCTTTGGAGTGTACGTAATCAGCGAGGGCCTTCATGCCGCTCGGAAACCGCGTGGGCTCCGTGCGGAGTCGTCCATCGGAACCGCGGGTGGAATCTTCCCAGCAATCATCGATGTTCACGTACTTGTATCCCGCGGCCAGCATGCCGCTCGACACCATGGCGTCGGCGGTTTCGCGAATCAGCTTTTCGTCGATCCGGCAGCCGAACTTGTTCCAGCTGTTCCAGCCCATCGGGGGAGTTGGAGCTAACGCGAGGGTCGGAGGGCCGGAGGGCCGAAGGGCCAAAGCGAGGGCTAGAGGGCTAGAGGGCTGGAGGGCTAGAGGGGACACCGCCACCAACGCAACTACCGCAGCACGCAGCTTCATCATTTCTCTCCACTCGTAAAGATTTGCTGCAATGACTCTACAGCGTTCACCCATAACTTGCCACGCCGCATGACGCAGCCGATTGCGCAGGGCAAGGCGCGCGCGCCCGGGCGCGTGAATCTCATCGGTGAGCACACCGACTACAACGACGGCTACGTGCTGCCGCTCGCGATCGATCGCGAAGTGACGGTCGCATTCCGCCAGGACAACCCGAAGGTGATACGTGTGCGGTCCACGCTCGACAACG
>Ga0134121_10004685_pt1 | contig 11173 bp, 19 predicted proteins | sample KB301_FD_96463 | JGI IMG/M metagenome (GOLD analysis project Ga0134121, IMG submission 96463) | Terrestrial soil microbial communities without Nitrogen fertilizer from Kellogg Biological Station, Michigan, USA - KB3-0-1 | ecosystem: Environmental > Terrestrial > Soil > Unclassified ...
ACCGGCACCTGCACAATCACCCGTGGCGCTGGGCGTGGTCGTACGTCATCAAGGGCGGCTACCTGGAGCAACGTCGCCCGCGCAAGCAGCAGAGCTCATACCCGCGCGAGTTGCGGCGCGGGGCGACGAACCTGCTACGCGCTGGGGACTATCACCGCATTCGCACGGTACGACCCGGTACGTGGACCTTGTTTCTCACGGGCAAGCGCGCGTCGAGCTGGGGCTTCTGGACGAGGCAAGGGCACGTCGACCATGAGGTCTATTTCCAGTGATCTCGTTCGATCTCGAAACCTACCTGATCGAGCGCCCCGTCGCGGCGCCGAGGCCGGTTTGCGTAGGTTTTTCCGCGACCGAGCGCGGGGACGGGATCGAGCAGTTCAATTGCGGCGGCCAGGCGCTCGACATGGTCTGGCACTGGCTCACGTCGTGTAACGAGCGCCTGATCAACCAAACGATCGCGTTCGACATGACGTGCTTGATGGCGTACGAGCCCGACCTGATCGCGCCGGTGTTTCAGGCATACGTAGACGAACGCGTCGAGTCGATCGACCTGAACCAGAAGTTGATCGACATCGCGAAGGGCGAGCTGAAGTTCCGGAAGCTGCATGGCGGTTACGCGCTCGACGCTATCGCGCGCCGGCACAACCTCCCGATCGAGATCGCCAAGGATGATCCGTGGCGCCTGCGTTATGCGGAACTGGACGCCCTGCCGATCGCGTACTGGCCCGAGGACGCGCGAGAATACCCGCGCAAGGATGCACAGGCGCCTTACCTGATCTGGAAAGCCCAACGGGCGATCGACGAAGCATGGCGCAAAGAACACGGCTCCACGATCCTGCAAGATGCCCCACGGCGAGCGCAGTACGACCTAGCGCTGCGGCTATGCTCGATCTGGGGCGTGAGGACCGACGCGACGCGCGTACGCGAGCTAAAAGCGGCGACCGAGCGGCGCATGTACGAGCTATGGAAAGGCGGCTGGACCGGAGCGAAGACGGGCCGCCGGCACGCGCCGCTGACCGAGGCGCGCGTTACCTACGTCGAAGCGGGGAAGGAAGTAACGGCGTGTCTCGTCCGCCCCTCGGGTACCAAGAACATGAAAGCGGCGCAGGCGCTCGTCGAGCAGGCGTTTTTAGCGCGCAAGTTGCCGATCCCCATGACGACGCCGAAAGAGAACCCCAAGACGGGCAAGACGGCGGAGCCACAGACCAGCACGTCACGAGACACGTGCTTGCTCTCGGGTAGCGAGACGCTAGCCGACTTCGCGGAGTTCGCGCGGATAGGCACCCTGATCAAGCGGATCGAAGATCTGGAGTTCGGCGTCGACCTGCCGCTTCAACCTCGGTACGATTCGCTTCTCGAGTCGGGCCGTACGTCGTCGAGTAAAGGCAAGAGCAAAAAGCCGCTCCCGCGTGATCTGGTCGGCGTCCAAATACAGAACTTCCCCCGCGCTCCGGATGCCGAGCTGAAGCGCGTCATGGTCGAGATGTTTGGGCGCGTGAGCGACGCGCGGGCGACCTTGGCACCCCGACCGGGCAACGTCTTTATTCTCGCGGATTACAGCGCGGGCGAGTTGCACACACTCGCGCAGACGTGTCGCGACTTGTTCGGCTACTCGAAACTCGGCGACATGCTGAACGACGGGACCGACGTGCACCTGTGGTTCGGCGCGAAGGCGTACGCCAAGGGGGTCAGCTACGAGCAGGCGCTAGCCCGGTACAAGGCCGGTGACAGCGAGGTCAAGGCGTGGCGGCAGAGTGCCAAGCCGATTACGTTCGGTCGGCCTGGCGGGATGGGCGCCCGTAAAATGGTTATCACCGCTCGTAAGTCCTACGGCGTCCAGTTCACGATCGACGAGGCCGAGCGCTTGATCGACTTGTTCGATCAGGAGTTCCCCGAGATCGAAGCGCTATTCAATCATGTGGCCGGGATGCTTGGCACCAATTCCACCTGTACGACGCAGCACGTCCGCACCGGGTTCTGGCGGGGAGGGTGCGGTTACAGTGCAGCTTGTAACCAGCAGTTCCAGCATTTACTTGCGGCCGGCGCGTTGCCGGCGCTGTTTCACGTGGTGAAGGAATGTTACTGTCCCCCTGACGCTCCTGATTACACGTTGGGTGGACTAGGCTGCTCTCCATCGGGCGCGCTGTACGAGTTCCGGCCGGTGGCATTCGTTCACGACGAAATCGTTCTAGAAGGCCCGCGCGAGCGCGCTGCATCTGCCGTCGCGAGACTCAGTGAGATCATGGAACGGGAGATCAATCTCGTGACCCCGAACTACCCGACGCGTGCCGAGGGCGTGATCACCGAGATCTGGACCAAGGATGCGAAGGCGGTGTTTGATCCGGAGACAGGGGAACAAGTGGCATGGAAGGCGGCGTAGATGCATTCGTACGATAGAACCCTGCTATCGCGTCTCGGGTTCGCCGACCCGGATCGAAAGAACCCGGAGCATACGATGGCGTGCCTCTATCTAGCCGATCCGGTTGGCGCAGAGCGGCTGATTGATAGCTTGTTTCGGGGGCGCTTGCTACTCGCGCTCGTCGAGGCAAGACAGCAAAGCGAAGACTGGGGGGAGATCTACGACGATTATCTACCGGCACCTATCAGCAAACAGTGTGAAATACAGACGCAAAGTCAATTGCTAGACGCTCCCGAGCACTACTGGCAACGCCTGACGACACGTATCGAGGTGCCGATCAATAAAGGGCACGCTCAGTACCAAACGACAATAGGTTTTGTTGACGTACAAATAGAGGCCGGCGCGGGCGTTCATCGTAGGAATAGGAGAAAAATCCGCCCTTCGCCTCGTCTGTGGGCCGACGCAGGCAAGCGTGAACAGGCTAAGTTAGCAGATTTTGTCGTGGGGGACTGGACCGAACCTTACGCCTCCGCCTTGCTAAACGAACACGTTTGCGTGGAGGTAAAGACGCAAGTGCACGATGCCGCCGAGGTCATTAGACAGATCACCCTCTACCGTGAATATATGGGGTGGGGCGGCATAACATGGGGCGTCGTATCGTGCACTCCAATTGCCCCGCGCATGGTTGAAGCGTTGCAAGCCGCCGACCTGTTTGTGCGCGTGTTAGGCGACGATTACGCCGCATGGAAGGCTACCGTTCCGGACGACGTTCGTGTGGAGTCACTATAGTAGCCAAAGGACGCTATAAGATGCCAGCCCCCGCCCCTAAATGCATGAAAGCCCTGTACGGCGCTCGGGCCGAATCGCGCAAGAACACGGTCAAGTCGCTTATCAGTCCAGGCGAGCGTCCGCAGGAGATCTACACCCCGCGCAATATACTCACGGCGATCCGGGCCATGTGGCCTTCGATCGCCCTTGACCCGTGCGGGAGCCCGGACTCGATCGTGTACGCGGACGAGACCTACTGTATCTCGCCGTCGATCGTTCAAACGAAGGCCGGCACTACGCGAGTCGTGTACCTGCCCGGCACGCCTGGCGAGGTCGACGGCCTGCGCGCTCCATGGGTCGATTACACGTACGTCAACCCGCCGTTCCGCTCGCTCGATCTGTGGCTCGATAGGGCGCTCGCCGAAGGGACGAGCGGCAAAGAGATCCTCATGCTCGCGCCCGCGCGGACTAACCGTAAATGGTTCCGTGCGGCGACGCGCACGTGTTCCAGCATCTGCGAACTGGACCCGGTCACGTTCGAGGGTTTCGATCAGGCGTTCCCCGCTCCGCTGTGGATGCTGTACTGGGGCCAGCTGACGAACCTGTTCGAGTTCGAGTTCGACACCGTACTAGGGGGCGTGCGATGAAACGGCGCGCGAAGTGGACGACTGACGATCCATTCGGGCTCACGTTCCAGGAGCGCCGCATCGTTGAACTGCTACGCGCCGGGAGGCGCACGCGCGACATCTGCACGATCCTGAACCTGACCACGACGCGAAGTCTGTACACGTACTGCTACCGGATCTTCAGAAAGACTGGAACCCACCACCGGCTGGAGTTGCTAGCGAAGGTCCCGCCGTGGTCTCCCGACGTGACGCTGGAGCAAGAGTTAGAGGGCATAGTCAGCAAGGGGGAGTCATGATCTCGCGCCCGCCCACGATTTACGTGGATCCTGGCGTTCAATACGCCGGCTGGTGCCGAGGCGATCACGGCGTTCTGACTGCTGCCGGCAAGATAGACCGTCAGGACTTCCGGTCGCTGGTTGCGTGGATGGCGAAGCGCGTGGTCGTCGAGCAGCCGTGGGGCGTCAAAGAGATCAGCTTAGCCCGAGGCGCGAAGGGCTCGACGCTCCAGGACATTTTAGAACTCACACTCGCCGCTGGCGAGTATGCCGGCAGCTTTGACCAGCGCGTGTACCAGCACCCGTACCCGGCCCCGAAACCGATCCGGCACGAGCGGGCGCTTGAGGCGCTGGACAGGCACGAGCTGGCGCGTTTGCCTCCGCAGAAGACGTATCGCCAGCACACGCTATGTGCCGTGTACATGTTTTTGCGAGACGTGGGGAGGATAGTGGCATGATCATCGAAGGACTCGACATCATGACCCGAGACGAGGCGGCAAAGTACATCGGGAAGTCAGTCGAAACGCTCGACCGCTGGATCAAGTCGGGCCTCGTGCCCGCGTACCGGCTCGGTCCCAAGACAATTCTGGTGCGCAAGTCTGATCTGGACAAGTTGTTGCGGCCGATTATGGAGGTTCCGTGACCACGCTCCAACAATTGGCCTGGTGCACCCACGTGCACCACTACCGCTACGTGCACATGTCTTCGCCAACGGCGAGCGCGCGGCAAACCTTGTTCGCGCTCCAGTGCACATTCAGCGAAGTTGTAGGCCACCTGATCGAGCGCGGGGATAAGTTACCTGACTCGGCCTGGAGGGAGTACCAATGACTGGCTATAACGCGTGCTTGCTCTCGATCTACGCCGCGCGCAACTGGGCAAGGCACGTCAAAAACACACATCCGGATCTAAGCGGTGCGATGCTGGTGTACTGGTGCGAGCGGAGCCTACCGGGGCTGTTCGAGTGGGGGCCAGGCGATGGACGAAAGCCGGCGCTATAGTCGCTGGATCGTGTGGCCGTACATCTTCGACGGTCGCTGGGGCTATCCATTACAAGGTCCGTATACAACTATAGATGCAGCCTGCTACGATCTAGCTACACCTAACGGAGGGTTCATGGACGACGTTGAGAGTCAGATGGCGGAAGTAGTAGAGACTCCGGTGACTGCGGAGAAACCGGCGCGACGTAAGCGGCGCACGAAGGCGGAGATCGAGGCGGCCAAGGGCGGGACTCAGATTATACCGGTGGAGCCAGTGATCCCGGACACGGTTGCACTGTACGAACAGGAAGCGAGAGAACTGCTCGCCAAGCTGGCACACGCCGTGGTCGAGACGCAGGAGGACATGGACGAGGCCGGCGCAATCAAGCGCGCGGCATTCGAGCAGCAGAAAAAACTCGAGGCCGAGCGCAAGGATCTGAAGGCGCCCGTGCTGGAGACGGGTCGCAGGATCGATAACAAATACAAGGTGTCTCTCGGCTACTGCCAAGCGATCCAAGACGCGTGCGAAAAGCTCATGGTTACCTTCCGCTTGCAAGCCGCAGCCAAGCAGGACGCCGCCTTGAAGGCGATCGCGGAGTCGGGCGGCACGCTGGCGGACGAGAGCACGCTTGTGGTCGCGCATGGCGCCGAGGTGCTGGCGCTACCGGGCACTGTCCGGGAGGTCGTCACTTACAGCTGGCGCGTCGTGGACGCCGGGGCGATCGAAGAAGTATATTGGCAACGCGTGCTCAACGAGGCGCTAATCGATGGCATCGTAAAGGAAAAGGGTTTCGCCGCGGACATTCCCGGTATCCAGATCGAGCGGGAGATTTCGATCGCGAATAAGGCGGTGAGGACGTGAAAATATGGACGAGGAAATAGAAGTAATCAAAGACATGCTAGAGCAAGCGGACGGCCCGGACGGGCGTTATGGCCTTCAGGTCGAAGTCGTGTTCGAGTACGTCACAAGGCGGTTAGCAGGGGAAACGCCCGTGGACGCTGCGCTTCAGGCGTTGTCGGAATGGGACCTATGACCCTCGACGACCTCAAAGGCCGCACGTACGTAGCCCGCGCCGACTTCTGGCGCGATCTGGAACGCGTGATTGACGACGTCCGCTGTGAGACGATCCGGAAGTGCGCCGCGGCGGCGCGCATCCGCCGCAGCTCGACTACCGCGATGACCGCGAACACGTGCGAAGCTGCGGCGAAACGGATCGAGGCGCTACTCGAACCCGAGGAATCCGGCCTATGAGCGAAGCAGAAGACGAAGCGGAACAAATCTGGACCGATATCGGGACGATCTTCGGCGGGGCCGGTACGTTCACGCCCGAGCAGATGCACGGGTATGCGAAAGGGATCATCGCCACCGCTTTGCAGCGGCACATGGACGTGACGCGGGATTGGGAACTAGCGGTTGAGACGCGTCGCTTGGCACTGGACCGCGCCGAGAAGGCGGAGGCGGAGCGGGACGACTTTTCTAGAGCGGTAGATAACTCTAACGCGAACTGCATGGCGGAGTATAAACGCGCCGAGAAGGCGGAGGCGCGACTCGCCGCTTTCGACGCATGGGGAAAGCGCGGCGATAACTACCGGCAAGAGTTCAATGATTGGGTGCACTCCGAAACGAACATCGATACGCTACGCGCGCGCCTGATCGCGGCCGATGAAGGCGCGGATTACCTGCACATGTGCCTGGTCGAGCAGCAGACGCGCGAGAAAGCGCGTTGGGACGAGAACGAAGCGCTAGCTTTCGACCGTGACCAGCTCGTGGAGGAACGGGACGAACTGCGCGAGCGCGCCGAGAAGGCGGAGGGTTTAATCCCCGCACTCAAGCGCGATCTGGCATACGAGATTGAGGCGAACCGTCTGCTATTGGAGCGCGCTGAGTCCGCCGAGCAACGCCTCGCCGATCTCATTGGCGAAGTCGTGGAGTGGATTGAGTTACCCGCAAACGCCGTCGTGGCGCCGTGGCGGGCACTTCTCGAGATCCTCGCCAAGTACGAGAAATCGAAATGAACCTCGCTCAACAGCAACAGCGCGACTACTTTCTAGTATGCGAACTGCTCGGGGCGCGGCCTGGCGAATCGATCCGCGACGCCGCCCAGCGGCTCGTGAACGAGAGCAAGTTCGGGCGCCGGGTGCTGCTCGCCAATTTCCTTTTGACCGCTACCCCGTGCCCAACCGATCCGTTTTCTCCGATTCGCGCGACCGCCGATCTTGCGCGGCGGAAGGGGTGGGTGAGGTGAGCTGCCGCACGCTCATATGCAGCAGCGTTTACATCGAAGTCCAGCGCTGCCCCGAGTGCGGGCGCTGGTGGGGGTGCGAAGCGGTAGAGGGCGGTCTCAAGCTCAAGTGCCCGATATGCGCTTGGCGTCGAGCAGAAGCGCTAGCGCCCGCCGCAAAACCGAAGCCGTCCCGTGCCCGATAACCCTGCCCGCCTCCGATCGCTGACGCTAAACCGCTGCGAAGTCGGAGACTGCCGAGAAGTGCTGCCCGTGCTGCCCGATGCAATCTTCTCGTGCTGCGTGACGAGTCCGCCATACTGGGGCCTGCGCGACTACGGGCACGCGGACCAGATCGGGCTTGAGACGACGCCAGAAGCGTACGTAACGGAACTCGTGCTGCTATTTCGCGAGGTCCGGCGCGTGCTGCGTGATGACGGTACGCTGTGGCTCAATCTTGGCGACTCGTACGCGAGTACGACGAAGGGAAGCGGCGGGCCGGCATCGTCGAGCGGGTTGCGACGCGACGGACGTCCCGAAGCTTCACGCTTACAGTCGGCGGCGTGCACTTTAGCAACGCAACGCATGAAGCCCGTCCATCTGGAGCACGGTCTCAAGTCCAAAGACCTCGTCGGCATCCCGTGGCGGGTCGCGTTCGCGCTGCAAGCGGACGGCTGGTATCTCCGCTCCGATATCATCTGGTGCAAGCCAAACCCCATGCCCGAGTCCGTCACTGACCGGCCGACGAAGGCGCACGAGTACCTGTTTCTGCTCGCGAAGGGGAAGCAGTACTATTTTGATGCGGACGCGATAAAGGAAGTTGCGACGGGGCGAGCAGCCGGCAACAAGCGGCATCGTGGCGCAGGCGCGTACGCAGACGGCGACGAATACCACCGCACAAAAGGCGGGTTGCTCAACACGACCGCAACGCTTGAGAGAAACACCCGCACCGTCTGGACGATCGCGCCGCAACCCTACGCGGGCGCACATTTCGCGACCATGCCCCCGAAGTTGGTCGAGCGCTGCGTGCTCGCCGGGGCGCCGATAGGCGGGGTCGTACTCGATCCGTTCCTCGGTTCGGGGACGACGGCCATGGTCGCGCAGCGCCTTGGCCGGCAATGGTTCGGGATCGAAGCGAACCCCGCGTACAAGCCGCTGATCGCAGAGCGGGTACAGGATGCCCGATAACAACGGCCACGGCATGAACTGGATCCGGCTCGAGAAGCGGCTCGCGATCTACCACCGGGACCACTTCGATTGCGTGTGGTGTCGCGGGGTGTTTCCGATCGACGTGCGCGGGTACGGGCTCACGCTCGATCACCTGGTGCCCGGTCGGGACCACCGGCCGGTCAATCTAGTCACGTCCTGCGTCAGCTGCAACGCCGCGCGCGGTAACTGTAGCGTCGAGGAGTGGCTGTTGTTACTGCGTCGTTCCGGGCACAGACGAGTACGGGAGCGCATCCGTACCCACATTCCGATCGATCTAGAAGCCGGGAAATACCTGCGCTGGCTGCGTCGGAGTAGTGGCGAATCCTGTCTATAGCTGTTAGCCTTGATCTGTACAGCTATGGAGGGATCATGTCAGGAGTACTAGGCAGACGCTTTCGATTCGCTTGGACGGAAAAAGACAAAGGCGCGTGGTGTCATCAAGCGCGCTGCAAAGACGCAGCAGTGTCCAATCGCCTTTGCGCTGCTCATGGCGCGTACTGGCTCGCGCGCGGGCAGCAGCCGCCGATGCCGGAGTACGAACACGACTACGTCGACCTTGTCGACGCGCTGGAAAAAGACGCGCTAGAGGCCGCGCGCGAGCGCAAGGCCATGGCCGCGTTGCCGATGCGGTCGTTCAAGGACGCTGAGACGATGCGCAATCAACTGCTGGGCGCCCGAGCGCTGATCGAGCAGGCGCACCAGAAGAAGATCGACACCGTCCGCCCGTTACTGGCCGAGGCCCGGAGCCTGCGCAAGGCGCTCAACGATGTGATCGACGCCTACAGGGCGTGCGAGTCGCTGGCGCTCACGCGCCTAGAGCAGTTTGAGCACCTGCACGATTTCGAGGTCGCCAAGCCGAGCAAGTCTGACATGCCCCCGAGGCCGCAGAGGCGCTCGGTAGCGCCGAAGGCGGTCGCGAAGAAGAAAGGGCGGGGGCGATGAAACCCTGGACTCCATTGGTAGAGGCTGCGTTCCCCGACGATGCTCCGGACCAAGGCCCCACGTTCGTCAATTGCCTTTACCAGGTGACGGTGCGGACCCTGCCTCAGAACGTGACGTGGCTAGTCATTCGAAGGCATAACAACGAACCCGTGCACGACTGGCGGGACCTTCAACAGATCAAAAACGAACTCTGCGGTCCCGAGTCCGAAGGCGTGGAGCTGTACCCCGCCGAGAGTCGGTTGGTTGACGAGAGCAACGAGTACCACATGTTCGTGCTCCCGCCTGGCGAGCGCGTTCCGTTCGGCTACGGTACACGTTCAATAGGCACGAACCCGCCGGGTAAGAACAAGCAACGGCCTTGGCGACCGGGACTGGTGCCGGCGGAACTGAAGGACGCCGAAAAATGATCCGCATAACCATCAACCTCGACGTGTCCCTGACCGCCCGCGAGGCCACGGGCCGGTACGACGAGGCGCTCCCGGAGCCGAGCGACAAGGTAGCGCTGGTGGCGGTACGGGAGGCGCTACGCTCTAGGGGGCCGCTCCGGTTCCTTGAAGCCTACGGGCTGGACGACTCACTGGATATCGAGCTGGAGATCGAATCGTGACCAGGTACACCGGCGCAGACTTGGAACTAGCACAGCACTGGTCCGCGCAGACAGCATACGACCACCCAGAAGCTCTAGCCCAGTTGATCGCAGACGTGCGCCAGGAGACGCGCGAGGCCACGATTCGGGAGTGCATTGCCGTAGCGGATTGTGACGCCGGGTACGTTGACGTGATCCTCGCGCGACTTGAGGCCCTGCTCAAGCCCCCGAGCGCGCCGGCCGAGCCGAAGTGCAAAGTGTGCGGCGAGCTGCGCGAGGCTGGCGATCACTTCACCACCGGGCACCCCTTCGAACCCGACCATGGCTGACGTCGGCGACGGCCCGGTCTGGTTCGCGATTGCGTTAGGGGTGTGGGGAATCCTCCAGGCGCTGGTTGACCTTTTGGACCGCCCCTGAACTGAACGCGGGGATCAGTTCAGGGGCGCTTCGCCAGCCGCTCGATCTCGCTCTTAGGGATACGGACTGCGGCGCCGAACCGAATCGCCCGCAGTTCGCCCCGATCGATCATTCGCCGGATCGTCCGAGCGTGCAGGCCGTGCGCCTCGGCGACCTCCTGCACGCTGAACGAGATTCGCTCCGCAGGGGACTCGTATTTTCTAGCAGCCATCGGAGACCTCTACACGTCCAGGTAGGTCCCGTATGCTGGTGCTGGTACTGGTGCCGGATCTGGTGCTTGTGCTTGCGTGCCGCGGGTAGGACTGTCGTGCTCGCGGCGGGACTCTCGAATACTACCGCGACACGATCAGATCGTCGATACCCATGGCGGTCTCAAGATTCCGCGCGGTCGGGTCGACAGTGATCGAATCGGCATACAACCGATCCGCGACAGTCGTGCTGTGTCCGAGCCGCTTGCCTGACTTGAACGGGCCATACCACGGGGCGCTGCATAGGTAGCTGGCGCATGTCTCGCGGCACTCCTGGAACGTCCAGTTATCGTCAAGGCGCTTGATCAGGCGCTTGCGGGCTGCGGCGGTGTTCGTAGCGCTCATAGCAAAGAGGCGCGGGCGCGTGCGCGGGAGCGTCTCGAAAATGGCCATGAGCGCGGGCGAGATCGCTAGGTCGACTCGCCGGCCGCGTTTGGTTTTCGTGTCGCTCGGTTTCAGCATGATGTGCTTGTTCGCGAAGTCGATCTGCTTCCAACGTAGCGCAAGGCACTCAGCAGCGCGCATGCCGGTAAGCAGCAACGTG
>Ga0134121_10004686_pt1 | contig 11172 bp, 11 predicted proteins | sample KB301_FD_96463 | JGI IMG/M metagenome (GOLD analysis project Ga0134121, IMG submission 96463) | Terrestrial soil microbial communities without Nitrogen fertilizer from Kellogg Biological Station, Michigan, USA - KB3-0-1 | ecosystem: Environmental > Terrestrial > Soil > Unclassified ...
CGACGAGCTCGATCCCGGCGTCGTCACCACGATTCACCGGCATTCCTGGGATGCGCAGCTTTTCATCGTCGAAGGCTCGGGCTGGACCGAGATCGACGGCGTCCGCCACGACTGGAAGCCCTGGGACGCGATCCACATCCCGGCATGGGCCTGGCACCGCAGCGGCAACCACGGCACGAAGCCCGCGCGCTTCATGAGCTACTCCTCCGAGCCGATGCTGTGGACGCTCGGCATGAGCGTGATCGAGGATCGCGGCCACGAGGATGTGAAGAAGCTGCCGCCGCGCCCCGCATTCAGCGACGGGCCGCAGGGCGACGATCCCTATGCGCGGCGCCTGCGGCGCCTGGCGAACGAAGCACGCAAGCGCAGGAATGGCCGCATCCATACGCCCTACGACGAGCAGGATCTCCTCGCCACGCCCCGCGGCACGCGGACGAAGTTCCTCGTCGATCGAGCGATCGGCAGCGAGGCGTCGGGCATCACGCAGGTGATGATCCAGTTCGCGCCAGGCAAGACGCAGTCGCTGCATCGCCATCCGGGCGAAGCGTGGCTCTACGTCGTCGAAGGCTACGGCCACAGCTTCATGGGCACCGCGCCCGACCAGGGCGAGCACCATCGCTGGAAGAAGGGTGATCTCATCATCGTCGACCACTTCCTCTGGCACCAGCACTTCAACGACGATCCGAAGAACCAGGCTCGGCTCGTGCGAGTGCACATGTTCGACTCGATCCTCGAGACGATGCGCGCGCTGATGGATCCGATGGTGCTCTTCGAGGAAGCCGAGGACACGCTCCTTTCGATGCAGGAGGTGTCGCAGATCGAGTGGCCGGACGACAAGCGGCCGGAAAGCTGATGCGCATCCCAAAAACAGGGACTGCCCCTATTTGCTGATGGCACAGCCCGCCGCCACGCTACCGCCGGGCGTGCTTTCGATGCACGTCCTGCCCGCCGACCACCACGACAAGGACTGGGACGCGATCATCGTGCCCCGGCAGGTGAAGGAGCGCCTGCTCTCGCAGGCGCTCGTCACGCTCAAGCACGGCCGCAAGCTCTCGCAGCTCGCGGGACTGCCGCACGGGCTGATCGTGCTCGCCGGTCCTCCGGGCACCGGCAAGACGACGCTCGCACGCGGTCTCGCGCAGGTTGCGGCCCTCGCGCTGGCCAAGGAAGGGGCCACCACGCTGCTGGAGATCAACCCGCACGCCTTTCCGAGCGACATGCTCGGCGAGAGCCAGCGCAACATCATGCGGCTCCTGCAGGACACCATCCCCGAGATCGCCGCGCGCCGGCCGCATACCGTGGTGCTGGTCGACGAGGTGGAAAGCTTCGCGGTGCGCCGATCGAGCGCGTCGTTCGAGACCAACCCGGTGGATGTGCATCGGGCGACCGATGCGGTGATGCTCGGCATCGACGAGATCGCGAAGAAACTGCCCGCGGTGCTTTTCGTCACCACCACCAACTTCCTCACGGCGATCGACGAGGCATTCCTCTCGCGCGCCGATCTCGTCATGCACTTCGCCCTGCCCGACCAGAAGACGATCGCCGCCATCCTGCAGCACTCGCTCGAGGAGCTCGCGGTGCAGTGGCCGGCGCTCGTGCCCCTGATCCAGAAGAAAAACGAGATCGGCGAGCTCGCGACCCTGTGCGCGGGCTGGAACGGCCGGCAGGTACGCAAGCTCGTGCTGGCGGCGCTCGCGCAGCGGCTCGAGGTAGCGAAGGATCCGGCGAAGCTCACGTTGGGCGATTTGCGTGAAGCGGCGCGGAAGAAGGGCGGCGTGGAATGGGCCGGCGAGGCCGCGCCGTCGTCGAAGGAGCTTTTCCCCGATGTGCCGGCGGAGCTGAAGCACGACCACGATCACGGACATGGCGCAGACCATGACCATCACCACAAGACTAGGAGGATGCGTTCATGAAATGGAAGTTGGCATTGGCGGCAATGCTCTTGCCGCTGGCGGCGCCGGCACAGCCCAATTTCGCGGGCAAGACCATCACCATCATCGTCGGCTACAAGCCCGGCGGCGGCTACGACGCGACCGCTCGTCTTCTCGCGCGCCACCTGCCGGACCACGTCCCCGGCAAGCCGACGGTCATCGTGCAGAACATGCCGGGCGGCAACAGCATCATCGCGGCGAACCACATGTACAACGTGGCGAAGCCCGACGGCCTCACCATCGGCACCTTCAACCGCAACCTGCCGATCGCGCAGCTCACCAAGGTGCAGGGCGTGAAGTACGACATGCTGAAATTCGCCTGGATCGGCTCGGCGGCGAACGAGACCACGATCCTCGCCATCCGCAACGACCTGCCGTACAAGACCTTCGAGGACCTGAGGAAGGCGAAGGAGCCGGTCGTCATCGGCTCGACCGGTCCCGGCGCCAACACCTATGACTTCCCGCTGCTCCTCAAGGACCTGGTCGGCCTCAACTTCAAGATCGTGAGCGGCTACTCGTCGAGCGCCGACATCATGCTCGCCGTGGAGCGCAAGGAAGCCGACGGCCGCGCCGGATCGCTCAGCTCGCTGCGCCCCTTCATCGACCGCGGCCTCGTGCACCCGGTGATCCGCGCGCGCTCGACCGAGCCCGGGCTCGAGAAGCTGCCGGTGGACGAGAGCTTCGCGCCCAATCCGCGCGCGAAAGCGATCATGGCGCTGCGCTCGGCGCCGGAGCAGGTGGCGCGCCCGTACGTCATGCCGCCGAGCACGCCGGCCGACATCGTCAAGGTGATGCGCAAGGCTTTCGCCGACGTGATTGCGGATCCCGCCGCCCAGGCCGAGGCCAAGAAGGCGAAGATGGACTTCGACTTCACCGACGGCGATGAAGCCCTCAAGATCATGAAAGAGGTTCTCAATCAGCCGAAAGACATCGTCGACGAGTTCAGCAAGTACGTGAAGTTCGGCGAGTAGCAGCGGGTGCTCGACGCCTTCGTCCAGGGGCTCCTGCTCATCCTGCAGTGGAAGGCGTTCGCCTTCATGCTCGCGGGCATCTTCGTCGGCTTCTGGGTCGGCTTGCTGCCGGGGCTCGGCGGCGCGACGACGCTCGCGCTGATGCTGCCCTTCATCTACAACATGGAGCCGGTCGAGGCCTTCGCGTTCCTGCTCGGCATGCACTCCGTCGTCGCCACCACCGGGGATGTGACCTCGATCCTGTTCGGCGTCCCGGGCGAGGCGACGACCGCGGCGATCATCCTCGACGGGCACGCGATGGCGAAGAAGGGCGAGGCCGGGCGCGCGCTCGGCGCGGCGCTCGCCTCATCGCTCGTCGGCGCGCTGATCGGTGCGGCGGCGCTCGCGCTCGCCATCCCGATCGTGCGGCCGCTGGTCCTCACCTTCGGCTCGCCCGAGCTCTTCATGCTGGCGATCGTCGGCCTTGCCTTCATCGCGTCGCTCTCGGCTCAAGGCGCGCGCGGCATGGTGCGCGGCTTCCTCGCCGGCGGGCTGGGGCTCTTCCTGGCGATGGTCGGCCAGGACCCGCAGGCGGGCGTCGCGCGCTACACGCTGGACACGCTCTATCTCTGGCAGGGCCTCGACCTCGTTCCGGTGCTGGTGGGCCTCTTCGCGATACCGGAAATCATCGACCTGGTGGTGCGCGGCACCTCGATCGCGGGCAATGCGCCCGCGGGGCGCATCAATCGAGGCGCGCTCGAAGGCGTCAAGGATGTGTTCCGTAATTTCTGGCTGACGATCCGCTGCGCCCTGATCGGCACGTTCATCGGCATCACGCCGGGCCTGGGCGGCGCGGTGGCGCAGTGGATGGCGTACGGCCACGCGACGCAGAGCGCGCGCACGCCGGAAGAGCGCAAGGGATTCGGGCAGGGCGACGTGCGCGGCGTGGTCGGCCCCGGTGCCGCCTGCAACTCGAAGGAAGGCGGCGCGCTGATTCCGACGATTGCCTTCGGCGTTCCCGGCAGCACGTCGATGGCGATCCTGCTCGGCGGGTTTTTCCTGCTCGGCCTCGTGCCGGGACCGGACATGCTCACCAAGCACCTGCCGGTGACGTTCTCGCTCGTCTGGACGATCGTGCTCGCCAACATCATCACGGTTGCCGCGTGTTTCCTCCTGCTCAACCGCCTGACGGCGCTCACCGCGGTGCAGGGTCACCTGCTCGTGCCGGTGGTGCTGGTACTCGTCTTCATCGGCAGCTACACCTCCAACTCGAGCTACGCCGACATCATCGTGACGATCGTGTTTGGCGCCGTCGGCTACTTCATGGTGCTCGCCGGCTGGCCGCGGGCGCCGCTCGTGCTCGGCCTCGTGCTCGGCAAGATCGCCGAGAACTATCTGTACATTTCCGTGGCGCGCTACGACTTCGCATGGCTCATGCGGCCGGTGGTCGTGGTGCTGCTGATCCTTGCGGTGGGCGTCATCTTCTACCCGGCCGTGCAGGCCTGGCGCAGCAGGAAACCGGCATGACCAATCGCGCTTCGCTCGGTCTCGCCGTGGCCATCATGGCGCTCGCGGCCTGGGGCATCTACAGCGCGCTCGACTGGCCGCTCAAGTCGAAGCTCTTCCCGCTCGTCATCTGCGTGCCCCTTTTCTGCCTCGCGGGCGCCGAACTGCTGTGGGTGGTCCTCGGCAAGGGCGCGGCGCGCGCGGCGTCCGACTTCAAGCTCTCCGCAGAGCACGCGCCGGAAGTGGCGCGGCGCCGCACGCTGCTCGCGGCCGGCTGGACCGTGGGCTTCTTCGCGCTGATCCTGCTCGTCGGCTTTCCGATCGCCGTGCCGGTGATGGTCTTCGCCTATCTCAAGGTACAAGGCAGGGAAGGCTGGATCTTCTCGGCGATATTTACCGCTGCCGTTTGGCTCTTCTTCTACGGCCTGTTCGAGCTCCTGCTCCACCTGCATTTCCCCGACGGATGGCTCTTCGGCGGATTCGGCGGCTTCTAGCCGCCCTCTTCTCGTGCTGCGCCCTCGCCACGGCGAGCGCGCAGCCTTACCCGACGCGCCCGATCCGCGTGCTGATTCCGCAGCCGCCGGGCGGGGCGAACGATACGGTGGCGCGCGTGTTCGCCCCCGCGCTCGGCGAGGCACTCGGCCAGCCGATCGTCGTCGAGAACCGCCCTGGCGCGAATGGCAACCTGGCCATGGAAGCGGTGGCCAAGGCGGCGCCGGATGGCTACACGCTCCTGCTCGGCGCCGACGCGCAGATCGTCATCAACCCGCACTTCTATCCGAACCTGCCGTTCGACACGATGAAGGATCTCGTGCCGGTGGCGAGCCTCGTGAACACCAACATGGTGCTCGCGGTGAATCCCGCGCTGCCGGTGAAGAACCTGCAGGAGTTCATCGATTACGCGCGGCGCGCCAACCCGCCGCTCGCCTACGGCTCGATCGGCAATGGCAGCCAGCATCATCTGGTGATGGAGATGCTCAAGCAGCGCGCGCACATCGACCTCCTGCACGTGCCGTTCAAGGGCGGCGGACCCGCGACGACCGCGCTGATGGCCGGCGAGATCGCGGTCGCCTTCGGCGGCAACTCGATCACCGGACCGGCGCGCGCCGGGAAGCTGCGCCCGCTCGCGGTCGCCGGCAAGCATCGCTCGGCGTCGTTTCCGGATGTACCGCGGCTTGCCGAGTTCTATCCCGGCTTCGAAGTCACGCCGTGGCTCGCGCTCTTCGCGCCCGCCGGCATCCCGGCGGCCGCAATGGAAAAGCTGCGCGAGGCGACAAGCCGGGCGCTCGCCGATGCACAAACCGCGGAGCGCGTGCGTCGCGTCGGCGGCCTCGAGCCCTACTCCAGCACGCCGGAGGAATTCGCCGCGCTCCTTCGCGCGGAGTACGCCAAGTACGGCGAGATCGTAAAGGCGGTCGGCGCGAAGATCGATTGACTGCGCTGCGATTCCTGCGGAAGTCGCCCGTGCAGACGTTCCTGCTGCTGCCGCTCGCGACGATCGCGTGGGAACTGGCGCTCGGCGCGCTGCGCATTGAGCTCGCCTACCTGCCGCTGATGATCTGGGGCTATCTCCAATACCGACTCTGCGGCCGCTATCGCATTGCGCTCGGCGGCGGCGGGCCCGGGCTCTCCGGTGCTCCGCCCGTCCGCGTGGTCGATACCGGCATCTACGCCTGGATGCGCAACCCGATGTACGTCGGACACATCATCTACATGATCGGTGTCGCGCTCGTTTTCCAATCTTGGTTCGCCGCGGTGCTCGCGGCTACGCGCACCGTGTGGTTCCACTTCCGGGTGCTCAAAGACGAGCGTGGGCTCGTTGAGCGCTTCGGCGAACCGTACGTCACGTATACGAGGCGCGTGAAGCGCTGGCTGCCGGGAGTCTTCTAGCGCGGGCGCTCGCCCTGGATCGTCACGCGGCGCATCCAGCGGTTCTCGTTCGGATCGAAATCGCGCCGCGCGTGAAGCGTGCAGCGGTTGTCCCAGAGGAGCAGGTCGCCCACCCGCCAGCGGTGCTCGTAGATGAATTCCGGCCGCTCGATGGTGCGGAACATGAGATCCAGCAGCCGCTCGCTCTCCTCCTCCGGCAAGCCCTCGATGTGGTGGGTCATCAGGCGATTGACGTAGAGCGCCTTGCGCCCGGTCGCCGGATGCGCGCGCGCCACCGGATGCGCGTACGACATGCCGTCCCGCGGCGCAACCATGTGCTTGCGATCGAGCACACCGCCGTCGTAGTCGTAGACCTGCACGGCCGTGCGCCCATCGATGCGCTCGCGCGCATCTGCCGGCAGCGCCTCGTAGGCCTTGTAGGCGTTGGCGAAGAGCGTATTGCCGCCCTCCTTCGGGATCTCGATCGAATAGAGCATCGTCCCCGCCGCCGGCCGCTCGCGGTAGCACTGGTCGCTGTGGAACTGCATCTCGCCGAGCGGCAGCGCGCCGACGATCTTGCCACCTTGCTTCCGGTTGCCGATGTACATCACCGCCTTGTTGGTCGCGGAGTGGTGCGAGGTATGGATCGGCGAGAGCTCGCCGAAACGCCGCGCAAAGCGCACCTGCTCGTCCTCGGTCAGCGACTGGGCGCGCAGCAGGATCACCTGATGCTCATGCCACGCTTTTTCGATTTCCCTGAATACCTCATCGGGCAGGGGCCGCGAGGCATCGACGCCGTGGATTTCCGCACCAAGGGCCGCTGACAGGCGAACGACTTCCATGGGCGCCAGTTTATTCGGCTTCGGCCGCGCGCAGATGCCACCATCGCGCGATCGCGGTCGCGATCACCGCCGCGCCGATGAGCGTGGCGGCCGGGGCCCCCGCCAGGTCGGCGAGGAAGCCCGCCTGCAGCCGGCCGAGCGGGGCGCTGCCGCGGGTGCTGAGGACGACTACCGACATGACGCGCCCGCGCAGCGCATCAGGCACCAACATCTGCGCGAGTGTGTTGCGGTTCACGCCCCAGATGCCGTCGCAGGTACCGAGCAGGAAGAGGAGCGCCGTGGAGAGCGCAAGCCACGGCGAGAATGCAAAGGCAGCGAGCAGCCCGCAGTACACCGCGCCCGCATAGAGGATGACGCGCATGTGGCGCGTGAGCTGGGCGACGACCATGAAGAGCATGGCGCACATGCCGCCGGCGCCGAGCGCGGAGAGGAGCCAGCCGAGGCCCTGGGCGTCGGTGCCGAGCACATCCTTGGCGATGATGGTGATGAGCGTGATGTTGTGGCCGAAGAGACCGCTCACGATCTCGAGCGCGAGGGCAACGCGCAGCGGCGCATGGTCCCAGACGAATCGCAGCCCCTCCTTCATCCCCTGCCAGAGCGTCGCGGGCGCCGCATACGCATGCGGCTCGGTCGGCGGCAGGCGCATGGCCGCAAGCGCAGCGAGCATGCCGGTGAAGGTGACGGCGTTGATCAAGAAAGGCAGCGCATAGTTACCGTAGGCCAGAGCTGCGCCGCCGATCGCGGGACCGATGAGAACGCCGCAGCGCACGGCGACCGCATTGAAGGTCACGGCGCTCTGCATCGCCGCCTTCGGCACGAGGCCGGCGAAGAGCGCCTGGCGCGCCGGGACCGAGAAAGCGCCCAGCGTGCCGTTCACGAAGGAGAGCACGTAGAGGTGCCAGTACTCGAGCCGCCCGCTCCAGGCGAGGAGGCCGATGGCGAGCGAATTCACGAACATCAGCGACTCGGTGCAATAAAGCATCGCGCGGCGCGGCAGCCGGTCGGCTACGGCGCCACCGACCAGGGCGAGCGCGATGGTCGGCGCCGCGCGTGCCAGGCCCGCGAGGCCGAGGAGCACTGCCGAACCGGTGAGCTCATAGAGGATCCACGAGACGGCGGTCTGCTCGACCCACGCGCCGGTCTGCGACGTGAAGTGACCGACGAGGTAGAGGAGATAGTTGCGACTGCGCAGCGCCTGCAGTCCGCGCAGCCGCACTGCTACAGCCAGGGCATCAGCGACGCGTGGATCACGTCCGGCACGCCCTGCCCGCCGACCGACTTGATCGCGAGGTCGACGTCCTTCAGGCCGAAGCGGTGCGTGGTGATTTTCTCAAGTGGAAAGCGCTTCGACGCCAACTGGGCCAGCGCGAGCTCGCAGGCCTTGTACGAGTGGCCCCGCGCGCTCTTGATGGTCATTGCCTTCACCGTCACCCTCTCGAGCGGGAAGCTGGGGAATTCCTTCATCTCGCCCTGCACGACCATCGTCCCGGCCTTGCGCTTCATCGCTTCCACGCCGAGCAGGATCGGAATCGTGCCCGCACCCGCTGTGCAATCGAGCACCACGTCCACGCCCTTGCCGCCGGTGATCTCCTTGATGCGCTGCAGTGGATCTTCCTTGCTCACATCGATGGTGAAGTCCGCGCCCAGCTCCTTCGCCACCTTGAGCCGCGCGCCATCCTTGGAAGTGCCGGTGATGATGATGAGCGAAGCACCGGCCTGCTTGCAGATCACGGCCTGCGAAAGTCCTTGCTGGCCCGGCCCCTGGATCAGCACCGTCGAGTTGTAGCCGACGCCGCCATCGAACAATGACCATTCGACGCCGTTTGCCATCGGCGTCACGAGTCCGGCGAGCTCGGCGCTGACGCCCTTCGGCACGTGGTGGATTACCGCGTTCCACGGCAGGTAGACGTACTGTGCGAAGCCGCCCCACAGGTGCGGCGCACGCTCGGCGGACGTGTAGCCGTAGCGGATCCCTTCGGGGTTGTTGCGCCAATCGGTGTTCTCGCAATGGCGGTACTGCCCGGCGTGGCACCACTCGCACTTGCCGCACATCACGTAGTGCTCGACGAAAACCAGATCGCCTTCCTTGAAGCCCTTGCGGCGGGTGAATTCGCTGCCCGCCTTGGCGATCACGCCGATATTCTCGTGGCCCATGATGACCGGCGCCGGGGTCGGCGGCGTCTTGTAGAGCTTGACGTCGGTGCCGCAAATGCCCGCCACCTCCATCTTCATCAGCGCGCTGTCTGCCGGGATTTCCGGCATCGGGTATTCGCGAATCTCGGTCTTGCCCGGGCCGGTCCGTACTGCGGCGAGTACTTTCTCCATAATGGGCGAGTTTCTCATGCTTGCAGCGCCGCAAAAGCATCCCGGTCGAGCCACTGCCGCAGGGCGGATCAAGCAATGGACGCGAGATCGCTTCGGCGACGTGACCGTGCTGGTGAGCGAGCTTGAAAGCGGCACGCCGGGTTTCCCGCCGCTCACAACGGTGATCGCGTTCTGGACAGCGGAACGGAAGCACTACCACTTCCGCGTGTTCAAGCCGCTGGAACAGGTGCTCGAGGCGGACATTCCGCCCGCCTGGTATCGGGACGCCCTCGCCGTGACCCCCGGAGTCGACTGCAGTTGCTGCTAGACTTTCCGTTCCACTGAGGACGGAGGAAAGATGAGCACTGCCACCAAGACCAAGCCGCAAGTCGCGGTCATGAATGCCGTGCACGACCTGCCGGTGCTGGTCGCGCGAGATCAGGGATTTTTCAAGGACGAAGGGCTCGACCTCGAGTTCGTCACCACGCCGGGGATGGCGCAGGTGACCACGTCGCACTTCGTCAAGTTCGATTCAGTGTTTGACCGCCCGCTCGACTCCGTCTTCAACGACGGCGGCATCGACCAGTACCGCATGTGCGAGTGGGGCATCATGAAGCGCGCCGTCGAGGCGAACAAGCAAGGCCTGCGCGATCGCAAGATCGTCGCGCTCGGCGCCTCGATGTCCAAGTTCGCGATCGTGGTGCGGCCCGACTCCAAGATCTACGAGCCCGAGATGCTGAAGGGCAAGGAGATCGCGGTGACGCCGAACAACGGCTCGGACTTCACCACGCTCAAGATGATGGAAGGCTTCCTCGAGCCGCAGCACCTCAAGCGCACCAACGCCGGCTCGATGCTGAAGCGCCTCGAGGCCGTGCGCGACGGCAAGGTCGCCGCGGCGAGCCTGATGGAGCCGTGGATCAGCGTCGCGCAGAAGTGGGGCATGCGGATTCTCATCGAATCGCACTCGACCCGGGCCGAAGCGGCTGGCGACGACACCGATGCCGAGACGCTGAAGAAGATGTTCCGCGCGCAGTCGCGTGCGGTCGAGGTGCTCGAGAAGGATCCGCGGCCCTACGTGCATTACCTGGTGCGCGAGACCGGCGGCCTCCTCAAGCCCGAGGAATTCCAGCACTGGCGCCTGCTGCACGGTCCGGTCACGCCGTACACGCGTGAGCGCTGGGACGATACCTACCGCTGGACGGTGAAGTGGAACATGACCGTGCCCGGCGCTACGTACGAGAACACGGTCGACAACAGGGCCTGGCAGTAATCGGCTGGCCGGAGGGCGCATGCAGAAAGTCAAGGCATCGATGATGAACGCGATCCACGACCTGCCGCTGCTCGTGGCGCGCGACGAAGGCTTCTTCAACGACCAGGGGCTCGACGTCGAGATCATCACGACGCCGGGCTCGGGCCAGAAGAACTCCGACCACCAGGCGCTGCGCTCGAACATCTTCGACCGCACGATGGAATCGCTCTACGAGCAGGGTGCCTGCGATCAGTTCCGCATGTGCGAGTGGGGCATCATGAAGCGCGCCGTCGAATCGCACGGCACCGGGCATCGCCCGGCCAAGATCGTCGCCCTCGGCTCCGCCATGTCGACCTTCGCCATCGTGGCCGACCCGAAGGCGGGCATCTACGAGCCCGAGCAGCTGAAGGACAAGCAGATCGGCGTCAGCCCGTACAACGGCTCGCATTTCACCACGCTCAAACTGCTCGAAGGGTTCCTCAAGCGGGAGCAGATCAAGACCACGTTTGCCGGCACCATGC
>Ga0134121_10004688_pt1 | contig 11168 bp, 8 predicted proteins | sample KB301_FD_96463 | JGI IMG/M metagenome (GOLD analysis project Ga0134121, IMG submission 96463) | Terrestrial soil microbial communities without Nitrogen fertilizer from Kellogg Biological Station, Michigan, USA - KB3-0-1 | ecosystem: Environmental > Terrestrial > Soil > Unclassified ...
GATTCTTGAGGACGAAGCCGGGCACGGGCTTGGACAAGCCCTTGAGCTCGAACGGGCCGACGGGATCGAACTCGAAGACGCCGTCGAGCGCGGCCATGGTCTTGCGGTCGGCGAGGATCTGGCCGGCCTTCGCCTCGGCGCACAGGCGCGCGGCGAGGTTGGTGACGTTGCCGATGGCGGCGTAGTCCCAGCGGCCCTCGAAGCCGATGGCGCCGAGCGTGGCGTAGCCCTGCGCGATGCCGACGCCCAAGCCGAGCTCGAAGCCGCTGCGCTTGTGCCAGTGCTTGGCGATCGGCACGAAGGCTTCGTGCACGGCGAGAGCGGTCTGCATGGCGTGCTCGGCCGGCTTCTCGATCGGCAGCGGGTCGTTGAAGAACACCATCACCGCGTCGCCGGCGAAGCGCTCGATCGTGCCCTGGTGCTCGAGGGCGATCTTGCCGAGCGCGCCGTGGAAGGAGCGCAGGAGCTCCATCACCTCCTCGGGCTCGGCGCTGTCGGTAAAGGCGGTGAAGCCGCGCATGTCGAAGAACTCCACCGTGATCTCGCGGCGATGGGTCTTCAGCACCTCGTCGCCTTTGCCTGCCGCGATGGCTTCGGCGAGCGCCGGGGAGAAGAAGCTCTTCAGTCGCGTCAGTCGCTCGTCCTGCAGCGCCTTGATGCGCAGGAGCGACCTCACGCGCGCGAAGAGCTCCGGCTGGTTGACCGGCTTCGAGAGAAAGTCGTCGGCGCCGGCCTCGATGCCCTTGATGCGCTCCTGGTGCGGGTCGAGCGAGGTGCACATGACGACGGGCAGCAGCGCGGTGGCCGGGTTGTCGCGGATCTTGCGGCACACCTCGTAGCCGTTGAGCCCGGGCATCATCACGTCGAGGAGCACGAGATCCGGCGGGTGCTTCGCGATGCTCTCCAGCGCCAGCTCGCCGCTGGCCGCGGTCGTCACCTCGTAGCCTTTGGCCGTGAGGAGATCGCCGAGCAGCTTCACGTTCTGCGGCGTGTCGTCGACGACCAGGATCTTCTGCGCCATTACTTCTTCGCTCCGTCGACGAGCCGCTTCACCGTCTCGAGGAACTCCTTCAGGTTGATCGGCTTGCTGACGAAGGCGTCGAAGCCGGCGGCGCTGATCGCGCTGCGATCGGTCGGCGTCACCGACGCGGTGAGCGCGATCACCGGGACCTTTGCCGTGCTTGCCTCCGCGCGGATTTGCCTGAAAGCCTCGATGCCGTTGATGCCGGGAAGCTGGATGTCCATGAGGACGAGGTCCGGCACGTGCGTCTTTGCAAGCGTCACGCCTTCCTCGCCGGTGACCGCTTCGAGCGTCTTGTAGCCCTTCGCCTGCAGCACGTCGCGCGCGAGCTTCATGTTCTTTTCGTTGTCTTCGATGATGAGGACGGTGCTCATGGGCTGCCCTTAGTGCCTGATGGGTAAGGTGATGGTGAAAGTCGAGCCCTTGCCGGGCGCGCTGGCGAGGCTGATGTCGCCGCCGTGCAGCTCGACGAAGCGCTTGGTGAGCGCAAGGCCAAGGCCCGTGCCCTCCGCCTTGCGTGTGTAGTCACGCCCGACCTGCTTGAATTCCTCGAACACCGCCGCGTGATCCTCCTGCGCGATGCCGATGCCGGTGTCCTTCACGGCAATGGCGACCTTGGTGGCGTCCATCTTCGCGATTACGTCGACCCGCCCGCCGTCGGGCGTGAACTTCACCGCGTTCGAGAGCAGATTGAGCAGGATCTGCTTCACCTTGCGCTCGTCCGCCTGGAACTCGCCCAGGCGCGGATCGACGTCGAGCCCGAGCTGGATGCTGTGGCGCTGCGCGCGCTCGCGGATCAGCGTCATCGCATTCGACAGCGCCGTCGGCAGATGGAACGTCGCGAGATCGAGGTCCATGCGCCCGGCCTCGATCTTGGAGAGATCGAGGATGTCGTTGATGAGCGAGAGGAGGTGCTTGCCCGACTCGTGGATGTCCTTGAGATAGTCGGCCTGCTTCTCGTTCACCTCGCCGAACATCTTGTCGATCAGCACTTCGGAGAAGCCGATGATCGCATTGAGGGGCGTGCGCAGCTCGTGCGACATGTTGGCGAGGAATTCGGACTTGTGCTTGTTCGCGATCTCGAGCTGCGCGCTCTTCTCCTGGATCTCCTTGAACAGGCGCACGTTCTCGATGGCGATCGCCGCCTGGTTAGCGAACGTCGTGGCGAGCGCGATCTCCTTGTCGGTAAAGGGACGCACTTCCTTGCGCCGCAAAAACATCGTGCCGAACGGTTTGCCCTCGCGCATTAGCGGCACGGAGAGCATCGTGTGATTGCCCACCTTCTGCGCGAGCTGCCAGCTGCGGGGATAGGTGCGCTGCTCCTTCTCGATGTCCGGGACATGGATCACCCTGCCGTCGGCGATCGTGCGGCCGGTGAGCGATTGGTCGGTGAAGTCGAGGCTCTCGCCCGGCATCAGGTCAGGCGGACCCTGGAATGCGGTGCGGCGCAGCGCGCTGCCTTCGAGCACGTAGATCGTCGCTGCCGCGGCATCGCACAGCCGGATCGCACGATCGGCCACCGCATCGAGCACCGGACGCACGTCGCTCGGCGTGCTGGAGATGACGCGCAGGACCTCCGAGATCGCGGTCTGCTGATCGAGCGATTCCTTCGTCTCGTTGAACAGGCGCACGTTCTCGATCGCGATCGCGGCCTGGTCGCCGAAGGTCTCGAACAGCCGAAGCTCCTCCGGCGAGAACGGCTCGACCTTGAAGCGCGCCGCGCCGATGGCGCCAACCACTTCGCCGCCGCTGAAGATGGGGACGGCGGCGATCGTGTGCACGCCATGCTCGAGGTTCGCCGGCCATTCGTAATCCGGGTCCTTGAAGAGATCCGGGATGTGGACTAGCGAGCGCTCCAGCGCCACGCGCCCGATCAGCGTCTTGTGGGAGATCGCGGTCGGCTGCGCGCGCTCCGCCGCCACCAGCTCCGGCTTGCCGCCGGAACTCGCCACCAGGCGGAAGACCTCGCCGTCGCGGCGAAAGAGGTAGCCGAAGTCCCCGCGGCACAGCTTGGTCGCGTTCTCGACGACGACATCGAATACCGCCTGCAGGTCGAAGGTCGTCTGGCTGATCGTCTTCAGCACGTCCGCGACCGCCGTCTGGCGCTGCAGCGCCTGCTGCAACGCCGCAGTGCGCTCATCCACTTTCCGCTCGAGGCCAGCATAGGACTCGCGCAGCTGCGCGGTCATGCGGTTGAACTGGTCGGCGAGCGACTCGAGCTCGTCGCCGGTCTTGATCGAGATCTGCGAGTCGAGGTCGCCGGCGCCGATGCGCTGCGCGCCTTCCTGCAGCACGCTGATCGGCCGCGCCATGCTTCGGGCGAGCCACATGGCGACGAGCGCCGAGAAGAGAAGACCGGCGACGAGCAGCGCGACGGTGCGGATGACCGTGGCATTGAGCGCCTGATAGACCTCGGACACCGGCTGCTCCACGAACACTTTCCAGCCGAGCGGGGTCGGCTTCGTCCCCAGCAGCGGCTGATCGCGCGCCGGCTCGATCGGCGCAAACGCCGTGAGCACGTAGGTGCCGCCAAGATCTTTCGCCAGCATCGCGAGCGAATCCTCGGAGTCAGGCTGCAGCGCCGCTTTCACCTGCTCGAGGCCGGCCATGTCGGTCTTGCGCAGCACGAGGCCGATGTCGGGATCGGCGACGAGATGGCCCGTGCTGTCGACCACGTACGCCTTGCCCTTCTGGCCGACCTTGATGCGCGTGACCACGTCCCAGATGAATTTGAGGTTCACCTCGGCGACGGTCACCGCGCCGGCCTCGCCGCCGGAGCGCACGGCGATCGACATGTAGGGCTCGGTCTCCTTGCGAAAGTACACCGGGCCATACCAGGTCTGCCCGGGCCGCGCGTTCTTGAACGCCGGCTCGCCCGACCAGTCGCGATCGGTGCCCGCCTCGTCCATCTTCAGCCGCGAGACCGAGAGCTGCTCGCGCCCTTTCGCGTCGATCTGCGTGATGTCGGTGACCGCGTGCACGACTCGCAGGAGCTTCAGGAATTCGATGCGCCGCTGCTCGAGGCCTTCGACGCCGAGCTGCGGCAACGCCGCATACGCAAGCTGCTGCTCGATCTGCAGGACGAACTGCTCGATGCGCGCCGCCGCCGACAAGGCCTTCTCGTGCTGCAGGCTTGCCAGCGCGACCTTGTTTTCCTGGTAGGAGAAATAGAGCCCGATGCCGCCGGAAATCAGCAACGCGCCGCAGACGAGCGCGAGGATCAGCAGGAAGTAGCGGCGGAAGAGCCTCCCGCGCTGCACCCGCGTGATGTCCGCGTGCTGCTCCTTGATGGCCTCTATGGGCTTCAGAAAGCCTCCCCCGAACGACTCTATCACTGCGTCGAGGGGCGAGGCAGGCTTCGCCGGTGCGGCGCGAGCCCGTGCCGGCTGAAAAAAACTACCGACCCCTTACGGGCCGTATTCGCCGTTGTCCCAGAGGCAAGCCTCGCAGGCCGCGACGGTCTGCAGGGGCGCCTGGGCGGCGAGGGTCGGGTCCGGCCGGGTCAGCGAGACCGCGACGGCCGCGAGCAGGACGAAAGTCGGCAGCAGCAGCGCCACGAACAGGAGATGCTCGGTGAAACCCGTCAGCGGCGGCAGGCTGAACTCGGTCTTGGTGATGGTCATGGTGCCCTCCCAGTCTTGCGCGATGAGCATGGGCGCTTAGCCTAGAGTCCTGCGCCGTTCCGCTCAGCGAACTACGGCTATCAAGTCGTGTGACAAATTCACCTGCGCATTGACATGCGTGCAGAATCCGCCCCATGAAGGACCGTTCCGCCGAGGTCTTGCCGCCGCCGCTGCTGGCAGCCGTGGCCAAGGGGGCAACGGTGCGGCCTTACTCCAAGAACGCGATCATCGTGAGCGAGGGCGACGAGACCGATACGCTCTATGTGATCCTCAGCGGCCGCGCCCGGGTCTACGTCTCGAGCCCGCAGGGCCGCGAAGTGCAGCTCAACATGATCGGCGCCGGGGAGTACTTCGGCGAGGTGACGCTCGACGGCGGGCCGCGCTCGGCTTCAGTCATGGCGTCCGAGGACTGCCGCTGCGCGGTGATCAAGCGCACCGAGCTCCTCACGCTCGTGGAGAAAGAGCCGCAGTTCGCGCTCCATATGGTGCGCAAGCTCGCGAGCCGCGTGCGCGACCTGACCGAGAACGTGCGCAGCCTCGCGCTGATGGACGTCTATGGGCGCGTCGCGCGCCTGCTCCTCGAGCTCGCCGAGGAGCGCGACGGGCGCCTGGTCGTCGACGAGCCGCTCACCCACAAGGACATCGCCTCCCGCGTCGGCGCCTCGCGCGAGATGATCAGCCGCATCTTTTCCGACTTGACCGCCGGCGGCTATGTCGGCAAGGAAAGCGGCAAGCTGGTGATCATGAGGAAACCACCCCCCCGCTGGTGAATTAGTCACAGCCGGGCAGCGCACGAGTTACTCGGTTCTGCACACCCTGGCGCGTACCTTGGCGCCATGGACCGCCTCGAAGACCTGCTGCGTCGCATCCGCGATCCGCGCGAGTGCACCGAACTCCTCCTCGATGCGCCCCGTGCCGGCGCGCGCGGCGTGGCGCGCCAGGTCGCCGCGGTCCTTTCTTCTTTACCTGCCGTGCATCGGGAGCTCAGCGCAAAACCGAGCCGGCCGACGGCAGTAGGAGACCTGGTGCGCCACGTCGGCGCGCTCGAGCTCCTGCTCCTCAGCCTGGCCGAGCAACAACGAAGGGAGTCTCGTCATGGATTTCTTGGTCGCAGCGTTCGTGGTCGCCGTCAAGCTCGCGCTCGCGGGGTTCGTGATGTGGGGCGGGTGGCTGTCGTTTAGCACCTGGCTGCGCGGCGAGGCGCCGCAGGCGAGCACGGTGCTGGCCGGGCCGAAGCCGCAAAGTTTCGAGCGGGTGGCTTCTCTGGTGCTGCTCGCTCTCTTGTGCACCACGCTCGCCGGACTGTCATGAACCTCGCGTCCGGCGCGCTCGCGCTTTACGCCGTCCTGAGCGCCGTCTCTAACCCCTTAGGGTCTTCAGGCGAAAAGCGGCAACCGGCTGAGCGAAGCCCCGCAGGGTAAGCGGGCCGATCGGGTCGGTGTGCGTCAGCTGGGCGACGTCGTGCTCGGTCTGCGCATCGAGGATGATCTCGCCGGCGCGCGCCGCGCCGCATAGCCGCGCGGCGAGGTTCGGCACGTTGCCGATGGCGGCGTATTCCCAGCGCTGCTCGAAGCCGATGACGCCGAGCGTCGCCTCGCCCTGCGCGATGCCGATGCCGAGGCCTACGTCGTGGCCGAGCTTCGCCCAGGCTTCCGAGATCGGCGTGAAGGCCTTCTGCAGCGAAAGCGACATGCGCACCGCGCGCTCCGCCGGCCGGTCGACCGGCAGCGGGTCGCTGAAGAAGATCATGATGCCGTCGCCCGCAAAATGCTCGAGCGTGCCCTCGTACTCGTCCACCGTCCGGCCGAGGGTCGCGTGATAAGCGCGCAGCAGCTCGACGACCTCGTCGGGATCGGCACGGTCGGTGAAGGAAGTGAAGCCGCGCAGGTCGAGGAACACCGCCGTGATCTCGCGCCGGTGGGGCTCGAGGATTTCCTCGCCGCCGGCGACGATGGCCTCGGCGACCGGCTTGGAAAAGAATCTTTTCAGGCGCGACAGGCGCTCGAGCTGCGCCACCTGCTCGCGCACGCGCTCGGCGAGCTTCGCGTTCACGTCCTTCAGCTCGTCCTGCAGCGCCTTCACCCGCAGCAGCGAGCGCACCCGGGCGAAGAGCTCCTCCCAATTGATCGGCTTGGAGAGGAAGTCGTCGGCGCCCGCCTCGAGTCCCTTGATGCGCTCGCCTTGCGCATCGAGCGAAGTCACGAGGATCACCGGCAGGAGCGCGGTCTCGGGCGCGGCGCGCAGACGCCGGCAAAGGTCGTAGCCGTCGACGCTGGGCATCAGGATGTCGGAGACGACGAGGTCGGGATGGATTTCGCGCACCTGCTCGAGCGCCTGCTGCCCGTCGAGCGCGGTGTGCACCACGTAGCCGCGGCCCTTGAGCACGCCCGCCAGCATCTCGACGTTCGAGCGCTGGTCATCCACGACCAGGATGCGCGCCGCCATCTAGAAGACGATTACGCCGCGCGCATTGCGGCCCGATTCGAGGTCGGCAAACGCCTGCGCCGCCTCGCCCACCTTGTAGCGCCTGGTGATCAGTTCCTCGAGCTTGAGCTCGCCCTTCAGGTAGAGCGCGAGCATCCTCGGGAAATCGATGCGCGGCACGCAGGAGCCGAAGTAGCTGCCGGTGAGGGTCTTCTCCTCGAAGACGAGCGTCATGCTGCGGATCGAAGTCGAATCCGCGGGCTTGGCGACGCCCACCACGACCGCCACGCCGCCGCGGCGGATGGCGCGGTAGGCGGTGGCGGCGAGCTCGCCCGAGCCCACGCATTCGAACGCGTAGTCGGGGCCGCCGCCGGTGAGCTTTTTGAGCGCCTTGGTCGGATCCTCCTTCGCGAGGAGCACGTCGGTGGCGCCGAACTGCTGCGCCATCGCGAGCTTTGCTTCCAGCGTGTCGATGGCGACGATGCGCCCGGCGCCGGCGATGCGCGCGCCCTGGATCACCGAGAGGCCAACGCCACCGCAGCCGAACACGGCAACGCTCGACCCCGGCTCGACTTTGGCGGTGTTGAACACGGCGCCGACGCCGGTGGTCACGCCGCAGCCGACGAGCGCGGCGACTTCAAACGGAATTTTCGCGTCGACCTTGATCAGGTTCTCGGCCGAGACGGTGGCGTACTCGGCCATCGCGCCGCAGCCCGAGAAGATGTTGAGCGGCTCTCCGCGGCCGTCGCGCACGCGCGGCGTGCCTTCGAGCGGCGTGGTGAGCGCCTTTCCCTGCTCCAGACAAAGCACCGGGCGCCCCGACACACAGAAGCGGCATTTGCCGCACATGTAGATGAAGGAAAAGATGACGTGATCGCCCTTCGCGAACTCGCTCGCGCCTTCGCCCACTTCCTCCACGACGCCGGCGCCCTCGTGCCCGAGCACGAGCGGCAGCGGCAGCGCGATCGTTCCCGTGATCGCCGAGAGATCGGAGTGGCACACGCCGCAGGCGCCGAGGCGCACGAGGACCTCGCCGCGCTTCGGGCCATCGACCGTGATCTCTTCGACTACGACGGGCTTGTTGTGCTCGCGGCAGAGAACCGCTTTCGCCTTGCGTGACATCGCGCGGAGTATAACTGGATAAAATTAGCGCTCCTCCCGGAGAGTTCCATGCTGAACAAAGACAAGCTATTCATCGGCGGCCAATGGACGGCGCCTGCCGGCCGCGAGCTGATCGACGTGCATAACGCGGGTAACGGCGAAGTCATGGGACGTATTCCCGCCGCGGGTGAGAAGGAAGTCGACGCGGCGGTCAGGGCGGCGCGCGGCGCGCTCGAAGCATGGTCGGCCGCCGCGCCGGCGATGCGCGCGGATTACCTGCAGAAAATTTCCGATGGACTGAAGGCGCGCGCGGACGAGCTCGCGCGGACGATCGCCCAGGAAGTGGGCATGCCGCTCAAGATGGCGAGCCGCATCCAGGCCGGGTTGCCGATCGCGAACTTCGCCAACTACGCAAAGCTCGTGCGCGAGTTCAAGTGGGAAGAGCGCGTCGGCAATTCGCTCGTCGTGCGCGATCCGGTTGGCGTCGTGGCGGCGATCACGCCGTGGAACTATCCGCTCCACCAGATCACGCTCAAGCTCGCGCCGGCGCTGGGCGCGGGCTGCACCGTGGTGCTCAAGCCCTCGGAAGTGGCCCCGTTCAACGCCTTCATCCTCGCCGAGGTGATCGAGCAGGCCGGCCTGCCGAAGGGCGTGTTCAACCTGGTGACCGGCTACGGGCCGAGCGCCGGCGAGGCGCTGGTGAAGCATGCGGGCGTCGACATGATTTCCTTTACCGGCTCGACGCGCGCGGGCAAGCGCATCTCGGAGCTGGCCGCGCAGGGCGTAAAGCGCGTGGCGCTCGAGCTCGGCGGCAAGAGCGCCTCGGTCATCCTGGACGATGCCGACCTGCCGGCGGCCGTCAAGAGCACCGTCAACGGCTGCTATCTCAACTCAGGGCAGACCTGCACCGCGCTCACGCGGATGCTGGTGCCGGCGGCAAAGTACGACGAGGCGGCAAAGCTCGCGGCCGACGTCGCCAGGGGATTTACCGTCGGCGACCCGCTCGCCGAGACCACCAGGCTCGGGCCGTTGAGCTCCGCCGCACAGCTGGAGCGCGTGCGCTCCTACATCAAGAAGGGCGAGGCCGAGGGCGCCGAGCTCGTCGCGGGCGGCGCCGAGGCGCCCGAAGGCGTGCCGCAAGGCGGGTACTACGTCCGCCCCACGGTGTTCGGCAAGGTGAAGAACAGCATGACGATCGCGCAGGAAGAAATCTTCGGCCCGGTGCTGTCGATCATCCCCTACCAGGACGAGGAAGACGCGGTGCGCATCGCCAACGACAGCGTGTACGGCCTCGCCGGCGCCGTGTGGTCGAAGGACGAGGCGCGCGCGCAGCGCGTGGCACGCCGCATCCGCGCCGGCCAGATCGACATCAACGGCGGCGCGTTCAACATGAACGCGCCGTTCGGCGGCTTCAAGCAGTCGGGCCATGGGCGCGAGGCCGGCATCTACGGGCTGGAAGAGTTCCTGGAGTACAAGTCGCTACAGCTGAAAGGCTGAATGCGCCAGCTTGAGCGGCGGCTGAGGCTCGCCACGGGCCTCATCATCGCGTGCTTCATCGTCGGGCATTTCCTGAATCACTCGCTCGGCGTCGTGTCGATCGACGCCATGGACCGGGTGCGCGCGGTGCTCGCCGCGTGGTGGCGCAGCCCCGCCGGCACGCTGCTCCTCTACGGCTCGCTCATCACGCATTTTGCGCTTGCGCTGGTGTCGCTCTACCGGCGCACCACGCTGCGCATGCCGGTGTGGGAGGCGGCGCAGCTCGTGCTCGGCCTCGCCATCCTGCCGCTGCTCATCGCGCATATCGTCGGCACGCGCTTCTACTGGCTGCTCCTCGAGCACAACATCAACTACGAGCGCGTGGTGGGCGTGCTCTGGTCGGACTCGATGGCGGCGCTGCGCCAGTCGCTCCTGCTCCTCATCGTCTGGACGCATTTCTGCTTCGGCATCCATTACTGGCTGCGCCTGAAGCGCTGGTACCCGGCGGCGCAGCCCTCGTTCTTCGCCGCCGCGCTCCTCATCCCTGCGATGGCGCTCGCCGGCTTCGCCGCCGCGGGCAACGAGCTGTGGCCGGCGATCGAGCGAGTCGGCGGCATGCAGAAGTACAACGTCGACCTCGCCGGCATGACGGCGCCGCAGCGCGAGCTGATGCTCGAGTGGCGGCAGGAGCTCGAGCTCGCGTTCTGGGCGCTCCTCGGGGCGACGCTGCTCGCGCGGTGGCTGCGCACCCGATTGCGCGGCACCTACCAGGTGCGGCACGCCTCGGGGCGCGTGATCACGGCGCCCATCGGTCGCAGCATCCTCGAGGCGGTGCGCGATGCGGGATTGCCGCACGCCTCGGTGTGCGGCGGCCGCGCGCGCTGCACCACCTGCCGCGTGCGCATCAGCGAGGGGCTCGCCGCGCTGCACCCGCCGTCGGCGATGGAAGCGCAGGCGCTCGCGCGCATCGAAGCGCCGCCGAACGTGCGCCTCGCCTGCCAGGCGCGGCCGCGGCGCGACGTCTCGGTGATCCCGCTCCTGCCGCCCGCGGCAGACGCCACCAGTGCGCGCCGGCCGGGAACGGCCCGCGAGCGCGAGCGGCCCGTGGTAGCGATGTTCGTCGACCTGCGCGGCTCGACGCGCATCGCCGAGTCGCGCCTGCCCTACGACGTCGTCTTCATCATGAACCAGTTCTTCGCCGAGATGTACGAGGCGCTGCGCGCGACGAACGGCTACTACGCCCAGTTCCGCGGCGACGGCCTGCTCGCGCTCTACGGCCTGGAGAGCGAGCTGCCGGCCGCGTGCCGCGACGCGATGCGCGGCGCCGCGGAGATGCAGCGGCGCGTGGAGATCCTCTCGCAGAAGCTCAGCGCCGAGCTGACCGAGCCGCTCAGGATCGGCGTCGGCGCGCACGCCGGCGTGGCGATCGTCGGCACGATGGGGCCGCCGGAAGCGCCGATCTACTCGGCGATCGGCGACAACATCAACATCGCCGCGCGCTTCGAGGGCATGACCAAGGCCTA
>Ga0134121_10004692_pt1 | contig 11161 bp, 9 predicted proteins | sample KB301_FD_96463 | JGI IMG/M metagenome (GOLD analysis project Ga0134121, IMG submission 96463) | Terrestrial soil microbial communities without Nitrogen fertilizer from Kellogg Biological Station, Michigan, USA - KB3-0-1 | ecosystem: Environmental > Terrestrial > Soil > Unclassified ...
ACTCCATCACGAGATCGAGACTGAAATCTTCGCCCTGGCCTTCGGTCCAAATGCCATCGGCCTGAACGCCGAGCGGATTGAAGTCAAACTCGTAAGCGCGTCGCTGATCGTTGAAGGTGTCGAAGAGAATGCCGACGTAATCGTCGTCCCAGATCTGATCGCGTTTCGGGATGTTCGCGCGGACTTTGGCGGGGTCGTCGAAACAGTGAAAGCCGAGGTAGAGGAAGTGCGCGTCGTAACCGAGTCTGACTTCGGTGCGATTCTCGGGGATGAGATTGTCACCGGGTTGGATCTGGTAGAAGTCTTTTAAGACAAGCGCGGTTTTCCAAACTTCGTCATCGAGTTTTCCATCGATCACGGGCGGCGTGGCGAAGAGAACAGCTTTTACGGGATTGGCTTTTTCAGGTGGGAGGGCGAGCGCGGCTTTTCCGGTTTTAGGAGAAAGATCTTGGGAAAGGGCCGCGCCGCAGCACAAGACAATCAGAGCAGTGCAGAGCAATGCGGCCTTCATGAAAACAGAGCGAGCAGATTGATTATCTCTGTGCAACCTCTGTGTTCTCTGTGTCTCTGTGGTAAATATCAACCACAGAGACACAGAGAACACAGAGGTTGCACAGAGAAACCCGTTACTGGCGGGGTCGCAGAAGGATCTTACCGTCGCCAGTTCTGAGAATGAACACCTTGCCGCCGTTACCGATTTTCCAGCGCTTCACGCGTGGCGAGGGCGTGACGTCTTCGTTAATGACAAAACCCTCGTTAGCAAGGTCTTCCATGGAATTGGTTTCGATGGTGAAGCTTGAGCCGCCCGGCACGGTCAAAGTTATCTCCCCGTCACCGGTTCTCGCTGAAAGTGCATTGAAGTTGCCGTCAAGTGCGATCGACCCGTCGCCGGTGCGCGCATCGACCTGCCCTTCAAACTTGATGACGCGAATCATACCGTCGCCCGTGTTCAACTGAAGCGTTCCACCACCATTAGCGACTTCGATCGGACCATCACCGGAGCGCAGCGTGATTTGTCCGGTAACGCCATCGAGGTTCAACGCGCCGTCGCCTGACGAAACGTGCAAGGTCGATTGACGCGGCACATAAACATCGAAGCTCACGCGTCCGTTAACGTCTTCGGGGTTAACAGTGGTGATCGAGACTCCGTCACCCTGCTGTTGCGCCTGGATCGAGATCTGTTTCAGCGTTTCCTCGTCGGCTGCGCCTTTGACCGCGGTGTACGTCACTTCATTTTTGTCCCAACCGTGAACAGTGACCTGACCGTCAAACGTGCTCAACGTGACTCGCGGTGCATTGCCAACGCTGAACGTTCTCGTTTCTTTCGCAGTAACTCGCTCACTGTTTTGACCGCCGCTGCCCTTTCCGATCACTTTCGTCCGAACCTCAATTCGAGTGCGTTCGCGTTCAACCTGGCGCTGCGCGGCTTCGATCTCGCGCTGCGACTCTCGCAACGCCTGATCGACTTGTTTTTGCGCTTCGCGCTGGGCCTCACGAGCAACACGCGCCGACTCGATGCGCGCTCGTGCCGCGTGTGCAGCTTCCGCAGCCTGCACTCCATCGCTGACGTCGTCTTCAATCGCTCGTTCTTCGCGTGTGGCCGCCTCGCCCTGTAGCGATACTCCCGGGCTCAGCGGTAAGCCGTCTTCAGCGTGCGTGATCTTGATTCCGCCGTTGACGTTGTCGAGCTTGATGCGTGGACCACCGGTTCCGATCTGGCCCTCCATGCTGTGGCCCACATACTCACCGTGCTTGACCTTCAATCCGAAGTCGCTGGTGATTGCGCCATGGACCGTACCGGCACGAACCGAAGCATTTGCGTTGGATGGAATGACGAGCGTGAGATTGCCGTTGACTGAACTGAGTTGAAGCGGTTTCGTCTCGTCAAGCTGAGTGAACGTGGCGGTCAGTGGACCATTGATAGTTGACAAGCGCACTTCGTTGACAAGGCCACGCGCGTTTAGACGACCGTTTATCGAAGTGGCTTTGACGCGCCCTTCAACGCCGTCGATGTCGATTGAGCCGTTCACCATCTCGATCGACTCGAGGACGGCTTTGCGCGGAACCGTCAACGTAAAATCGACCGTCGCCGGGTTCTCGCCGTAACGACGTTCGTCACTGCGGATAATCATGTTCTCGTCTGGATACTCGGTCTTGATTTTGATGTTTTCTTCTGTTGCGTTGACCACGATCTTCGCTTCGTTCAGGCGGCCCTGGCGATGGGCTTTTTTGATCGCGTCGACTTGTACCGATGCCTGATCCCAAACTTTGATCTGCACGCCGCCGTTGATGTTTTCGAGACTGATGCGGCCGGTCGGCGAGAGCGGATACGTTTGGTGAAACTCTTCGCGCAGTTCCTCACCTGTATCGCCCGTTACAATGATGACAGCGGTTGTCGAGTCCGTTGCTGGAACCGACGGAACGGGTCTGCGATCCTGGCTGTTAAGCCCACTTGTTGCGGCCGGCCCAGCGCCATTCGTGGCCAGGGCGGCAATCAACAGAACTACACTAATGAGGCTATTCGTAATCATCGTCTTTTTCGTTTCCTGTTAAAAAGGTTATTAACTGGCAATGCGTAGATTAATACTACGGTTCAGCGTCTTCAAAAGGATTTCATGATCGCGAGGGTTAATTTTGAGTGCACCGGGTTTGCGGTTCTTCGTCTTAAACGTAAACGTGGGGAACTCATCTGTGTCAGGGGTTTGAGCGGCCGGCACGCGAACCTCGAACGAATCTGCATCGATATCAATCTGCTGGAGCTTCTTGAGCTTCGCGATTTCCGCTTCGTTCGGAATCACGCGTCGCTCGCTCCTCTGGATTTTCGGCTCGACTGCTGCTGGTTGCGCCGGCTGTTTGCTGTGACAACCTTCGAGCTTTTCGATTCTGACTACAGTTTGCGGAATCTGCGGGACTTGGGCGATTTGCGGGATTTCAGCGGGCGTAACGTCTCCGGACAATTGTGCGACTAACCGGCTCGCGTCGAGCGTCAACTGCTGAATTTCCGTCAATTCCTTCATCGAGTGCGAGAACGCGGTCAGGGCTACCACCAAAAGCAGTATCACGAGGTAGCCTGATTTTTCCCCATGTCGTCCCGTGCTTTTCATCCCATTGACCTCTTACTTTAAGGCCGAGAGCAGTCAGTTCTGAAGTAACTAGTTCCAACCGCCCCCGGCCCTTCTGCGTTGCTCTATAGTCAATACACCGGCCCTCGGAACCTTGTGGCAAGAATTATTTTCGCCGCAAAAAGGCACAAAAGCACATAAAAGAAGCGATTGGGCAGTCAAATCATTTGCCCCTCACCGCAGTCTTTTATGTGCTTTTTGTGCCTTTTTGCGGCTAGATTTTCTTGAGTCGGACGGTTCCACCAAACGATGCGATGGAGATAGTGGCATCTCCCGTCCCGTAGACCGCACTCACTCGTCGGAAAACATACTGACTGCTGACTGACTCAGGCGCCGGGGTGCGAGGCTTTGCGGGCGGCGGCGGTGGCGGATCGGTCAGGTATTTCAACGCAAAATCCGAAACGAAATTTTGCCTCTCCGAAAAAACCTTTGCATTCAAACGGAACGACGCATCGTGCGGTATCGCTAAAATCAGGTCGCCGGTCATGTTTTGAAAGTTGTACAAACCCGATTTAGCGAGCGGCCCCGTCATTGTCACCGTTCCATTAGTGGTCTTTGCTGTGACTTTCTGATTACTTACCCGGTTCAACTGAATATCGCCACTCACCGTCCCGACTTCAAACGTATCTTCATCGTCAGACGGTTTGACATTCGTTACTTCGACACCGCCGCCCGCCGAGCTCAAATTCACCCGACCACTCGAATCCTTCAGGTAAATACTACCGCCCAGACTTCCTGCTTCAACCATCCTGGTGACGTGGTCAATCATGATGTCGCCGTTTTGAGAACCCGCAACTACACCAGCGACTCCCGTGATCGTGATATCGCCATCGCGTGTTTGCACCTGTACGGTGGCGCCTGCCGGCATGTCCATTTCCACGCTTGCGACCGCCTGGCAGTCTCGATCAGGATGGGACAGGTTAGCCTTATCCCACACCATCACGTCAATGCGCGTCGCCGGTTTCGACGGATCTTTGACTCTGTCGATGCGTTTGAAATCAAGCTGCGCGGCGTCGACCGAGCGAACGTGAATCTCGTTCTTGTCCCAGCCACGCACCGTGAGCGTGCCGGATGCAACGCAAAGCGTGACGATCGCCTGTGGATCGACCGTCAACGATCGTTCGGTTTTTCCGCCTGGTTGGGGATTTGAATTGTCGTGAGCGGCGGTGGAAGCGGCCAGAGAGACGAGGAGGCCGATTACTGCCCAAGCTGCAAACCACTTCTTTGTCAACTTAAAACCCGGCCCTTTCAGTGTCCGCGACCTCCGCCGACACGGGCGTCGGCAATCGTATTGAGGAGATCTACTTTGCTTTGATAAGCAGCAAACATGAAATCGGCCGCGTCCGGGTCATTTGGATTGCTCTTGGCTGCGCTACGAGTGGCGGCGATAGCGCGATCGACGACTGCGAGATTACGCTCATACTCAACCTGTAAACCAGGTCTCATGCTCTTTTTGTTCGACTTGATGGTTGAATCCAGCCGTGCGATTGCCTGCAGGTAGGAGCGCTCACCCGGAATGAGCTTCACTTGAGCAGGATTTTGCGGAGCGCTTGGTGGCACGGGTTTGTTATAGCGAACGGGCACAAAATTCTTCTTCGGTGTCTCGTGTCTGGGAGTCTCAACTTTTTGGGGATTTTCTGAAACTCGATCCGGGGAGACTTGCGCAACCGCATGGTTCTCAGGTTGTTTATTGATGGCTACGATGTTCGTCGGGTCGATTACCGGAGGCGCAGTCCTCATCTTCATTACGCCGACGATTGCCGCAAATGCCAACACTACTGCGAGGCTCGCATAACCGAGTGTGCGCTGTGTTCCGAAGTTGAATAGACCGGAGAAGAATCCTGCCTTTTGTGTTGACTGTGCAATTGCGATACGGTCGCCCAGCACCGCCTCGTTGATCCGTTCGCGCAGGCGTTCGGTCGGTACGCTCGCCTCGAGTTCCATTGCCAGCGCCGAGGTGAGGAGTGCGGACTCCTCTTCCAGGTCGCGCGCCGCAGCCGCACAAGTCACACATGAAGCAAGATGCGACGTAACGCTCTCCATCATCTCGATGGAAAGCTCACCGTCGAAATAGCTTTGCAGCTTGCCCTCGTCCAGACACCGTGTCATCGTTTGCCTCCGATCTTACCGTAAACCCTCGCAAACTCTTTGCGCCCGCGCGCCACGAGGCTGCCGATGTTTGTCTCTTTGAGCGACAAACTGATGGCTATCTCGCGGTATGAGAGTCCCTGCTGCTTGAGCAACAGGCAACTTCTCATCGGATCCTTGATTTTTTCGAGGGCGCGGCGAGCTTCTTCGATAGCCTGGCGGCGTTCGAAGTCTTCTTCCGGTGCCTCGACCAAGAAGCCGTCGGCGGTACTCTTGTGATACTCGTTATCGCGAACCATCGAGCGGCTTTGTCCCCGCAAGGTGTTTCGCGCCACGTTAAGAGTCACGCGCAGCAGCCACGCCCGGAGCAGTTCCTCGCCCGGGGTGGCGTTGAGATTGCGATAAAGTCGTAGAAACACTTCCTGCGTCACGTCTTCAGCCAGGGCTGAGTCGCGAACGACAGCTCTTGCCGTCCTAAAAACGGCGCGGTGATGGAGGGTAAACGCCTCGTCGAAACTGAGCGGACCTACCGCCTCAGTTCCGATGTCGTTAGACATGGAATCGATCAAAGCTCTAGCTTGTCCGTTCATCTATCACCGCTCTCTCAACGATGCAAACACCGCGAACGGGAGGCTTGTGGCAAAAAAGTACCCTAAGCCGGCAAAGGCGGTATTTTGGCGGGCTATTTTAATGCTAAACCCGGTTCTGCACCAAGTTTCTGAGCGGTGACGCTGTGTTAGTGACCGCAGGGGGAGATCCGTTGCGGTTAACGTGGAGACGTTGGGAAATGTTCGAGTGTTAACAGTGGCCGCGGATCAGACGGATTTTGTAAAAGAAAATTTGCGCGGATTTGTTTTCTAAAACCGTATTAGCGCATGACTGCAGAAACTTACTTCGGGGAGGACTCGGGTTACGATTGTTTGGACTGACCCTGTTTTCACTCACTCTTCCTTAATGTCGTGGGACTTATTCGCGAAAAAAAGCTTTCTTGACCTGCGCTCTATTAATCCGAGAACCATCAGTTCGTGGGCAGCGCGGTCAATGGAACGCAGCCTGTATTTCGCTCCGAACTCAATTTCACTAAGCTCTCCCAGGGTAATGCCCTCTGGATGTTTTGCTATTTCGGAGAGTATTTTGGCGGTGATCGGATTTAGGTCTTTAATTATCCGTGGATCTAAAATTTCTTGCGCTGATTCTCGTGTGGATTCTACCTTTTCCCGAATCAGGGCCATCTGGCGATCGACAATACCCGAAAGTCTCTTTCGTTCCTGCTCACCCGCCGCGCCAATCTGTCCAATGGACTCTTCGATCAGCTTCTTTTTGGTGCTTTCCAACTGCTCATTCAATTCCTCGAATTGGTCTGCCAGTATTTCTCTCTTACCGATCGCTGCGTCTAATGTTTTATCAAACATGCCACCAACTTGATTTTGAATGAATCCAGTTTTTTCTTCGAGTTTCGTTAAAGCGTCATTCGCAGCGCGCTGAAGCTCAACGCCATCTTTATAGAATTTAAGAGAAGCAAAAAAGCCAACGATCGTGATAATCAAAGAAACGACAGATAAGACAATTGCAAGTCCTTCTAAGAGATCAAGGGATTGAGCCTGAATAAGCATCACATTCTATTCACCTACTCTTACCAACGCTTCGTTCAATACTCGGTCTGACAAATACATCCCTGACTGACGAAGTTGAAAGAGGAGTTCACGCGCGGACGAAATGTGACCACGTTGCTTGGCTATCAACACTAAACCGAGAGTGCCGCGCACCGGAATATTGGAAGCTGCCGCGCAGCGTCTTCCGGCGAGATCGTCAATAATCGCTTCAGAGCCTTCACGAGTGTGAGCCCATGCGAGTACGGCGGATTCGCCAGGTCCCAAGTCCCAAGCTTGAATTTGCGGTGGGATTGGAGGTGTTTGAGTAACCACGAGCCACGAAGTGTGGGCTAAGGTCCAAGCTGCAGGATCATTCTCACCTCGGACGTTAATTTCGAAGGCGACAGCTTCAGGAACGATTACTTCTGAGGAAACTAGTTGGAGTAGATCGATGAGTCCTGCCCGGGAGAGAAATATGAGAGGAGACGCATTAACAACGGCAGATTCAGCCACGTTTGAGTTCTCTGTCTAGATCGGCGAAGTCGACGACGAAGGCATCTTCACCTTCTCGCGCTAGTGCGAGGAGAAAATCGGTGCGATCCAGTCCGGCAACTTGTGCTGCCTTTTCCTGAGAGATTTCGCCACGCTTGTACCAGTGGATTGCAGCCGCGAGACGCATCTGATTTGCGAACTCGTCCGGAGAACGCCGCAGCGCCGAAAAAACGCCTTCGTCCAGCTTCATTGTTATTTCCATCATACGACGTCACCCACTATTCCGCGGACATTATACGCCTTCACAACTACAGCGCGTCCAGTTTGTTTTTAGCAACACAACCGAAGATTTTTGTGCTATGGTCCTGAGACCCCTCCACATAAAGAAGCGGGCCGACTTGTGACGCCATCACAGAGCCGACCCTAGATCCTCAACCTTTAACAGAGAAAGGTGAAGACCATGGTCACTCATAGTAGCGCAACAGCGCGTCAACAAACATCTCACGTAAACCGAACAACTCGAACCGCAACGATCGTGAATGCTCTTCAACAGAGAGCCCAGGCTGTCTTAAATGATGAGTCGCTCGACGATCAGAGCCGTGCGACTCTCCGTCATGCAATGGAACAAAACGATCCGTGGCTGGCAGATCTTGTGCGCCGCTCGGAAGCCAACGAAGATGATTCAAGGGAAAAGATCGAGGCGCTGGCAGACATAATCTGTGGCGCTGGCGATCAATCTGCGGCTGCATTGTTTGTGCTCATGGGAACAATGCAAAACTCCAGCGAACCCGAAGCACTTGCAAACACGTTGAAGCACTTTGCCTTCACGCGCTGCGGTGAGTTGAACGTTTTCGGAATGGTTGATGATCAAATTGCGGTAGTAGAGGACAAGCTGTTGTCGTGAAGAAAAGTTTAGCCACGGATTACACGGATTTTAAACGATCTGCGCAGATCTGTTTTATAAATCCGTGTAATCCGTGGCTACTTAGCGCACGAGGCGCAGAAAGTAAATTCCACGAGGACCCGCTGCCGCGATCATCTCACCATCAGCAGAGCAGGCACAGCCATTTAGTAGGCCATCGACATGTAAGGTCGATAGGCACTTGCCCGTGCGCCCATCCCACACCTTAAGCGTTCCTTCGTACGACACCGAGACGATCGTCGCTCCATCCGCACTCACCGCGCAGCCAGTCACCCAACTCGTGTGGCCGCTCAGCGTGAAGCGCTCCACGCCACTGCGTCCATCCCATAACTTTAGCGTTCCATCTTCTGAAGCTGAGACGATCGTCGCTCCATCCGCACTTACTGCGCAGTTCTGCATCCAGTACTCCACCCAACCCATATGGCCGTTCAGCATCAAGCGCTCCGCGCCACTATGCGCGTCCCATACCTTCAGCGTTCCATCCATCGAAGCCGAGACGATCGTCGCTCCATCCGCACTGACCGCGCATCGATTGACCCACCCTGCGTGGCCGCTCATCGTAAAACGCTCCGCGCCACTGCGCCCATCCCACACCTTTAACGTTCCATCACCCGAAACCGAGACGATCGTCGTGCCATCCGCGTTTACCGCGCAGCCATTCACCCCAGCATGGCCGCTCAGCGTGAAGCGCTCCACACCATTGTGCCCACCCCACACGTTTAACGTTCCATGGCCCGAAACCGAGACGATCGTCGCTCCATCCGCACTCACTGCGCAGTCAATCACCCAACGAGCAGGGTCTCTCAGCGTGAAACGCTCCACTCCACTGTGCCCATCCCACACCTTCAGCGTTCCATGAACCGAAGCCGAGACGATTGTTGCCCCATCTGCGCTCGCCGCGCAGTGTGTCATCCTTTCCGCATGGCCGCTCAGTGTGAAGCCTTCCGCACCACTAGGTCCATCCCATACCTTCAACGTTTTATCAGCCGAAATCGAGACGATCATTGCTCCATCTGCACTCAACGCGCAGCCGCTGACTATATCTGCATGGCCGCTCAGCGCGAAGCGCTCCACTCCACTGTGCCCGTCCCACACCTTGAGTGTTCCATCAACCGAAGCCGAGATGATCGTTGCGCCATCCACGCTCATCGCGCAGCCCATCACCGAACCCGCATCGTCGCTCAGCGTGAAGCGTTCCATACCACTGCGGCCATCCAACACCTTCAGCGTTCCATCCTGCGAAGCTGAGACGATTGTCACGCCATCAGCACTCACCGCGCAGCCAGTCACCCAACCCGCATGGCCGCTCAGTGTGAAGCGTTCTGTGCCACTGCGCCCATCCCACACCTTCAACGTTCCATTACCCGAACCCGAGATGATTATCACTCCATCAGCGCTCAGGGCGCAGGCAGTCACCCCACCTACATGGCCACTCAGCGTGAAGCGCTCCGCGCCACTGCGTCCATTCCATACCTTCAGCGTTCCATCCTCTGAAGCCGAGATGAGCGTCGCTCCATCCATCGTCACGGCGCAGCCGTTCACCCCTTTCACATGACCGCTCAGCGTGAGGCGCTCCACTCCACTGTATCCGTCCCATACCTTCAGCGTTCCGTCGACCGAAGCCGAGACGATCGTCGCCCCATCGGCGTTCACCGCACAGCCCATCACCTTAGCCGTATGACCGTTCAACATAAAGCGCTCTGCGCCACTGCGCCCATCCCACACCTTCAGCGTTCCATCAGTGAAAGCCGAGACAATCGTCGCGCCATCCGCACTGACCGCGCAGCCAGTCACCCAATTCGCATGGCCGCTCAGCGTCCGCACCAGCGCTGAATGTGGCAGGTCAGGCAGTTTTTGCGTAGGCAGAAGAAATGGGCGTTTCAGGTGCTTTTCGAGATCGCTCGTGAACGGCTTCAAGTCATGCAGATGTTGGAGTCGCGAAAGCAGAGTGACTTCGACGTCGTCTTTCCTCTCGCACCGATTCAATAGATGACCGGAATTCACGAAGTTGCACCGCAGTAATCGCAACGCATCGTCGTTAACTGCGACCTTCTCTGCCTCCAGCAAGTCCGCCTCAACTGCGAGCGACTTGCGTATGAGCGTCTTCGCGACGAGATAACGCCAGTCTTTGACTGTCTCCACCAGCTCATCGCTGCGTCCGGCTGCGAGGAGGTGATACGAGAGTTGATCCCAAAGGTAAGGCTCGTCGGTAGGCATGTCGGCCCACCGCGACAAATCGGCGTTTCGGTGCGCGTCAAGCAATTGCACATGGATTGAAGGAAGCTTGTCGCCTTGCTGCTCAATCAAAAACTTGCGCACGACGTCGTGTAACCGAATTCGTCGCTGGTTGGCGTCGTAACTCCATAACAGAGAAAAGCGATTTAGACGGCTGCAAAGTTCTTGGGTGCCGAAGTCATCGAGACCCCCAGTCTTAACCCACAGTCTTTCCAATGTTGCGAGCGGAATCTCCACATCTTCAGGAAAGATCGCGAGCTCACCATAGCGCTTCCGATCTGCTGGGCTTAACAAATCGAGACTGACTCCGATGGTCCGCGCCACCGCCTGATGACGCGCGTCGGAATTATGGGCGTCAAAATAGGTCAACCCGCGCTTGGTGAGGGCTTTGTTGATCCAAGCAACAGCGTCGTGCGCGGATTGGTTCTCGTTTTCGATGGCATTGCGCAGAGCGCTATTGGCTAAACGCAACAGCAGCGGCCACTCACCCAATCGAGAAGCAAGCTCTCTCAACTCCCGCCGCAACGTTCGATCGTTGAGATCAATTTGATCGAGACCAGCCGCGAGCAGCGCTGTCGCCTCGTTCTGCTGCATCGCATCGACCCGCACTTTGGCTGCTCCCGCCGGAAGGGTGTCGAAGTTGCGCGTGGTGATCAAGCGAGCGCAACGTGGCCCGCCTTGTAGGAAAGGATTGAGATGAGCGCGATCCC
>Ga0134121_10004693_pt1 | contig 11160 bp, 6 predicted proteins | sample KB301_FD_96463 | JGI IMG/M metagenome (GOLD analysis project Ga0134121, IMG submission 96463) | Terrestrial soil microbial communities without Nitrogen fertilizer from Kellogg Biological Station, Michigan, USA - KB3-0-1 | ecosystem: Environmental > Terrestrial > Soil > Unclassified ...
CGACGATCTCGTCACCCGCGGCTCACCGCGGAAGGTTCGCGACGACGGCTCCTTTGAAGGACCGACGCTTACCATCTCCCCGGCCGCTTCCGTCCACGGCACTGTCGTCGATGCGGCGGGCCATCCGGTGGAGGGAGCGGCGATACGGATCAACGTGAGATTCGCCGGCTTTTCCACCCAAAGCGACGGACGCGGAAAGTTCCGCCTGCGGTTCCCTGCTGTCGAGGATTCCTTCGAGATCGTGGCGTCCCATCACGATTTTCTGTCGACCAAACTCAACCTGGGTGAGGATTCAACGCACCAGGATCGCGAGTTGAAGATCGTGCTCCAGCGAGGGCAGGAGGCCTCGGCGCGCATCTTGGACGACCACGACCGCCCAGTTGCCGGCGCTGAAGGAATTCTTTTCGTTCCCTCGTATCCTTATGCGGAAGACGAGTCTTCACCTTCGCGCCGAACCGTTTCCGATGCCCAGGGTACTTTGAGCTTCCAGGCGCTGACACCGGGAAGATACTCTCTTCTCGTGCGTGCGGCGGGAATGCCTCCGCTGTTGGTGCCTGGTTTGGACGTCCGCGAAACCGGCGCAAATTTCGGCACGCTTCATCTACCGCCCCCAGGCATCGTCGAGGGACGTGTTGTCGATCTCCAGAATCGTCCGATTGCCGGTGCATGGGTCCTGGAGGACTTCAGAAATGACCCCGATAAGGCCCAGGGCATCGGGGTCCGCACGGGAGCAGACGGCCGCTTCGTTCTGGTCATTGGACGCGGCTCGCGATTGGATCTTACGATCACCGCGGCGGGCTATGCGAATGGCCTACTTACCGTGGAGGCTCCCACCCGCAGCCCGGCGACGGTGACTCTGAAGCTTTCCGGCCTGAATCCTGCCCATCGCCTCGTCGTCTCGCTCCGCAGCGAAGGCGGAGACCCCGTCTCGGAAGCCGCGCTCTACCTCATCACCGAAAAAATGAAACACATGCCTTCTCTCATGGACCGTGAAATGGGAGCGTGGCCTCGGTTCAGCGAAGATGGGCGATACGAATTGCAGAGCGAGCCGGGGAGGATGACCCTCCGTATCCTCGCCGATGGATACCTGCCACAGGAAGTGGAATTCGAGGTTCCCGAGGATGGTGATGCGCAAAATCTGGAGGTCGTGCTACAGACCGGACCGGCGGTCATCGTTGGACAGGTGACAGGGCTCGACGGCGGGCCGATCGAGGACGTCTCCATCATGGTAGGCGCCAAAGACCAGGGCCAAGGCAAGCTTCTACCCCATCGTAGCACTGACACGAAAACCGACAGCAACGGGCGGTTCCGCATCGACGGCCTCACCGAGGGTGTCTGGCTCGTCCTCGCTGAGACATCTGGCTATCCACAGATATCGAAGGAGTTGTTGCTGCATGCCGGCGAAAATAGGCTCGATCTCCAACTGGACCGCGGCCTGCAGGTGGAAGGCCGGGTGGTGGACTCCACCGGCCGGCCGGTGCCGGGGGCCTGGCTGGGACTGAGCTCGGCATCCGGTATCGAGGGCACTGGCGAAAGTGATGGCTCAGGCCACTTTCTCGTACGGAGATTGAAGCCGGGTCTCTACAAACTGCAGGCCCACCGGCACGGCTACGCGCCGTCCGATCCCTTCGAGGTTTCCCTCGATGGGGGCCTTTCCGTGCGCGGCCTCGAGATCCCTCTCCATGCCGGTGGAATCCTCCGCGGCAGGATTCTCGGGCTCACGGCGAACGAGTTTGCGGCGGTGAAAGTTTCCGCCGCCAAGCCCCAGGAGGATTCCGGGAAGGCGACCGTCGATGCCCGCGGGGAGTACCAGATCCGCGGGCTGTCGCCAGGAGAATGGACGGTCTCCGCCGAGGTCGCCCACCGCCAGGTCGAAGTCACAGTGATCCTGCCGGAAGGTGCCAACGAGGTGATCCGCGACCTCGAGTTTCACCCGGGGGTGACTCTCTCGGGACAGGTCCTGCGCCAGGGAGAACCTGTGGACGCGATTTCCGTCCGGGTGCTGGACGGTCCTCCAACGGGTTCCATTTCAAACGTGCTCGGCAATGCCCGCGGTGAGTTTCGCCTCGAAGGTCTGGACCCGGGTGTCTACAGGCTCGTGATCAGCGATGGCATCCAATGGACTCTTCTGTATTCGCAGCAGATCGAGCTCTGGAACGACCGGCATCTGCAGATCGAGGTGCCCGCCAACCGGGTGAGCATCCGAGTCGTCACCGGCTCCGATGCCCAGCCTGTCCCGTGGGCGTACGTTTCCCTGTATCGCGCTCTGGCCGCGGAAGACAAATACCCCGTGAATGTCGCCTCGGCAGGAACGGACGCCCAGGGAAACCTGATCCTTCAGAACATTCCCGCCGGCTCCTACTCGGTGAGAGTCACGAAAGACGGCTTTGAGATGGCAACGACCACGCTCCAGGTTGAGGATGGTGGCGAGGCCGAAGCTCAATTGGTTCTCGAAACAGCCGGTGCGAAGTCGATCTGCGTTCCAGGAGCTCCGCGCTAGACCTCGATCTTCGAAAAGCGCCAGGCTCCCAGGTAGAGCAGCGCCACGGCAACCACCGCGAGCACCCCGAGATCGGTCGCGATGGCGAAGTGGTTGGCGCCGATCAGCGCTCCTCGCAGGCCGTCCACGCCATAGGTGAGCGGATCGAGCCTCGTCACCACGGCGAGAGCCTTCGGCAGGTTGTTCAATGGGAACAAGGCGCCCGAGAGGAAAAAGATCGGCATCACCAGGAAGTTCATGATCAGTTGAAAACCCTGCATGTCCTGGAGGCTCGAACCGATCGCGACGCCGAGCGCGGCGAAGACGATGGCGATGAGCAACATGAAGAGAATGCCCAGCGGCACCAGGACCAAACGGGTCGGGCGAAAACCAGCGATCAAGCAGACGATCACCATCAACGTCCCTTGCAGCATCGACACGGTCGCGCCGCCGAGGGTGCGACCGATCATCACCAGGAGGCGCGGCACCGGCGCCACCAGCGTCTCTTTCAAGAAACCAAACTGGCGGTCCCACAGCAAGGCGATGCCCGAGAAGATCGAGGTGAAGAGGACCACCATCCCGATCACGCCCGGCGCCACGAACTGCAGGTAGCTGCCGCCTCCCGCCTTTTGAAACACCGGTCCGAAGCCAAAACCCAACACCAGGAGATAAAGCAGCGGCTGGCCCAGCGAGGCGACGATCTGCGTCCGCGACCGTGTGTACTTCTTGAGCTCCCGCAACCACAGGATGTAGATCGCGCTCATTACCGTTTCCTCCACATCTGTGCCATTTGCCGCATGCGGTCCGTGGCGCTGGCGCTCTCGTCGCGAATCGAGGTGCCGGTCAAGACGAGGAACGCCTCTTCGAGCGACTCGGTTTTGGTGCGCTCTTTCAATTCCTGGGACGATCCCATGGCGACGATCTTGCCGTGATCGATCACTGCGATGCGCTGCGCCACACGGTCCGCTTCGTCCATGTAGTGCGTGGTCAGGAAGACGGTGACCTTCTCCGTTTCGTTCAGGCTCTTCACATGAGTCCACAGTTGGTTGCGGCTCTGCGGGTCGAGGCCCAGGGTCGGCTCGTCGAGAAACAGGATCTTCGGCGTGTGCAGGAAGCCGCGGGCGATCTCCAGACGCCGTTTCATGCCGCCGGAAAACTCCTTCACCAGCGCGTTTCGCCGCTCCCAGAGGTCGAACAGCTTGAGCAGCATTTCCGTGCGCTCTCGCCGTACCTCGCGCGGCACACTGTACAGAACGCCGTGCAGCTCCATGTTCTCCCAGGCCTTCAGGTCCTGATCGAGGCTCGGATCCTGGAAGACGATGCCGAACTGCTTGCGAACCTCCTCCTTCTGCACCGCGGGGTTCAATCCGTTGAGCTCCATGGTGCCGCTCGTCGGCGGCAGCAGGGTCGTCAGCATCTTGATCGTCGTGGTCTTCCCGGCGCCGTTCGGCCCCAGGAAGGCAAAGATCTCCCCCGTCTGCACCTCGAACGAGATGTCGTCGACGGCGGTGAAATCGCCGAACTTCTTGACTACGTGCTCGACTCGAATCACAAAGCCTCCCCTACCTTTCCGGCGATCGCATTCGCCGGTCGGCAGGGAAGTCTATCGCACGGGGCTCGGCCTCGGTTCGGTCGGCTCGATGTCTCGGATGATGGCAAGCCCGTAGAGTGATACGCTTTTTCCTCGCCGGGACCGCCGTCCCGGAGCTCCCAAGGAGGAACATCATGCCCAAGATCGCCGAGTTGCTGCTGGCTGAGTTGGAACGGGAGGCGGCTGGAACCCGCCGCATGCTGGAGCGCGTGCCCGAGGGGCGCAACGATTGGAAGCCGCACGAGAAGTCGATGCCCCTGGGGTATCTTGCGGCGCTCGTCGCCACGATGCCGGGTTGGGCCGCGGCGATGATCGACCTGGACGAGCTCGACGTCACCGCCGCTGGCGAATACCAGACGCGGGACGTGAGCACCACCGCCGAGCTTCTGCAGAGATTCGACAAGGCTCTGGACAAAGCGCGGAAAGCCCTCGCCGCCACCACCGACGAGCACCTGATGACGACCTGGAAGATGCTCGCCGGCGGCCACGTCGTCTCCGAGCAGCCGCGCTACGTGGCGATCCGCGACGGCGCCTTCAATCATCTCGCCCACCACCGGGGCCAGCTCACCGTTTACCTACGGCTCAACGACATCCCTGTGCCTTCGTTGTATGGGCCGACGGCGGACGAAAAAATGTTTTGAAGGAGTACGTCGCGACAGAGCTTTTCGAACACTCGCTAACGATTCCGCTCACGAAAGAAGCAGCTCCAAATCCTCCCTGCTGAGGCCGGAGATCAGACTCTTGTCGGCTTCGATGACGGCGTCGGCGAGGTCGCGCTTGGTTTTCTGCAGGTCCAGGATTTTCTCTTCCACCGTGTCGCGGGCGACGATGCGGCTGGCGAAGACGGGCCGCTCCTGGCCGATGCGATGGGCGCGATCGATCGCTTGGGCCTCGACGGCGGGATTCCACCAGGGGTCGAGCAAGTAAACATAGTCGGCCGCGGTCAGATTGAGACCCAAGCCGCCGGCCTTGAGACTGACGAGGAAGAGCTGGCAGCCGGACTCGGACTGGAAGGCCGTCACCAGCTCTGCGCGGTTGCGGGTCCGGCCGTCGAGATAAAGATAGGAGATCTTCTCGGCATCGAGTTGCGGCCGGAGGATGGCGAGGAAGCTGGTGAACTGGGAGAAGACCAGCGCCTTGTGCCCCTCGTCGACGACCTCGCGGAGCTGCGGCAGGAGAAGATCGAGCTTGGCGCAAGGCTCGCCAAGGTGCCGCGGATCCACCAGGCCAGGGTGGCAGGCCGCCTGGCGCAGGCGCAGCAGCGCTTCGAGGACCAGGATCTTGGAACGTCCAAGTCCGCGCTCGCCGATCTGTTTTCCGAGTGAGGCGCGGTAGTGGTCCCGCAAATCGTCGTAGAACCGGCGCTGCTTGGGAGGCAGCTCGCAAAAGAGCGTCTGCTCGACCTTGGGCGGCAGCTCCGGCGCCACGGCCTCCTTGGTACGGCGCAGGAGAAGCGGGCGCAGAGCGCGGACCAGAATGCTTCGTCCTTCCGAAAAGGGGGCCCGCAGATCCTCGGTGAACTCGCGGAACGAAGGCAAGGCGCCCAGAAAGCCGGGGTTCAGGAACTCCAGCAGGCTCCACAGCTCGCCCAAATGGTTTTCAACCGGAGTGCCGGTGAGCGCCAGGCGGTGCCGGCCGCGCAGCAAACGGGCGGCCTTGGCGGTTTGGCTGTCCGCGTTCTTGATCGCCTGTGCCTCGTCCAGGATGAGATAGTCGAACTCCATCTTGCGCAGCAACGCCACGTCCTTGCGAAGGGTGCCGTACGTGGTCAATACGAGGTCGCAGTCGACGAAGGGATCGCCTTTCCGGGTACGGCCGGCTCCCGTGTGGTCGAGCACGCGCAGACGCGGAGTGAAACGGGCCGCCTCGGCGAGCCAGTTGAACACCAGCGAGCGCGGCACCACCGCCAGCGAGGGAGGCAGCCCCTGGCGCTTTCGCTCGGTTCGGCGGGCTTCGAGCAGCGCGAGCACCTGGATGGTCTTGCCCAGGCCCATATCGTCCGCCAGGCAGCCGCCGAAGCCGAAGTCGCGCAGGAAATGGAGCCAGCCGAGACCGGCGTTCTGATAACCGCGCAACTCGCCCTGGAATCCCGGCGGGGCGGGTGCCGGCGCGACGCCAGCGAACTCGCGCAGGCGCCCGCGGGCACGTTCGAAGGCTTCATCGCAGGTGACCGCAGGCTCGTCGGCCAGCCAGGCGTCGAGCAGGACGGCCTGGACTGAGCTGAAGCGCACATGGTCCCCTTCCTCCTTACCCAGCCGCGCGATGGGAGCAAACTTTCGAATCCATTCGTCCGGGAGCATCCCGAGGGTGCCATCGCCCAGCGGAATGGACTTGGCGCCGCGGCGGATGGCGGCCAGCACCTCCGGCAGCGGCACCACCTCTCCGTCGAAATTCGCCTCGCCGTTGAGATCGAACCAATCGACGCCGGAGGTGATGGACATCCGGAAGCGGCCGGCCGAGCGGTAGAGCTTTCCTTCCGCCTCGACCGCCCACCCTTTGGCGAGGAGCGCGGACACGGCCACGGAAACCCGGCTGAGCGGGATCTGCAGCATCGGAGCCGGTGCATAGGGGTCCTGTTCGGCGCGGAATCCAAGGTCCCACAGGAGGGCGACGGACTGCTCCTCAGCCGCCGGATCGCGGAGAAGAAACCGCCGTTCCGCCGGTTGATAGAGACCCCGGAGCGGCGAGCCCGACGCCACCTCGATGCCCTCGTAGAGGAAGGAGAGAGCCGCCCGCGGTGAGGTTCGGGACCAGGAAGGTGGCAGCAAGCGGAGGAACGGCCGGGGAGTCGATTGCGTTTCCTCGAAACGCATCGATTCGGGCAGAGCGAGGTGCGGGAGATGGGACGAGGCGAGAAGGCGCCCGACCAGCTCGTCGCGCTCGGCAGCGGGAATCCGCAGCGCCTTATCGGGATCGAGCAGGGCCGTCCATCGCGAACCGGAGTCCGCAAGGGGCGCCAAGCGCTCACCGGCGAGCAGGAATCCCGACGCCCCGAGGATGAGCGGAGACGCGCCGGCCGGCATCCGTTCCTCCCCTCGGTGCAGAGCGGCGATCAGCTGGCAATCGCCGTCTGCCTCCTCGCGGACCTCCAACCAGATCTCCCACGGCGGGCCGGCGTCCCAAACGATCGGCTCGCCGACTTTGGTGTCCTTATCGGGGCGCGTCCTGAACCTTCCCGTGGAGTCGAGAAGTGGGAGGAGAATCCCCAAGGCCTCGGGCGGAACCGGGCTGATGGTCGGAATCTCGGTTGAATAGAACGAGAACGCACGCGTTTCCGCCGCCGCGAGACCGAGCAACACCAGGATCGTGCGGTCGGGCTCCGGAAGGTACGGGACGGCATTGCGGCTCAGGCTCAGTTGGGTGACTCCATGCCACGAACCGTCGGCGTCCTGCCTGGCGGTCATGGCGCGAATCGTGAGCTGGCGGCTCTTGAGCGTCGCGGGCACGTCCAGCAGGTACAGAATATCCTTCTCAGTCGGGAGCCGACTGGGAATGGCGCCGGGGGCGGTGCTCGACCCGAGCTGATGCAGGGCGTCCCGCCAGGTCGGCGTTGGCGGGTCGCGAACGAGGTCTCTAGCGGTGGCGAAAGTCGTGAGCCGGTTTGGCAGATCTCCGCCCGGGCCGCGCAGGCCTTTCCGCTGATCGGCCTCCAGGACGGCGGCCCAGACATGCTTGCAAGGCTCGCCACCGGCGAAGAACGGGCAGGAGCAGAAGACCCGCAGATCCCTGCCGTTCCGCGCCAGCGAGACGCTGTACTCCTGGGAGCCGGTGACAACGGCCTCCACCTTCTCCGGGCCGCAGGCGGTGAGCGCCACCTGCCCTGATTGGGAATAGGCCCTGCCCCGCTCGCGGACCCGCCAATCGACGTAGTGCGCGAGCATGGTGGCAAGGGTCATCGAAAGGCATGCTATCCCACCGCCTCCCGCTCCAGCAGCGCGCTCTTGCGCTGGACACCCCAGCGGTAGCCGGACAGGTTGCCGTCGTGGCGAACCACCCGGTGGCAGGGAATGGCAACCGCGAGACCGTTCGTGGCGCACGCCTGAGCGACGGCACGGACGGCTTTCGGCGCGCCGATGCGCTGGGCGATGTCGGTGTAGCTCACGGTGGAGCCGGCCGGAATCTCCCGTAGGGCTTGCCAGACCTTCTGCTGGAAGGCGGTTCCCTGCACGTCGAGCGGCAGGTCGAGGCCGGTCTTCGGCGCCTCGATGAAGCCGATGACCTTGGCGACCGTGCGCTCGAACTCCTCGTCGCCGCCGACCAGATGGGCCTTCGGGAAGCGGTCCTGAAGCTCTCTCACCAGCGCGTCGGGATCGTCGCCCAGGGAGATGGCGCAGACGCCCTTCTCCGAGGCGGCGACCAGAACGGAGCCCAGCGAGCCTTCGCCGACGGCGAAGCGAAGAGTCGTCCCCGTCCCACCCTTGCGAAAGCTCGTGGGAGTCATGCCGAGCGTCCGCGCCGATTGCGCGTAGAAGCGGCTGTTGGAGTTGAATCCAGCCTCGTAGATCGCCTCGGTCACCGTGCCGCCGCGAGACAGCTCGTCGCGGACTCGACGGGCGCGGTGGGCCACCGCGTAGGCCTTGGGGGTGAGGCCGGTGACGGCCTTGAAGACGCGATGGAAGTGATAGCTGCTCATCGCCGCCGCCTTCGCCAACTCGTCGAGCGTCGGCGGCTCTTCGGCGGTCTCGATGGCGCGGCATGCCTTTTCGACGGCCGCGGCATGCTCCTCGGCGAGCGACGGCCCCTTGGGAGAGCACCGCTTGCAAGCCCGGAAGCCCGCTTTCTCGGCCTCTTCGATCGACTCATGAAAGGCAACGTTCTTGCGCAATGCCGGCCGCGCCGTGTGACACGAAGGGCGGCAGAAGACGCCCGTGGTCCTCACCGAGTAGTAGAACTTCCCGTCGGCGTTCTGGTCCTTGTGGACCACCGCCTGCCACTTCGCTTCGTCGGTCGCGAAGCCGGCTGGTTCGACTTCTTGGGGTTTCAGCAGGGTGTTCATAAAGGCTCCTTTCCTTGCTGAGAGGACTCTACGTGTTCCCCTGAAACCCAAAACTCCGGTTCTTGCTTTTTAATTCGAGGGAACCCTCACACCCCGCCACCAGCCCCACCGCCCAGGCCCCCCGGTAGACCCCTCACTCCCCCGGCCCCTCTTCTCCCATCGCCCTCCCCCCACACCAGGAGAGAGGGGAGCGCTAAAAAAGGCGGCCTTTCTCTTGGGCTGTTCTCCCTCTTCTCCCGGTCGGGGGGAGGGCGATGGGAGAAGAGGGCCGGGGTGATGAGGGGCTTGGGCGGTGGGCAGCCCGACAAAGCGGAATCAAGGCGTGGCGACGGGCAGGATCGCCGCCGCGTGCTCCTGAGCGTCCAGTTGACACCACGCCGTCGTGGGCGAAAGCCATGCCGTCGTACGCTGGCAGGCAGAACTCGACTTGGCAGACCTATGCCGGTAAGGAGCGCGGGCACGAGGAGTATGATTGTGTGATGTCTCAGGTGTGCTACTCCCGTTTGTTCCTTTTGGCCTTGAGTGCCGAATTCATGTCCGACCGAGGACCATATCAATCCCGACGAAAACCACGTCAAGGTCGCGCGGCGAAATCTGGCCAACACATTCCACAAGTTGGCGCTTGTTGACAGCGAGAACCAGCGATACGTTGGCAACCGAATCCCGCGGCAGTCCGGTCGAATGAGCCGAGAGGAGGAAGTTCCCCGGAGAATCTGCCAAACGGAGATTGCTCGTCAGCGGTACACAGAGCACTGTCGCGATACGGCTTCGGTTGAAGCGATCACTCTGTACGACGATGACAGGACGACGGAAACCAGACTCGGAACCGATTGGCTCCGGCAGGTCAGCCCACCAGACCTCTCCTTGGTGGATCACCACTCGACACGACGAAGCACGTCTCGTGCCGTCTCGCTTACAAAGCGGTCTTCGGGCTCTTCTACCGAATCATAGACTTCGTTGAGTCGCTCGGTGATGGTATCCGGATTGCGCCGGGCCAGATATTCAACCAAGGCCTCGGTATAGAGCTGATCGAGGGTCTTCTCCAACCTCTCGGCGAGCTGCTCAGCTTCCTGAAAGACCGGATCTGGAACGGAGATTGACGTCGTCATGGCAGAAGTATAGCCCAGGTCTCGGACCTGCTCTCAGGTCCCTCGCACGGCCACATGGTAGCATCCGCCCGTGTATCTGCTTCGGTTCCCACGTGTCCTGTCCTCCCTGCTCCTCGCCGCCGTGCTCTCCGCCGTTCCCGGCGCGGCGCTCGACAAGGTGACCCTGGCCACGAACTGGAAGGCGGAGGCGGAGCACGGCGGGTTTTATCAAGCGATCGCCACTGGAATCTACCGGCGCCACGGGCTCGACGTCACCTTGCGGATGGGCGGCCCGCAGGTCAACAATCCCGAGCTGCTGGCTGCCGGGCAGGTCGATTTCAATGTCGGCGCGAGCTCTTTTGCGGCTTTGAACTACGTCAAGGCCGGAGTGCCCGTGGTCACCGTGGCGGCGATCTTTCAGAAGGACCCGCAGGTGCTCATCGCCCATCCCGGCCAGGGGAATGATTCGCTCGAAGCTCTCAAAGGGAAGCCGATCCTCATTGCTCCTTCGGCACGCGCCACGTTCTGGAATTTCCTGCGCATCCGCTTCGGCTATACCGACGATCAGATTCGCACCTACACCTTCAACATGGCCCCCTTCCTGGCTGACAAGAAAGCGATCCAGGAAGGTTATTTGACCAGCGAGCCCCACACGCTCGAAAAAGTGGGGATCAAGCCCGTTGTCCACGTTCTCGCCGATCACGGCTTCGACAGCTACTCGACGACGATCGAGTGCACACGCAAGCTCGTCGAGACTCGTCCCGACCTCGTGCAACGCTTCGTCGACGCAACAATCGAAGGTTGGTACAGCTACCTGTACGGCGATCCGGCGCCGGCCAACGCCCTGATCCGGCGGGACAATCCGGAGATGACGGCCGACCTTATCGCCTACGGCATCGCGGCGATGCGCAAGCACGGAGTGGTCGATTCCGGAGATGCCCTGACGCTCGGCATTGGCGCCATGACCGACGCCCGCTGGAAATCGTTCGCAACTGTGATGATTCGA
>Ga0134121_10004694_pt1 | contig 11157 bp, 14 predicted proteins | sample KB301_FD_96463 | JGI IMG/M metagenome (GOLD analysis project Ga0134121, IMG submission 96463) | Terrestrial soil microbial communities without Nitrogen fertilizer from Kellogg Biological Station, Michigan, USA - KB3-0-1 | ecosystem: Environmental > Terrestrial > Soil > Unclassified ...
AGGACCAGCCCCACGGGACCTGCGCCGACGATCAGGACCTCGGTATCGATCGCCTCATTATAATCAGCGCGTGAGAGCGATCATCGCTGCGCTCGCCTTCGCGTGCGCCGCCGCCGCCGCGCAGGAATTCCCCTCGCGCACCGTCCACCTGATCGTCCCCTATACGCCCGCGACCGGCGCCGACATCCTCGCGCGCGCGCTCGGCCCGAAGCTGCAGGAGCGCTGGAAGGTGGCGGTGGTGACCGAGAACAAGCCCGGCGCCACCGGCAACATCGGCGCCGAGTTCGTCGCCAGGGCGCCCGCGGACGGCACCACGCTGCTCGTCGCCGCGACCTCGTTCGCCACCAACCCGGCGCTCAATTCCGCGCCCTACGACCCGGTGAAGAGCTTCGCGCCGGTGATCGTCGCGGCCACCAGCGCGCTCTGCGTGGTGGTCAACCCGCAGGTGCCGGCGCAGTCGATGAGGGAACTGATCGAGGCCGCGAAGCGCCAGCCGGGCAAGCTGAACTACGGCTCGCCGGGCAACGGCGGCGTGCAGCACCTGGCGATGGAGCTGATCAAGATCGAAGCCGGCATCGACCTGCCGCACGTCCCCTACAAGGGAATGGGCGGCGTGCTGAACGACCTGGTCGGCGGCCACATCCAGGCCGGCGTCTCGGCGCTGCAGTCGGCAGCGCCGCACGTGCACGCCGGCCGCCTGCGCATGCTGGCGGTGATGAGCGCGGAGCGCTCGAGCGCGTTCCCGAACGTGCCCACCATGCGCGAGCAGGGCCTGCCCGAGCTCGAAGTCGAGACCTGGTACGGCGTGTTCGCGCCCGCCGGCACGCCGGGCGCAGCGCTTGCGAAACTGAACGCCGATCTCGATGCGCTGCTGCAAGATGCGCAGATGCGCGAGTTCCTGGAAAAACAGGGCATGAGCGCCGCCGGCGGTCCCGCCGAGCGCCTGGGTAAGCTCGTCCCGCGCGAGCTCGCGCGCTGGACGCGCGTGGTCAAGCTGGCGGGCATCAAGGCGGACTGAATGAACGCGTCGCAGTTCGAAGACCTGGTCGCCGCGAACCGCATCCTGGCCGAGCACGGCGTGATCGACGCCTACGGCCACGTCAGCCTGCGCTCGCCCGACAACCCGAACCGCTTCTTGCTGGCACGCGCCATCGCGCCCCAGACCGTGCAGATCGAGGACATCCTCGAGTACGACCTCGACTCGAAGCCCCTCGATCCGAAGGGGCGCGATTCGGTCAACGAGCGCTTCATCCACAGCGAGATCTACCGCGCGCGGCCCGACGTGATGTCGGTGGTGCACAACCACTCGCCTTCCGTGGTGCCGTTCAGCGTCACCGGCGTGAAGCTGCGCGCCCTCTTCCACATGGCTTCGTTCATCGGCGTCGACGGGCTGCCGAACTTCGAGATCCGCAAGGTAAAGAAGGGTTCGGACCTTTTAGTCAGAACTCCTGCGTTAGGAAAAGCGCTGGCGAAAACGCTCGGCAAGGCTGCGGCGTCGTTGATGCGCGGCCACGGCTCGGTCACCGTCGGCGAAAACATCATGCGCTCGGTCGGCCGCAGCGTTTACCTCGAGATGAGCGCCATCATGCAGATGCAGTCGCTGATGCTGTCGAAGAAGATCACCTACTTCGACGCGGCCGAAGTGAAGGCCTCGGCGCCGGTGCAGGACTACAAGCGCGCCTGGCCGCTATGGCGCGAGAAGGCGCTGGCGCAGGCGAAAGCGGACCGTAAATGAGCGAGCTGTGGGCGCTCAGCGCCACCGAGCTGGTCGAAGGCTTCCGCAAGAAAGCGCTGTCGCCGGTCGAAGTCACTAAAGCCGTGCTCGCGCGCATCGAGAAATTCAATCCCGTCCTGAATGCATTCCGCCAGGTCGCAGCGGAGGAGGCGCTCCAGCAGGCTCGGGATTCGGAAAATCGATGGGCCGCAGGGCAACCGCAGGGGTTACTGGATGGCGTCCCCGTGTCCATCAAGGACATCATCCTCACCAAGGGCTGGCCGACGCTGCGCGGCTCGAAGACGGTCGATCCGAAGGGGCCGTGGAACGACGACGCGCCGGTGACCGCGCGGCTGCGCGAGCACGGCGCGGTGCTGCTCGGCAAGACCACCACGCCGGAGTTCGGCTGGAAGGGCGTCACCGACAGCCCGCTCACCGGCATCACGCGCAATCCGTGGAACACGGCGAAGACGCCGGGCGGATCCTCGGGCGGCGCGGCCGCGGCGGTCGCGTCCGGCATGGGGCCGCTCGCGATCGGCACCGACGGCGGCGGCTCGATCCGCATTCCCTGCTCGTTCACCGGCCTGTTCGGCATCAAGCCGTCGTTCGGCCGCGTGCCGGCGTGGCCGCTCTCCCCGTTCGGCACGGTGGCGCACGTCGGCCCGATGACACGCAGCGTCGCCGACGCGGCGCTCATGCTCAACGTCATCGCCCAGCCGGACGCACGCGACTGGCACGCGCTGCCCTACGACGCGCGCGACTGGCGCATGGGCCTCGACGGCGGCATCGCCGACCTGCGCATCGCGTATTCGCCCAACCTCGGCTATGCGAAGGTGGATCCGGAAGTCGCGGCGTTGGTGAAGAAAGCGGTTTCCGTCTTTGAAGAGCTGGGCGCCAAGGTCGAGGAGAAGGACCCGGGCTTCGCCGATCCGGCGCCGGTCTTCACCACGCACTGGTTCTCGGGCGCCGCCTTCCTGCTGAAGAACATCAGGAACCCGGAGCTGGTCGATCCGGGCCTGCGCGAGGTTGCGGCGCAGGGTGCGAAGATCGGCGCCGACGAAATCCTCGACGCGCAGATGAAGCGCGGCGCGCTCGGCCTGCACATGAATCTGTTCCACCGCGACTACGACCTGCTGGTGACGCCTACGCTTTCGATCCCGGCGTTCGACGCCGGCAAGGAAGTCGCGGACAAGATGCTGCAGAGCCGCTGGACCGACTGGACGCCGTTCAGCTTCCCTTTCAACCTGACGCAGCAGCCGGCGGCTTCGATCCCGTGCGGGCTGACCAAAGCCGGACTGCCGGTCGGCCTGCACCTGGTCGGGCCGCGCTACGCGGACGCGCTGGTGCTGCGCGCCGCCCAGGCCTTCGAGAAGGCACGCGGCGGCGGGCCGGCTAGCGCCGGCTCTTTCTCCAGGCCACGAACTCCGGCGTAGACGCGATCTCCTTGTACGCGGCGAGCCCGGCCAGCTCGCCGAGGTTGAACTCGACCGAAAACGCGCCCTCGTAGGCCTTGAGGCCTTCGACCGCGACCTTGCCGTTCTTGGTGCTCAGGCCCACGGTCACCAGGCACCAGTAGGCCGCCTTGTGGTCGGCCTCGAGCTTCATGCCGCGCCGGCACGCGACCGCGGCCTCGTTGTAGCGCTGCGCGGCGGTCAGGATGTTGCCGCGCAAGCTGGCGGTCGCGGCATCCTCGCCGCCGATGGCGCGTTCCAGCGCGCCGAGCGCCGCCAGCGCGCCGTCGAACTGCTTCTCGAAGAAGAAATGGTCGATCAGCATGAACTGCAGCTCGGGATCCTTGCCGAAGTTCTGCGCCAGGTAGCGCAGCGCCGCGCGGTGCGTGTCGCCGTCCACGCGCCCGCCGTAGGCGACGCGCATCAGCGCCCACTGGCGCGTCTTGCGGAAATCCTCGGGAAAGGTCTCGAGCGTGCGGTAGGCGGCGGCGAAGTCCTGCTTCTGCAGGCTCGCGCGCAGCTCGATGAACGGCTTGGCATCGGCTTGCGTGGTCATCCGGCTGCCGAACAGCGAGAACAGCATCGAGTCGGTCTTCAGCAGCGACGACAGGCCGAGCCGCGCCGAGGTGCTGAACAGCGTCGCCAGGCTGTGCACGTACCAGTCCTCGACCTTGTCGGTCTTGCCGACGTAGTACTCGACGTAATCGATCCCCTGGTCTCCCAGGTCATAGCGCAGCAGCGCGAAAGGCCGGCCGTTGCGCTCGCCGCTGCGCATGTACTTCGCCGTGCCCTTGGTGCCGTCGATGGTGCGGATGCCGAGCTCCACGTTGGTGCGCAACGCATTCGGGAACACCTTCAGCACCGTGTCGCGGTCGGCCGTGTTGAGGCCCAGGTCCTTGATCACGGCGCGTCCGACCGCATCGGCGTCGATCTGCCGCAGCGTGGCGTTGACGTCGCGCTTGTTGAGCGCCGCGGCGATCGCCTCGCCGGTCGCGGCCACGTCCGCGTGCGCGAGCGACGCCAGCAGCAATCCCGCCGCCGTCAGAACCGCTTTCTTCATGACCATCTCCCTTTTTCTAGATCCGCGTGAGCTCCAGCGCCCACGTCGCCAGCAGCTTGTCCTCTTCCAGCATCGCGCCGCGCACGCTGTAGCGCCGGGCGTCGCGCTGCTGGATGCACTCGAAGCCACGGTAGCGCAAAGTCGGGCTGGTGTAGGAGGAAAGAATTGCGTCTCCGGCGATCACGAAGCGGCCGCGCAACGCTCCCAGCACCGGGTTGTTCGAGCTCCAGTGGGTCGAGGCCGCCCCCGCCGAGAACGGCTCGATCTGGTAGCGGTTGTGGGTGACGCGGAGCGGATCGCCGCGCAGGCGCAGCGCGGCCTCGAAGTGCCAGATCCCCGGCTCGTGGCGGATCGCGTTCTCGCCCGAGACCGGCGACAGCGCGCCCGCCGCGTCGCGGTGTTCCCCCTCTACTTTCCAGGTGCCTTCCTCGAAAAGGAAGGTGTGCGGCACTAGCCGTGCACCGCCACGCTGTCGTGCGGCGCCTGCGCGCGCTTGTCCATCTCGTAGTCCCGCAGCACCGTTGCGATGCGCAGGCGATAGTGCTTGAAGATCGTGGCGCGGCCCTTCTTCTGCGCCTCGCGGTGCTTCTGCAGGTTGCGCCACTTGCGCACCGACTCGTCGTCGCGCCAGAACTGCAGCGACAGGAACCTGCCCTTGGTCGTGATGCTCTCGAAGCGCTCGAGGCCGATGAAGCCGTCGGCCTTCGCCAGGTCCTCGCGCAGCGTGTCGACGACGGCCATGTAGTCGGGAAAGCGTCCCTCGTTGGGCGTGAACTCGAAGATGACCGCGATCATGGGCGTGCTCCGGTATAAGCGTTGCGCAAAAGCTCGAGCACCGGAGCGTACTCGACCTTGCGCGGATTCGGGTATGGCGTTTCGGTCGCGATGCGCGCCGCGCGCTCGAGATCCTTCTCCTTGAACCCGAGGTCGGAGAGGCGCATCGGCAGGCCCAGACGCTGTTCGAGATCGAAAATCCCGGCCGCGGCAGAGGAGCTGCCCAATGCCCGTTCGACCCGCCCCATCGCCTCGCGCGCCGCGTCCTGGTTGTACCGCATCGCGTGCGGCAGCACGATCGAGTGCGTCTCCGCGTGCGGAAGATTGAAGCTGCCGCCGAGCACGTGGCAGAGCTTGTGGTGCAGCGCCATGCCGGCCGAGCCGAGCGCGATGCCGCAGAGCCAGGCGCCGTACAGGGCTTCTGAACGGGAAGAAAGGTTTTTTGGTTCTTGAATGATTGATGGCAGTGCCTTCGCGAGGGCGCGAATCCCCTCCTCCGCCATGAGCGAGATCACCGGGTTCGCATCCTGCGCGTACAGCGCTTCCACCGAATGCGCGATCGCGTTCATGCCGCTCGAGGCCGAGAGCGCGGGCGGCAGGCTGAGCGTGAGCCCGGGGTCGTAGATCACCGCCTTCGGCAGCACCTTGACGTCGCGCCCGGTCTTCTTCGCGCCGCCCTCGGTCAGGCCGTAGATCGGCGTCATCTCGGAGCCGGCGTAGGTGGTGGGCACGGCGAGGATCGGCATCGGCGACGCGAGCGCGATGGCCTTGCCCAGGCCGGTGGTCGAGCCGCCGCCAACGGTGACGCAGCAATCGGCACCGAGCTCGCGCGCCATGCGCCGCGCGTCCTCGGCGATCTCGATCGGCACGTGCATTACCGCCTTGTCGTAGATACCCGCGCAGCGCGAGCCCAAGGTTTCCGATATTTTTTCAACAGAATCTTTTTGCTCGGGCGTCGACAGGAGCAGCGCGCGCTTCGCGCCGAGGCGCTCGAGCTCCGCCGGAAGCTCGCGCACCGCGCCCGCGCCGAACACGACCCGCATCGGCAATCCGGTATAGGTGAATTTCAAAACCGTTCCACCCACGGGCGCAATTCGACCTCCCAGCTCCAGGCGCTGCGCTGCTGGCGATACACGCTCAGGTAGGTCCTGGCGATCTCGTCGGGGTCGAGCTTGGCGTCGCCGGCATCCTTGCCGATGCCGCCGTCGATGACGAAGTGCGCGATGTGGATCCCTTTGGGCGCCAGCTCGCGCGCCATGCTCTGCGCCATGCCGCGCAGCGCGAACTTGCCCATGGCGAACGGCGCGGACTGGGCGTAACCCTTGACGCTCGCCGAAGCGCCGGTGAAGAAGATCGCGCCCGAGCCGCGCGCCAGCATGCGCTTCGCCGCCGATTGGGCGACCAGGAACCCGGCATACGCCGAGATGGAAAGCGTTTTTTCCACCTCCTTGGGATCGAGCTCGACGAACGGCCCGCGCGTGCGGTAGCTCGCGTTGTAGACGACGAGATCCGGCACGCCCCACTGGCGCTCGACCGCTTCGAAAGCGGCCTCCACCTGCGCGCGGTCGGTCGCGTCGCAGCGCAGCGCGAGGCCTTTGGTTTCAAGTTTGTCAGGATTGCGCGCGCCGAGCGCCACGTTGAAGCCTTCGCTCTCGAGCAGCCGGGCGAGCGAGCCGCTCAGGCCGCGGCCGGCACCGACGACCAGTGCGCTTTCCTTCCTCGCGCTTTCGTTCGCCATGCGAGTTCAGTGTAACCTAGCCGCCCATGGCGAAGCAGCAGATCAAGACTGCGCGCGTGCCCGCGCCGAGCGCGCATTTCTCGCAGGCGATCGCGATCGAGGCGAAGGGCAAGCTGGTGTTCGTCTCCGGCATGACCGCCCGCCGGCCCGACGGCACCGTCGCCGGCATCGGCGACATCGAAGAGCAGACGCGTCAGGTGTGCGAGAACATCAAGCAGGCGCTGGAAGCGGCCGGCGCGCGCATGGAAGACGTGTGCCGCATCGACGTCCACCTGCGCAACATCGGCGACCGCGAGCGCTTCAACAAGGTGCGCAAGGAGTTCTGGCCCGCCAACCCGCCGGCGTCGACGCTGGTCGAGGTGTCGAAGCTGGCCTCGCCGGAATACCTGGTCGAGATTACGGCGATCGCCGTAGCTTCCGGCTGAGGCCGGCGCGCCATTCCTCGACCGGCTTGAAGTCCGGGATCTTGCGCGCCTCGGCCTCGGCCCATTTCCACAGCTCGGCGTCGGACAGCTTCATGTCCATCGGAATGCGCACCGGCTGCTGCACGTACCACGGCGTGTCGACGAACAGCTCGATGCGGTTGCCTTCGGGATCGCGGAAGTAGACCGACAGCGCGTTGCCGTGCGAGACCGGCGCGAGCTCCTTCACGCCCTCCTGCTCCAGCCGGCGGTGCATCTCGCGCAGCCCGGCGAAGCCCGCCATGCGGAACGAGATCTGGTTGATCGGGTTGAAGCCGCCGTCGGGCCGGCCGCTCGCCAGCACGATCTGGTGATGCTCCCGCGAGTCCCGGCTGAGGAAGACGAGTTTCACAGAACCCAGGTTCCCGCGATCCGTGACCGCAAATCCGAGCATGCGTGTGTAAAAATCCTCCATGCGCGGCAGGTCGGCCACATAGATACCCATGTGGCTGAACGCGAGCTGCGGCACATCGCTCATGAGACGCATCCTAATCCCTCTCGCCGCGCTCGGTCTCGCCGCGTGCGCGCCGATCGGCGATTCGAGCGTGCCGATTGCGAGCGAGACCCTCCGGGCGCCGCAGCCTTCGGCGATCCGCACCCTGGTGATCGTGCTGCCGGGACGGCACGACGAAGGCCGCGGCGAAAACGAGCACGGCATGGCCCGCGCGATCCAGGAAGCGTGGCCGCGCGCCGACGTGCTGCTCGCGAGCGCCACTTTCGCCTATTACCGCGACGGCAGGCTGGTCGAGCGCCTGCACCAGGACATCGTCGCGCCGGCGCGGCGCGACGGCTACCGCCGCATCTGGCTCGCCGGCGCGTCGATGGGCGGCATGGGCGCGATGCTCTACGAGCGCGCCTACCCGGGGACGCTCGCCGGCGTGGTGCTGTTCGCGCCGTTCCTCGGCGACCAGGCGCTGCTCGAGGAAATCCGCGACGCCGGCGGCGTCGGACGCTGGCAGCCGGGGCCGCTGCCGCCGCAGGTCGATTCGACCAACTATCAGCGCCAGGTCTGGAAGTTCATTCGCGAGCAACCGGCGCTGGCGGGCCGCGTCTGGCTCGCCTGCGGCAGCGACGACTATCTTCTGAGCGGCGCGCGCCTGCTCGCCACCACGCTCCCGGACGGCCGCTTCGTCGAAATGCCCGGCGGCCACGACTGGCGCACCTGGAGCCGCATCGGCAAGACCGTTTTCTCCCAAATCCGCACCCTGGAGCCCGACACCCTATGAAACTCGCGACGTTCAAGACCGCGCAAGGCACGAGCTATGGCGCCGTCACCGGCAAAGGCATCGTCGACCTGCGCCGTTTCCTCGGCAATCAATATCCCGACCTGAAGGCGCTGATCGCGGGCGACGCGCTCGACCAAGCGAAGAAGCATCTCTCCGAGACCCCGGACTACAAGGCGTCGGACGTCACCTGGCTGCCGGTGATCCCCAATCCCGACAAGATCGTCTGCGTCGGGCTCAACTACCAGGACCACGTGGTCGAGACCGGCCGCGACAACACCGAGCAGCCGGCGATCTTCCTGCGCCTCGCCGAGTCGCAGGTCGGCCACCTGCAGCCGATCGTGCGCCCGCGCGAGTCCACGCACATGGACTTCGAGGCCGAGATCGCCGTGATCATCGGCAAGCCGGGGCGGCGCATTTCGCAGAAGGATGCGTGGGGGCACATCGCCGGCTACAGCTGCTACAACGACGGCTCGGTGCGTGACTGGCAGCGCCACACCATCCAGTGGACCGCGGGCAAGAACTTCGCGCGCACCGGCGGCTTCGGCCCGTGGATGGTCACCGCCGACGAGATCCCGCCCAACACCAAGATGACGCTCTCGTGCCGGCTGAACGGCGAGCGCATGCAGCACGCCACCACCGAGCAGATGATCTTCAAGATCCCCAAGATCATCGAGTACGTCTCGACCTGGACCACGCTTCTGCCGGGCGACGTGCTGGTCACGGGCACTCCAGGGGGGGTCGGCGCCCGCCGGACCCCACCGATTTGGATGAAGCCCGGCGACAAGGTCGAGATCGAGATCGACAAGGTCGGCATCCTGGAGAACAGCATCGCCGACGGCTAGGAATTCGGGGTCAGGGTCCGAAGTGGTAAAACGAGTTCTGGCCCTGACCCCGAATTCAGTCGACGCAGACGCGGCCGACGATGCGGCCGCCGTCGACATGGGTGAAGCAGCCGAAGGCCGACTTGAGCGCGGTGCACTGACCGGTCGCCTCGGCGCCGATCTGCGGCTGTAGGAGGCTGCTGACGCACAGGTACTCGCAGTCGGCGCGGTTGCGGCACGGCTTGCCCGCGTCCTTGGTGCGCTCGGCGCAGCTGTAGATACCGCACAGATGGTCGTGCACGCCGAAGCGCGACCACTCGCCGCCGCCCGCGCGGCATTCCTGCTCCTTCGCTTTCTGCCGCTCGGGATCCACCGGCGGGCAGTTCTGGCCATGCGCCGCGCCGGTCAGCAGCGCCAGGAGAACCGCTTCAGTAGCGCGGCGCCGCCACACGATCGATCGCCACGTTGACCAGCGCCGGCTTTTTCGAAGCAACGGCTCGCTCCAATGCATCCCTCAATTCAGTCAGGGAAGAAACATCCTCCCCATGGGCGCCCATCGCCGCGGCCACCGCGCCATACCGCGTCGGCAGGAGGTCCAGGCCATGCGCGCGATTGGCGCCGTAGGCGCGAAGCTGAATCTGATATTCGGCATTCCAGCAGGCGTCGTTGCCGACCACCGCGAGGTAGGACAACCCGTAGCGCACCGCAGTGTCGATTTCCGACAGGTGGAAGCCGAGGGTGCCGTCGCCCAGCAACGCGACCACCGGTGCATCGGGAAAAGCCAGCTTCGCCGCGGCCGCGAACGGCAGGGCCGAGCCGATCGAGCCCGCGACGCCGTTGATCACGCGGCGCGGCGCCTGCAGGCAGGCCTGCGCCCACTGGCCGAACTCACCGCCGTCGGCGACCAGCACCGCGTTGGGAGCGTCGAGCAGCTTCTGCACTTCGCGGCAGACGGCCACCGGGTGGCGCGCGTCCTGGATCTGCTTCCACTCCGGCGGCCGGTAGGCGAGCGCGGCGCGCACCTCGTCGAACCAGCCTTCCTGCTTTCCGAGCTCGGGAAGCTCGACCTCGCCTTCGGCACGCAGAATGCGGCAACCCTTGGCAAACGCCTGGCCGAACCTGAGCGTGAAATCGAGAGGCTTGCCGAGCAGCAGCACCGCGTCGGCCTTCGCCAGGATCTCGGCGAGCTTGCCCAGGCTCGGATCGTTCACGCCGCGCGGGCTTTCCATCCCGATCACCGGGAAGTCGGTCTTCGGCAGGCGCCGCATGGCCGCCGGCCCGGCGATGACCAGCGGGCGCTTGGCGTTCGACAGCGCCGCCGGCGCGGTTCGCGGCTTCGGGCTTTTCCCCTTCATCCTGAAAACCTTTGGCGCCGTCATCGCATCGAGCACGTCGTTCGGCACGCTGAGGTGCACCGGGCCCTTGCGCGCCTCGCGCAACGCGCGCGCGACGTCCTTGCCGATCTTGTGCGCGGATTTCGCGGTCCACGACGCGACCGTCAGCGGCTTGGCGAGCGCGGCCTGCGGCATCTCCTGGAACGCGCCCTTCCCCAGCTCGCCGAGCGGCGCATGGCCGGAGATCAGCACCATCGGCGATTGGGCGGCCAGCGCGGTATAGAGGGCGCCGAGCGCGTTGGCGTGGCCGGGACCGCCGGTAACCAGGGCGATGCCCGGCTCGCCGGTGAGCCGGCCCCACGCGTCCGCCATGTGCACCGCGGCGGCTTCGTGCCGCACGTGGACGAGGTTCAGCTTCGCCTCGAGCGCGGCGTCGAACACCGGCATTACGTGGTTGCCCGACAGCGTGAACACGTGGCGCACGCCGGCGGCCGCGAGCGCGCGGGCCAGCACGTCGGCGCCGCGCAGCTTCACAGCTTGAGCTCGCGCAGCGCGTGCTCGCGCAGCTTGGTCTTCTG
>Ga0134121_10004695_pt1 | contig 11157 bp, 12 predicted proteins | sample KB301_FD_96463 | JGI IMG/M metagenome (GOLD analysis project Ga0134121, IMG submission 96463) | Terrestrial soil microbial communities without Nitrogen fertilizer from Kellogg Biological Station, Michigan, USA - KB3-0-1 | ecosystem: Environmental > Terrestrial > Soil > Unclassified ...
CGTAGACGAAGCTAATCGGGGAGGATGTCGCCGGCGTTGGTCAGGAGCACATTGTCGCCGACTTTGAATTCCGGCTTGTCGAGGTCGCGTAGCTGCAGGCTGCCGTCGGGCATGCGCACGCCGATCCTGTACATGGGCCGCGTGGACTTCGCGCCCTGCGCCGAACCGCCGGCGGCCGCTGAGCGCTCGCGCGACACGAGTTGTACCTCGGTCACGCTTTCCACCACGCCGTAGCCCGGCTTCATCTGCTTCGTGGGGACCGGCGTCACGACCGGCTCCGCGCCGTGGGCCAGCGAGGCGATCAGGATGAGCGCAGCGAGTTTCACCATCATGGGACAGCGCGCCGCATTTGGCGTTCCTGCGCGGCTATCATCCGGTGCGCGAGGAGAGCTATGGACAGACCCAAGGTCTTCGGTAATTTCATCAACGGCGCCTGGGCGGAGGGCTCGGGCGAGTACGCCAACACTAACCCATCCGATACGCGCGACGTCATCGGCAAGTACGCGCGCGCGACCGAAAAGCAGGCGCAAGATGCCGTGGGCGCGGCGCACGCGGCCTTTCCCGCCTGGTCGCTCAGCACCCCGCAGCAGCGCTTCGACGCGCTGGATGCGATCGGCACCGAGATCCTCGCTCGCAAGGCCGAGCTCGGCGACCTGCTCGCGCGCGAAGAAGGCAAGACGCTGCCCGAGGCGGTGGGCGAGGCGACGCGCGCCGGGTACATCTTCAAGTTCTTTGCCGGCGAGGCGCTGCGCATCCCCGGCGAGGTGATGCAATCGGTGCGCCCCGGCGTCGGCGTGGAGATCACGCGCGAGCCGCTCGGCGTCGTGTCGATCATCACGCCCTGGAACTTCCCGATCGCCATTCCGGCGTGGAAGATCGCGCCGGCGCTCTGCTATGGCAACGCGGTGGTCTTCAAGCCGGCCGAGCTCGTCCCGGGCAGCGCCTGGGCGCTCAGCGAGATCATCAGCCGCGCGGGCCTGCCGGCCGGCGTCTTCAACCTGGTGATGGGCAAGAGCTCCGAGATCGGCGACACGCTGCTCAACGATCCGCGCATCGCGGCGATCAGCTTCACCGGCTCGCAGGCCATCGGCCGCAAGGTGGCGTCCGCGGCGGTCACCGGGCTCAAGAAGTTCCAGCTCGAGATGGGCGGCAAGAATCCGCTGGTCGTGCTCGACGACGCCGATCTCGCGACCGCGGTGAGCTGCGCGGTGCAGGGCGGTTTCTTCTCCACCGGCCAGCGCTGCACGGCTTCGTCGAAGGTGATCGCGACCCAGGGCATCCACGACCGCTTCGTGTCTGCGGTCATCGAGAAGATGAAGGCGCTGAAGGTCGACGACGCGCGCAAGAAAGGCACCGACATCGGCCCGGTGGTCGACGAGCGCCAGCTCGCGCAGAACCTCGATTACCTCGCGATCGGCCAGAAAGAAGGCGGGCGCCTCGCCTATGGCGGCAACCGCGTGGAGCGCAATCAGGATGGCCAGCCCGGCTATTTCATGATGCCCGCGCTCTTCACCGATACCGCGCCCGGCATGCGCATCAACCGCGAGGAAATCTTCGGCCCGGTCGTGAGCGTGCTGCGCGCAAAGGATTACGAAGAGGCGCTCGCCTGGGCGAACGACACCGAGATGGGCCTGTCGTCGGGCATCTGCACGACTTCGCTCAAGCACGCCACCCACTACAAGCGCCACGCGCAGGCGGGCATGGTGATGGTCAATCTGCCGACGGCAGGCGTGGACTACCACGTGCCCTTCGGCGGCCGCAAAGGCTCGAGCTACGGCCCGCGCGAGCAAGGGCGCTACGCCGCCGAGTTCTACACCACGGTCAAGACTGCGTACACGCTTCCCTAATTCCGGACAACGTCCGTAATTATCAGGAGACCGGTGCGATGCAAATAATTACGGACGTTGTCCGGAATTTGCCGGATGTGGTCAATGGCGATCCGGCGATCGTGCGCTGGGGTCGTGAGATGCACGAGACGTTCATGCTCGAGATCGGCGACACGCAGTATCTCGTCACCGTCCGCGCGGGGCGCATCGAGAAAGTCGAGCGCGGGCCGTTCGTGATGCGCGCCTGGAGCTTCGCCATCCGCGCGAAGCGCGAATGCTGGGACGAGTTCTTCCGCTCGCCGCCGGCGCCGGGCTGGCACGATCTCTTCGCGCTGCTGCGCCGGGGCGACGTCAAGTTCGAGGGCGACCAGCGCGTGCTGATGGCGTACCTCCTTTACCTCAAGCTCGCGCTCGCCGCGCTGCGCCGATGATCGAGCCGATCGTCGGGCGCTACGTCCATATAGGCGAGCAGCGCATCTACTACGAGGAAGCGGGCGCGGGCATTCCGCTCCTGTGCCTGCACACGGCGGGATCCGATGGGCGGCAATGGCGAGGCGTCCTGAACGACGCGGAAATATTGAAGAGCTACCGCGTGGTGGCGTTCGACATGCCGTGGCATGGCAAGTCCTCGCCGCCGAAGGGGTGGCAAGGCCAGGACTATCGCCTCACGACCGAGAGCTACACGGCGATGATCATGACCTTCGCCAAGGCGCTCGGGCTCGAGCGGCCGGTGGTGCTGGGCTGCTCGATCGGCGGGCGCATCGTCCTCAACCTCGCGCTCAAGCACGCGCGCGAGCTGCGCGCGCTGATCGGGCTTCAGTGCGCCGCGTACGTGGAGCGCTACTACGACGCGGCCTGGCTCGACCACGCCGAGGTGCACGGCGGCCGCGCCTGCGGCGGCCTGGCCTACGGGCTCATGTCGCCGCTCAGCCCCGATGAGCACAAATGGGAGACCGTCTGGCACTACATGCAGGGAGGGCCAGGCGTTTTCACCGGCGACCTCCACTTCTATCAGGTCGAGGGCGACATCCGCGAGCGGATCGGCGCGATCGACACCAGGGTCTGCCCGCTCTACATGCTCACCGGCGAGTACGACTATTCCGCCTCGCCACGCGACACCGAGGCGGCCGCGGCGAAGATTCCCGGCGCGAAGGTGACGATCATGCAGGGGCTCGGCCACTTCCCGATGAGCGAGCACCCTGAAGCCTTCCTCGGCTACCTGCGGCCGGTGCTGGACGAGATTCGCCGCCGCTAGCTAGACTTCGGGCACAGGAGGGGTCCCCATGCGTATTGCCGCCGCGTTAGCGCTGTGCCTTGCCGCGTTCGCCGTCCAGGCGCAGCAGAAGGAAATCAAGATCGGCTTCATCTACGACGTCACCGGCCCGTTCGCGGGCGGCGGCTCGGAGGCCGCGCAGATCGGCACCAAGGCGGCGATCGACTACATCAACGAGAAGGGCGGGGTGATGGGCTACAAGGTGAACGCCATCTTCGCCGATGCCCAGTCGAAGGTCGACGTCGCCATCAACGAAATGACGCGGCTCTACGACCAGGAGAAGGTCGATCTGGTGGCCGGCGTCTACTCCAGCGCGCAATGCGTGCCGATGGCGCAGCAGGCCGACTCGCGCAAGAAATTCCTCTGGCTCAACGTCTGCGTCGCCTCCTCGGTGATGAAGGACAAGAAGTTCCAGTACGTTTTCCGGCCGACGGTGCACAGCGACCAGTACGGCGCGGCGACCTGCTCCTACGTGCACAACTACTCGCAGTCGAAGTTCGGCATCGCACCGAAGAACATGCGCATCGCGATCATCCATGAGGACGGGCCGTACGGCGCCGGCGTCGCCGCGGCGAATGACATCGAGTGCAAGAAGATGGGGATGAACGTCGTCATGAAGGAGGGCTACGCGGCGTCCTCGCCCGATCTGTCGAGCCTCGTGACGAAGCTGAAGCGCGCGCGCCCCGACGTGATCCTGCACACCGGCTACAACCCCGACATCACGCTTTTCCTGCGCCAGGCGAAGGAGCAGGGCCTCAAGTTCAAGGCGCTGATCGGCCACGGCGCCGGCCATAGCCAGATCGACAAGCTGCGCCAGACGTTCGGTGACGACGTGAACTACTTCCATTCGGCCGATCCGGCCGCGGCGCAGCTCCTCGACCCGAAGTCGCTCAAGCCCGGCGTGGCCGACCTCATCAAGGAATTGCAGACGCGCTTCGAGAAAGTGCGCGGGCCCGGCGAGATGCCGCCGCACGCGGCGATGGGCTTCAACAACACCTACATCTTCCTGCACGACGTCCTGCCGGTCGCGATCAAGAAGTACGGTGGCATCGATCCGGAGGCGCTGCGCAAGGCGGCGCTCGACGTCGACATCCCGGTGGGCGGCACGATCCAGGGCTACGGCGTGAAGTTCCTGAAGGACGGGCCGATGGCCGGGCAGAACGAGCGCTCGTTCGTCGTGGTGATGCAATACGTCAATGGCCGCGCGCGCATCGCGTGGCCGAAGGAAGTGCAGACCACCGACCCGGTGCTGCCGTTCCCGAAGGGCCATACCTTCGCGCCGTAAGTGCTGGAGGTAAGCGGGCTCAGCAAGAGTTTTGACGGCTTTCTCGCCGTCAAGAACGTTTCCTTCGAGGTGGCCGAGGGCGAGATCCTCGGCCTGATCGGCCCCAACGGCTCGGGGAAAAGCACCACCTTCAACCTGATCGCCGGCGCGATGCAGCCGAGTTCCGGCTCGGTGCGTTTTCGCGGCGAAGAGATCGGCGGCCTGCCGGCCTATCGCGTGGCGCACGCCGGCATCGGACGCACGCACCAGATCCCGAAGCCGTTCCGCAAGCTTTCGGTGCTGGAGAACGTGGCGCTCGCCGCGTTTTACGGCAGCAACCAGGCCCTGTCCCGCGGGGAGGCCTATGCCCATGCGCGCGAATGCCTCGATCTCGTCGGCCTGCAGGGCGACGGCGTCGAGCGCCTCGGCGCCGCAGGCCTGAAGAAGCTGGAGCTCGCGCGCGCTCTCGCCACGCAGCCGAAGCTCCTTCTCGCCGACGAGTCGCTCGGCGGCCTCGACCATTCCGAGATGGACCAGGCCGCGGACCTCCTCTCCAGCATCCGCGCGAAGCGCGGCATCACCATCGTCTGGGTGGAGCACATCATGGGCGTGCTGATGCGCGTCGTCGATCGCTGCGTCGTGCTCGACCACGGCGAGGTCATCGCACGCGGCAAGCCTGCCGAGATCGCCCGCGACCCGAAGGTGATCGAGGTTTATCTCGGGACCGACGCGCCCGAAGTGCAGGCCTATGCTGCGCGTCGCTAACGTCTCTGCCGGCTACGGCGGCTTCCAGGCGCTGTTCGACGTCTCGCTCGAGGTCAACGCCGGCGAATCGGTCGCGGTGATCGGTCCCAACGGCGCGGGCAAGACGACGCTCCTGCGCCTCATCTCCAAGCTGATCGAGCCGACTCGAGGTGAAGTTTCATTCGAAGGGAAGACACTGGGCGACGTTCCGGCCCATGCGGTGGTATCGCGCGGCATCGCGCAAGTGCCCGAGAACCGGCGGCTCTTCCCGCGCCTCACGGCCGAGGAAAACCTGCGCATGGGCGCTTTCACCGCTCGAGGCAAATACGCCGAGCGGCTCGAGCAGGTCTATTCACTCTTCCCGCGGCTCAAGGAGAAGCGGTACCAGCTCGCGGGCACCATGTCCGGCGGCGAGCAGCAGATGTGCGCCATCGGCCGCGCGCTGATGAGCGGCCCGAAATTGCTGCTGCTCGATGAACCCTCGGCTGGACTTGCGCCGGTGGTGGTGCAGTCGATCTTCGAGCTCGTGCGCAGCATCTGCGCGCAGGGCTATACGGTGCTCATCGTCGAACAGAACATCCGGCAGGTGCTGAAGGTGGTGAGGCGCGCCTATCTGCTCGAGGCCGGGCGCATCGTGCAGAGCGGCGCGGCGCCCGAGCTGCTGGCAGCGCCGGAAATACAAAAGGCATACCTAGGCCTATGAGCGACGTGTTCGACATCTTCCTGCTGGAAGCGGTGCTGAATGGCCTGCTGCTCGGCGGACTGCTGGCGCTGCTCTCGCTCGGGCTCAACCTCATCTTCGGCGTGATCGACGTGGTGTGGATCTGCTACGCCGAACTCATCATGTGCGGCATGTACTGCGTGTACTACTTGCACGTGCAATACCACTGGCCGCTCATCCTCGCCATGCTCGCCGCGATCGGCGTCGTGGCGTTCCTCGGCTACATCCTCCACCAGTTCGTCATCCGCCCGGTGCTCTCAGCCGAGCCGATCAACCAGCTCCTCGTGACCGGCGGCGTGCTCTTCTTCCTGCAGGCGGCGGCGACGCTCGTCTTCGGCATCGAGTTTCGCAACCTCGGCGTCACGCTGCCCTCGGTGCACTTCGGCGAGATGTCCTTCTCCGGGGCGCGCCTCGTCGCCTTCGCGACGGCGCTCGGCGGCGTAGTGGCGATCTATCTGCTCCTGACGCGCACCTACCTCGGCACGGCAATCCGCGCCATCAGCCAGGACCGTTCGATCATGCCGCTGATGGGCGTCGACCCGGCGAAGATCTTCGCCATCACCTCGGCGCTCGGCGGCGGGCTCGCCGGCCTCGCGGCGTGCCTGCTCGTGCTGCAGTACGACGTGCATCCGGCGATCGGTCTTTCGTTCGGCCCGATCACGTTCCTCATCTGCGTGCTCGGCGGCTTGGGCAACATGTTCGGCGGCTTCATCGCCGCGTTCATCTTTGCGCAGTTCATCGCCGTGGGCGGGTTCTTCTTCGCGGTGGAATGGGGCTACGTGATCGCCTTCGTTTTCTTCATCGCGGTGATGTTCTGGCGGCCGCGCGGGATCTTCAGCAAATGATGGGGAACTATCCCGTCCATCTCGCGATATTGGTGCTCCTCTGGGGTTACATCTACACCAGCTGGTCCATCATGGGTCGCCTCGGGTTGGTGAGCTTCGGCCACGGCGCGTTCATGGGCATCGGCGCCTACACGGTGGTGATGCTGTGGAATAACTTCGGCCTCTCTCCTTGGCTCGGCGCAGTGGCGGCGCTCGTGCTCAGCGCGGCGGTCGCGGTGGTGATCGGCTATCCGTGCTTTCGCTTCCGCATCGTCGGCCATTACTTCGCCCTCGTTACGCTCGCGCTGTCGGAAGTCGCGCGACTCGTCATCACCGCCGCGCGCGATACGACGGGCGGCTCGCTTGGCGCGACACCGGTCACGGCGCTGAACGAGGGCAGGTCCATGGCGTTCGGCGCGCTGCAGTTCTCGCCGAAATGGATCTGGCTCGTGATCGTCGTGCTGGTCTGGCTCGGCGGGCTGTGGGTATGGCGCCAGGTGGATCGCAGCATGGCGCGCCTTGCGCTGCAGGCGATCAGCGAGGAAGAGGAAGCTGCCGCGTCGATCGGCATCCATGTGACGCGGGCGAAGCTGCGCATCACCATCGTCTCGGCGCTGATGACCTGCGTCGGCGGAATCCTGTACGCGCAGTACCAGCTCTACGTGAACCCGGACACGGTGTCCGGCATCGCCATCAGCCTGCAGATGGTGTTCGGCGTCATCGCCGGCGGCATGTTCGTGATGCTCGGGCCGACGGTGGGCGCCGCTTTCACGCTGCTACTCGCCGAAGGCCTGCGCCTCGCTTTCGGCAACCGTTACCCGGCACTCGACACCACCATCTACGGCGTGATGCTGGTCCTCTTCATCATCTATATGCCGAAGGGGATCCTCGGCGCCGCGCTCGGCTTCTTCCGCCGCAAGCCTCAGTCGGCGCCGTAGGGCGTCTGGCTCTTCTCCAGCGCGTCGTTGCTATTGCGCGATGCGCTCGAGCCGCCAGCGGCGCTGTGCTGCTTGTCGAGGCATTGCTCGCGCAGGGTGCCGTTCAACTCGTCGCAGCGCTTGAGGGCTTCGATCGCAGGCGTCTGGGAATTCTTGTCCGGCACGCCCGCTTTCTCGCCGGGCACGATCGAGCCGCCCTTGATGGCGCCATCGGCAGGACCGCTGCCGTCGGTGCTCATTCCGGGCGGCGTGTTGCCGCGCGTGGCATCACCGGCCTGTCCGAGCGCAAGAGCGGGCGATAGGGCGAGTACGAGGATCAATGTGCGCATAGGCACCTCCATCGGGGAGGTGAAGCAATACGCGTTCCCTCAGGCATCGCGCAGCGCGTTGCTGCAGCGCGGGCAGCGCTCGGGGATCGGGCCCTTCGTCGGCAGCGGCCAGCCGCATTTCGGGCAGCACCACCAGCGCGCGCTCATGTAGACGCCGGCCGCCATCATGCCGACCGGAATCGCCAGCACCCAGCCGTTCCGCCACGGTGATGAGCTCGTTCGCCGGCGTGTCAGGGTGGAGCAAGGCGAGCGCCATGACGAAGCCGATGAAGACCGCCGCGCCGCCGCCGATGAGCAGCCAGATCCAGAGCCTTACGTTTTGCAGGTAGTGGATCGGTTTGCCGCGGGGCCGGGCTATCATGGCTCGGTGGGGAGCATAACCGGCACGCCGCAGCTCGCGCGCAACGTGAAGCGCGTTTCGCGCCTCGAGCTGCCCGGCGCCGGGCAGATCTACGTGGCGGGCAAGTACGCCTACGTCGGCCACATCACCAACCGCCAGCAGCTCGGCACCTCGATCCTCGACGTGTCGGATGCGCGCAATCCGAAGCTCCTCGGCCAGATCAAGGTCGACGAGCCCGATTCGCACAGCCACAAGACCCGCGTGATCGGCGATCTCATGATCGTCAACGTCGAGCAGAACATGGGCGCGCTCGGGCGCAAGGGCGTCGACGGCAATGCGGAGCAATCCTCTTACGACCACGGCGGCTTCAAGCTCTACGACGTCTCCGATCGGTCGAGGCCGAAGCTCATCAGGCACCAGAAGACCTGGGGCCGCGGCGTGCATCGCTTCGACATGGACGAGCACTACGCCTACATCTCGACGGAGATGCAGGGCTACGTCGGCAACATCCTCGTGGTCTACGACATTCGCGATCCGGCGAAGCCGCAGGAAGTCTCGCGCTGGTGGATGCCGGGCCAGCACACCGCGGGCGGCGAGAAGCCCACCTGGCAGGGACGGCGCAACCGCCTGCACCACGCGCTGCGCTTCGGCGACGAGCTCTTCGCCGGGCTCTGGCACGGCGGCATCGCGATGATCGACGTGAGCGACATCCGGCGCCCACGAACCCTGGGCGCGTACAACTACCATCCGCCGTTTCCCGAGCCTTCGCACACCTTCATGCCGGTGCCCGAGCGGGTCGATGGCCGGCGTATCGCGGTGGCGATCGACGAAGAGGACCACGCGCACAGCGCCGAGGAGCTCACCAAGCGCAAAGGCCGGCCGCACGGCTGCCTGTGGACGTTCGACGTGACGAATCCCGCCGAGATGAAGCCGCTCGCCATCTTCGAGGTGAGCGAGCTCGATTCGCCCTGGAGCCGCGCCACGCCGGCGCGCTTCGGCGCGCACCAGTTCCAGGAGCACATGTCGGGCACGCTCGTCCATTGCGCCTGGTTCTCGGGCGGACTGCGCATCGTCGACGTCGCCGATCCGGGCGCGCCGCAGGAAGTCGGCTTCTTCATCCCCGAGCCCGCGGCGGGCAAGCCGGCGCCGCAGACCAACGATGTGGACGTCGACGAGAAGGGACTCGTCTACATCGTCGACCGCTACACGGGCTTCGACATCCTGGAATTCAACGGCCGCTAGTGGCGACCCTGAAAGACAAGGTGTTGTTCATCACCGGCGGCAGCCGCGGCATCGGGCTCGCCATTGCCCTGCGTGCAGCGCGCGACGGCGCGCGCATCGCGATCGCGGCAAAGACGACCGAGCCGCATCCCAAGCTGCCCGGAACGATTCATACCTCGGCTGAAGAGGTCCGCCGCGCCGGCGGCGAAGCGCTGCCGATCCAGTGCGACATCCGCTTTCCCGAGCAGGTGGAGCGCGCGGTCGCCGAGACGCTCGCCAAGTTCGGCGGCATCGACATCTGCGTCAACAATGCCTCGGCGATCAGCCTGACGCCGACGCTCGATACGCCGGTGAAGATGTTCGATCTCATGAACCAGATCAACTATCGCGGCACCTGGCTCGCGAGCCGCGCCTGCCTGCCGCACCTGCTGAAGGCGAAGGCGCCGCACATCCTCACGCTGTCGCCGCCCTTGAACCTCAATCCGAAGTGGTTCGGCCCGCACACGGCCTACACCATCGCGAAGTACAACATGAGCCTCGTCACGCTCGGCCTCGCCGCCGAGTTCAAGGGCAAGGTCGCCGTCAACTCGCTGTGGCCGCAGACCTGGATCGCCACCGCCGCGATCATGCATGTGGCCGGCGCCGAAGCGCTCAAGCAAAGCCGCAAGGCGGACATCATGGCGGACGCGGCGCACGCGATCCTTACCAAAGGGGTCGACTACAGCGGGCAGTTCCTGATCGACGAGGCGGTGTTGCGCGAAACGGGCGTCAGCGATTTCAGCCGCTACGCCGCAGCCCCAGGAGCGTCGCCGCGACGCGATCTGTTTCTCGACTCATAGGAGAGAGCATGAAAGCCATGTTCGCCGCATTCCTCGCCGCAGCGAGCGGCCTTGCGTCCGCGCAGTCGGTGCCCGCGATTCCATTCGATTCGGTGAAGGATCCGCTGCAGTTGCCGAACGATATCTACTTCGGCGAAGTGACCGGCGTTGCCGTCAATTCGAAAGGCATGGTCTACGTGCTCTCGCGCGGCAACACTTCCGGGCCGGCCTACGCCGCGGCGGCGACGCAGCTGCTGGAATTCGGCGCCGATGGCAAATTCATCCGCGAGATCGGCAAGAACCTCTATGCGTGGTCCTTCGGCCATACGGTGCGCACCGACCCCAAGGACAACATCTGGGTCACCGACAAGGGCTCGGACATGGTGGTGAAGTTCAATCCCGCCGGCCGCGTCGAGATGGTGTTCGGCCGCAAGCAGGAAGCGTCCGACCGCGAGACCGCGCCGCTCGAGCGGCACAAGCCGCCGCTGCCGCCGGACATCGGACGCTTTCGCCAGGTGACCGACGTGACGTGGGATGCGGCGGGCAACACCTATATCAGCGATGGCTACATCAACTCGCGCGTGGCGAAGGTCGACAAGGACGGCAACTGGCTCAAGTCCTTCGGCGAGCCGGGTAACAAGCCCGGGCAGTTCAACACGCCGCACAGCATCGCCGCCGATGCGAAGGGCAACATCTACGTCGCCGACCGTGGCAATCGGCGCATCCAGGTGTTCGACGGCGAAGGCACCTTCCAGCGCGAGATCAGGATCGACGTGCCGTACGACAAGAGCGCGCACACCGCGATCGGCGCGATTCCTGACATCGTCAAGCTCGAGGCGTCAGGCTCGCCGCTCACGCA
>Ga0134121_10004697_pt1 | contig 11156 bp, 7 predicted proteins | sample KB301_FD_96463 | JGI IMG/M metagenome (GOLD analysis project Ga0134121, IMG submission 96463) | Terrestrial soil microbial communities without Nitrogen fertilizer from Kellogg Biological Station, Michigan, USA - KB3-0-1 | ecosystem: Environmental > Terrestrial > Soil > Unclassified ...
AGCTGGTGGAGAAGTGGTTCGGCAAGCTGCCGGCGAGCACCAAGCCCGAGGTGGTCAAGGTGCCGGCGCCGGCCGTCAGGACCGCCGAGGTGACGGTGACCGACGACTCGCTAGCCAAGCTGACCCAGGTGATCTTCGCGTGGCACTCGCCGGCCGACTATGCCGATGGCGACGCCGAGCTCGAGATCTTGGCCGACGCGCTGTCGCGCGAAGGACCGGGCCGGCTCTACAAGGCGCTGGTCTACGATCACCCGCTCGCCCAGAGTGTCCGCGTGGGACAGGGCGGCCGGACGTTCTCCGGCGTGTTCGAGATCACCGTCACGCTGCGCGGCGAGGCCAAGGTCGATGAGGTCAAGAAGATCGTCTTCGACGAGGTGGCGCGGGTCCGCCGGGAGCCGCTCGCCGACAAGGAGATCCAGCGCGTGATCGCCCGCAACGAGGCCGGCGCGATCCGGCAGCTCGAGACGGTATTCGGCCGCTCGCAGGTGCTGCAGGAGTATAATCACTATCTCGGCGATCCCGACAAGCTGTCGTGGGACCTCGATCGCTATCGCACGACCACCGCGGAGCGCATCCGCGCGACCGCCGAGAAGTACCTGTCACCCGATCATGTCATCACGGTGATCACCGTGCCGCAGGCGAAGGGAGCCAAGTGATGCGCGCGCCCAGCGTCGATTGTACATCCGTGGCCTGCCTCGCAGCCTCGATCGCCATCGGCCTTCTAGCCTGCGGCGGAGCGCCCAAGCCGGACACGGTCCCCGCGCCGGCACCGGCGCCGTCGCCCGCCCCGGTCACGCCTGTCACACCGGAGAAGCCGATGCCACCTGCCGAACCGATCTCGCACGTCACCCAGACCGCCGCGCCGCAGGAGCTGGTGTTCCCCGAGGAAGAATTCCGCTCGCGTCAACCGGTGGCGGGCGCGCCGCGGCCGTTCCGGCTGCCGCCGGTGAAGTCGTTCACGCTGAAGAGCGGCGTCAAGGTGTACCTGGTCGAGCAGCACGCGCTGCCGCTGGTGTCGATGGATCTCAACTTCGAGGGCGGCTCAGCGATGGATCCGAAGGGCAAGGAGGGACTGGCGAGCGTGTGCATGACGATGCTCACCGAGGGCACCGACCAGCTCGACAAGATCGCCTACGCCGAGCGCCTCGCGGACACCGCGTCGAGCATCGGCGGCTACGCCAGCGACGACTCGATCGGGCTCACGTTGTCGAGCCTCAGCAAGCACATCGACGCGACGTTCGCGCTGTTCGTCGATACGCTCCGCACGCCGGGGTTCCGGGCGTCGGACTTCGATCGCCTGGTCAAGCGCCGGATCGAGGGCGTCAAGCAGGCCAAGGGCAGCCCGGCCTCGGTCGCGTCGCGGATCAGCGGTGCGGTGCTGTATGGCCCCGATCATCCGTTCGGCACCGTCGTCACCGAGCAATCGCTCGCTCAGCTCACGCTCGACGACTGCAAGGCGTTCGCGCGGTCGTCGCTCGCCCCCAAGAATGCGCGGCTGTTCGTCGTGGGCGCCCTCACGGAGGCCAAGGTCCGCGCCTACTTCGACGGCAAGCAGCTCGCCGGCTGGACGGGGGCCGGGCCCAAGCTCCCGGACATGCCGGCGCCCAAGATGATGGCGGGCCGGATCTTCTTCGTCGACATCCCGGGCGCCGCGCAGTCGACGGTGTCGTACCTGCAGTTCGGGCCCAAGCGCACGGCGCCTGACTACTTCGCGACCTCACTCATGGGCGCGGTGTTCGGCGGCGGGTTCGCGAGCCGCATCAACATGAACCTGCGCGAGGACAAAGGCTATTCGTACGGCGCCCGCGGCAACTTCAGCTACACGAAGTCGTACGGCGCGTTCACGGCGAGCGCGCCGGTGGTCGGCAACTCGACGTACCAGTCGATCCTCGAGATCGATCGCGAGATCAAAGGCCTGTGGGCCGGCAAGCCCGACTTCGCGATCAAGGCCGACGAGCTCGAGCGTGAGAAGAACGGCGCGATCCTCGGGCTGCCGGGCCGGTTCGCAACGGCCCAAGCAGCGCTCGGCCAGTATCGCGGGCTCGTCTACTTCGGGTTGCCGCTCGATTACTACAATTCCTACGTCGACAAGCTCGGCAAGGTCTCGTCGGCCGAGGTGATGGCCGCGGCGGCCAAGCAGCTCCGACCGGGCCAGGCGGTGTACGTCGTCGTCGGCAACGGCGCGGAGAAGATGATCGTGCACGTTCCGGACGACAAGGCGGGGTCGAAGGGCTGGAAGGACGTGCCGTACGAGAAGGATGGCAAGCAGCTCACGCTGCGCGAGGCGCTCACCGATCTCGCGGCGCGCGGCGATGTAGGCACGGGTGGGCTCGTCGAGCTCGATGCCGATGGACGCGTGAAGTGAGGCACGGATAGCTGGCTCGCCGGGGCCAGCCGGGGGGCCAGCCGGGGTCAGCATGAAGGCTACGAGCGACGGCAGCCTCGCGGTACACTCGGGCTGATGGGAGGCCCGTTCCGAGACGCCGTGACGCAAAGGCGCGGCCAGCGAGGCTTCACCCTGATCGAGCTCCTGATCACGCTGAGCGTGACGACGATCGGGCTCGTCGGGCTGCTGGCGCTGCACCTCAGCATCGTGCGCGGCAACGATGGCGCGAGCCGCTCGGCGGAAGCGCAGCAGATCGCCACGAGCGAGATGGAGGCGCTGCGGGCGCAGACCATCCCGACGATGATGCAGACGCTGGCCGGCAACCCGAACGCGGTGCCCCCGGCGGTCGCGCCGCCCAAGGTGGTGCAGGGCCGTGGCAAGATGCGGTTCACCGTGACGAGGTCGGTCACGCAGGTGGGCGCTTCGCCCAGCCTGTGGCGGGTCCGTGTCTCCACGTCGTGGGCCGAAGACGGCGGCGTGCTGGGCGCGAACGCAGGTCAGCTCGATCACACGATCTCGCTCGAGGTCATTCGCACCAAGGAAGAGGGGCTATGAACCGCCGCCGGGAACGCGGCTTCACGCTCGTCGAGCTGATGGTCGCGCTCGTCGTGAGCTCGCTCCTGGTCGGGATGATCCTGGCGATCTTCTCGCGGATGTCGCTGTCCTACCGCGGGCAGCAGCAGATCGCCGGGGTCCAGCAGGTCCTCGCGGCGGCGCGTACGACGATCGAGCTCGACGCCAAGCAGGCCGGCTTCGCGATGTCGCAGGGCTTCCGGTTCGCTCGCGATCAGCCGCCGTCGCTTGATAAAAAAGTGGTTGTGCGTTCTCCGGTGAGGGTGGTGAACAGCGCCGTCGGGCCGGATCAGATCGCGTTCTTCTATGCGGATCCGACGACCCAGGCGGTGGTGACGCTTGTCGTTGGCGACTGGAAGGTGACCCCGACGGTCAAGGTCGATTCCACCGAGGGGTTCGCACCCGGCGACCTGGTGGTCTTGTCGACCGCGGATCCGTCGATGGCCCCGATCAACCCGCCCCAGGACGCGAACTTCGTCGCATATGACGCGTGCGTCATGCAGATCGCTCCGGGCGGCGTGGTCGGCGTGAAGGGTGGCAGCCTCACGTTCTCGCAGCTCTTGCCGTGGGGCCTGCCCGACTCGCGGCACTGCACGCCGCCGACCGCGGTCCTGGCACCGCCGCCCCCGGTGACGCAGCAGGCCACGATGATCTACAAGTTTGTCGCGCGGGGCTACCGGATCGATCCGGACCCAGACCCGGCGCGCGCGGCGATCGGTGCGCTGCAAGGGTCGTTCACCGGCGGTCTGTTCGGCACCGCCGCGGACAACTGGACCGATCTCGCGTACGGCTTCACCGATATCCAGACCGCGTTGCAGGCCTACGAAGGGGAAGCTGACCTCAACGATACTCTCGACCCCGATGCCGATCCCACCCGTGACTGGTACTCGGGCGACATGCAGGACACGGTGACCACGTCTACCACGATGCCTGTCCCGCCTGTCCCGCCTGTCCCGGTCCTGGTCCCGCCGGCCAGCCTGCTGCAGATGTCGATCAGCCTGGTCGCGCGCACCGATCGCGACGTCGAGGGCATCGCGACCGCGGCGACCCCGCAGCTGGTCGACCCGGCCGCCCCGGATAATAACCCCATCGGCGACCACCCATCGGTCGTGCTGCCTTGGGCGATCGACCCGACCCTGCCGGGGCGGATCTATCGCTCCACCACGTTCCAGGTCGATTTTCGCAACCTGGGGGTCGGACGATGAAGCGACGGCAGGCTGGCTTCACGCTCACCGAGCTGATGGTCGTGGTCGCGATCATCGGCGTCCTGGTCACGATGGCGATCGTCTACATGCGGCCGCGGGTGCGCCCGATCGACGTCGCGACCCGGTTCGGCGACCTGGTGCATGAGGCGAGCCGCCGTGCGGTGGCGCTCGGCCCGGTGCGTGCCGACGTGGCGGTGGCTTTGAACTCGCGGGCGCGCACGCAGATCCTGGCGACCCAGGCGGGGACGGCGGTGACGTTCACGCTGTACCGCCTCCAGGAGGCACCGCTCCCGGCCGCGGCGGGGTTGTGGATGCCCCTCGAGAGCTACACGACCGACAGCCACGTGCTGGCCGAAGGCTGGGCGCCCGGCGTGGGGACCGACAAGACCCTCGCGCTGACCCCCAACTGGACCGCGTTCTCGTCGCAGTGCCGGCCCGACGGGATCTGCGAGGCGCGCACGCTGTTCTTCCAGGCGGCGGTCGCCGGTCCGGCCTACGAGCAAAAGGCCAGGATCTCGATCATGCCCCTCGGGGGTGCGATCACGACGAGTACGGACTGGAAGTAGGAGCTCGGTCAGGCGAGACTGCCAGCGTGATGCGTGCCGTGATCCGAACCTCGAAAATTCGTCGAATGTCCATCGTCGTCGCCGTGGCGCTCGCCGCCGGGTGCCATACACCGTTCCCGAAGTACGACTACACGCAGGAGCCCGATCCGACCCACGGCGAGCTCGTGCTCGGGTTCGGCGACACGGTCGCGATCAACGTGTGGGAGAACGCCAACCTCAACACCGAGGCGACGATCCGGCCCGACGGAAAGATCACGATGCCGCTGGTCGGCGACGTGGTCGCGGACGGCGAAACCCCGACGTCGCTGAAGACCAAGATCAAGACCCAGCTCGCGACCTTCATCAAGCTGCAGGGCACCGAGGTCACGGTCGCCGTCAAGGCGTGGCGAAGCTACCGCTTCACGATCCAGGGCGAGGTCAATCACACGGGCGTGCTCTCGGCGGACAAGTACGTCACCGTCGCGGAGGCGCTGGCGCTGGCCGGCGGGATCACCCGGTTCGCGAAGGGCAACGAGATCAAGCTGACGCGCAACGATCCGAAGACCGGCAAGCCCAAGCACATTCCGCTCGACTACGACGCGCTCGCCTCGGGTAGCCGGCCGGACATGAACATCTACGTGCTCCCCGGCGATACGATCTGGGTCCCTTGATCTCGAGGTTCGCGGTCTTTCTACTCGACATCCGGAACAACACAAACATTGAGGCAGCTCCGCAATTCGAGTTGCGCCCAGATCCTCTGATCGTGTCCGGTATCCGGCCGAATCTCGGACGCCCTCCAACGAGCTTGAAACTACTTCGAGATCTACAAGTTCCAATACGTTGACCGTTTCGAGGCGTATCCAGGCGTTTCACGGCGCCACGGAAAAGTAGGGACCGAAGTAGGGACCAGCTGGCTGTAGGGGCACGGTAGGGACAGAGTTGCTCGTCGACAGCGAGGGGCGCCGGTACCGGAGCTCGGCCGCGGCGGTGTGGGCCGCGGCGATCCGGCGATGTTCACCTCGGGCAGGCCGGGGGACGCCGAGCGACTGCTCGCCAAGCGCGACCTCGACTACTCGCATCGGGCCGGAGGCAGCACGGCCGCCGCGACTATCGCTCGGCACCGGGCCCGGCGCCGAGCGAACGCACTATACCCACGTCGCGACCTCGACCAGCTCGACGCGGCGACCAGCTCGCCGAGCGCGACCTCGATGGCATCGGGCTGGCGGCAGCACGGTCGGCGATCACGCGGCGCCGGACCACCGGACCCGCGGCCGGCTCGCGCACCAGGCCCAACTCGAGCGCGACCTCGAGCAGCTTGACGCTGGCGATCAGCTCGCTGAGCGACCTCGACCAGCATCGGCCGGCAGCAGCACGGCCGCACATGGCACCCGTGGCGGCCCGCCGCCGAGCTCGCGCATCAGGCTCGCCTCGGGCGCGACCTCGACCAGCATCGGGCCAGGCCACCACACGGGCGATCGCGGCGGCATCGTGCCCCGCCGGCCGAGTTCGACGAACCCGCCGCCCACCTCGGCGACCGTCGCGCCGCCCGCCGCTGCCCCGGCCGTTGTCATCCGCGCCGCCCGCTGCGACCGGTCCAACCGCAGCCCGCGTGCCGTCGCCACGACGCGCACGATCCGCGCGACCTCGACCGCTTCGGCTCACAACGGCTTCGGCACCGGCATCCCGCGGCCGCCGCTGCGCCCGCTACCGCGCCAGCCGGGCGCGAGCCTGGTCCAATCGAACGCGTTGGCGCATGCGCTGCCTCGCCGGACAGGCTACGCGGCCCAGCTCTACAGCTCACGCACGTCTGCCAGAAGGACACCCTCATTGGTTCTTCTGATGCTTATAGCCAAACGCCACCTTCTTGGCCCTTGGTTTCCTCGTTCCAGCGCGGGTCTTCCTCTGCCCGGATGCTCTCGGGCTCGCGGACAATTTCGCGGATGGCGGCATGGTGGATGAGACCCGACGAACCGTTCTCGACCGTTCAGAGACCACATCGACCACGACCGTATAGAGTCGAGTGGGTCTGCTACCACTGCTCTTGTCGCCATGCAAGGTCTTGAATATACGCACGCATCTTCCAGACATCACACTGACTTCTTCAGGAGCCTCAAGTGTCGCGAACTCGCCAGTTCCGTCTGAGTCGAAGGTACGCAGGCTTTCCCTTGTGCTCTGCACTACCGTTTCGAACACCGGGGCTTGGCTGTAGATGACTAGTACCAGAAAGAGCTCTTGTCCGGTATTTGCAGTACCGAAGACCTGCTGCATCCCTTTCGTCATCCATGCCGGTCCGTCCCAGCGTTTAGCTTCTCCCCGAACCACAGGCCGCCCGTGCTCAAGGCCCTGGTCGGACATCTCGGTGAGCGCAAAGTCTGCAATCCCTTCCTTCTTTGGTCCCCAGCCACCCCCAACTAGAGTGTTGGCATAGATACGATGGCGCTCCAGAACAACAAGGTAAGCGCAAAGCAGGCGTGTAAGCTGGTCTTCATTGAGGTCTTGTGCCAACGCTGGCTGTTCGGCAATCCGTTGTGCCGCACTGCCAATTGCTCTGAGAAGGATGTTTTCCGGTTCCTGGAACTGCGCGGCGCAACGCTCTGAAAAAGACACAAACCGGCGCGACAACGCGCCGGGCGCGAACCATCCACCGCCAAGCTCCCCGTCAGAGAGCGGAGCGAGTCGCGTACGAAGCCGGTCAGCCATCGCGGCATCGGTCTGGTCAAGCGCACGCAAGTCGTCTTCGATTTGCGAAAGGACCGGCACTGTCGTGATTGCAAGTGCAACGCGGAGCTTGATCATTTCTGGCGTGGGCGCCCTGTCAGCGGGCCACCGATCGAGGGCCGCAGCGGCGCGTCGAAAATCGCGCAAGCCGTAGTACGCACGCGCTTCGTTCCCACTGACCTCGGGTGGTGCCGCGTCGCCCAGCACGCGCCGCGCGTGAGCGCACGCGTCCAAACACGAGCCCCACTCGCTGCGCTCGGCGTATACAGCCGCGATGTTTACCAGCGCCAGGGCATCCATCGGATCTCGCTTGAGAATGTCTTGTAGCCGTGCAAGCGAGTCACTGGTGCGCCCGCATTCCAACTCCGCGACGGCACGCAGGTTCGAGACGAACGCCTGTTTTTCAGGATCGTCGCTGGCCAGGTCTGCGGTTTCGAACTCAGCCCACTTTTGCTGCCCAATCCAGGAAGCGAGGAGTACTTTGAGCGCAGCGGAGCGCAAATGTGCCAGCTGATACCTCGGTGGTTCATTCAGCACCTTCAGCACGTACGAAGCGTACTGCTCGGCAAGCGGAAGGATTCCTGCGCCGTGGAGAGCGACGGCAAGCTGGCAAGCTTTTCCAACCGCAATACCACCTTGCTCCAGCAACAACCGCGCGCGAAGATGAACGCGCCGCTCGAGGGTGTTGGCAAGAGCAACACCCCTGCCAAGCCCAGCTAGGAGTTCGGCCAAGTGCAGCTCGGTTGCGCGCGCGGCATCGAGCCGCTCGATCAACTCGGCAGATACATGTTCTGGGAAAGCCTGCAGAATGCGCCCGAGGCGCTCCATCGGCGAGCTCTGAGTCACACCTGCCGTCCGATAATGCCACACCCATGGGTCCCCTTCCATCTTTCCGTGAGTCTGCTCGAATAGTCGAGCAAAACACTCGGCCAGTTCGATCTTCTCCGTACCCGACAATGCATCGGCAGCGGCAAGGAGATGGGACGCATGCTCGTAAACGTATTGGGGCGGATGATACTGCGGATCGATATTTTCGCTGCTGGCTGGGCATTTAGCCTCTTCATGTGTGCGTTGCACCAATGCGATCACATCGAAGGGCACGCACCAACGCTGCCACTGTTCCCCGTCGGAAGCGCGGAGGACCCGATTGAGGACGGCTAGGAGTTCTCCGTGCCGTGCAAGTTGGGGGGCGTTTCGTAGCTCGCGTGGCGAAAGCGAAAGACGCGCGGCGTAGGCATCTACGATTGCGCCGGCTAGACGCGCCGCCTGCAGCGCGTGAGGCTGTTCAAGGATCGCTACCAGACGGAGGGCAAACACGAGCTCTGGATCGGTCGGTGCACTGCGGAGGCGTTGCGCGCTGGCATCAACGGCGAGGTCGGCGTCATCGTCAGGCACGAGCCGCTCACGCCATGGCTCCATGCGAATCGACGTCGGTGGCACCGGAGTGAACTGGTGCCACCTCTCCCGCGGGTCATTCTCGAACGCTTCCTCGTGTACGGCCCAGGCAATCGCAGTCGGGTAGTGGGGGCCGCGGTCATGAAACAACGCGAGGCGACGCGCAAGCGCCACCATCTCGAGCCATTCGTCGTGCATCGTGATGCGCCTGCGTACCTGGATGAATGTATCGGGCCAGTCGCTCAGCGCGAACATTGCATCTGGTGCAAACGAGACGTGCGCCAGCAGTGAAGCGAGGATCTGTGGGCGCCGACGGCGCAGGGTGCGCACCGCCGAGAAGTACGCGCGACCTGGTGGCAATGCGCGGAGCAGATTGCCGACTTGCCCGGCCGCTCCGACAAGTGCCACGCTAGACGCCATGTCGCCGAACGCAAAATCCGGAGCAAGCGTGTCGTGCAGCCGATCGAGCAGAGCTTGGGACCAGAAGAGTTCGTCGAGACGCGTTGCGAACATCGGTGGACGCGGGTTGTACGACGCGCCCTCTGCAAATCCCGCGAGATCGAGATCGACCCGCCAGTGGAGTACGGCCCCCGCAGCGGTCAGTTCCTGCGCTAGCTGATCGGCGAGCCGGTATTGTTGGTGTGGTGCCAGCATCTTGAGCCACTGCTCCACAACGCCGAGCGCCGTGGCTTTTTGCCATAGCTTTACGAGCGTCTCCCCATCCGTGACACCGAACGCGAGTCGGGCGACCACGCTAACTGCAAACGGGACGACCGGATGCGGCTCGCCCACAGCGATGGCGCCGGGGCGTCGATCTGCGGTCGCAAATGTCTTCCAGAAGATTTTTGTGAGGCGGGTGGCCTCGGCATCGTCGCATGACAACGCCAAGCGCCACCTATCACCCGTCGGCAGCCGTGGCACGCCTCTTGAGAGTCGACTCCGAACACCTGCGCGCGGACCGACCACCCGCGCGCCGGCATTCGCCTGTAGAGACGTAAGTGACCATGCGGTATCGTCGCTCGTCATGGCTGCGTTACGCCACTGCACAGCCGCCTCGAGTCCGGTCGTCGTCGTCACTGGCTCAATCGGTTGCGACCGCTCCACGAAGCCAGCCCAGAGCGCCGCTTCCTCGGCAGATGCGAACAGGGGCTCGCTGTTGGTCTGCGCCCTTGGAGGCGTCGGCTCCTTCAAAAGCGCGAGCCACGCCTCGAGCCGAGACTCGAGATCGGCAGGATGTGAGCCGGTATCGTGAAAAAAGTGGAGCCGCATCGGTATTCGTAGGTGGGTCGTCGGCCGCCCCGGCGTGCCAATGCGACGGTGCACCGTCCAGACTTCCGTGGTCACGCAGGGTAGCTAGCGACTCTGACAGCAGCGGGAGAGGCTCCGTTGTCACCGTGACGTGCAATCTCCGCGGTTGACGCATAGATAGCATGTGGAGTTGACAGATCGCCGCTTCTACGCCCCCAACTTTCCTGAAGCCTTCAGAATAGTTGCGACACAAGTCGTACCCGTGCCCGCCCACGGCCGGCAAGCTGGATCGTACCCTCCATCCAACGCGCCCCAGGCGCTGCGCGCCGGAAATCGCCCCGGTGCCCGCGCAGGGCGCGACCCTCCCGCCATGTCCGAGCCTTCGCCTCCACCCGCTGGGCACGTCCGTCGTCGGGGCGTCGATCGCGCCGCTGAGCACCGCCGCGCTCTCCCCGATCCCGCTGGGCACCGACCGTCTCGCGCTCGCCGTCGGACCGGCCGGCGAGCGTCGTCCCCCATCGTCGCCGCCGTCACGATCGCCGTGGCGGCCCAGGGGGAGGGGTTCCGGTGATCGCGCCGCGCAGCTCAGCGCGGCGCGATGGGGCGGCCGATGAAGGCGATCGACCTGGTCCGCCAAGTGTTCGGGCGCCTGCAGGTCGTTGCGCGCGCCGGCAGATCACGCCGGTGGCCTCGCTCGCGGTCGGCGGTCGACGTCGCGCTTGGTCGAGACCGGACGGCCGTCCCGACGACTGCGAGATGAGGAGGCCCGCGCAGACTGTCCGACACCGGTGCCGTTCAGCCAGTAGAGCATGCGTCGAGCCTACGGCGCGGCAGACCGCGCCGCGCCTATCGACCACGGCCCAGTGTTACGCGAGAGATGGCATTGGAGGCGCGCACATGATCGACATCGAGACCGCGCGACGACGGGACGTCGCGTCGAGCGGCTGACCGCGAGCAGCCAGGGCGCGCGACGCATGGCGCAGGACTCCCGATTCCGGCCCAGATAATGTACTGTACCTTACTCGACTAAGGTTTCCTTGTATGGGTTCAATCATATCGCTCGGTATCGAGCATCTCGAACTGGAC
>Ga0134121_10004698_pt1 | contig 11155 bp, 5 predicted proteins | sample KB301_FD_96463 | JGI IMG/M metagenome (GOLD analysis project Ga0134121, IMG submission 96463) | Terrestrial soil microbial communities without Nitrogen fertilizer from Kellogg Biological Station, Michigan, USA - KB3-0-1 | ecosystem: Environmental > Terrestrial > Soil > Unclassified ...
GGCCCGAGAACTAATTCCTCCTTGTCCGCCGATTTATCCGACGAAGCCTTGACGGAATAGGAAGTCTCAGCGAAGGAAGGCATGTCTGCCAAAGCTTCAGCGAAGGCAGGCTTGTCCGTCGAAGCCCTAGCGGAGACGGGCTTCACCAAATAAAATCCGATCCATAGCCAATCAAATTGTTCTTTTAGTGCAGCGACAACATTGGCAAGATTAGCAACGATATCAGGTTCACCTTCCAGGAGACCTTTTATTTGAGGTATCAATGACTCATACTGCCCGGCTTTTGTACCGGCGATTATATTCAGATCTTCTGACATGCAGCAAAGGTATTCCCATTCATTTATTTTTCGGATACACCCACTCCCAAACATCTCCGTCTTCGGGGTCATTCACTGTACCTGAAAAAATAAATCCATTCTTTTCCAATATCCTTGTGGAAAAACTTTTTTGCGGTAGTGTGCGTGCCGTGATCGTGACAGAAGGATCCGTTTTTAGTGAAAGCTCAACAAGTAGTTTGCAAATTCCTGTTCCGATGCCTTTTTGCCTGAAGGGTTCAAATGTTCCATAAGCAATTTCTACGGCTCCATTTTGAGGAGCTCCTTTAAATGCTCCGCAACCTACCAGGCCGCCATTTTCCGTCGCATAATAACTGATCCATGGCTCTTTGTAGCCGACTCTTTTAAAAAATTCGATCGTCATGTAAATAGTTTCCTGGCAAAGCGGGTTGTCAGTAAACTCTTTGTTGTCTTCAATATGTTCACTGATAGGTACCAGGTCCATTCAAGAATATTTTAAATTTTAAAGCCCTTCCAAAAATATGAAAGGGCTTTTTTCTTATCATAATTTTTTTACTCTGTAGCGGGTATTGGAAATTCTTCCCAGACATCGTCCCCAGGGCGGTCAATGGGTAATGTATTCAGTCTATTGTAACGTCGCATATCGATCCAACGATGACCTTCTCCAAACAACGAGTATCTCCTTTGGTTCAGCATTTCATCAATAATAGCTGCTTGTGTAACGGCACCACTATAGTTTGCTAAATTTGCAGCATTACGAATATTGTTGATCGCCGTAACTGCGTCATCCAAATTAGCTGCACCGCCCAGTTGCGCTTTTGCTTCCGCATATATTAACAATAATTCTTCATTGCGTATAATGGGTATTGGGTCAACATTGGTTTTGTAAACAAAAAAATCGTAATCGCTGGTCAACCCATCCAGTGTAGTAGGGTCCGTCCTTTTTGGTGCTTTGGAAAGCCTGGTATCTCCAGGCGCAGCATCTGTGATAAATGAAGGCTGAACAACTCTTGTCTCGCCACTTGAGTTTTGTGGGAAGTACATAGGATTTAATTGATCGCCACCGGCATTTGAAAAGAGATAAAATACACCTGCATTCAGGTCTCCATCAATATCAAAGAAAGAATTATCCAAAGCCGTAAGCGCCCCGGCCCAGTCTTCCCGATAAACCGCAACTCTTGCAGCGAGTGCCCGGTTGAATTTGGCAAATTGACCGGCTGTGTCACTATAAAGTGTTGTCGAAAACGGGAAAGTTGCAGAAGCATTTGCTATAAGATCTGTATAAGCTGTATTCAGCAGATCATTAATGGCATTAAGTGATTCTTCTTTGGTTAAAAAGGGACCCAAAGCATCAGGATTGGCAACGTCTATACGAATACCATTATTATACTCAAGATTGAATACCATCAGCAACTCGTGTGCCTTTACTGTGTTGGCATAAGCCTTACCAATTGTGCGATCAACATTGTCGATATCTGCGGAAGTTGTATTTGTAAGTCCATCCAGCAGGATATTGATGTTTTTTACTACACGGTATCTTGCGGCAAAGGGATTAGTGATATAAAATGTGTTGTTGTCAAGAACGGATGTTCCCTTACCCAGCAGGTCTGATGTAAATCTCGGATCGGAGCTGGAAAAACGATATATCTCACGACCGATCACACCTGCATCGTCAAGATAAAAATTGATATTATCTCTTATGCCTGATTCAATACCTGTGACCAGGTTTTGAATTTCCCCGGGTGTTGGATTTGCTGAGATAGCACCAGCACCAGGATTATTTGGATCGGGGAATGGTTCTATTTTACACGAGGAAAAAAATATCAATGGAAGAACCGGTATGAGAATGATGCTGAGTATACATTTAGAAAAGCGTTTCATATTTGTTAGTTTGTGAATTAAAGAATTTGATTTCATCTTCATTAAAAATTGACGCTTATATCAAAATTGAAACTCTTTGAAGAGGGGAATGGAGTAACGTCAACATTACTCGAAAGGGCATTCGTTCCGAAATTGCTGACTTCCGGGTCATAACCATTATACTTAAATACATTGATAAGGTTGCGACCTGAAAGGCCAACTCGTACATCAGCAACGTTATTAAACCATTCTTTTGGTAAGTGATATCTCAATCCTATTTCACGAACCCTGAAATAGCTTGCGTTCTGAACCCACGGCGATGCACTGGGTGAATTCAACCGGTAAGGCCCATTGGAAAGTGCTTTTGTCGGATCCAGGGTAAAGTCGTCATAATCAGGAGAGGTTCCAAACAGATCAGATAGCAAAGTGGTAAGATTGATATTCTTTCCCCCCTGTTTCCAATGCATGAGTACGTTGAATTCCCAATTTTTATAAGTGAGATTTTCCACGAACGATATTTGAAAGTCAGGTTCTGCATCACCAAAAACAGCAAGCCCTGATTCGGGATCTACTTTATCATTCGGCCCGGCCACACCAACTATTTGTGTTGGGCTCTTTCCCTGTTGTATCCTGTACGTTCCAAGTGAAGCACCAAAGGCTCCCGTATTGAAAGCAGGTACGTCAAGGCGTGTTACCTTCGCAGTGTTTTTCCAGAAATTGATCTCTGATGTCCATCTCCATTCATTCTTATCAACCGGGATAGCATTTAATCCTATTTCAATTCCCTGGTTTTTGATCGCAGCTACATTTTTCCACGCGAAAGTGAATCCCGAAGCAGTGGGAACTTGCACATTCAATAAAAGATCGTCTACTTTTTTTGTATAGTAAGTCAGTTCAAGAGTTACCCGGTTGCGGGCAAAACCCATGTCAATACCAGTTTCGAGTTCTGATTGTCTTTCTGGTCCTATTGACTCATTTCCTCTTGTCAAGTCTATCAGCGAGCCGGTAGTACCGTTGAATACTACTGGTGGAAGTGGAGTATAGATGGCTCCGAAAGGTGCAAAATTTCCCGACTCACCATAAGCTGCTCTTAATTTTAACTGGCTGATCTTGTTGGAACTCCATGAAGGCAGTTGATGAATATTAAAGGCGCCGGATAATTTAGGATAGTAGTATAATTTATTTGCATCACCATTTCGCGATGATTTATCTCCGCGAAGCCCAGCCGTGATGATTGCAATGTCATTGTAATTGAATTCTTCCTGTACAAAAAAACCGCGGTCACGTTGTAGAATTTTGTTTTGAGTTACCTGTATAGAACCAGCCTGGTCGAGGTTTGTTTGAGTACCTATCAATTGTGTGGCGGTACTTACAACATTATCGATGTTCACATTTTCTTCGGTAAAACCAACCTGGGTGCGGAAACTCATTTTATTGTCAGGTCTGAATTCATGTACGGCAAAAAAACTATAGTTGCTATTTCTTGTGATCGTGGTTCCGTATATCGTCGCCCCGTTGGTGCCATGCCCATTTTTTTCAAATTGCAATTCCTGCGGAAAGAGTGCAAGAGTATTGAGTGTATAATAATCAATACCACCCCTGGCAATTATTTTTAGGTCGCTTTTACTTTTATTAAAGACTTTCCATGTCAGGTTACCACCCACTAGGGTGCGATTGACTTTTTCTTTATTGGTAACAAGGTCCCTTGTTTGGATAAAATTGGAAGGAGCGAAGGGATTATCGGGATAGTTTCCATTCGCATCAGGATAAAGGTTGACCCATGATGGTGTAGATACAAACGAAACACCGAGTGTCGTGCTTGTATTGTCATTATTAAAATATCCGCGATTAGCTTCTGACTCGATATAATTGGCGGTTACTGCCAGGTCAAGAAAGTTTGTAACTTTTTGAGTCAGGTTCAAACGAAATGAAGATTTTTGATAACCGGTACCCTTCACGATCCCTTCATCATCTTTGCGGGTAAAGCCGGCGTAGTATGTCGTTTTATCATTGCCGCCGCTTATGCTTAACCTGGTGTTGTTCATCAAACCATGATTGCCATAAAGCTCTTTTTCATAGTCATAGATCTGCCTGTTATTGGCGGTGTAGTATGCCAGCCCTGCTGAACCAAATGAAGCCTGCACCTTTGAGTCATCCCATTCACGCTGACCCAATTTATTCAGTTGCACCTGGACTCCTATCGAGTGAGCTATCTCTATTCGCGGCTTACCTGCCCTTCCTCTTTTTGTGGTTATAATAACAACACCACCCGCAGCTCTTGATCCATAGATCGCAGCAGCAGATGCGCCCTTTAAGATCTCAATACGGTCAATGTCTTGCGGATCAAGATCAGCGACGCGATTAGAAGGATCATCCTGGAACAGGGTGCTTCCTTGTCCAGCCGCTTTTGAAACTGCATTCAAACCCGCGTTGATCGATGAGTTGTCAAAATAAACTCCATCAACAATAAATAGAGGTTGAGAATTGGCAACGAGGGAAGTGATCCCTCGAAGCTTTACAGATATGCCACCCCCCGGAGCACCTGAATTAGCAGAAATATTTGCCCCGGTGAATTTTCCATACAAGGCTCCGTCGACTGTTGACTGAACCGTGGTTCCTACAAGATCCTTTCCCGAAACAGATGCAACAGCATTTGCAAGATTTGATCTTTTTACAGAACTGGCCAGTCCTGTTACAACCACTTCACTAAGTTTTGTGTTGTCAATGGCAAGGCTTATAGCCATGTTACTGCTCGCATCCAATGTTTGTGATACATAGCCTACATAACTTATCACAAGTTTTGCCTGCGGGCTAACGGAAATTGAAAAATCTCCATTCGCGTCAGTGAGTTTCACATTGTTGGTTCCCCGCTCTGAAATGGTAACTCCCTGTAGGGGAAGATGTGATCCCGCATCCATCACCCGGCCAGTGATCTGTGTTTGCGCAAAGAGGAGTGAGGGCAAGAGTAAAATAGAAAGGAGCAGAAAGATCTTGGTCATCTTTTTCATTTTGAATGTATTTAAAATTAGCAATCGTTTTAAGCAACGTTACTCTCATGTGAACATTCAGTAGAAAAGGACGGAGGTAAAATCTTAAATTAAAAGTAAAACTAATGGAACTACTAACCAAACGACTAATTGATGGCGTAAACTTTTTGGAACACTTGTTTATTGTTCTTTGATATTGTTATGTTTTTTTTACTAATTGATTGTAAACTCAGATGAATTATTTTCAAGAATGGTCATCATCTTTTTCAACCTTAGTTCTTTGCCGTTACTCAATTTAATTGTTTGCACATCCAGCTTTCCATAATGGACAGCAATTATCGCTTTATTGCTGCTTACCGTTACATTTCCCCAGCTATGCCCGTTCGACCAAAAATAATTTCCAAAAATTGAGGTGATCGTAAATGTATGAGTCACTCCCGAATAATGGAAGCCACTTAATGCCACAATTGCTGACCAACTGGCCATAGCCCTTGCATAGTGGTTACCGCATTCTTCTTCGTTGAAAGGATTTCGTTTGTACCCATCGTAGCGGTTGCGCACATCAGTGATCACATCATTGGCTTCCTGGCTCATTCCTTCATAGATCATCCCGGTTGCTGCAGTGTATTCAAGGCCTGTCCATGCTTCAAATCCGTAAGAAAGCGGGATCGTTGGCCGTTTCGATGGATCAGGGTAGGCCGTCAGCATTAGACCAGCTTCGTCACCCAATGCATAAGAACGCATGTTATTGAAATGATCGCCGAACGCTTTTACATGGTTATATTTCCAGATACTTTGCAATGCTTTCTTTATATGATAAGGCTCGGCAAGATATCCAAGTCCGCAAATGAATGCCATATTCTGCCCAACCAATTGGTCAACCAGGCATCCTTCACCAATTTGAAAATCGGGACTGGAAACATCCTTCGCTCCCATGCCCGCACTTAGTCCTTTGGCAATATCTTTTTGATCTTTAACCGGCTGAATTTTTTGGAAATAAAATTCTCCATTGAAAAGATTTTCATCTGTCCATTTACTTCCCCTGGTAAAAAGTGTGGTACATGTATTTTCAAAGTCTTTATCGTTTAGATAATGAGCCATGGCTGCGGCTGCTTTTAATGCTCCGAGATACCAGAATTCAATTTCAGGATTAGGTCCAAAATATTCAATGTCCATTGTATTGTGCTGGCATCCTTCCATTACACCGTCTTTATTTGCGTCCCAGCCCTCAGGTATCCATGCAAACGACAAGGCTTTCTTTATTCCCGGGTAGATCTTTTTTAAAAAATCATTGTCACCCGATAATTGCCATTCACGATACGTTTTCATAATCGTTCCCATTTGCCCGTCGGCTGCAGCAACCTTCCAATTCGTCTTTTTATCAAACGGCAACGAAACTCTGAAGGCCATAAGGCCGGTGCTGTCATCAAGTCCATATTGATATTCCACCTCACGCATCTTCATGGCAAGATCACCAAATAAAAATGGCGTTGCATGTTCATAGTTCCATACATGGGTGCAATTGCCATAACATGAGCCTGTGGAGGCAAATACGCCTTCCCATCCAAAGAAATAACCCTGTTTGTCGCGAAATGCCGTTTGCGAACGGAGTGTGCTGCTGTTGAATAACGCAGCTTCTTTTACAATTGCCGGGTAATTGCTATTAACAATGAGATCTACAAAATCAATTGTTTTTTCTTCAAGAGAAGGAAGTTTAGGTAAGGTTTTTTCGGCTACGTCCCAGGCATCAGTATAAAGCGTCGAATAATAATTACCGATGGTTATTTTGTCATCCCAGTTTTTTCTGTTGGGGAAATTCCACGTCAGTAAAAACTCAATTTCTTTTGTTTCATTGGCGGCTAATTGAAAACGCACTGATAAGGCAGCTCTTGGATCATTCACTTTATCAGTGAATGATAAATTCCTGAACATGCCATCGTCAGAAAAATCATCCCACATGTCGGTGATGTTAGCATTCCATCCTTTGGGATTGAATTGAGTGCGGTAGGAGATCGTTCGGTCATTACCGGCCAGTGGGGTTGTTAAGGCAATAGTGCCCCAGGCGTTTGAATCATGATCAACGCTGTCTGATGTCATGTAGATACCTGCAAGTGTACTTGTTTGTTTGAAAGCATTCCTGTTATTTTTTGTTCCCAGTAAATTCAGGCTGCGATCAAAAGAATTGAACTCTGCCTTCGATCCGTCCATCCCAATGAAATTATCCAACGAACCGGCCACCGCTACCGTCAACGTTCCGTTGGTTTTATTTTTTATTTCATACCGTATAACGGCAATGGGTACCCCACTGCTGATCTCATCGCCGGGAATAAATGGATTAAATGTTTTTGCTTTTGCAGAGACCGGCATTTCATCATCCTCAAGATTTACAATGGCAAAGGGATAGGCTGCATCAAACGAAGCATGTTCAAAGCGCGGCAGCCCGTGATTGGGAGCTTCGCTTCCCTGTTGACCGGCATATTCGGGGGGCGGTATGGGACCCATTAAAGCCTTTGCTCTTTTTTCACCGGCTGATGTTTCAGTGAACACCATAAAACAAGGCGCTTGTTTTGGGGTAACAGAACCATAAAAACCCATGCCCGGTTTATTCATGATCTCGACATCCTTCCATTGCCCGTTCCCACCAATGGAGATATTACCCGTGCCGATACCTCCGACAGGCATTGCAATTTTCTCAATGAACCTGTCTTCATAATGTTTTAATACAGGCCATTGTTTTTGCGCAAGCAGAATATTATTTAAGCAAATGGCAAGCAGCAGTGAAGGAAATTTCATAATTGATATTTTTTACGGGTGCTGAAGTTCTTTATTGAAGATAACAAATCCAATAAAAATTTTTTCCTCCGTATCTTCCCTTCATGAAGAAAGTTTTACTCATTGGTTGCTTGTTGTTGGTTGCTGGTTGGCTGCGGGCACAGGTATTCGGGGGCAATCCTCCATCCATTCACTGGAAACAGATCAATACAGATACTGCGAGAATTATTTTTCCTGAAGGCAATGACTCTACAGCTCAACGGGTTTCGAATATTGTTCACTGGCTGGCAAAAAATAACCCTGCTCCGCTGGGTAACCGGTTACATAAGATAAATATCGTGCTGCAAACGCAAACCACAATTTCAAATGGATATGTTTCATTAGCCCCTTTCCGCAGTGAATTTTACTTAACACCATCGCTTAACAATTTTGATATTGGCAGCATCAACTGGCCTGAAGAATTGGCCGTGCATGAGTACAGGCATGTGGAGCAGTTCAATAATTTTCGTAACGGTATCAGCAAACTTGCCTATTATTTGTTCGGAGATGAAGGACTGCTGGTGGCGATGAATGCCGCAGTGCCGGACTGGTTCTTTGAAGGTGACGCAGTGTATAATGAAACGATCACGACAAACCAGGGAAGGGGAAGAGTCGCTTTTTTCCTGAATCAATACAAAAGCCTGTGGCAATACAATAAGAATTACAGTTGGATGAAACTGCGAAATAATTCCATGAAAGATTATGTGCCGGATCACTACCCGCTTGGATATCTAATGGTGAATTATGGCAGAGAGAAATATGGTCTTGATTTCTGGTCAAAGGTTACTCATGATGCAAGTGCATTTAAAGGATTGTTTTATCCGTTTCAGAAAGCGATAAAAAAATATTCCGGTGTTGATTATAAAACGTTTCGGGCAGACGCATTTCATTATTATAAAGGCCTCACCCCTGGCCCCTCGCCGACGGAGAGGGGAACCGCAGACCAAACTAAACCGGAGTCACTGCAGTTGAACGGAGCGTCGCAAGGGACGGCCAACCGGAGTGGTGAAGCCGGGATCACCAATATCACCCCACTCAATACAAAGTATGTTACGAATTACTATTTCCCGTACCAGCTCGGCGGGGATTCATTGTTGTATTTGAAAAGTAGCTACCGTAAACTGGCTGCATTTTATGTTAGAGATGTAAATGGCGAGCACAAATTACGGACAAGGGATATTTCCATCGATCAGCAATTTAGTTACCGAAATGGGAAAATTGTATACGCTGCATATAAGCCAGATGCCCGCTGGGGATGGAAAAATTTTAGTGTGATAAGGATTTTGAACGTAAATGATGGCAGGCAACAGGCACTAACTTCGCGGACAAAATATTTTACCCCGGACATTTCACCAGATGGAAATAAAATTGCTGCTGTGCAGGTACTTCCGGGTGGTGAAAGTGAACTGCATATCCTGAGTGTGGGGGATGGGAAGGTCATTCAGCAATTTCATTCTGCAGAGATCAGTTTGTTCACTGATCCGAAATTTATTGATGACCATTCATTGGTCACAGCGGTACGTTTAAACGATGGTCGTATGACGCTGGCCATCGCCGACATTGCTGCCGGAAGTGTTGAGCGACTGACAACTCCTTCTTATGGGGTCATTGGTTATCTTAATGTAAATAACGGCGTAGTTTATTTTACTGCCTCTTTTTCGGGCAATGATGAATTATATGCGTTGCGATTGAGTAATAAAAAAATTTACAGGATCACACAAACTCCATTGGGAAATTATTTTGTAAATGCTGCCAATGATAAAATGGTATGGAGCGGGTTTACGGCCGAAGGTTACCAGTTGAAAGAAATGAATTTGGATGAGTCAAGATGGACCGAAATAAGTGAAATGGAAATTAAAGATGCAGCAGTTGAATTTCCCGTTTCCCATTCAAACGAGCTCCATGACATTTTGTTGCAACAAGTTCCCGACAGAAAATTTGGTGCAGAAAAGTATAAGCAAGGCGGGCATCTTTTCCGTTTTCATAGCTGGCGCCCTTACTATGAGGATCCCGATTTTACCTATTCGATCTACAGCGATAACATCTTAAATACTTTTTCAACAGAACTTTTTTATCACTATAACAGTAATGACAAATCAAATGGGGTAGGTGTGAACCTGGTCTATGGAGGCTTTTATCCCTTTATTAATGGTGGGGTGGAAAACACGTTTGATCAGCCTGTGGCCATTAATAATACGCCTTTTGAAATTGATAAACTGGAAGCGAGAATTGGTTTAAGTCTTCCGTTTGATTTTACAAATGGACGCACGATAAAAAACCTGAATATCGGTACAAATTATGTGTACGAGCTGCAAAATTTTAAGGGAGGCGATTCACTTGACAACCATTTTAGTTACTTACATCACTACCTTTCCTGGAACCATTATACACCCCAGGCAGTCCAGCACATTTATCCACGACTTGGATACAGCGTGTCAATGAACTACCGGTATGCGGTCAATCTATACAGCAGTTATCAGTTTATTGGGAATGCTTTTATTTATTTGCCTGGATTTTTCCCTACACACAGCATTGTTCTCAATGGCTCTTTCCAGGAGCGTGACACAACAAACATCATATTCAGCAATAGTTTTGCAAATGCAAGAGGCTATGATGACTACTACTTTAGTCGGATGTGGAGGGCAAGTGTAAATTATCATTTTCCGATCGTATATCCGGACTGGGGCTTTGGCAACATTTTATATTTCCAGCGCATACGAGGCAATGCATTCTATGATTTTGAAAAAGTTTATTCAAAAGATAAGATCACAACACGGGACTTGCGGAGTGCAGGAGGAGAAATTTACCTGGACACAAAATGGTGGAATGAATATCCATTAACTTTTGGTTTTCGCTGGAGTTATTTACTCGACAGTGAGCTGACAGGATCAAGCCAAAAGACTGTGTTTGAGGTTTTGATCCCCATTGTGATCCCGCAATAAATTGCCGGAGGCTTAAGCCAAATTGCCGGAGGCTTAAGCCTCCGGCAATTGAGTTAATTTAAACTTTCGAGGCTTTCTTTGATCGCTTTGATCTTTGCCTCCGCATCAGCTTTCTTCCTTCTCTCAACGTCCACTACTTCTGGTTTCGCATTTTGGACAAACCGTTCATTGCCCAATTTTTTTTCTACCGAAGCCAGGAAACCTTCAAAATAATTGAGATCCTTTTGTAGTTGCTCTTTTTGAGAAGAAGCATCGGCCA